>QWCK01001132.1_pt1 | contig 41165 bp, 38 predicted proteins | sample 1972571 | NCBI WGS metagenome assembly QWCK01 (sample SAMN09866710, study PRJNA288562) | Human gut metagenome isolate term2_stool, whole genome shotgun sequencing... | isolation source: gut | host: Homo sapiens | place: USA: California | reverse complement strand
GCTGTTCCCGAGGGAACGAAGCTGACGGTCGTGGCTAAGGGTGCCAACGATAAGTGTGAGCTCAAGTCGCTCACAGCAAATGGTGAGGACATCCTCAAGGATAAGACCTTTACAGTCACTAAGGACACGGAGGTCGTTGCTGTGTTTGTTGACCACACAGGACTTGATGCAGTCGCTACGCAGGCGTTCTCTATCTATCCTAATCCTGCTAGAGAGTCAGCTACTGTCACGGGTCTAGCTCCTGAGTCAGTCGTAGCACTCTACACGTTGGATGGACAGCTGATCACGCACCTAACTGCTGACCGCTTGGGACGCCTACAGATAAACCTCAGCGCACTGAGCGATGGTACCTATCTCGTAGTCACTGAGGGTGCTGCACAGCGCCTCGTCGTCCAGCACTAATGCTTTTGATCTGACAGACTATATGTAATTAGAAAGAGCTCCGTAGGACATCCTTACGGAGCTCTTCTTTATATATCATTTCACACCAGGGCAACTAGCCTACTATCTGATGTATCGGAAGTCAGATATTAGAAGTTTTCTCTAGAAGCAATAGTGGCTTGAGGAGTTTTTCAACATTCTCATATAAGAAATTTCTACAGCAAGAGTAAGCTGGCTGCCATTACCGCCATGCCGGCAACAAGCCCATAGATCGCTTGATGATGTTTACCATAGGCCTCCGCTGCAGGGAGCAACTCATCTAAAGAAATATACACCATAATGCCGGCTATCATGGCGAAAATCACTCCGTACGTATGCTCATTGAGGAATGGAGCGAGTAGAAGATACCCAACGATAGCACCTATCGGCTCTGCCAAGCCCGAAAGAAAAGAGATCGTGAAAGCTCGCTTTCGATTTCCCGTCGCGTAGAAAATAGGTACTGATACAGATATTCCTTCCGGTATATTGTGTATTGCTATAGCAAAGGCAATTGGAATACCCACACTGATATCCTGCATACCGGACAAGAAAGTAACCATTCCTTCGGGAAAATTATGAATAAAGAGTACCAAAGCAGTTATCATACCTACTCTCAGTAAATGTTTTTCCTTACCGGTATCATCCCCTTCTCTCTTAAGGCGATCGACCGCAGAAATATCCTCCACGCTATTTTTCATTTCGTGTGGATTCTCTCGCTCGGGTATAAAGCGGTCGATAAGTCCTATGAGCAAAATTCCCGCAAAGAAAGATAGTACGGTATATAGCTCAGGCAGACGCCCCGAGTAGAGTTTACGAAAATACTCAAGTGACGAAGGAAACATCTCCACAAAAGAGACATATATCATCACTCCTGCAGAGAAGCCAAGCGAGACGCAGAGAAAAGTTGTATTGGTGCGTTTGCTAAAGAAAGCCAATGCACTGCCGATACCCGTTGAGATTCCGGCAAAGAAAGTGAGTAGGAAGGCAGTTAAAACCTGATCAGAGAGCATGTTAATTTCCCCAACGCTTTAATATCACATCATAGGCATCTATTCTCCGGTCCCTCATAAAAGGCCACCAACGCCTTACAGTCTCACTACGAGCAGTATCAACTTCAATGAGGGCTACAGCTTCTTTATCCTCCATTCGACATAACCACTCCCCTTGTTGTCCGCAAACAAAGCTATTTCCCCAAAAAGAGATTCCTCCCGTCAAGCCACTTGGATCCGGTTCATAGCCTACTCTATTGACGGCTACTACAGGGATACCATTTGCTACAGCATGCCCCCTCTGTACCGTAAGCCATGCCTCCAACTGGCGAGCTTGCTCTTGAGCACTATCTGTCGACTCAGTACCGATAGCAGTAGGATAAATCAATATGTCGGCACCTCTCATAGCCATAATACGCGCAGCTTCCGGATACCATTGGTCCCAACAAATCAGTACTCCTAAGCGTCCGATTGAAGTATCTATAGGCTGGAAACCTAAGTCGCCCGGTGTAAAGTAAAACTTCTCATAGTAAGCAGGATCATCCGGTATATGCATTTTACGATACTTACCGGCTATACTGCCATCCTTATCAATTACTACCGCTGTATTGTGGTACAATCCCTGAGCTCTTTTCTCAAAGAGAGAAAGCACAAGCACCACTCCGCACTTCTTTGCTAAAACGGAAAAATGCTCTGTAGACGGACCGGGGATAGTCTCTGCTTGATCAAAAAGAGCAACATCTTCTGTTTGACAGAAGTACAGGCCATTGTGCAACTCTTGCAGAACAATTAGATCTGCCCCTTGCGCAGCGAGTTGCTGAATCTTTCCATCCAGTTGCTCTATATTATGCGATCTATCAGCTGCGTTTGCTTGTTGAATAAGTCCTATTTTCATAAATTCCTTGCTTCTACACTCAAAAAACTTGGATTAAGAAAGCCTTTAGGGATCTGCATAGTAGCACAATGCAAACTTCCATGCTGGTATATGAGTTCCCGACAATCAACCGGTATAACCTCTCTACTTCCTTTGAAGTACTGATTAAAGAGGAAGAGTGCTCTTTGATCCCAGTGTACCCCGTAGGTAGGCACTAAAACTGCGCCATTTACAAAAAGAAAGTTGGCATACGAGGCAGGCATCAGTGCCCCATCCTCATCACGAAGTCCCTCCACATAGGGCAAAGCTAATAACTTAAAAGGATCCCTATCCTCTATTTGTGTAGCGTGTATCTCATTCTCAAACTGCTGTAGCGCAAGCTTTATAGAAAAATCGTAGCAACCTAATGGCGATACATAGGCCACTGTATTACTATCGATAAAACGTGCAAGCGTATCAATGTGCCCATCCGTATCATCGCCCGGGATAAAGCCATTTGCTGTCATTCGTATTGACTTTGCGGAGAGTGTAGAAAGGAGCATCTTTAAGAGTTCCTCACGATCCGATATATGATCATTGCGGTTGATTGAGAAGATGGAGCTGGCTGTCGCTAAAATCAATCCGTCCCCGGAGGACTCTAAAGCTCCGCCTTCTGTAACCAAGAACTCAGCTATCTTGACCGACACATCACTTCGGTAAAAACCCTGCTCCCCAAATAGTGAATAAGCTACCCGATTATCGTGATTAGAAGCATACTTCATTCCCCATCCATTGAAACGGAACTTCACGACCTCCTTTTTGCCGTCTTTGATACAAGCAATGGGCATGTAGTCACGCACCCAGGTATCATTCATCAGTACCGGCACAAAACGGATCGGATAGATTGTATTGAATGAAGTAAAATAGGGCTCCGGATCATCTAATGGGTGATGTAATAGGATCACCGGCTCAAAGCGACTAATTGCTTGCACAATGCCTATGTAGCAACTTCTGATTGCGTCTATGCGACAAGCCCAATCCATCGTTTCACTCGGCCACGCAAGCACCACGGCATCCTGCTCTGCCCACTCCGGGATCATGCCTATGTACTTATCTTCCATAGCGATATCTGTACTCATTTCTTTCTCCTCTTTCAGGTTAACAAAGTTAAGCATTAAACGCTATGACCACTCCTCTCTTACCCATCACTGGGTAGCGAAGAACTAAAAATACCTACGGAAAGGGCGCCTACCTCTCCCGTAGAAGCGTGGCTCCGGCTGAAAAGCATTGGGTATATGCTTAATTTCAAAAAGTCCCTGAGCAGGCCGATACACAACGGAGAGGATATCAAAGCGAATCGGAAGCCCCATTTTTTTCATACGGCTATAATGATCCGCTACATAACAAATATTCATTCTCTTCTGCCGGGTTACTGCAGACTGAGGGGTATAGAGGTAATTCTCATTACGCGTCTTTACTTCAAAAAAGACCAAATACTTACCATCCGTAGCAATCAGATCGACTTCTTTACGGTTATAGTACCAATTACGCTCCAAGACACGCATCAAGAGTTTGTCCTCAACATAGCGAAAGGCATACCTTTCTCCCTCTCTTCCTAACCAACTATGTGTATCCAACAGAATTAATTGCGTTTTCCCTCGGCTAATTGCTTCCTGAAACTCTCAATGTGACGAAGTTTCTTTTCATCCAATATTTCATCAATGCGAATGAGAATACTCGTCTCTTCCACATTGCTAAACTCATAGTTAACAGCTGTACCTAAAAGAAGCAGCATCGGAGAGAGTGATAGATAGGCACTAAAGAGCGGAGGGATATTGATTCCCAACTTACGCACCTCATTTTTCAAGATACGATAGTCTTCTTTTACGTTGTCACCGCTAAATATTTCTCTTATCTCGTCCAAGTTACCTTCTATAGGAACCGGTTTTTTAGGGCACACCAAGTTACTATCATCATGGAAATATTTATCCATAAAGAAAAGGATAAGGTTGCGCGCTCGACGATTGTAGTCGGCATACATTGTCACCTTACCGAAAAAGTAATTTATATCAGGATATATAACTGTGAGTCCACCCAATCCATCCCATAGGTTATCCAAGGCAAATATCGTCTGCGAGCTCAAGCCGGAGGACTGAAAAGAAGGAGCTACAAAGGAGCGACCCAATTCAATCGTAGAGGGAAGAATATCTGTCACAAACTTCTCGCTATAGTCAAACATATGTGAGGTAGCGAGTATATCTGTTCCCTTTGGGTTGCTTACCACGTCAGCACCATGAATAAAGCGGTAACCCCCGATGATCTCTTCTAACTCTGGGTTCCATACAATCAGTTGTTTATACCCTCCCTCAAGAGTATCAAATTCATCTATATCACAAGCCTTACCACTACCTCCTCCGGAAGCTCTAAAAGAGACTTCACGCAAGCGTCCTACCTCTCGCATAGCATTAGGTGCCTCATGGGCGGAAAATATGTATATATCATTGTTTCCGCGATTGGTCTTACGCATAAATAGGTTCTCCTTAAGCTCATCTCGGAGTAGGGACTTCTCTATAGGTTGTATGATCGTTTCCATAATAGGCTACTTTTTCTGTTCGTGATTAGTGGTTACCTTTGGTTTTACATCTTCAGTGAGATAAAATGAGGGAAGACTATATACCTGTGCTCTGATCTTTTTAGAAAGGACATCCACACGCTCCTTGCGCTCTTGCAGATCCTTATAACTTATTGGATTCCCCACCAGTACTGTATAATGATTTCCTTTAGACTTAAACATCTCCTGGGGCAGCATTGTGGTGCCTATATTAAACTTCACCCCCAATCGCTTGCGCCAAAGCTCTGTTTGATAGAAGCGCTTTGAATTATACCCATCAAAATAGAGAGGTACAATGTTGCGTTCATACCTTGTTGCTTGGCGTATATAGCTATTCTTCCAAGGTAAATCCATTATTTCACCATTGATTTTTCGAGAGCAGACCCCTGCAGGGAAAGTAATCACCGGATAGGGACCCGCCAAAGCCTCATTCAGTTTAACTACCGATTCACGGGATTGTGCTCCCAACGTATTTACAGGCACAAAAATATGACGGAATGGCTCTAAATTGAGCAACATATCGTTTACTATATAGCGAATTTCCGTTTGATAATGCTCTGCGATCATCACGGTGAGACAAATACCATCCAGAGCACCTAAAGGATGATTGCAGATAAAGAGCTGCCGTGGATCTTTGGGCAGTCGCTCCACCCCCTTGAAAGAGAGGTGAATGTTGAAATATTCAATTAGCTGCCGGGCAAACTCTATGCCCTCCAAATGTCCATATTTGCTCAGCACATAGTTTATTTCGTCCTGACAAATCCACTTTTCCAAAAAACGTGTTACAAACCGCGGAAGAGGACGATTCAGCTTAGCAGCAGCCACTTTTCTTACATCAATCAATTTGATCTGCGCGCTTTGTGCCTGATCCTTATCTTGCGTATTCATTCTTATTTTCTCATGGGAAAGAGTCTGCTTGTGCCAAATAGAGCAACCCTTTTCCAACGTCATTACTCTCCTATTTTACTACAAAAATAAGAAAATCCTAATACAATAAAGTCTCAAAAAGAGCATTCGTTTTCCAACATGCACTTAATCAGCGACTTCCGCCACCACTTCATATTATAATACTAAGAGAAAAATACTTTTTTCTCTGTATTATGAAAAGATTGCTCCTCCCGCTGTTGGCACGTCGTACACAATTTTCCGTAGCTACAAGAGCATCACAAATTGCTATTATTTAAAAACAAAAAAGATAAGAGAAGCGTCTCTTACCCATGCAGTCTTAATAAGTTATGAATAATCTTGCGACTATTTATCCGAGTGATAGCCGAAATTCTCTAACAGAGAGTCGTTACTACGCCAATCAGTAGCCACCTTTACAAATAGATCCAATCGGATATGCTTATCGAAAAGCTTCTCTAAAGCTCGCCGAGAGGTGATTCCAAGCTTTTTGATCGCCTGCCCACCATGTCCTATAATGATTCCCTTCTGGCTCTCCCGCTCTACCACAATCACCGCTTCAATATCAATACGCTCCTTATCCTCCTTAAACGAGGTCACCTCTACTTCTACAGCATAAGGGATTTCCTCAGCATAATAGCGAAGTATCTTTTCTCGTATTATTTCACTTACAAAGAAGCGAATTGGTCTATCTGTGAGCTGATCTTCATCAAAGTAGCGTGGGGCGACCGGTAGCAACTCCCCGATTCTTTTCTTTAGCGGCTCTATATTGAAGTTGTTGGTAGCCGATATGGGTAGTAGCTCAGCCTGTGGCAATAAGTCATGCCATTTGTCCACCAACTGCTCTAACTGCTCATTATTGGAAAGGTCAATCTTATTAATTAATACAATGACAGGGACCTGAGCCTTTGCTACATGCTGAATGAAGTCTATGTTCTTCTCGGGAGTCTCCACTATATCGGTCACATAGAGCAGTATATCCGCATCACCTAAGGCCGATTCTGAGTAGGCTCTCATTCGCTCCTGCAAACGATAGCCAGGTTTGACCACTCCCGGTGTATCAGAGAATACGATCTGCATATCCGGTGTATTGACAATACCAATTATGCGATGACGTGTAGTCTGACTCTTAGGAGTGATGATAGAGAGTTTCTCTCCGACTAATAAGTTCATGAGCGTGGACTTCCCTACGTTGGGATTTCCCACGATATTTACAAATCCACTTTTGAAGTTTTCTTCTTGGCTCATGAGCTGAAGGGGTTGCGCAAGTTAAGCACGCTCAGAGGCCGTGTAACCCCATACAAGGTAAACAGCTCCCCATGTATAACCGGCACCAAACGAAGTAAGTATCAGCTTATCTCCTTTTTTGAGTTTAGACTCCCACTCACTCAAGCAAATAGGTATCGTAGCACTACTGGTATTACCATACTTTTGGATATTAATCATCACCTTTTCACTAGGGATCCCTAACAATCGGGTAACCATATCTATAATCCGCAAGTTTGCCTGGTGAGGTACCACCCATGTGATGTCCTCTTCAGTTAGATTATTACGCTCAAGAACCTTTTGGCAGCTGTCTACCATGCCTTTTATAGCATGCTTGAACACGTGCTGTCCATCTTGATGTACAAAGTGCTCATGGCGTGCCACGGTATCAGCAGTAGCAGGACTAACTGATCCACCCGAATACATGATGAGGTGCTCACGTCCGATGCCATCTGTACGGAAGAGTGCATCTATAACACCTTCTTTGGCTTCTCCTTCTACTACCTTCGCTTCTAAGAGGGCGCAACCGCTTCCATCCCCGAAAAGGGGAAGAGTTTGCCTATCCGTCACATCAACAGCTGCTGACATTTTTTCAGTAGCTACGACAAGTAAGCGCTTATAACGCCCCGAGCGAATATAGTTAGCTCCTGTTTCTAATGCATATAGCCAACTAGGACAAGCACTTACTAAATCAAAGGTAAAAGCATTAGTACAGCCTGTTTCATAAGCCACAACAGAGCTGGTAGTAGGGAAATGGTAATCCGCTGTATTGGTTGCCAATATAACTCCCTCAATGGAGAGAGGATCCACCCCACTCTTATCCAAGAGCGAACGTACAGCCTGTATAGCTAAATAGGAAGCTCCCTTACCGGGAACTTTCAGTACACGACGTTCCTTAATCCCAACACGAGTGGTAATCCACTCATCGCTGGTATCTACCATCTTCTCTATATCCGCATTGGTCAGCTTGTCCTCTGGTAGGAAGCTACCTACGGCCGTTATTACGGCTTCTATTGTTTGTGGCATCTTGTTAGCTAATTTGTGTCTTTCTATAGATGGCACACTTATGGGGTGCTCTTATCGTAGCGCCACGGTGCCAAGTATTTTTTGTAGCGTGGAGAGGATTGTAAGCTACGTGCTTACTCCTCTTCCTTCTCAATGGCTAACTGACCACGGTAATAGCCACACTCGGGGCATACGGTATGATAAATATGCCACGCACCACAGTTGGGGCACTTTGCTATTGTGGGTACTGCTGCCTTGTCATGTCCACGACGTAAACGTGTTCTTGTGTGTGATTGTCTTCTTTTAGGATGTGCCATATCTCTGCGTTTAGCTTACTTTTTCTATTCTTTATATTATATGTATATACTCTTATTTTTTATGAGTTACGAGGTAATTAGTTATCCTCATTCTCATCAGGCAAAAGCCCTCTTTTGCGTTCCTCTTCTTCCTGTTGCGCATAATAACGCATACTATCAGCATTACACTCGCCATCTGCGTGCACCCTCTTCATAGGGATAGAGAGCACCACTAACTGATAGAGCAAGTCGTCCATGGGCAGTACAGGGTCGTCCATGGAAACAATGAGCTCCTCCACATCGTCCAAATCCGTAGTTTGACCAAACTTAACCACAAAGGGATAAGAGGCATTAATAGGCAAATCAAGATCATCGGCGCATCGGTCACATATCGTTTTCACAAAGCCTCTTAATGCTATGTTCAATTGGAATACATTGCCCGTACGATCGCCCTCTACGAAAGCCTCCACCTCTCCGCCATAAATATCGAAAGGATTTTCACGTGCGAAGACAGCATTCTCCAGAGTAAATTGCTCAGAGAAGTGCCCCTCGGGAAGTCCGCTCAGTACGATACGATTCCTATTACCTTTCATGCTCATTGTTCTGTATATCAATAAGAAACGCTCCATACCTCATACGCTCCTAAAGCTTCAGTAGGAAGTCTTATCGCTATATTCCTTGCAAAGGTAGCAAAATAATGAAGAATGAAACATCTACCAAGTCTTTTGAGGGATATGAAAAAAGAATATTTTTGAGGAAAAACAGCTTTCTTCACTCAGGCATATCCACAGATGCTGCCAGTAAAACTATCTGCTTTGCCTTTGTTTCGGCCATTGCTTTAGCCGCTGCAGTAAGGGTAGCTCCGGTAGTAAGCACATCATCTAACAAAAGCACTCTACTACCGGCCGGAACCGAGTCACGTCCTATTGCAAAGGCCCCTTTCATATGGGTTAAGCGCTCCTCTCGGTGCATACCGGCTTGGCTTTGCTCATAGTGTTTACGCCTAAGCGCATGTGCGATGAGTGGAATGGAGGTCTCTAGTGAAATACCGCGGGCAATAATCTCGGCTTGATTGTACCTCCGGTGAAGCAGCTTGTGCGGATGGAGTGGAACGGGAACAATACAATCATAATCCTCTCTACGCAAGTTCCAAAGCCGAGCTAGTAGCATACCCAAATAGAGTCCACCCTCTCGATTTCCCTGATACTTAATGCTATGGATTAGTTCCCGACAGACGCCCTCCTCTTCAAATATAAACCCTCCCATGAAAGCGGTTACCACTTCGGGAAGCTCCTCAAAACGCTTCTGCCAAACGCTTTGCGTAAATGTGAATGGAATCAAATGTCCCAAACAGCGGACGCAGAGCACTGTTTCTGCCCTACTCAATAGTTTACCACAAGCCGCACACCTTCTTGGAAAAAGGAAATAGCGCAACGGTTCTATGAGCTCACTCAGCTTGTAGTTCTTTAAGAATGGCGTACACATCCTTCAGAGAAAAACCTCTATTCACTGCCCACTGAATAACCTTACGCTCTATCTGGTCAGGTGTAGCCTCATCAAGGTTTTCAATTCTCCGCTGCAAAATACCTCGGAGTATATCAAGAGTCCCCTCCTCCTCCATCACCTGAGGAACAAGCGCATTCACAAGCTCCCTATCAAGTCCCATTTCGTAGAGCATGAACTTTATTTTATAGGGCCCCCAACCATTGAATCTAAGTTTGTCACTGGCGTAAAGAGAAATATAGCGTCGTTCATTGATAAACCCCTGTTCGGTCAGATGAGACATAATTACAGCTATTTGCTCTCTACTCAATTCTCTGCGCATAAGCCACCGGGTCACCTCCTGAGGAGAGCGCTCTGCTTTTGCACAATAAGCCTCTGCATCCAGTCTGTGTTGCTCCTCTGATTTCTCTTTCTTCATCACGAATTGCTAATTATTCCCATAACGAAACGCTGTTTGCCGGAGAGATCCTTTACCAACTGCAAATCCGAGAAAAGCTGAGTAGCCCGTAAAAGTGATAGCGTCTCCTCCGCAAGAAGGGAATTTATCTCTAAATAGAGAGAGAAAGGCAAACGCTTTGGCAGCAGCGGCAATAGGGCTGCAATAGCACGAAAGTAATACAAATCATCCTGATGAGGAAAAGCAAAGAGAGCTTCCTGCGGCTCATATGACAATACATGCTGCGCCATGCTTTTTCGCTCCGCTTCTGCCACATAGGGGGGATTACTCACCAAAATGTCAAGTGGCTCTATTTGCTGAATGAAGGAATCCGGTTGAGTCATATCGCCCTCAATAAGCTTTACTGCGCCTTTAATAGCATGCTCATAGCGAGTTACATTTGTATGTGCATAGACGAGAGCTGCACTACTCTTTTCTACCCCATAGAGGGAGCTATCTTTCAGGTAATAGGCTAGATAAAGTGGTATGGCAGCTGAGCCTGTACCTAAGTCTAGGATACGAAGTGATGACTCCAAAACATGCTTTTCCACAATGCGATTGCATAGCTCCTCCGTCTCCGGACGAGGTATGAGCACGCCCCGGCCAACCGATAAGTTGAAAGGACCAAAAGATGCTTCTCCCAGTACATACTGAAGCGGTTCGCCCGCCTTGAGACGAGCTTCCGCCTCCTTCAATCTAATAACTTGGTCACTACTTAGTACATACTCTGCACGCTGTATATACCACTCACTTCGGCTCATGTGACAAATAGAGCACATGAGTGCCACTGAGATGGCAGCTGCCTCTCGGGGAGGATAAACCCCAAGAAGATGCTGCTCTACCTCCTTGCAAAGGGTCCCTGCTATTCCGGTTTGCTCCATCATGCAGCAAAGTTACTACCTTTACTTGATACCTTTGCATCTTCTCTTGATCACAATATGGCTAAGCGTTCTGCCGAGCCAACAAAACTTTTTGGGCCATGTCAATTCCTAAGGCAGCAGCTAAAACTTATGTAACTTTGCAGCATCGCACAAGAATATGATCAAAATGAATACCACCGGCTATATACCCACGCAAGAGGAAATAGAAGAGATCATACAACGAAGCAATGAACTCAAGGAGGTGTCTCCGGATAGGATTCTACTGGGGAAAAGTGCACTTCCACATGCCTTTCGCCCCTTTGTTGCCCGAAGAGTAGCACTATGGAAACGCTGGCAACATAAGTTTCCCTCCTTTGCAGAAGCTCCCTTTTTTATACCTACAGAGGTAGCTTTTCAACAAGCTTCAAGCGAAGTTTTAGCAAAGCATAAGGCACAATATGTGAATCGGGACACCCATTTGATTGATGGGACAGGCGGATTGGGAATAGACTTCTACTACATGAGCCGTGATGCTCACTGTGCCGACTATTTTGAACTTGATCCGCTTCTATACGCAGCAGCTGAGTACAATATCAGCCGATTAAATATGGGTTCTGCCCATACATTACACCATTCAAATAGTATAGAAGCGCTTAAACAGCTCCGCTTAAGTACCCATACCCTACTCTACTTAGACCCGGCCCGACGGGATGCCGGTGGACGGAAGACATTCCTTTTAGAGGACACTCTACCCAACCCTCTTGAGGTAGTGGATCTATTGAAAAGTCTCAATTATCAAGGGCGCATACTACTCAAACTTTCGCCCATGTTAGATATTGAGGCGCTGTTACACAGTCTTCCACAAGCGTCTCATATCTCCATACAAGCCGTTGGAGATGAAGTAAAAGAACTTCTTCTCTATATTGAGTCTATTGAGGTCTCGACATGCACTCCCGAGCAGATACCACTCCACATTCATATCTATTCGAAGGAGGGGGCGAAGGTCTCTCTCTTCTCATACTCCATTAAAGAAGAGCGTGAAGCTCAGGCGACTATAGCGGAAGAGATCGGGCCGTGGCTCTATTTGCCCCATCCAGCTCTGCTCAAAGCAGGTGCCTTCAAACTACTTTCCACACGATATAACGTCCAGAAGCTTGCAACAGACAGCCACTTGTACACCTCAAAAGAGTGCTGCAAAGCGTTTCCCGGGCGTATCTATCACATAGAGGAGGTACTTCCTTGGAAATCCGGGTTACACAAGCAGCTGAAAGGTCGTTGGCATGAGGCCGATATTACCGTGAAGAACTTTCCGCTTACTCGAGCTGCTCTTTACAAAACACTCCATCTACGTGAAGGAAGTGCTGTGCGCTTAATAGCCACGCAAGTAGCACAAACAGCTGTACTGATTCATGTTACCCCACACTAACCGCCTGACTCCCTACCCCAAGCTCCTGTCCGGCTGTAGCAAAAGACACAAGTACAATGAATCAATTGGAAAGAAAACATGTATATCTTTCATACGATAGATTTATATCTTTCAGACAAAATATCTATACCTTTCATCCAATAGATCTGTATCTTTTTCCCCAGCATCAATACATCACAGTTAGCCTTTTGACTACCCTACTACAAGGCACTAAGGATAAAGAGTGAGGAAGTACTCGCATAGGTGGGCAAATCCAATTGCGGATAAGAGAGAGAGTAATTGTACAAAGAGGTCAAATTTCTGATCCGTAAATAAAAGAAAGAGAGCCACCCAAAGGGCGACTCTCTTAAAGTATATACCGCAGTAAACTCTATTTAATTTAGAAATTAGCGTTATTCGGTGTTCTTGGGAAAGGAATCACGTCCCTGATATTGGTCATTCCGGTTACAAAGAGGAGGAGACGCTCAAATCCCAATCCGAAGCCACTATGCGGCACTGACCCAAAGCGACGAGTATCCAGATACCACCAAATATCCTTATCAGGAATATGCAACTCTTGTACTCGCTGCAACAGCTTATCGTAGTCCGCTTCACGTTCGCTTCCGCCAATAATCTCACCGATCATCGGGAAGAGTACGTCCATACCGCGCACCGTCTTGCCGTCATCGTTCTGTTTCATATAGAAGGCCTTTATATCCTTCGGATAGTCTGTCATGATTACAGGTTTCTTGAAGTGCTTCTCAACAAGATAACGCTCATGCTCACTGGAGAGATCAGCTCCCCAATAAACCGGAAATTCAAAAGTTACACCCTGCTCAATAGCCTTCTCTAAAATAGTAATTCCCTCTGTGTAGGTAATACGTTCAAAGGGGTGCTTCAGTACAAAATTTAAGCGTTCGATCAATTCCTTGTCGAAGTGCTCTTGGAGGAAGGCCAAATCATCGACACAGTTATCCAAAGCCCACTGCACGCAATACTTGGTAAACTCTTCCGCCAAATCCATGTTATCGTGTATATCATAGAATGCCACTTCAGGCTCAATCATCCAAAACTCCGCAAGGTGACGAGGGGTATTGGAGTTCTCCGCACGGAATGTTGGACCAAAAGTATAAATACCGCCTAAAGCCAATGCAGCTAACTCGCCCTCAAGCTGCCCGGATACCGTGAGCGAAGTAGGCTTGCCAAAGAAATCTTTCTTGTAATCAACTACTCCGTTCTGCTTTTTGGGGAGTCGCTCTAAATCCAAAGTGGTGACTCTAAACATCTGCCCGGCTCCTTCTGCATCACTCGAGGTGATAATAGGAGTATGCACGTAATAGAAACCCTTATTATGGAAGAAGGTGTGTATCGCTATGGACATATTGTGCCTTATACGATAAATAGCCCCAAACGTATTGGTACGCGGACGCAGATACGCAATATCTCGAAGGAACTCAAGTGAATGTCCCTTCTTTTGCAAAGGATACTCATTGGGATCTGCTGCTCCATAAAGAGTAATTTCTTCTGCCTGAAGCTCTATGCTCTGCCCTGCCCCTTGAGAAGCCACTAATTTGCCTACGGCACAAAGCGATGCTCCTGTGGTGAGCTGAGTCATTAGCTTCGCATCAAAGTGGGCATTTTCAGCCACTATCTGAAGATTGTGTATAGTAGAACCGTCATTAACAGCTATAAAAGAGACATTTTTATTGCCACGGCGGGTACGCACCCACCCTTTCACACAGACATCCGTATTTATTGGAGCTTTGTCAAACAGCTCCTTAATCATAGTTCTTTTCATAGATTTCTATCTGATGATATTGTTAATCAAATCGCCCCATCTTAAGATTTATAACTTCCGTCTCAGTTAAATAACGCCAATGCCCCCGAGGCAAGCGTTTCTTTGTTAGTCCGGCAAAGTAGACTCGATCCAAAGAACGCACATGGTAGCCCAAGTGCTGAAACATCCTCCTTACAATCCTATTGCGTCCGGAGTGTATCTCTATTCCCACAAGAGCCAGATTATCCTCATCTATATAACTGATTGCATCAGCATGTATTTCACCATCCTCCAGTTTGATACCCTCTGCCAACTGCTTCATATGCTCCACTGATACAGGCTTATCTAACGACACTTGGTATATTTTTTTCTTTAGCTGTGAGGGATGCAAAAGGTTGGCTGCCAAATCGCCATCGTTGGTAAGCAACAGTACACCGGTAGTATTTCGGTCTAAACGTCCCACAGGAAATATTTTCTCCTCACAGGCATTCTTCACTATATCCATCACGGTCGTACGCCCCTGTTCATCACTTACTGTGGTAACGCAATTTTTAGGTTTATTCAGTAATACGTACACCTTGCGCTCAATGGACATTTCCTTACCATCACAAGTAATACGATCCATGCGCGTTACCGTTGTACCAAGCTTTGTTACGATTTCGCCATTAACGGCAACCCTCCCTTCTGCGATCATCTGATCTGCTACTCTGCGAGAGCATAGGCCTGCATTTGAGAGATATTTATTGAGACGTATCGGATCGTTTTTCTCAACGTTAAACTCCGGGTAGGAAATAACCTTCTCGGCAGCCGGTTGAATATGAAGTTTTTGCTTTTTCTTCTTTGTGTTTTTCTTGAAGGGTTGTCTCGCTCTATCAAAAGAATTGTCAGCCACTCTACGACCTGCGTACCCATGAGACTCGTTATACTCTCCATCACTCACTCCATAGGTACGATCTGCCTCACGACGTATAGCACTGGACGTACCGGGCTTCTTAGCCGGATACCGATGCCCTGAGGCGTAAGACGACTGATTTCTATCAAGGTCTGCAGTTTCTCTATTGAAAGAAGCGGGACTGGCGGAGACAACTCGAGAAGCTACTGCAGAACGTCTGTGCGAAAACGCCTCACGAGTTTTTCCCTCATTATTTCGAGAATTATTGCGTCTATCAGTGCCTTTTTCAATCGGGTCAAAGAGATCACTAGGGATAGTCTCTTTTGCCTTGCCATCCAAGGTACTAAGTACTGTTCTACCACCGGACGTTTTATCCTGTGTGTTAATCACAGCTTCCTGCGATGGATTATTGGTTACTCTGACCCTCTTGCGATTCTTTTTAGGAAGACCTTCCTCTTCCCTTAGCTCATCTCGAGTGAGGAATTCGGGGTGCACCTTATTGTATTGAGAGGACTCTTTAGGTGCGTTTTCGTCAAGCATACGTATCTTTTCTCCGGTTGGTCTCGGCTTATTATCTCTTACTACCGAGGAACTGAGTCCACTCACACCATTTAGATGAGAACGAACAACTTGTCTACATCGGTATGTATATCTACTTTCTACAAAAGTACTAATAAAATCAGATTCCTACGTAATTTAGAGGCGTTATGCTCATTATTTCGTTCTTTACCTGATCACTCAATGCTAAGCCTTCTACAAATGCACGTATCGTAGCCTCATCCATTGCCTGTCCGGTGCGAGTCAACTCCTTAAGCGCTTCATATGGGTGCGGATACCCCTCGCGACGCAAAATGGTTTGAATTGCCTCAGCCACCACTTCATAGTTGCGAGATAGATCCTGCGAGATGCTCTTTTCATCTACAATCAACTTGCCCAATCCCTTTTTCAAACTCTCCAAAGCGATTAAAGTATAGGCAATAGGCATACCCTCATTGCGTATCACCGTTGAGTCAGTCAAATCACGCTGCAAACGAGAAATCGGTAGCTTACGGGCTAAGAACTCAAGCAGGGCATTCGCCAGCATCAGATTGCCCTCTGCATTCTCAAAGTCAATCGGATTGACCTTATGTGGCATAGCTGAAGATCCAACTTCACCAGCCTTTATCTTCTGACGGAAGTAGCCCATGGATATATAGCTCCATACATCACGAGCTAAGTCAATTAATATGGTATTGATACGTTCCATAGAATGGAACAGATCTGCCAGATAGTCGTAGTTGGAGATCTGTGTAGTCAGCTCTTCGCGATGCAAGCCTAAAGAGCCCACAAAGCGTTGTGCGAAGCTTTTCCAATCTATATTAGGATACGCTATATGGTGTGCATTAAAGTTACCTGTGGCTCCCCCAAACTTAGCCGTAATAGGGACCTGCTTGAGCTCCTTTTGCTGACAACGAAGACGATAGGCAAAGACCTCTATTTCTTTTCCTAAGCGGGTGGGAGAGGCGGGCTGACCATGGGTATGAGCTAACATGGGAATATTAGCCCACTCCTTAGCCAAAGACTCTAACGTAGTTATGACCTCTTCTAACGTAGGTAGATAAACCGCTTCCATGGCTTCCCGCAACATTAATGGGAAAGCTGTATTATTGATATCCTGACTGGTAAGTCCAAAATGTACAAACTCACTATATTCAGTAAGATTCAAACGCTCAAACTGCTCTTTTATATAGTATTCAATGGCCTTTACGTCATGATTGGTTACCTTCTCAATTTCCTTTACACGCAGAGCTGCCGCATCGTCACACCCCATAGCAATCGCATTGATCTTCTGCTTGTCAGTGTCACTCAATTTGCCCTTAAGCTGCGGTACAACGTCACTCAATGCAAGAAAATATGCAACCTCTACACGTACACGATAACGTATCAAAGCTGCCTCCGAAAAATAGGCTCTCAAACGCTCTGTTTTATTTCCATATCGGCCATCAACAGGACCTACTGCAGTCAATTCACTTAAACTCATCATCTTCATTTATTCGTTTCTGTATAGTAAAGCAGTTGCAAAAGTAGCTATTCCCTCCTCTCTACCCACAAAACCTAATCCTTCACAAGTCGTTGCCTTCACTGAGATAAGAGTATCCGAACCGACTATCTCAGAGAGAGCATGACGCATCAACTCGATATAGTCCTTTAGTTTGGGGCGTTCTGCCATAATAGTAATATCCACATTAGCTACTAACCAACCCTGCTGCTTAACTAAAGCTACAACCTTAGCTAAAAGGATCTTACTGCTGATGTCTTTATAAGCCTCTTCTGAAGGTGGAAAGTGATATCCAATGTCTCTCAAGGAAGCTGCCCCCAATAGAGCATCACATAGGGCATGCAAAGCTACATCTCCGTCTGAGTGTGCTAGCAAACCTCGCTCAAAAGGAATTTGTACACCACAGAGTACTAACTGCCCCCCCTCTTGCCGGAAGCGATGTACATCAAAGCCGTTTCCTACGGCAAATGGAATACGAGTCATCTTCTATAATATCAACGGAATAAACTTCTTATTCCATCAAAGTCAAATGCAACGGTAAAGCGAAGTGTTTGGTCCAAAGGATTCGCTGCCACTGTAGAAATCAGATAGGAGGCATCAATACTAAACACGCTCATCTTAAAGCCCGCTCCCAATGTAAAGAACTGCAAGTTCCCTTTATTCGGACTAATATAGGAATATCCGGCTCTGAGGAAAAAGCGGTTATCGTAGCTGTATTCCATACCGACCCCTAAGTTTATTTCCTGTAACTCCTCTTTGAAGCCACCGGGGGCATCGCCCAAAGACTTAAAGATACCTGCTATAGAGGATGTATTGATGTATTTATCGTAGGCTTCTTTATAAGCCTCGGGATCCTTCTGATCCTGAAGTGGTGGAGTAGGTACCAGCAATTTATTGAGTTCCAGGTTAAGCGATAGGGCATTATAACTATCAATAGGATAAAGTAATCCTGTACCGATACCTAAATTAGTAGGAATGAACATTGATTGTCCTCCTCCGTAAGAAATTTTAGTACCGATGTTCTTGATATTGTATCCAAACGTCCACAAAGTTTCGCTTTGACCTATATAAAAATACTTTGTCAGAAATCCGGATATATCTGCAGCAAAGGCATTCCCGGCTTGCGACTCACCTGTAGCAAGATTTTGGTCGCCCCTTATATAACGTAAAACAACACCCATTGAATAATCAGGCGTCAACTGTATAGAGTACCCAAAATCTACAGCAAACTCATTAGGATGAGCTTGACCCAGTGATCGTGACATTTCGTCAAATTGCTCCACACTCCCCATGGAAAAGTAGCGCAAAGAGGCACTTAAGGCCTGATTATCGGAAGCACCTATCTTGTAGTATCCGACCAATTCCATCAACTTTATATCTCTCACTATCTTAGCCAACCAAGGGGTATAAGAGAATGAGACTCCCGCCTTTGAAGAGAGAAAGGCATATTTAGATGGATTGAAGTACTGCGCAAAAACATCAGGTGTAGTCGACACACCTACATCTCCCATTCCTCCACTCCGGGCACTGGGATTAATCTGAAGAGAAGGCACAGAAGTAACCACTGCATTAAAGCGACGCTCCGTTACTTCGCCCTCATTTTGTGCCTTTAGAGGGGCATAAGTAGCACTTAGTAGCCCTACGGCAAGGAAGATCTTGACTACCGCAGTAAAGCGGAAATTGATATGTCCTATATTCATACTATGTTATTATTCCTTTTGTTCTACAAGAGCAGCTTCGTCAACAATAACCAACTTGCCTGTTGCATAGCTTACTCTACCATTATTTCGTGTTATTACCCATCGGTAGAGATAGAGTCCCGACTGTGGGTTAGTTCCATAAGAGGTTGTGGGTAGCCACTTAATCTCTTGCGGTATATTTAGTTCAGTTTTTATTGAGATATTGTCACTTTTCGCTACTACCCTTCCAGTGAAATCAATCAGCTCTACATAGCCGACAAACTCTTCTCGAGGCTGATTGGTCTGTACCTTAAAGGTCACCTCTTTGCCTCGCACCACCGGATTGGGATATACAGCAGCTACAACTGCCTCTGCCGATAGATCTTTATTCACTCGGAAATGAATAGTCTTTGTAGACATATTATTGTACACATCCCATACCGTTAGAGTAGCCGTATGATCCCCCTCGGTTACTTCAGGTATCGTATAAGCAATAGTGCCCAAACCTGCCTCTGTAGCCGAAGCCTCATAATAATCATTCAGACTATAAGTATAGTCGAACTGATTGTCTATACAAAGCGTAATACGGTGCCCTAGGCCACTCTCTGAAAGATTAAGGCCGCTATCGTCGTACACTTCAGCAAAGAAGAAAGGTGTGGGTCCGGTAAGGAAATAGTCTGTAGCCGTTGAGTCATTCAAAAAGCATTTTCTAATTTCCGGGGGAGTGGTATCTACCGCCAGACCTCCCGGAGAGCCGGGCACAACCTTAAAAGAGCGATCTACCCCCATTGCCTCCAGCTTCTTCTCTTCATCATAGGCATAAAGATTGATACGACCATTACCCTCTCCATAGGAGACATCCTTTGGTACAGTAAAAGTAAAATCGAAATACCCATTCTCAACCTTTGTATTACCGGCATAAATCAACCCGGGATAATCCGAATAAGGCTGTTTGTTCTCTAAGTAGGAAGGAATATTGGATTCTAATGTTTCCATAGTCTGCTCACTGTCAAAAACAGTCACAGCCATAGAGCCGTTAAAATCCCCATTCACAGCACCTCCTTGCGTTCCTATATAGCCTTTGACATGTACTTTTTCCAAAGCTTTAAGACGAATGGTATCACTACTTCCGAGCGATAAGTCGTTAATTGTATTGATTACGGCTTGATGAGAGGGAACATTAAGTCGCAAGGCAGGATCACCAATCAGCAAAAAATTAAGCTTATTGATGGTGTCGCTACTTAAGCTAATCATCTTGTTCTTTGCATGCTTAAGTACAGTACCAAATCGGTATAGCTTTTCATCCTTATCCTTAGAAAAGAGGCTCTCAGTAATGGCCACATTAAGATTTTGATTGTAAATATCAATCACTACGCGAGTGGTAGTATAGAGTGCAATAGCAGCACTCTTTTCGTTGAGAAAAGCACGTTCACCGGCACTTGTCAACGGGCTATCAAAATTGGAAAAATCACACGTGGCAGTAATCCAAAGAGGACAATGAGGAAAATCAAAGCGTTGGATATCAGCTACAGTAAGGATCTGTTCATCGCTCCAAGCAGAGGGGTTACCATGACCTGTATAATTAACAAAGAGCAAACCCTTCTTGAAGGCATCCATCAACTTACGTCTGGCACCTGGGAATGTATTTAAGCCATTCACAGTTTGGGAGGGAAAGGCATCAAAATAGACCTTTGTGAGCATCAGTTCAGGCATCAAGGATTCGGTTAGCTTAGCCAATTCCTCTGCACGCCGCAAATGTCCATATCCATCTCCATTATCAGCGACAAAACAACCGCGTGTTTTCCAAACTCCAGGATCAAGCTTGGACGCATAGTCTATACTCTTATTTACCGCTGCCCTTGCTTCGCTGAGTGTACGCACGGTAAAACGCCCTACACCGATCACCATTCGCTTCTTTCCGTTGGTTAGGTTGTCATCCTCTGGTAGTAGGTAAGTAAAATAGTCGTCCGTATTATAGCTATCCATATTAAGTGAATTAACACTTTGATAGGTCAACAAGAACTCCGTTCCACTCTTCTTAAGTGCTTGCCACTCATAACTTAATAGCCTATTATCAGCAGCTCCATCACCAAAAAGTAAAAGATTCATAGGAGCTTCTGTGGGACTTATAGCAGGATTAGCCGCCACCCAACGATCATAGAAATATTTTGTCATCAGGCGATATGCCGTAGCATCCGGTGTGCCACTTGAAAATTCGTTGAAGAGCTGTTCTTGCGTCATCACGAGTACTTTAAGCCCTTCGTTATCAGCATGAAACTGTCCCAAGCGTTTTGCTTCACCCAAGAAAGCTTTCGTGGAGATAATCATCAGGTCAGGCACACCCTCGTAGCCCCGTATATTCTGTGTTTCAACCGGCTCTAACTTAGCTATATTGTAAGCATCCTCCGGTGCGCAGAGCACAAACTCTATCGGCTGCCCATTCTTACCCATGGCCGCATGATCAAAATAATCACCCGTGAGTTTAACCTGGCGCACCTCATTAGGACTCTCTATAGCCCACAGCAAATAATTAGAGGGCATTTTGTCTATTTTGAATCGATAATTCAACCCGGCCCTTCTAAAAAAAAGTTGCTTACCTTGCTCATAAGAGAGACGCCCTTTGTAGCGTATGAAAATATAGTCTAAATAGGATTTTTCGGTAGCCGGAGACAAACGTAAATTCAAATGAAGAGCATCGCCAGCGCCTTGAAAAGCATAAGATCCTCCTACATAGTGTCGTATACCCGCCAAGAAATTGGGATGGGATGTATCCTCCCGTCTATTCATTCGGTCCTCTATCACCCTCACACCCTCTGCCGAAAGCTCAAAGAGAGCCTCCGAATTAGGTAGAGCAACATAAGCTGCATAGACCTGAATATTACTTCCCGACACCGGGGTTCCATTATCAAACGGAATGGTCACTTTACGCTCTGCAGCACCGGATAAAGGCTCTCCTACCAACATACGGCCGGATTGCTTCAAAGAGGTAGATTCTTCTTCATGAAGGAGAAAGCCATCGTAATATTCTGCAAGGGGAGGAGTATCTCTCACCGAACCTTCTTCTTGCTCCATTAACTTAACACCGGCTATATCGGACAAGAAATAATACCCTTCCGTAGCGTAGTGATTGATCTCTCGCATATATGACTCCTTCGCATGATCATAGCTAAAGGAGGTAACACCTTCTGCATAGAAATAGAGAGCATCATTTTGCTGCACAATTGGTACAGCCGGCAATGCCTCGCGAGGTGCATCAGAGAGCTTCTCGCTAAGCAAGGTGCCTCCATATCCATATACACCCACTTCTTGTGGATTTTCAAACCCGGCTTTACGCAATGCCTCATAAGAAACACGGTACACTCCACTCTTCTGAATAGCCACCTTTACCCACTTACCGGATGCAAAGAGACTACCTGCCACACCCTCAGCCGAGGCTACAGCAGAAAGACCTACCACCAGTAGACAGCTATACAGCAGCTTGAGCCAATGGAATATGTGCCCTTTTCTCATCAATTCTATAACGTACTACTCTCGGTTTTAGTGTATGTACCAGCACTCTTTATATGTCAGTATCTGTACAAAGGTAACGCATTTGCTTCTTTTCATGCTTTTGGAAGTGGAACCCCTTTTAAATAAGTGATTCCTTGAATACCTCTACCAAGTGTATAATTCCGCATATTTGGGTATATTTGCTTACAACAACTATATACTAATAAACAAATGAAACTACTACTGATCAGTAATTCGGCAAGCCCCGGAGAAAAGTATCTTGAAAAAGCCTCTGCAGACCTTGCCCAACACCTCGGCGAAAAAGGTAAAGCTCCTATATTCATTCCATTTGCCGCAGTCACTTATTCGTTTGACGAATATGTAGAAAAAGTAAATACTGCATTAAAGTCCTACGACATACATGTGCGTGGTATTCATCGCGAAGCTGATCCTATTGCTGCTATTAGTCGTGCCGATGCGATCCTTGTCGGAGGGGGCAATACATTTCAGCTCGTGAAAATGATGCAAGAGCAAGGACTTATACAAGCCATACGTGAGCGCGTACTCCATAGTAATATTCCCTATGCAGGCTGGAGTGCAGGTAGCAATATAGCTTGTCCCACCATCTGTACTACAAACGATATGCCTATCGTAGAGCCCCTCTCTTTCAAAGGGCTTGACTTCGTTCCTTACCAGATTAATCCCCACTACTTAGATGCCCACCCTGAGGGACACGGAGGAGAAACACGTGAGCAGCGTATTCTTGAATACATAGCAGCAAATCACGATCGCTATGTGGTAGGGTTACGAGAAGGCTGTCGCTTGTTAGTAGACGATAACGGGTCTCGTCTTATCGGTGAAAAACCGGCTCGCATCTTCAAATATGGAGAACCCATAAGAGAGGTACAACCGGGAGAATCTCTCAATTTTCTCTATCAATAAGAGACTTATCAACTCAAAGGAGAGCTGAGGGCAATTAAAGTGTCTGTACTTACGCAGCTTACATCCACCTGTTGAAGGTAATACCTTGGCGTCCTTATACAGAGGGCATATAAACGCACAAAAGGACGAATCCGAGAGGATTTCCGTCCTTTTGTTTGCTATTCAACTTCCTACATTTTTCTGCAATCACTCCTCGCAGCAAGTGAGGGAGGACAGAGTATTTACTTCACTCTTTTTGCTGTATTATAAAGAAATAAGAGCAAGACTCCGAACTCAAATACTATACCGGTAGCGGTAGGACAATGCACATCAAAGTCGTCTCAGCGAGACAGCCCTTTATCCCAAGAAACTCTTGAGTTGCTGGCACTTGTCTCCCTGGCGCAACTTACGTATAGCTTTCTCTTTAATCTGTCGCACACGCTCACGAGTTAGGTCGAAATGCTCACCGATCTCCTCAAGTGTCATCTCTGGGTATTGTCCCACTCCAAAAAACATTCTTACGATCTCTGCCTCTCGATCGGAAAGTGTAGAGAGCACCCTATCGATCTCCGTATTGAGAGAAGACTGCATCAAGTCACGGTCTGCACTGGGAGCATCCTCATTAACTAATACATCCAACAGGTTATTATCTTCCCCCTCCACAAAAGGCGCATCAATAGACACATGCTTACGGAAAGACTGCATTGTAGTAGCAATCTTCGTTTGATCGTCTCCAAGTATATCTGATAATTCGTTGATAGAGGGTTTGCGCTCATGCTCCTGCTCAAAAGCCTCTACTGCTTTTGTAATCTTAGAGTTATTACCAACCTGATTAAGGGGAAGCCTCACAATACGGCTCTGCTCGGCAAGGGCCTGCATGATGGATTGTCTGATCCACCATACTGCATAGGAGATAAACTTAAACCCTTTTGTCTCATCAAACTTCCTCGCTGCCTTAATAAGCCCCAAGTTTCCCTCATTAATTAAGTCCGGAAGACTAAGTCCTTGATTCTGATATTGCTTTGCTACTGAAACCACAAACCTAAGGTTAGCATTGACAAAGCGATGCAGTGCAGCAGCATCTCCTCTGTGACTAGCTTGTGCCAATTCTACCTCTTCGTCAATGGAAATCATCGGCAAACGACCTATTTCCTGCAGATACTTATCCAGTGATGCGCTTTCTCTATTGGTAATTGACTTAGTAATCTTTAATTGCCTCATGCTTGCTTATCTATGTACTCTTTCTTTTTTTCTATTATCAGCACAACCCACACATTCTCCACGCGGTATGAACTGTAAATGGATGAATTTGTTGATAGTGATATATCGCCCCGGCTTTCTACTTCTACTTCGCTTGTATATTCATCAAACACATGCTCGGCAGCGGTACTCTTTATCGAACACCGCTACTATAACCGACAAGCAGTGAAAATGTTCACTCTAAGCAAAGAAAGTAGTTTACGAAGGGGGAAGTGCTCTTCGTAAAGGCTCTACCTTCTAAAAAGAAACTGCTCCCCATGATATCTACACAAGTAGCATAGGGAGCAGCGTACAAAAAGATCAGCTAACTATCTCTAATTCAGATCGATCACTATAGACTTAATCCGTCCATTAGGATAAAAGCCTCTAACCATAAGGGCTTTTTCCTGACTTGAACGGCTCTGAAGCTGTGCAACTATGCGCATAGCATCATCTACACTCTGAATGCGTACGTTATTCATTGTAAGAATGATAAAGCCCTCTTTAATTCCATTCTGGCGGAATTTACCCTTCTCAACCTTATCTACAACCACACCATAAGAGATACCGTACGAACGCTTTTGCGACACAGATAATTCTTTAAGTGATGCGCCTAAGAGCTTGCTCGCATCTGATTTCTTGACAATGCCCGTATTGCCCTCACTGTTCTTAAGCACCACAGAGAACTTCTTTGTTACTCCCTTGCGGTCCACTGTAATACTAATGCGATCACCAGGAGTCTTTGTGGAAATGATCTCTTGCACTTCGGTCATATTCATCACTCTACGGCCATCTACAGCAACGATTACGTCATGCTTTTCTATACCTGCTGCATAAGCTGCACTCACCTCAGCAAAATCTGTTACGAGAACACCGGCATCCACCTTTAAGTTGTACTTATCCTTCAGCTCTTTGTTGATGTCCGTACCAATTATCCCCAATACAGCACGCTGTACAGTACCGAATTTCTTTATGTCGCCTACTACTTTCGCTGCGGTATTGATAGGCACAGCAAAGGAATAACCGGCATAATTGCCTGTATTGGAGTAGATCATTGTATTGATGCCGACTAATTCTCCACGCGCATTGACCAATGCACCGCCACTATTTCCGGGATTAACAGCTGCATCCGTTTGTATGAATCCACCTATTTTCATATCCTCTCCGGGAGAGGAAATACGGCTACGTGCCTTAGCACTCACAATACCGGCGGTAACCGTGGAGGTTAGGTTAAATGGGTTACCTACAGCAAGCACCCATTCTCCTACACGCAGATCATCACTATTTCCGAAAGGAAGTGTAGGCAAATCTTTTGCTTCAATCTTTATCAGTGCAATATCTGTCGCAGGATCGGAACCCACCAATGTAGCTTTGAAAGTGCGGTTGTCATTCAGTGTAACCTCTATTTTATTAGCATCTGCAATCACATGGTTGTTGGTAATGATATATCCATCTTTTGATATAATCACTCCAGATCCGTAGCCTACTACCGGCCTGCTATCAAGCTGTCTACCACCTCCTCCGAAAAAGAATTCAAAAGGATCTATACGGGAGACTTGCTGTTCACCTTCCACTTTGATATGCACCACTGCATGCACACTACTCTCTGCAGCTGGAATCAAATCCGGTGCTGACCCTACAGCACGAGACTGACCGGCTAAGGCTGTGTTATGGAAGCCATACTCATTGTCTGTAGCACTACCATAAGTATCGACATAGGAGACAGGCAAATCCGCATTAGTAATCTTATAACTGTACACAGCAGACGATACACCTGCTCCGACGGCTACCGAAAGGAGCACGACGAGGGATATTCTCCAGAATTTCTTCATATACGTCTTTTTCTTGTTATTCAAAAAACACCTTCTATCTCTATAGACGACTGGAGCAGTAAAAAGTTGCATAATCCTCCAAAGAGCGTCACAGAATGATTTAAACGCATAGCGGTATTAAGAAAAAAAGTATGGAGTACTGCATAACGCATGTACCCCATACCTCAATAGCTAAAAGTCTCTATCTCAGAATAAGAGAGACTACGAAAGGTTATATCTTCCTATTACTTGCTTTCCTTTTGATTTCGCTTCCCATAGCGACTGAGGAACTTATCTACACGACCGGCAGTATCGACCAACTTAGCCTTTCCGGTATAGAATGGGTGTGAGGTATTAGAAATTTCAACCTTTATCAAGGGGTATGTTTCACCATCGATTTCAATGGTTTCCTTTGACTGTGCCGTACTACGCGTGATAAACATGTCATCGTTAGACATATCCTTGAACACCACCTTGCGGTACTCTTGTGGATGCAATTCTTTTTTCATTTTGCTTTCGTTATCTATAAGGCAGCATCGCCACCCGTTATTATTTCCTATCAGTTTGCAAAGGTAATAATTTATTCTTAATGACCAACGCACCTATTCCTACTTGCTCGATCCGAATTTCTCCACTTTTCCCCTCAGAGGTAGTAATTGTCTTCCTCAAAGATCAGAAAGAAAGGGGAGAAAATCTTAACTTTGTACACATAGTGGCAGTAGTACCCATGAACGATATCATACAAGTTTTACCGGACAGCATAGCGAATCAAATTGCGGCGGGAGAGGTGATCCAACGCCCTGCTTCCGTAATCAAAGAGTTAGTAGAGAATGCTATTGATGCGGGAGCGAAAAACATCCGTATAGAAGTGGAAGATGCAGGCAAAGCATTGATACGTGTCACAGACGATGGGTGCGGCATGTCCCCACAAGATGCCCGTATGGCCTTTGAGCGACATGCGACCAGTAAAATACGTCGTGCAGACGATCTTTTATCCCTCCGCACAATGGGCTTTCGAGGAGAGGCTTTGGCCTCTATTGCTTCGGTGAGCCATGTTATGCTTACTACACGACGCACTACCGACGAGTTGGGAGTTTGCATACAAATCGATGGGGGCATAGTCGAGCAGACGACCAGAAAAGCCGCACCAGTAGGAAGCTGCTTTGAAGTGCGTAATCTATTCTACAATGTACCTGCCAGAAGACGCTTTCTTAAAAGTGATATAACCGAGTGGCGACATATACTCTCCTGTTTCGAACGGATTGCTCTTGTCTATCCGGACATTGCTTTTTATCTATATCAAAATGGGATAGAGGCCTCTATTCTTCAAGCCGGCACATTAGCGAAGCGAATCGCTGCTGTCGTGCCCAAACCCGGTGATAAAGGGTTATTATCTATAGACTTTCAATCGGAGGTAGTAACGATAAACGGATTCATAGGCAGTCCGGAGCATACCAAACAACGTGGGGCCAAGCAGTTTCTTTTTGTCAATGGGCGCTTCATGAAGCATCCCTACTTCCACCATGCCATAATGCAGGCTTACGAAGCACTTATCCCTGTAGGTCAGCAACCTACCTATTTTGTCTATTTGCAAACCGATCCCTCCCGAATAGATGTCAATGTACACCCTACAAAAACAGAGATCAAGTTTTTAGACGAGCAGGCCATCTACCGTTTATTAGGCACTCTCGTCAAACAAACCCTGCACCGGACTGTGGCGATGCCTCGCTTGGACTTCGATACCCAACACGTAGTAGACCTACCCACATACAGGGGGAAATCCGACAACAAAATTTCGCAGCCCACAATCAATCGGGATCACACCTATAATCCCTTCTCTGAAAACGCTTCCACTACCCCCAAAGAGCGCAACCTCAACTGGGCAACGGTATTCAGTAGTTTTGCCACCGACACAACTACACACGAAGCCACACGTTTGACAGAAACGCTTATTGCCCCAATGGATACGCCAGAGGACAAAGCGGTCACCTCCTCCGGTGCTCCGCTCATTCTTACGGAGCGATATATGGCGGTAGTGCTCCATAGCGGCATGGCCATTATCGATGCCAAGCGAGCTGAGATGCGTATCAACTACGAAGAGCTCATAGATAAGCTAAGCCATGCCAAAAGCAAGGAGCGAAAACAAAGACTAATTATACCCCGTATAATGCACTTCAATGCAGAGGAGGCTGCTCTATTAGATACCCTTATCGAAGATTTAGATACCCTCGGCTTTGAAGTGAGTCCCTTGGGAGATGGTAGTTTTTCACTACTCACCACCCCATCTTTCCTAAACGAAGACGGACAAGTACTCATAGAGAATAGCATCCTTGAATTGATGGAAACAGAGGGAGACGGACGACAGACCCTAATCGAGGCCTTAGCACGCTCAATCTCTATACAACGCTATTCAGCACCCTACAAGCCTCTTTCTCCGGAGCGTGCCGAGCATATTGTAGCTGCTCTATTTGCCTTACCAGAGGCTTCCTATACGCCTACCGGTAAGCTTATACTACATCTTATCACCAACGAAGAAATAGCATCATTCTTTGCTTAATAGCACTACTCTCATGAAAGAGTCTCTATTTAATCAGCGTTTGCAGAACGTGCTACATAGCTTGGAAGCTACCGACTCTCTCCGTTCATTAGAAAGCGCCTCCACCAGTAGCTTATGGATAAGCCAAGGGAATAGACAGCTCCTCAACCTATCTACTAACGATTATTTATCGCTCTACGATGACAAAGAAATAGCTGCTTCCTTCCTCTCATCCTATCCCGAATATGCTCCCCCCCATGGAAGTGGCTCTGCCCGTCTTCTCACCGGTAATTACGCTTTACTCAACGAGTTTGAAAAAGAGATAGCCTCTGCACACCACAAACAAGCTGCACGCCTCTTTAATAGTGGGTACCATGCAAATTGTGGCATTATTGCAGCTTTAGGACAGATCGAGGGCGTTCACTTTATGGTAGATCGCATGGCCCATGCCAGCATGATTGATGGGCTTACGATGGGACGGTGCAGTTTTTCTCGATTCCGTCATAATGATCTCTCACATCTTGCCGACCTGATAAAGAAAGCATTTGCTTCCCCACAAACCAAGTACGTAATCATCGTAGTAGAGAGCGTTTATAGTATGGATGGGGACAGAGCCCCCCTAAAAGAATTGGTGGCACTAAAAGGGATGGATGAGCGCATTCTCTTATACGTCGATGAGGCGCATGCAATCGGAGTATATGGAGAGAATGGCTACGGGATAAGCGAGGAAACAGACACTTCAACCGAAATTGACTTTCTGATAGGCACTTTTGGAAAAGCTGTTTTAGGGATGGGAGCCTATATAGCCGCAGACAAAGTGGTTATTGACTATCTTACAAATAGTGCTCGCTCGCTCATCTTCTCAACTATGCTGCCGGAAGCTGTAATGGCGTGGAATAGATTTATTTTCCATCAATTACCTTTCATGAAAGATCGTCGGCAGACTCTTTGGAAAACGGCACAAAGGCTGCGCAATGCCTTAGAAAAGGCCGGTTATGAGGATTTAGGATCAAGCCAAATCATCCCTATCACACTGGGAAGTAATGAGCGTGCTCTACAAGCAGCTTATGCGCTTATGGAGAGGGGCTACTCGGTCCGCGCTATCCGCTACCCCACTGTGGCAAAAGGGACAGAGCGACTGCGCCTCTCACTTGCTTCTGCTATCACTTATGAACAGCTATCGCCACTTGTAGACTGCCTGAGCAAATGAAAGCCGTACTACTCAACCCTACTTTACAGGAGGCATCACAGCTCATTGTATTCTTTACAGGCTGGGCAATGAACAGCAATGCAGTAGCCCACTTGGCTTTTCCCGAAAATACACATATTCTGCACATGGAGGACTATCGTACACCCTCCCTCACTCTTCCTATAGACCTCACTCGCTACAGCAAGATTATCTATATAGCTTGGTCTATGGGCGTATGGGGTGCTGAAAGGGCCGTAGCTAAAGGTGTACTACCCCAACCCAAAGAAGCGATTGCACTTGCCGGCACTCCCTTTCCTTATCACGATGAATGGGGCATTCCAAAGCTCTGGTTTGAAAAAACACTTTCTGAACTAACCCCCGACAATAGACAGCGTTTTTTCCGTCGTATGGCCGGGGGCAAACGCCTCAGTAGCCTTTTTGCAGCCTTAGAACAACGAGATTTGGAAGAAATACGCACTGAATTGGACACCGTACTCCGCTACGAGCAGACACACCGTCCGCTATGCGACTCGCTCACCTTACATTGGACTCATGCAGTAATCCCCAGTAAAGATCGCATCTTCCCGGCTCAAAACCTACTTTCCGTATGGCAAGCGTGCAGTACGCCTACAACCGTGCTGGCCGATGCTGATCATTATATATTTGACAAATACTACTCCTGGCAGCAACTGCTGGACGAGGGGAGAAAACAAACTTTATGACGGCAGAGGAACGAATCAATAAAGCCTTCTCTAAAGCAGCAGAAGAATACGAAGCGAATGCCATTGTACAACGGCAAATGGCTATCCGTTTAGCTTCACTGCTACCGGAGGGATTAGAAATTGATACAGCTTTTGAGTTTGGTACGGGTACCGGTCTACTCACTAAACAGATAGATAGTCGCTGCAAAGTAAAACATTGGCTCCTCAACGACCTCTCCGACAATATGCTGCGTACAGTACCTGCACTATCCGGCGAAGTTACATTCCTACAAGGTGATGTAGTGACAGCCTCCATAGGTGATCAAATAGGTCATCCACAGCTCATTGCCTCCTCGGCTGCCTTGCAGTGGATAGCGGAGCCTTTTGCGCTCTTGGAGCAGCTAACCGCAAGACTTCAGCCCAATGGACATTTGCTCATTGGTACCTTCGAAGAGGGCAATTTAGCAGAACTGGCGGCTCTGACAGGCAATTCACTTCCCTACTTTTCAAAAAAAGATCTAGAGCACTTCGCTAAGGCAGCGCATTTACACATACAATTCATCGAAAGTGAATCTATTACACTCTCCTTTCCATCTCCTAAAGAGGTACTAATGCACCTAAAGAAAACAGGCACTACTCAATTACCTCATTGGAATAATGAGACTCCCCGACTTAATACAAGGAGTGCACTTAGCGAATTAGACCGATCCTATCGTCGCTACTTTTCCTCAGCGGATGGATCTGCAGTGCTGCTTTCCTACACACCGCTATACTTGTACGCCACAAAGTAAAAGATGGCTCTATTCAGAGATGTGATGCGGATTCACAAAATATTCCAATCTTTCGAGTAAAACTTTCTGATCTTTTCATCCATTTATCTGTACCACTTTTAGATAGTATATTGAAGTGGCTGTATATCAGTTTGATATGTGAGCGATTAGAAATAGCGTTCACGGAATATTCACGCAAAAAGAAAAATCGGTCATTTTGTCCGGCTGCTCTGTAGGGTGTTTTTAACTTGCAAATTCATGTTCACTTGGTGGATAATCTGACCTGCTTAATATCAATTCGGTGGGTGGATGCTCTGACCCTGGTGGATATTAATTCGGTGGGTGGATGCTCTGCGTTTACTCCTGCTTAGCAATACGGCGCATATCATATGCCCCGGAGAGGAGGTATTTGATTACCGACTTCTCGGAGATGAAGAAAGAGGGAGCGGGTGCGTACACGGCTCTGAAGCTTGCTTCCTTTACCGTTAAGCGTTCGTTCGTGATGAGTGACTCCATCAGCCGCACGATGTGATTAGCCAGTCGCTGTGCCGCCTGATGCTTGCGTGCAAAAGACTTGTCGCTTTTGTGACTGTACCAAATCTTTTCAGCTTGCTCGGGATTGATGTAGGTGCGTGGTGCGCTTTTACGCAGCGTGAGACGTACTACCTCGGTACGTGTAAGCAGTGTACTGCGTAGCCCTAAGCCTCGTACCGTTTCAAAATATGCACGACGCAAGTCAGCATCGCGCTGCAAACGCAATTCGTTTGCTGTCCGATTTTCCTTGAAGTCTTTCATACATTAGGTTATCTATGTTGCTAAAACAAATTTACCGATAAACATTTAACAAATGCACAAAACATATAAAAGTGTGCAATTATTATTCGAAGCACTTCAAGCGCAGACCCATAGCACAGCGCCATTCTTCTCAATGAGGCAGTTTTTAGTCCTTGTGTGGAGCCTACCTTTACTCAAGTAAAATGCAGAACCATATGGATAAAGAAAAAGAGAAGCTACCTGTTGCATTAGACGCTGAAGAGGCACCTACACTTGAAGGTGCAGCTGCGGGTGATGCAGTAGGGGACGAGCAGGCAGAAGCACCTTCGGTAAGTAACCGAGAACGCTTTATGTCGCACGTACGGGAGAAATACCCTGATGTGGATTATGATGATGAGGATGCACGCTACGGAGCCTACAACGACTACTTTGATGCTATGGACTCACGTACCCGTGAGCTGGAGCAGTCGGATGAAGGCATGCGCAACCTATTCAGTCGTGACCCACGAGTAGCGGACATAATGATTGATATAGCAAAGGGCGAAGACCCTGCTATTGCTTTTTACCGCGCCTATCCGGATTACATTAATCAGGATTTGAGCGACCCTGACGTAGCTGCCCGATTGGCTGAAGAGAACAAGAAGCGCATAGAGGAGCTACAGGCGGAAGAGGAAGAGAAGCAACGTACCGGCAAGGAGCGTGAGGACAAGCAGCAAGCCGCCGGGGAACTCATTAGCGAGTACGCCACGGAGAACGGGCTTAGCGATGAAGAAATCGGCGGCATTGTATCGATGTTTGTCACCATAGCCAATGAGGGTATTACAATGGACGTAAGCCGAGAGACGCTGGAGCTTATCCGCAAGGGCTTAGGGTATGACGGTGATGTTGCCAAGGCGCGTGAAGAGGGCTCAATAGAGGGCAGGAATGAACGAATTGGCAGAGAGAAAAAGCGGTTTATGGGCGATGGTATAGCGCACATATCCGACTACGAACGCAATGAAGAGGCTCCGTCTAACCCGCTGATAGCCCCCTCGTTGTATGACGCACAGTAATATTAAAATTTAGACAATAAGAGAGTAGAGAGGTATGAGAAAGAACTTAAAATTGACGATGCTCCGCAAGGTGCGCTTTGCCGATCCGAATGAAGAAGTGGCAGGTGGAGCTCCCTTGGTGCAAAAAGGAGAAGGCACTAACAAGAATGAGAAAGGCTTGGGTAGTGAAGGCTACACAGGTGGTGGTGGCGTAGCGGTGGATTCCATCGCGACGGTACAGCAGAGCAACAAGGTATCGCCAGACCTTATCAAGAATGATATTGATAAGGTGCTGGTGCATATCCGTCCGCAGAATAATCCGCTTGCGATGGTGCTGATGCGTGCTCGCAGCAGCAAGAGTAAGACGCAAGCGTTTGAGTACTGGCAACAGGATTGCTTGCCCGTAGAGACCACGCTGAAGACGGCTATAGCCGCTGATAGTGAGGACGCAGTACTAGACACGCAGAACAACAAGATGTTCTCCCGTTATGAGACTGTTTTCTTCCCCGAAGTGAACGGCTATGACGGAGACAAGGAGACACCTGGAAATTGTCTTGCCGCTTATATTGTAAAGAAGGATGGCAACAAGCTTTCGGTAGTTCCCGTAAACGGAAAGGCGGATGCAGCCGGTGTAATGAAGTTCCCTGCGGTAGCGGCTAATGCAAAGGTTATCCGAGGTGGACGCGCACACAATGAGCTGGATGTACAGACTGCACCTTATGCAGCCTACCCGACTAAGCTGATTCAGTACATTCAGAAGTACAAGGCACAGGTGGAACAGAGTACCGCCAATGCGATTGCTGAAAAGAATGTAAACTTTACACTATCGGATATTGAGCAGGATGCGCTGTTTGATATGACACGCGGTATCAGTATTAACTGTTACATCGGGACAAAGAGCAAAATCTTTGACACAGATAAGCACGAGGTGTATTTCTCCGGAGGTATTTGGGGCATGGCAGGCAAGGAGTTCCTTTACGGCAAGAAGAGCGAAGGGAACAAGTTTACCAAGGAGGACTTCATCGATATGATGAAGGAGAGCTTTGTAGGCAACAATGGCAGTAAGCGCAAAACGATATTCGCAGGGAGCGAGTTTATGGCTCGCTTGAGCTTATTGGATCTGGGTAACGATGTACAGGTATCGGTCAAGAAGCGTTTTAACCTTGAGTTTAACGAGATGAAGACCAACTTCGGTACGTTTGAAGTGATCTATGATGAGACGATGGACGTAATCGGCAAATCGGAATGTGCATTTATCGTGGACGAGGACTTCCTAAGGCGTAAGGACTACGAAGGTATTAAGCCTACCCAGATGCTTGACTTGCGTGGTAGCGGTCAGCGTGATGTGGATGCGAAGGTGATTACCCGTGCGATGGCACCTTATCTGCAGAATCCAAATGTGCATATGCGTGTAATACCTAATCCGGCAGGATGATAGTAGATTATTATTGTAGATAGTTGATTTTTTCTTGTGTGAAGAGGGGGCTATGAAATGGATTGATACCGGCTCATAGCTCCCTTGTGCACTATAAAAGTATGGATGCAAAACTAAGACACAAAAGGCAAGAGAAGCGGCTAAAGCGTTTGGAACGTTGGCAGACGCGCCGAGCTAAGTACATAGCCGGCTACCATTCCCGTCGTGGAGTGAATGATATAGAGGACTATATGGAGGAGGACGATTAAAGAAGATGAAACAATATATAGCGAAGAGTAATATTTCCCTCAGGTTGTATGACACGGAGGGGCGGAGTAAGCTGTTTAGTTTTTCGCAAGACAGGAACAGCTATGTAGCTAAGGACAAGTGGGAAGAGGATGTGCTGGATGCCAATCTCTCGACGGGGCTATACCTCTGCGTTACCCCTCAAAAGGATGATGAGGAGCCGACCCCACAGCAGGTAGAGCAGCCTCAGAGCGTAGCCACTCAGGCAGAGCAGCAAGAAGCGACAGAATCTGTAGCGGAAGGGACCGGGGAAGTATCCGTAGCAGGCATAACCACCCTACACGATATGCGTAAATGGCTACACGAGCAACGAGGCATAGCACTTGACACGCTATCTAACATACAGATAATAGAGAAGATAGCCAAGGAGCAGAAGGTTGTATTCCCCGATTACAGGAAGAAGAGCAAGTAGGCTATGGGAACCCCGGACGAACTTTCCTATATCACGCACGGTGTGTTTACCATTAGCGGAGTTGTACAGAAAGTACAAGCCCTGATGAATGAACATGACAAGCTGAATAAGGAGATAGAGGAGACAGAGGATAGAGTCTATCTGAAGGACTACATTAAGAGTGTACTGCGGGAGGCTCTTATCCTTGTGTTTCGTGCCTCCCCTATAGAGCAGTTGCCCGTGAGTAGCTTTACCGCTTCAGACATTGAGCAGATAGATAACATCACGAAGGCGGACGATATCCCCTCGGGCAAGCTATGCACCTATTGGAGCAGTGGTAAGACAGGGTCGTATAATCGTTATTACCGAATAGTGCTACCACGGAACTACCAGTACTTTGTAGCCCTTAAGATGAAAGAGTGGGTAAAGGAGCAGACGCAGGTGCAAAAGCCTCGTCAAGCAGGCTTTGCCGCTCAGTACTATATATACTCGGAGGGGCGCAATCGTACCCCACGCATTAACCTTGTGCATACCTATACGGACAGGGATTGTTTGGAGTGTCACCCTTTTGGAGGAGGAGTGGAGTATCTATTGCTTGTGCAGCTTCCTCAGCTTGAAGGCGAGAAGAATACAGCGGCACCGGATTGGAATGAAACACTACTGGGTGATGATTGGAAAGTAAAGCTCCCCTTATGGATTTACTATGCGTGGTGCTATATGGCGGCAGCGTTGACTTACTCGATATACGAGAACAAGGAGAGCAGTAAGGAGATGCACTCATGGGCGTTGCAGCTCATTGCACGAGGCGAAGATGTGAAGGCATCAGAGTATGGCAGAGACGAAATACCTTCCGCTTGATACCCAGAAGGGTGACATAGCCTATGAGGAGAAACAGGGTAAGCTTATTCTGTGGCTGAAGGAGCCGCAGAATAAGCATCTTTTGCTGGATGAGCTATTCCAAAGCAAGGAGTGGCGCGAGTTGGTCACAGGTCGTTGGGTAGATGGTGTATGGGATGTAGCCAAGACGTATGACGCAGGAAGCATAGTAAGCTATGAGGGTGCGTTGTATCAAAGTCAGATAGCGCATAACACAGCACTAATACCCACGAGCAATCCGGGGGCATGGCGTTGCGTAGTAGCCAAAGGCACGGATGCACCTACGCTGACGGATATTTTTGAGCGTTTAGGCAGGCAGGACTTACGCATAGAGATTACGGACGACCATGACGGAGTGGTCGTGCTGACAGGCGAAGCGTTTACGATAACGCTGGAAGCGAAGGCGTTGCTCTACTTTAGAGACCTGAGTAATAAGGTAGCTCAGTGGCGATGGCTGAGAGAGAGTGGCAAGGAGGGTGCGCGCACTGTACGGGATGAGGAGCGTGACCGCTTGTGGAACGAAGCACATCAGACAGAGCAGGGGCAGCACTTAACTATACATGAAACGGACTTGGCAGCACCCCGTACCAAGTTTATTTGCTTTGCCACGATAGACGGCAGAGAGATTAAAGGCACATTTGAGATTAGCGAATAGAGCGCAATGGCAAGAATAATTATTACAAAACAACCCTTTGCAGCGGTTACATCCATTAACATCACGGGAACACGCGAGATGCAGCTGTATGACAACGGAACAGGCAGCTATGCACCGGATAGACGTCTTACGCCTACCGTACTGGAGCCATGTATCCGTATTATAGATCACTCAGCACTCTTGAAGCCTGAAGCGATAATTACGCAGCTGGGGAGTAGCATCAAGCAGGCATATGATGCGTGTAGTACGAAGCAGGAGAAAGAGGACTACCTTGCCCGGCAGATGCTCACGAGCATTAAGTGGTTTATAAACAATGTAGAGATAACACCCGGAGCATATAAAGACATACAGGTAAACGAATCGGAAGGAAGTAAGACTCGGGGGAACTTACGTGTATCGATGAATAACCCCGCAAATCAGACCGAGCCACTTGTATTCCGCTTTGAGGGCGTGCTGACTGACCCGGTAACGAAGCGCAGTGCAAAGGTCACCGGGGAGCGTGTATTGCGCTTAACCACTGAGCAACGCGGTGAGCTTACGGCAGTTATCGAGGAGGCAGAGCGAAAGCCTTTTCACTTGTATAAGCGTCCGGATGGAGCTTTTTCTTCGCTTAAACTCTTTGGGCATCTGTACAAAGATGGCGTGCGCTTACCCACACTGAGTCTATTCCGCTTTTCGGTGCAGGCAGGGGAAAAGCCGGATAGTATGTACGGTGTATCGCTGTGGGGAGGAGAAGGCAGCGGGGCGACACAGAAGAGTAACTGCGTAGTTTCGGTAGATGCGCTTATTGCCCGTACCTTTCCCACAGGTGGAAAGAAGTTTCAGGGCGGAAGCTATTTGGAGGCAGAGGCACTGTGTATGCCGCTCTTTTTATTCCGAGAAGACGTTTCTTTAAATAAAAAGTACACCACAGATAAGCAGCAGGGAAAGACAGCGGGAACGTTTGATGAATGGCTGTATGCATATATAGCTACGAATAGTGCTACCGCTTTCAGCGTGATGTTTGAGAATACGTCCTTTAATCTGCTATGGTTTGGTGGGGATGAAGACATGACCACAGAGGAGCGCATAGAACGGTGCCCGAAAGTGCGTCAGCGTATTGATATAGCGCAAAGTCCGTGGCAAGCCAAGCTCACGGTAAAGGAGGGTACCTATGCGAGTGGGGATTGCCCGGTAAATGCCAATAGTACGATACACATTAGCGTAGACGTGCGGCAGTTTGGAAAGGTAAACAGTGCCACTACGCAAGAGCTATTTACGGTGCAGTTTGATAAACTGATTAGTGGAGAGAGCGTGCCCGGTAGTGTGCATGAGGTACGTGTAGCACAACTTATAACGGGAGGAGCAAGCTCAACTACGATGCAGTCGGCTACGCTACCCGTGGCAACACTTACGGACAGAGTAACAGGATTAAGCTACAGAGTAGAATGAAGTATATAATTATGCAGAAGGAGACGGCACACCGCTGGGGCTTGTGGGATGCACATTCGCAGCGACTGCAGAACGAAACATCCGTTTTGCTTTGCGAAGAGGATTTGTACCCTACTGGCAAACAGCTCAAGGATGTCGAAGGAGAAAAGGGCGTGCAGGTGCTGACACTTGAAGAGGCACTGGCAGCCAAAGATAAGTTGGACTTAAAATAGAGGAGTGAATATATGGGACCGATGATAACCTTACAAGGGGCGCACACAATTAGTGTGATACGCAATGCAGTATCGGTAGTGAGCCGCTTGCAGGCTGAGAACTACTATTTAGATTTTTTCTACAATGGAACAACGCCTAAGAGTGATTGGAGCAACGAGCCACGCTTGGTGAGCTTGATTGTGGACACACCGCACACGAGCGGAGCATTTGAGAAGGCGGCGTTCAGTCGGGTTGTATGGAAGCTAAAGAGCGGCAACACGGAGCGCACCATAGACCCCACGGCAGCTCCCTATAAGGGGGTGTATGAGATTAATCCCTCGACAGGGAGTAATTACCCATGCCTTAAAATAGCAGGCAATCCATTTACGGATGTATTTCAGGATGTATCGGAGATAACGCTGAAGGCTGAGTTTGCGCTTAATATAGACGGCACGGATGTAGAGAGTAGTGCTACCATAGCTATTAATAAGCGGCAAAAGAGCGATGAAGCATATTATCCTATTGTCATATACGAGAATGGAGGCTACTTTGAAGATGGCAAAGAGAGCCTTCGGATTGTATTCAAGCTGGGGCGCGGTAGTGATATGAAAGATGATATATTGCCTCGCACAGCCTATAAGGTCAGGCTCAAGGATTGGACGAATGGCAGCTATTCGGAGACGTCTGTAAGCATAACCGCCTCGACGGGTGACAGTCAGAGCTACGAGTGTACACTATCGGCAGCGCAGGTAAATACGATGGATGCCTACACGGCTGAGTTCACCGACCCTGAGGGGCAAAACGTGCTTGCCACCAAATCTTTTGAGCTGTATGACCGTACGGACGAGTACACGATTTACTTTACGGACACACCGGGCAGTACGATTACCTACGGCATGTCGGTAACTACTATATGCAGCGTGGTGAAGAGCAAGCGTCCTGAGACCCCATTGGACAAGAAGTGGAATTGGACGCTGGACTATATGTACACGCCCAAAGGAGGCACGGCTGCGAAGCGACTGAAAGCCAGTGCGACCACGGTCTCTAATGCGTCCAAGGCGAGCATAACGGTATCGGGGAGTGACTATCAGAGTAAAACAGACTTTGATAGCACAATGTACTTATTGTGCCAAGCGACAGAAGCATAATGGAACCAAGAACAATAACCGGTGCGCACCGCATTTATGTATTGCCGAAGGAGCGCAATAAGTCAGAGTATGTAGACTATTGCGCTCAGAGTACCACACTTGTAGAGGCTCTAACCAAAGATAGTTTGGTAGAGCACTTGATTATTAGCTGCAGTGATCCATGGGGGTTTATCTTCCCGACTCAATTAGCCACTCAGAAAGAGCGTGAGAAGCCGCTGCGGATTACCTTGCTGCTTGCGGAACACGTTGATGGGCAACGGCACAACTTACCCCGCTGGGAGGAGCTTGTAGCCCGTATGCGCACGCACGATCAGCTGAGGGGGAAGGTGTACCAGAACGGCTGGCAAGACTGCTTCGTGCCACGCGCTGTGTATGTACCCCACATGCTGATGACCCGTATTGCTTGTAGGGATAAGGAGAAGTATGGGAACAGCTTCCCTGATCCGACCGGAGGCTTTGGGACGGAGGATGGCTTGACCTATCGGTTTGTGACTGATCCGGCGTTAGCGACCGGCACCTCGGCAGAGGAGCTTGCGCAGATAAAGGCTTACTTCGGTGAAGACTTATCCGTTCAGTATAAGCCGATACGCAAGATAAAGAAGGGAGTGCTAACGAATACACTGGCGGATATGTGGGTGTACGAGTTCTTGTACGTTCGTCAGGTGATAGACGCTCACGGACCTTCGGGCGGCATGTATATGAACATGCTTTATTGGCTGAACCCTTCGGAAGCGAACATAACGGACTTTTGGGGCATTGCTGAGGAGATAGAGCAGAAGGCGGACAAGACGGATCTACTCTCTATAGATGAGCGTAAGAAGCTCGCAGACCTATCAAGCTCATTCAATTCATTGAGGACAGCCGACAAAAAAACACTGCAAGGGCTTTCGCTTAACAACTTCATTGAATTATCTAACTCATCGGGGCAGGTAACCGCATACGTAAGCGGAGGGGGGAGCAAAGATGCCGTACTAATGGCTGGTATCACCAACTACGGCACAGCAAGACAAAGAGATAAAGTTGCCATCTACCCTAATGGCGTGGGGCACTTTGGTAATCTCTACTTTGGTGGGGATAGAATAGATTTCAAGGAGCGAGAGAATGACGACCCCAAGCTCTCTATTCTGATGAAAGAGGCGGAGTTCATTGAAAAGCTACTCCGCAAAAGTCGCTATGACGATACGGTCTACCCACCCAAGAAAACGATAACCCTTGACACCAACCAAAGGCGGATGGACTTATCCATCACCGTACCCTCAGACGATACCCGACTGGATATAGCTATCGGGCATATCTTATGCGAGGTGTACAGCGAAACTGACGAGAGCCACCCAAGTAGGGAGCTGAGAGTGCTTTTG
>QWCK01001128.1_pt1 | contig 41245 bp, 31 predicted proteins | sample 1972571 | NCBI WGS metagenome assembly QWCK01 (sample SAMN09866710, study PRJNA288562) | Human gut metagenome isolate term2_stool, whole genome shotgun sequencing... | isolation source: gut | host: Homo sapiens | place: USA: California | reverse complement strand
TTCATAATTCAAAATTCATAATTCAAAATTCATAATTCAAAATTAAAAGCGGAGAGGGATACAATTCATAATTCAAAATTCATAATTCAAAATTAAAAGCGGAGAGGGATACAATTCATAATTCAAAATTCATAATTCAAAATTAAAAGCGGAGAGTAATACAATTCTTAGTTCTTAATTCTTAACTCTTAATTGTAATCTGTATTTTTCTTGACAAACACCGCTCCATATTTCGCGTATTTGAAAATGAAAATTGTTCAGTACGAAATTCGGAAAATTAGCGATAATTCGTAGTAGCTTGACTATCAGGATGTTGGTTACTTTGTCATTAAAAAGTTAATTTTATCGCTTGCGATTGCATATCGAATGACGATGCGACTAAGGCCTGATGGCAGCGTGACAAAGGTTTTGGGGCATGACCATAAAGCCCAAACCACACCGCGATAAGACCGTAATCGCCATGACTTTAAATTTTTAAGGGTGAACGCATTGAAAAACTTGGTCAAAACATGGCGCTTTTCTCTCTAAATGCTACGGAAATCATCACTGGAATTTTGTCATTCTGTTTTACATCAGGAAACATCATGGTGTGGGTTGAGGAAAGTTTGTATTGACTTGGACATCCGTTTTTTGTAGAGTGTTGGGGATAACTCTAATATTATTCGTAACTTTGCACAGCATAACCCTTTATTGTCAATGAACAAGAAATTATATATCGAAACATACGGATGCCAGATGAATGTGGCCGACTCTGAGGTGGTGGCCTCAGTGATGAAAATGGCGGGATACGAGCTTACGGACAACGAGGACGAAGCCGACGCCATCTTCCTGAACACTTGCTCCATCCGTGAGAATGCGGAAAACAAGATTTACCACCGCCTCGATGCCCTGCACGCCGAACAGAGAAAGCGTGCTGTTGAAACTCAAAATCCCAAGTGCCCGACACCCATTCTCGGTGTGTTGGGCTGTATGGCCGAGCGTGTGAAGGACGACTTGGTGAAGAATCACCATGCCAATTTGGTGTGCGGTCCCGACGCCTATCTCAACCTGCCTGAGATGATTGCAGCTGTGGAGATGGGGCAAGAGGCCGTTGACGTACAGCTTTCGACCACCGAAACTTATCGCGACATCATACCGCAGCGCATTGGCGGCAACCGCATCAGCGGGTTTGTGAGCATCATGCGCGGTTGCAACAACTTCTGCCACTACTGCATCGTGCCCTTTACGCGGGGACGTGAGCGCAGCCGAGACGTGGAAAGCATTCTGAAAGAGGTGCACGACCTGCATGACAAGGGTTTTAAAGAAGTGACGCTCCTGGGGCAGAATGTGAACAGCTATGGCCTGCTGCCCAATGGCAAGCGCCCCGAAAACGGCACGTCGTTTGCCGAGTTGCTACGCTTGGTGGCGCGTGAGGTGCCCGATATGCGAGTGCGGTTCACGACTTCCAATCCCGAGGATATGACCGAAGACATCATCCAAGCCGTGGCCGACGAGCCTAATCTGTGCAACCATATCCACTTCCCGGTGCAGAGCGGAAGCAGCAAAATACTCAAGCTGATGAACCGCAAATATACTCGTGAAGACTATTTGGAGAAGGTGGCCGCTATCCGGCGCATCATTCCCGACTGCGGACTGACGACAGACGTCTTCGTGGGCTATCACGATGAAACGGAAGAAGACCACCAGATGACGCTCGACTTGATGCGTGAGGTGGGCTTCGACTCGGCCTTTATGTTCAAATACAGCGAGCGACCGGGCACATATGCTGCCAAGCACCTGCCCGACAATGTGCCCGAGGAGGTGAAGGTCAGACGACTCAACGAACTCATACAGTTGCAGACCCAAATCAGCGCCGAACAGAACAAAAAGGACGAGGGCAAAGAATTTGAGATTCTGCTGGAACGTTTCTCCAAGCGCAGCAGGCAGCAACTCATGGGTCGCACACCACAAAACAAGGCCGTACTCGTCGACAAGGGCACGCACCATATCGGTGAAACAATGAAAGTAAGAATCACCGGCAGTTCCTCGGCAACGCTGTTTGGCGAAGAGATTTAGACGACAAGGCAAACCCCTATATCGCTTGACATGAAAGAATTCCTACAAGTTTTACGGAGATACCTGCCTCCCTACAAGAAGTATCTTGTGCTTTCCGTGCTATTCAACATCCTTTCCGCCGTGTTGAACATCTTCTCCTTTGCCACCCTCATCCCCATTCTCCAAATACTGTTCAAGACTGGCTCGGAGCGGGTTGCCACCCATTGGATGATGCTGGGCGACGGCGATTTCAAGGATGTGCTGGGCAACAACGCCAACTATGTGGTGCAACAGCTTGTCGGCACATACGGACAAACCACGACCCTGCTGCTCATCGGACTGGTTCTCGCACTGATGACCTTTCTCAAGACGGGTGCCTACTTTCTCAGTTCAGCCTCGGTTATCCCTGTGCGAACGGGGGTGGTGCGCGACATCCGCAACCAGGTCTACCGAAAGATCACCTCTCTTCACCTCGGCTTTTTCAGCGAGGAGCGCAAGGGAGACATCATTGCCCGCATCAGTGGTGACGTGCAGGAGATAGAAAACAGCATCATGTCGTCGCTCGACATGCTGTTCAAAAACCCCATTCTGATCATTGTTTATTTTGCAACCCTGATCTATGTCAACTGGGAACTCACGCTGTTCACCATTATCTTTGTGCCCCTTTTCGGATGGTTCATGGGCTTGGTGGGTCGCAAACTCAAGGCCAATTCCATCAAGGCTCAAACCCTGTGGAGCGACACCATGAGCCAAGTGGAGGAAACCTTAGGCGGCCTTCGCATCATCAAGGCTTTTGCGGCAGAAAAGAAGATGAACCAGAGATTCGACAAGATCAACTCTTCTTACCGCGAGCATATCAAGCGCGTGAACATCCGCCAGCAAATGGCTCACCCCATGAGCGAGTTTCTCGGCACACTGATGATTGTCATCGTATTGTGGGTGGGTGGCATTCTGGTACTGAACTACGGCACGCTGTCAGGACCCTCGTTCATCTATTATCTCGTGATGCTCTACAGCATCATCAACCCCCTGAAGGAATTTTCCAAAGCCGGATATAACATACCCAAGGGTCTGGCCAGCATGGAGCGCGTGGACAAGATATTGAAGGCCGAGATTGCGATTAACGAACCGGAACATCCACATCGCATCAAGACGCTGGAACACAGTATTGAGTTTCGCAACGTGTCGTTCAGATATAGCGACACGTGGGTGCTGAAAAACATCAACCTGACCATAGAAAAAGGCAAGACCATAGCCTTGGTGGGGCAGAGCGGAAGCGGCAAGTCGACACTCGTGGATCTGATTCCCCGTTACTATGACGTGCAGGAAGGTGAGGTGTTGATTGATGGCATCAACGTGAAAGATCTTAAAATTCACGATCTTCGCACCCTCATCGGCAATGTCAATCAGGAGGCCATCTTGTTCAACGATACCTTTTATAACAACATCACGTTTGGTGTCGATCATGCTTCGATGGACGATGTGAAGCGGGCGGCCAAAATTGCCAATGCCTACGATTTCATCATGGAGTCGGAAGACGGTTTCGACACCAACATCGGCGACCGCGGCGGGCGGCTCTCGGGCGGTCAACGACAGCGCGTGAGCATAGCCCGAGCCATACTGAAGAATCCCCCCATACTCATCCTCGACGAGGCCACGTCAGCCCTCGACACCGAGAGCGAGCGACTGGTGCAGGACGCATTAGACAACCTGATGAAGGCACGCACCACCGTGGCCATTGCCCACCGTCTGTCGACCATCAGGAATGCCGACGAGATTTGTGTGCTGCACGAGGGACGAATCGTTGAGCGGGGCACCCACGAGGAGCTTCTCGCCATCAATGGATACTATAAAAAACTGCACGACATGCAGGCATAGACACGGAACCCAGCGCTTCATCTTGCGCTCATCTCAATCAAATGACCATGACAAAAATCGTTTATTACATTTTCTATGCTCTTTCTTTACTCCCCTTCCGGGTGCTCTATGCGCTGTCAGACTTTGAATATCTCATTCTCTACAGACTGATAGGCTACCGGCGGAAAATAGTGAGGAGCAACCTGACCTCATCTTTTCCAGAGAAAAGTGAAACGGAAATCAAGGAAATTGAACGAGGATTTTATCATTGGTTCTGTGACTACTTCTTCGAAGCCATCAAGCTATTGAGCATCTCGGACAAGGAACTCAGGAAGCGGCTCATCATCACTAATTCGGCCGAACACGAGGAATGGTTCAGGCAAGGACGCAACACGGCAGGCATTCTGGGTCACTACTGTAATTGGGAATGGCTTTCACGTGTAGGCTACGACATGCAGCAGAACAGGCGTATATGCCTTGTCTACGATCCTTTGCACAACAAGGCATTCGACAATATCTTCCTCCGGCTGCGCACATACCCCCCAACGGGAGTGCCCGTTCCGAAGAAAAATATTCTCCGACAACTGCTGGCATGGAAACGTGAGGGGACAATGAGCCTCAGCGGATATATCGCAGACCAGGCTCCCAAATGGCAGAACATACATTGCTGGTTACCATTCCTAAACCGAGATACGCCCGTGTTTACCGGTGGTGAACGCATTATGCGCAAGATGAACAACGTGGTTTACTACGTGGATATGTCGCGACCCAAGCGCGGATACTATCAAGTGACTTATCGGCTCATCACTGATGATCCCAACAGTCTGCCTGAATTTGAAATCACGCGGCGCTTTTTCCAAATGCTCGAAACATCAATACGCAACAATCCCGTGCCATATCTGTGGACCCACAACCGCTGGAAACGGACACGGGAGGAATTTGATAGAAAGTTTGAGATTGTGCGCGGAAAGGTTGTTCCACGCTCAGACATCTAATGATTCCCTGCAACATGAAACTTATCGTCAACCCAAAATACGAACTACTCCGCCCGTTCATCGAAAGCATTCCTTCTGTTTTCGACGAGCAGGGCACTGTTGTCTACCAGGGAAGAAACACCATCCGGGAGTTTTTTACAGACAATACCCACCTGGTTGTAAAACGGTTTGGCAGGATGAATGTCTTGAAAAGGGTGATCTATTCATTTTTCAGGGACAACAAGGCCATAAGAAGTTACAGACATGCAGAACAGATTCTGCAAAGGGGTTTTCAGACTCCGGAACCCATTGCCTATATCGAGGAACGCAAGAACGGGCTTCTTTCCGACCTGTACTACATCTGCTGTTACACGAAGGCCCGCGACATCAAGTCGCAACTCATAGACAGGGAGCCTTATAACGAATCTTTGTTACATGCCTATGCCACCTTTGTCGCCTCGCTTCATACCCATGGCATACTCCACCGAGACCTCAATCCGACCAATGTGCTCTATGAGGTCAGTGAGCGTGGTGACTACCAATTCACCCTGATCGATATCAACCGCATGACCTTTTACGATGGTGAGGTACCACCCATCAAGTGCATGCACAACCTCACGCTGTTCTGGTGGCTCTCGCCGGTCTATCGAGCCATGCTTGACATCTATGCCCAACAACGCGAATGGAGTCGTCAAGATGTGCTCAAGGCTATTCGTATCAAGGAAAAACATGACGATCGATGGATACGCAGGAAGAACTTCACAGCGATATTCAAACACAAAATCTAAGGATATATGAACTACTACATCAAGATTGCCACCATCAACAAGGCTAAGAAAGACATTGATACGGTGGTCGAACAACTCGGGTATGCCAACCTCTCCAAGGTGCAATGTGGGGATGGGGGGATAGGTCGTTTCCTAACGAAACTGTTGGCCATGGTGAATATTCTCACTACCTTGAAACGCGACGATGTACTTTTCCTGCAATATCCCATGAAGAAATTCTATAAGATGGCATGCACTTTGGCACATCTCAAGGGTGCCAAAGTGGTGACGGTTATCCACGATCTGGGAGCCTTTAGGCGGCATAAGCTTACGCCCGAACAGGAAAACCGACTGTTTTCCAAGACTGATTTCCTCATCGCACACAACCCGACGATGACTGAATACCTACAGCAACACGGCTTCCAAGGGGGAGTTCATCATCTCGGTATTTTCGATTATCTCTCCGCCAAACCCGTCAGACAGCCAAATGCACAGCCTCATGATCCCTGGCGCATAGTCTATGCAGGAAACCTCGGCGTATGGCGCAATGAGTTTCTGTATCATTTAGATACGGCCATCAAGCACTGGACACTCGACCTCTATGGTAAGGGATTCGAACCGAAAAGGAATAATTGCCAGAAACTTACCTATCATGGATTCATCGACAGTGATGAGTTCATTGAACGAGTGAATGCTGATTTCGGGCTCGTTTGGGACGGAGCATCGGTCGATGAGTGTAACGGGGCCTGGGGAGAATATCTTAAAATCAACAATCCACACAAGACTTCGTTCTATCTTAGGGCCGGTATTCCCGTGATTGTGTGGAGCAAATCGGCCATGGCTCCGTTTATCCGGAAGAATGGACTGGGACTAACCGTAGACAGTTTGGCTAAAATTGACAGCCATTTGGAGCAGCTGACACCTGAGCAATACCAAGCCATGAGAGCCAATGCCTACACCATCGGACAGAAGTTAGCCACCGGCTCGCACATCAAACGGGGACTCGACGCTGCACAAGAGTATTTTAAGGATCATGCGGAATGAAACGAGTGCTTATTGTTACACGCGATCCTGTAATCAGTTTTAGGCAGATGCCGGGAGGGGTGGACCATACTCCTGACGGCGAATATCAGTTTCTTATCAATGAGACTGATGCCGAAGTCGACTTCGTTGTGGTCGTTGGGAAAGGCCTCCGAGTACCTACTGAGTTCCGGGTTGCTCCGCAAAACACCATCCTGATGACTGGGGAACCACACTCCATTCTTGAATATCCAAAAGGCTATTGCAGTCAGTTTGGACTGGTTTGCGCCTGCCAACCTGAGATCAAGGGAGCCAATGTGGCCTATACTCCGCCACTTCTGCCATGGTATGTAGGCGTGAATTTCAGTTTAAACAGCGACAATCGGTTCACCATGAACTATGAGGACGTGGAGCGTGCAACACCGGATAAGACGAAACTTATATCGGTTATATCCAGTGACAAGGCCTTCTCCCAGGGGCATGTAGACCGTTTGCGGTTCATCCGGATGCTCAAGCGGCAGTATGGCGACAGCGTGGACATTTTCGGGCGAGGCTATCGAGAGTTCAGGGATAAGTGGAATGTGCTGGCACCTTACAAATATCACATCGTCATTGAGAACTCTACTACCGATTACTATTTCACCGAAAAACTATTTGATTGCTACTTGGCCGGAGCCTATCCCATATACCATGGATGCCGGAACATAGCCGACTATTATCCGCAGGAGGCCATGACGTGTATAGACATACGAAATGTTGAGGAATCGTTCAGAACGATAGATCGTGTTGTTAGAAGTCAAGAATATGAGAAAAAACAAGCGATTCTGACCCAGTGTAAGCAGTTGTCGATGACGAAATACAACCTCTTTCAGCAAATTGCAGATGCTTGTGACCGACTGGATGCAAAGGCTTGCAAACAGCCAGTAACCTTGCAACCGGCCGCACACTTCTTTAGTCTTCACAATTTGTGGCTGTACACCGTAGGGCGCAATTATTATAAGTTCAAGGGATGTAGGTACCGAGAGCAACTCAAATGATGTTGCGATACTTTCGGGGCTTGAGTTTCAGCGCATAGAGAATACTGTCTAAGCCCGTCTTCAACTTCCACGACAATGGAACTATGGGTCGAAAACCTCTCCACTCCGTCATATCAACATACTTGAAAAATAAGTTCTTGTAGGGATTCAGACAGCTGAAGTCCCACGGCTTCCGATGCCCGGTGAAATGAATGATCACAGGATTTTCAAGCTCTTGATCCAGTTTCGGCATCACCTCCGGCCTGATTTTCCGCCTTCTTCTCAGCAAGCCGTCCTGTACATTCCATCGGAATGGCAACAGCAATTTATTGTCATGGAACAGCCCGTTCAACACATCCTGATCGTTGAATTTGAGTTGTCCGGCGTGCAGTGCTACGTATTGGGCTGCCTGTTGACTGACATTGTGCTCACGCCAATAGTCCAAATTCACCACCAAAACCCCGGCATTGAAATAGGTATCGGCTGCATCGTATCCCAAACGAACATAGTTATCGGCCTTCCCACTCCACATATCCTCCACCGCTGCCAAAGCATAGTCCTCTACATCCGTGTTCCACAGTCCGTCAAGACACCCGTTAACAATAAGATCGCAGTCCATATAGATAATCTTGTGAAGCCGTTCGGGTAAGATATCGGCCACAAAAAGACGCAGGTAAGTGGCCATCGAGATGTGTCCTTGCTTATCGAAAATCTCATAGTCCGACATCGCGTCGGGGTTCACAACATAGAAAAACACCTGCTGATGGTAGGCTTCTGCCACCTGCTCGATTTTCAACCGGCTCTCGCTCGTCAATCCATTGCTGATAACATGAAAACTGATTTTCCTGTCCTTGTTGTTGTGCAGAATCGACACCATGGTCGTGCAGCACTGCATTAAATAGTTGTCATCTATATTGAATACGATTTCCATGATATATAAATCTAACGGTGTAGCATCTTATAAACCGACAAAGCCATGCGCAATAACCATCCATCGGGGTTGTCTCGCCACAGTTTGATAAACGGCACGGGGATGAACGGCACACTCAACAACTTTCTGTTCAATCGGCCATAAAGTTCAGGGTTGGCGTTGCGCAGGTTGTTGTCAAACTCCAATAAAGGCTTGGCATGGCGATCATCGTATGTTATCATACATTCCCTGTACGACCAACCAAGTCTCTTATACAATTTATTATAGAGCATTTTTCGGGTCTGCGCACAGCAAAAAACTACTTGACCATACGCTTTCACTATTTCGAACAAAACATGATATTCATCGGCCAAATGCTGCTTGTGTATCTCCGTCTCCATGCTTTGCCCCGTGCGTCCCATGAGATAAAGATACACCGTCTTGTCTAAGTAATATAATTTGCGCACCCGACACATCGGCACCATACCCCACTGAATGTCCGAATAGAGCATGCCCTCACTCTGCTGATAGTCTATTTCGTTGAATATGGAGCGACGGTAAGTCAACTCGTGCATCCATGTTCCCTTCCTGCCCATGGTTTGATACACATCCTTGATATCAAGTATCCTGTTGGATGGAAGATGCAAATGCCGCGGTGTGCCCCGTTCACCTTCCGGTGATATCGTGACGAACTGGGTTATCATCAAATCCACTTCTAATGTGTTCAGCAGATCCAACATACTGCACAGGTTATCGGTATCAAAACTGTCATCAGCATCGAGCACCTTAACATATTTACCTACTGCCACTTTCAGTCCAGCATTCACACACGAACCATAATGACCATTGGGTTTGTCTATCACCACAAACACATCAGGATATCGATCGTGAAAGCCGCGAGCTATGGCCAAAGAATCATCCGTGCTACCGTCATTCACTACGATCACCTCTAATCTGTCAAGGTGCTTGTCTACCAAAAGCGATGACAGCGTGTGCTCCAAATAGCATTCCATGTTGTAGGTGGGAATGATAACAGACAAAATCTTGTGTGTGTTCATTATCGTAGTTTAAATACCTGACTACAAAAATACGAAATAAAATCCGATAAATAGAACAAAAATTCAGATTATCAAAAAACCTTCACAACAACCGAAAAAGTAACTATCGAAGGGCTAAAAGCAACAAAAAAAGTCTGCACATCTGCTGAATATGCGATTTTTAAAGCTCTTAAATACAATAAATTACTACTTTTTAAGATTATACTAATATGAAGAAGACCATTATATTGACCACGATATTCCTGCTTGTTGCAGTGGGTTATGCCAATTCCCAAAGCGGGAAATGGAAATCCTATCTGAGCTATGACGAGCCTACAGAGATTGAAGAAGCCAGTGGAAACATGCTCTACGTGCTGGCGTCCAATGGACTTTACGCCTACAACAAGAACGATCACAGCCTGCAAATCTACGACAAGACCACTGTGCTCAACGATTGCGGCATTGCCCATATCGCCTGGTGCAAAGCAGCCAAACGGTTAGTCATCGTCTATGAAAACCATAACATAGATCTCTTGGAGCAAAATAGCAATGTGCTCAACATGGCCGACTATCTGAACAAATCAATGACTTTGGACAAGACTGTCTACAGCATCGATATATCAGGCCAATATGCTTATCTATCCACCGGATTCGGAATCGTTAAGCTCCATGTAGCCAACGCCGAAATCAGCGATGCCTATCAATTAGGATTCAAGGTCGACTATAGTTACACCGAGGGTCAATACCTTTATGCGGCAAGCTCGACCCACGGACTCTACCGGGGGCTGCTGACCGACAATCTGCTCGACAAGGCCAAATGGACACGTGTGGGAAACTTCACTCCCCGACCCAAAACCATGGATCCCAACAATCTGGCATTGGTGAAAACACTCCATCCCGGCGGTCCGAAATACAACAATTTCGGCTTCATTCGTATGCATCAGGGAGCATTATATACCGTTGGCGGGGGCTATTTGGCTGTAACAGATTTGAATCGTCCAGGGTGTGTTCAAGTATTGAATAATGGAAATTGGCAAATCTATGACGATGATTTGAAACAGAAAACCGGTCACGATTTCGTTGATTTAAACTCGGTTGACATAGACCCTACTCATCCACAACGCGTGTTTGCTTCAGGAAGAACAGGACTATACGAGTTTAATCATGGTAACTTTGTCAAGGAATACACCCCCGAAAACAGTCCTTTGCAAGGCGCTGCAACAGTAAGTGCCGACAGCAAAGACTATAATATCGTTCAAGGAATCAAGTTTGATTCCGATGCCAATCTATGGGTACTCAACAGCATGAGTGCCACAACCTCCATACTGAAATACGGCCAAGACAACAAGTGGACCAATCATCACAAACCCGAACTCCTTCGCGACGGCTACTCATTGTCGCGTATGGAAACTCCGATCATAGACAGCAGGGGGTTGCTATGGTTTGTTAACAAATTCTTCAACTACACACAAGCCGTATGCTATCAGCCCTCCACAGACGCTGTAAAAACATATACTAACTTTGTCAACGACGATGGAACAACCTTGAATATAACTTATGTGAACTGTGTCGCGGAAGATAAAGACCATAACATTTGGATCGGTACGAACGTAGGTCCGATGTATCTCTCACCTGAACAAATCGATGCTGAAAACCCCGTTTTTACACAAGTAAAAGTTCCCCGAAACGACGGCACAAACTATGCAGACTATCTTCTCTCGGGCATCGACATCAATTGCATGGTTGTAGACCAAGCCAATCGTAAATGGTTTGGTACCAATGGCAACGGTGTTTACCTCATCAGCTCGGATAATATCCATCAAATTGAACATTTCACCGAAGAAAACAGCCAGTTGTTTTCCAATAATATTGAATCCATTGCTATCAACGAGAACACCGGAGAAGTGTTCTTCGGCACCGACAAAGGGCTTTGCTCCTATATGAGTAACGCTACAACGGCTACGCAGGGCATGACAAAAGACAATGTCTATGCCTATCCCAACCCCGTAAGACCCGATTACACCGGTCCCATCACCATTACCGGACTTGATGAGAACGTGGATGTAAAGATAGTCACCGCCAATGGCACTTTGGTCAGCGAGGGGCGCGCTTCGGGCGGAAAATTCAAGTGGTACGGAATCGACCGCAGCGGCAGATCCGTGGCCTCGGGAGTATATATGGTTGTTGTTGCCGATCAAGAAGGAGAAAAAGGAGTCGTATGCAAAATAGCCATCGTCAGATAATTCTTGCATTCACCCTATTGCAACTCCTTGTGCTATTGGTGTTTGGCTACACCCCCTACCCCGACAGCAACGGCTACATCACACTGGCCAGAGATTGTATTCTTCATGGCGAGCCCTATCCCATTAGTCATCAACTCAACGATTTACCATTTATATGGAACATAGGTGCCATCAACTTGGTGGCGCTATCGCTGAAGCTTTTCAATTCCGTTACTCCCCTACTTGTTTTCTACTGCCTGCTCAAAGGAGCGACAGCATGGCTCGTGTATCAGCTTACAAAGAAACTATGGAATCGGAAAGCAGCCTTGATCACCCTGATTTTATATGTTGTTTACCCCGCCAACTATGGCGAATCCACCTCACTGCTAAGCGAAATTCCCTCTTTTTTCTTCTCGCTTTCAGGAATATGGCTCACCGTATGCCATAAAAAACCGATTGCCGGAGGTGCAGCGATAGCCCTCGGCAACTGGTTCAGACCCATGGGAATTGTCTTTTTACTGGCTCTTTTTCTATATAACCGGAAATCCATTCTGAGAAACATCGCAGGCTATGCAGCCGTGATTTTGATCATCGGAGGCATCTGTTTCATGCGTACCGGTCACTTCATCTATCAAGCCAAAACAGGATGGATGGCGCTGTTGCAATACAGCGTAGACCACACAGAAAGCACCGACGACGACACCCTGCCCATCATACAACATGCCAACGCCATAGAGAAGGATAAAATATGGAGACAGCGGTTCTTGGAATGGCTGAAGGATCATCCCTCAGAATATGTCGCACAGATGCCGCGTAAACTCATCAATACTTATGCGTCGGACAATGTTAATCTATGCGCGTTCCTCAGTCACAAATCGCAAAGAAACTATCTTTACGAAGAACTGAGTATGAAAACCCTATACCATCAGTTTCCAAATTACACGCCTGTGCAGATTCTTACGCTACTCAATCTCATTTATTACTATATTCTTCTACTCTCCTTCGTCATGGCAAGTGTGTTCCTCATCAGGGAAAAAGCATGGCAGCGGGCTATCATCCCATTTGCCCTCATTCTGATTATGACAGCAATGATTATCGTTGTCGGCCACGGTGAAGCCCGTTTTCATAATGTCCTCATGCCCTTTTTTATCATGGTCACGGCGTTTGCCGTCACGCTATATCACGATAAAAAACAGATCAAAATCACTGACAATGCCTGAGAGAAAACGATGGATAGACCTATTAAGAGGCATCTGTATGATGGCCATCTTATGGGATCACACGGAAATCTATATGTCCGGCCGAAACATCATCCCCTACTCCATCTATGTGACAGATGCGCTCGTTGTCTTCTTTTTTCTTTCAGGCTACCTCATGTTCAAGGCAAACGGATTCGATATCAAACATAAAATAAAATCGATCTGCCAAACACTCCTCCTGCCTTACTTCATATTCACGATTGGCATAACCATTACAAAAACATGGGTTAGAGGACAACAACTCGTATTTCCCGAACTCATCACACATATAATAACAGGACAAGCCTCCTGGTTTATTGCCGCCCTCATCACTGCGGAACTCCTATTCAGCATCGTCTTGCACCTTTGTCGCGAAAAGATAGGAGCCGTCGCCATGGTCTCCTTCACGCTGAGCGGAATTCTATTGGTTTTCCACGACAAAATACACATGAGTTTTTGGCAAATCCAAAATGCCTTTTTAGCCATATTGTTTCTGTTTTTAGGCTATGCCTACCATCGGTATGAATCGCATTTTAAAATACTTTCGCGTCCAATCTACCTGCTTATAGGGGTGTTCTTCATGGTGGTCATCAAAGTGGTGGTCTATACTCAATCCATCGATTTGTTCATCAATCCCATTGTCATCAGCCACTATCCCCTATTCTTTCTCAACGTTCTCGTATCCTTATTAGTCTTGACAACACTCTCCAAAAATATCCCTTCTGTGCCTCTCATACAATGGACGGGGAGAAATTCGATAGTCTATTATTTCCTGAGTGGCGCAGTGCCCATGATAACTCAAAAACTGTTTACTGCGATTGGACTTGCCTACAACCACAATTATTTCATCATTTTAGCTGCATTTGCAGTAGTCTATTTACTTGCGTCTGCATTGACATGGATCATATGCAGATACGTTCCCTTCATCACAGGAAGGTTTTAAACCTGTATTTAATTTCACCAATCAACATCTGTTTTGTCTTTACTTGAAAAAAACGGTGTGGTGAATGTTATCAACATCTCTTTATATTCTTCTTATGTTTTTTAAAATTAAATAAAGAAAAGAATAAGATGATGTGCCGTTAATAAGTTGATAACTTTTATGTATAATTGGCCTTAATCAGGATATGAACATATTATGATGGGTTATTCACTATTAAGAAGAATAAGTTTGAGTTGATTCTCAAGGGATTATTATAGTTATCCACAATATGGAATATCGGTGAATAACTCATAAGTTGATAACTTTTGATAACTACACTCTGTTGATAACACAGTATTATCGCTGTGATAACCATGTGGATATCCACGTCATGAAGGTATTGGGAAGGGGGTTGTGGATAAGTGGAAAGTTATTAGTTGGGTTATACCAGGGTTATCCACAGAGTTATCCACAGGGCATGGGAACAAAACTTTGCGTAATGATGATATAACAGTAGTTGTTTTGGATTGTCAGGAAAACTTGCATCAAATCGTGTCATGTTTTTGTGGTGCTACAGAAAAAAATGCGCCATGTTTTGTCATGGATAAATTATTCTTGCGCACATCTCTTTATCATGCGTTTGCGTTTAGACTCTTTTCGCATCGGGGTTAAGCTTTGATGGCCGCGCGTTTCAAGCCGACTCGTCATGCCACGAAAGCTTAATCGCGAGGCCATCTGATATCTAATCACGGGCGCGAAAATAGGAGTCAAACGACCAAGTCGTGATAAAATGATATAAATACCTGATTCATAGCGTATTAAAAAATAGGAGTAAAATTCGCGTATAGACAGCCAACTCCTTTGATTTTTTAAATACGCCAAGCATCATCGACCCTTTGTCAGGTTTTTTATCGATGATTAATTCACAGCGAAGGGAATGGACAACTACTCCCTGAGCAGTTTTACTAATTCGCTCATGCCCGCTGATGCACCTTTCTGGATATGGGTAAGGTTGGGCATATAATCGATGGAAACGGCGTTGGGATCGATAAGATAGATTGGACATCCCGGCTTGGTGTAACGCACAAGCCCTGCCGCAGGATAGACATTGAGCGAGGTGCCGATAATGACAAAGATATCGGCTTGTTGCGCTTCGTAAGAGGCTGGCTCGAGCATGGGCACGCTTTCGCCAAAAAACACAATGAAAGGACGCAGCAGGGAGCCGTCGTCAGCCTTCGTTCCGGGCTCCACGTCACTGTGTTTCGGTATCAATTGCTGAATGTACAACTGGTTGTAGGGGTCGTCGGAGGAGCATGCCTTGCTTAGTTCGCCATGCAGATGTATCACTTTTTGTGAACCTGCCCGCTCGTGAAGGTCGTCTACATTTTGGGTCAGCACCGATACATCATAGTCATTTTGCAATTCGGCAATCAACCTGTGACCCTCGTTAGGTTGAGCGTCCCACAGTTTTCGGCGCAGCATATTGTAGAAATTAGTGACTAAGGTGGGGTCGGCGAGCCATCCCTCGTGCGATGCCACCTGCTCCACGGGATAGTTCTCCCACAATCCGTCGTTGCCACGGAAGGTTTTGAAACCACTTTCCACCGACATTCCGGCACCGGTAAGAAATACGACTTTCTTTCGCATAGCAAATCCTCCATTTATTGTTATTATTGTACAAAAATAGTATATTTTCAGCAATAATGCCCGCATAAACGATTAAAAATAGTATCTTTGCACATTATTTAATATACAAAGGAAATAAAATGAACAAAGTAAGTTACGCATTGGGAATGAGCATTGGACATCAGCTCCAGCAGATGAATGCGACAGATTTAAATATTGACGACTTTGCAGAGGCTGTCAAGGATGTTTTTGCAGGCAAGGCCAAAATGAACGACAGCGAAGCACAGACGGCAGTGCAGACTTTCTTCCAGGAGAAAGCAGAGGAACAAGCCAAGGAGATGAAAGCCGGAGGCGAGACCTTTTTGGCCGAAAACGGCAAGAAAGAGGGTGTCGTGACATTACCTTCAGGACTGCAATATAAGGTGTTGAAAGAGGGTAACGGCAAGAAGCCGACAGCCACCGATCAAGTGGAATGCCACTATGAGGGTAAGCTTATCAACGGACAGGTGTTCGACAGCAGCTACAGTCGCGGTGAGACAGCAACGTTCGGACTGAATCAGGTGATAGCCGGATGGACCGAGGGACTGCAACTCATGCAGGAGGGAGCCAAATATCGGTTCTATATTCCCTACACACTGGGCTACGGAGAACGTGGTGCAGGGCAGTCGATTCCACCTTATGCCACACTGATTTTCGATGTGGAACTGATAGAAGTAAAATAAACAGGAAAAGATAAACAAAATGAAACAAATGAAAAATCTGAAAGTAGTGGCCGCCATGGCCATCGCTGCAGCAGCATTCAGTGCTTGTGGCAACTCGTCAACCCCAAAGGCTGACCTGAAATCTGACGTAGACTCAATGAGCTATGCCATCGGTCTGTCTCAGTCGCAGTATGTTCGTCAGGCCATCCAGCAAGGTCAGGTGATCGACACCACCTATATGGACGAGTTTGTAAAAGGTATTAACGAAGGTGCCAATGCAGGCGACGACAAGAAAAGAGCGGCCTATATCATGGGCCTCCAAATCGGTCAGCAGCTGGCCACTCAGCTCGTTAAGGGAGTTAATCACGAAGTATACGGCGCTGATTCTACCAAGACCATTTCTCTGAAAAACCTCTTGGCAGGTTTCGTAACCGGTGCTACGGGCAAGACTGGACTCTTCACTCCTGAGGCTGCCAACCAGATTGCGCAAAACAAGATTGAGGCAATCAAGAGCGCAACCCTGATGAAGGAGTTCAAACCCAACAAGGAAGCTGGCGAGAAATTCCTCGAAGAGAACAAGAAGAAGGCCGACGTTGTGACCCTGAAATCAGGTTTGCAGTATAAGGTGATCAAGGAGGGCAAGGGTGCCATTCCTACCGATTCCACCACTGTGACTGTAAACTATGAGGGTCGTACCATCGACGGAAAAGTGTTCGAAAGCACTTTCAAGGAGGGACAGAAGCCTGTTACCATTCAGCCCAACCAATTTATACCCGGCTGGACTGAAGCACTGACACACATGCCCGAAGGCTCTGTTTGGGAGGTTTACATCCCCCAGAATCTGGCCTACAAGGAGCGTCAGAGCGGCGACATCAAGCCTTTCTCTACCCTGATTTTCAAGATTGAGCTTGTCAAGGTAGGTAAGTAATTACCCCCCTACATATCATACATCCCCTCCTCCTGGGTCATACGATCCCACAAGGAGGGTTTTTTATTGCACACAAACCATTAAACCGTTTGAAAAATGAAGAAAATTCTATTTGTTGCTTTACTTTTCCTCGCCGGAACTTCGGTATCAACAGTACAGGCAGGAAAGAAGAAAGACAAGAAAAAGAAGGTGAATAATACTGAGATTGTCAAACCCCTGGCATTAACATCGAGTGCTGACTCGTTGAGCTATGCAGCGGGATACACGGCCACCATGGGTCTGTTGGGCTATCTGCAAAACCAACTGCACGTAGACACCACGTTCCTTGCCGACTTCGTGCGTGGATACAAGGAAACCCTTGCCAAGGGAGACGATCCGGCCTTCACGGCCTATATGGCCGGCACACAGATTGCCAACCAAGTTAAAAACCAGATTTACCCAGGCATGAACAAGGATTTGGAGGGCACGGCCGACTCGCTTCGCGTGGCAGCTTTCCATGAGGGTTTTCTTGCCGGTGTTAACGAGGACACAACCGTCTATCGGACTGAGGATGCACGAAATCTTTATGAAACCAAAAGCAAGGAAATACGTGATGCCAAAAATGCAGCCTACAAGGCTGAGAACGAAGATTGGCTTAAGACCAACGCTACGAAACCGGGGGTGAACGTCATGGCTTCGGGATTGCAATACAAGGTGCTCAAGGCAGGCACCGGAGCAAAGCCGGCTGCCGACCAGACCGTTGAGGTGATCTACGAAGGGAAGATGATTGACGGAACCGTTTTTGATGCCACATCGCGACATAACGGCAGGAAGACTGATAGTTTCCGCTGCAACCAAGTGATCAAGGGATGGACAGAAGCCTTGACGAACATGAATGTGGGTAGCAAATGGGAGATTTATATCCCTCAGGAATTAGCTTATGGCGCACGCGAAGCCGGACAAATCAAACCGTATTCAACCCTGATTTTCACTGTGGAACTGGTGGGAATAGAGGCTCCGGAAAGCACGTCTGACAAGACAAAAAATAAGATGACTAAAAATCTCGGATGAAAAAAATCGGGAATTTTATACGCAAGATAGGATAAAGTCCCATCTTTTGTATTACAAAATGCACGAATTATGTAAAATAATTGTGCATTTTGTTGTATATATCACATAATATATCTATTTTTGCTAAAATAAAATCATCAATTTGTTAAAAAAACAATATGGAAAAAGTAGATAACCTGGACAAGAAGATTCTGTCAATTCTCTCCACAAACGCACGTATTCCTTTCAAGGATGTAGCCGCAGAATGCGGGGTGTCACGTGCCGCTATTCACCAGCGTGTGCAAAGACTGACAGAAGCAGGGGTTATCACCGGCAGTGGCTTCGATGTCAATCCGAAAAGTCTTGGCTACAGAACTTGTACATATGTTGGGCTGAATTTGGAGCGCGGTTCGATGTACAAGGAGGTTGTCAAACGTATCGAAAACATTCCCGAAATTGTGGAATGCCACTTCACTACCGGCCCCTACACAATGCTGCTCAAGGCTTATGCGCGCGACAACGAGGAACTCATGGATTTGCTCAACAACAAACTTCAGACCATTCCCGGTGTGGTTTCCACGGAAACGCTTATCTCCTTGGAACAGAGTGTGAAGCGGGAAATTCCCGTCAGCAACGAATAATATGAACACATTTGACATTGAGGCTCACCTCAAGGAATATACTGCGACCTTCCCTCCGGCTGTTCGCCAACCGATTATTGGCATCACATCAAACTATGCCGACGGTGACTCCACGCTTCGCGAACGCTATTATATGCAGGTGGTTCGGGCTGGAGGAACCCCCGTCATCATACCACCGGTAGCCGATAAGGACACAATTATCAACACACTCGACCGTATTGATGGTCTGTTGCTAACCGGAGGCGGTGACATCAATCCGCTTTGGAGTGGAGAAGAACCTGTTCCTGAACTTCACAATATCAATGCCAAACGCGACCTTCCCGAATTGCTCATCACGCGGTTGGCCTACAACCGCCAGATTCCGATACTTGGCATTTGCCGTGGTATGCAAATGCTGGCTACGGCTTTAGGTGGGAAGGTGGCACAAGACATGACTTATATTTCCTCGCTCCTGCCCAAAGTGGAACCAACGGCGAGATACATCAAACATTCGCAGGATGCCGATAAGGATGAGCCTACACATACCGTTAAAATAGTTTCCGGCTCGTATCTTGCTGAAATATACGACCCGGATTTCCACACTACCCTTGGAGTGGACAGCCAAGAGTGCAACAACGATACGACTGAGGAAACCATCTTAGCCGTCAATTCCTTTCATCATCAAGCTGTCATCGAACCAGGTGGCAGGTTCAGAACTACTGCGACTGCTCCCGACGGCGTGATCGAAGCGATGGAAAGTAGCGAGTTCAAACCCATCATGGGTGTGCAGTGGCATCCCGAATGGATGGGCGAGGAAGGCCAAAAACTGTTTAAGTGGCTCGTTTTGCGTGCTCGTGAGTTTTGCAAGGCCAAACAACTTCATGACCGAATCCTGACGCTCGACAGCCATTGCGACACCCCAATGTTCTTCCCGCAAGGGGTGAAGTTCAACCAGCGTGACCCGAGAATACTATACGATCTCCATAAAATGACAGAGGGAAGACAGGATGCAGTGATCATGGTGGCCTATCTTCCACAGCCCAAAGCTGGACAGGAGTTCTCCCATAATGTGGATATTGCAGGTATCATCAGGCACAATCCACATCTCCAAAATATCTCAACCCAACTGTCTCCCACCGAATATGCGGATCTCATCTTTGACAAACTTGAGGATATTGCCAATGAGAACAGCCTCTATGTCGGTATTGCACGAACCTCTGACGAACTCTATGAAAACAAGCGTAGAGGGCGTAAGAGCATCATGCTTGGTATTGAAAATGGTTTTGCACTCAATCACAACCTATCCCAAGTGCAGCATTTTGCACAACGGGGAGTGGTTTATATTACGCTCTGTCACAACGGTGACAACGATATATGCGACAGTGCCCGGGGTAGCAATACGCACCACGGCGTGTCTCAATTCGGGGAGAAGGTCATTCAACAAATGAATGACGAGGGTATCATGGTTGACCTGAGTCACGCTGCAGAGCGTTCGTTTTACGATGCGCTCGACATCAGTCGTACACCCATCGTATGCTCCCACAGCAACGCTCGTGCGCTCTGCGACGTACCGCGCAATATCACCGACGATCAAATGAGAGCCTTGGCTCAGAAAGATGGTGTGATGCAAATAACACTCTATCAAGGTTTTTTGCGCAAGCAAGGTGAGGCAACCCTCATGGATGCCATTGTACATTTGGAGCATGCCATTAGCATTATGGGCATCGATCATGTGGGCATTGGTACCGACTTCGATGGCGACGGAACCGTTCGGGGCTGTGCAGATGCTTCCGAACTCATCAACTTCACCCGGCAACTCATGCGTCGCAAATATAGTGAGCAGGACATTGCAAAGATATGGGGAGGCAACTGGTTGCGCGTCATGTCGATGGTGCAAGCCAGTAAAACCCATTAATATCTCATGGAAATGAAATTATCAAAGAAAAAATACATCATCGTGATAGGAATGATATGTGCGACGGCGGTTGTCGCCATTGCCCTCTGGTCCGGCCATTCGGCCAATACCGACCGAATTGAGGACACTGAAGAATTGGAGAAGCTTGCTCCCGTAGGTCCCGAGTTCAATGCCGACTCAGCCTATGCATTCACTCAAGCCCAATGCGACTTTGGTCCACGAACCATGAATAGCGAAGGGCACGAGAAGTGCCTGAACTGGATTGTGAGTCAGTTCAGGCATTACGGATGCAAAGTGGAACTGCAGAAGGCCGACTTGAAAGGCTATGACGGCACTATTCTGAAAGCTACGAACATCATGGCAAGCTATAATCCCGAAGCCACGACACGCATCATGGTCTGCGCCCATTGGGACACAAGGCCATGGGCGGACAATGATCCCGACTCGGCAAACTGGCGTAAACCCATACTCGGAGCCAACGATGGGGCAAGCGGAGTAGCTGTGATGCTCGAACTGGCCAGACTGCTTTCGCTGGCGTCTACGGCTAACCAGCAATCCTCTACGGCCAATTCGCAACCCTCTGCGGCCAATTCACAAGCCTCTGCGGCCGCCAACGAACCATCATCAGACAATAATCACCTGCTGTCATCAGAGCTCGGCATAGACTTTGTGTGCTTCGACGCCGAGGATTGGGGCGTTCCCCAGTGGGCTGATGTACAGGATGACGGCAACTCATGGGCTTTGGGTGCTAACTATTTTGCCTCCAACCTGCCTCAGGGCTATGCTCCACGCTACGGCATCTTGCTTGATATGGTGGGTGGTCAAGGTGCTCAATTCCACCAGGAAGGAATGTCCCAACAGTATGCTCCAGCGATTGTGAAGAAGGTGTGGCGTGCAGCCCGACAGGCCGGATACGGTTCTTATTTCCCCAAGACGCAGGGCGGGATGATTACCGACGACCATATCCCCATCAACCAAATTGCCAAAATTCCGTGCATCGATGTTATTGCCTACTACCCGGACTGTGCACAAAGTTCCTTCGGTCCTACCTGGCATACGCTCAACGACAACATGGACTACATCGATAAAAACACACTTAAGGCTGTGGGACAAACCATAATACAAGTGATTTATACCGAAAAGTAATACGACACACAACACAACCAGACCACTTTCAAGGCGTATCGGGCTTGTCGGTGAACCTCTCTCAATAGCCCGATATAGACTCAAGAATAGCCCTTAGGGTGCAATATATGTAATATTGCACCCTTTTTCACATTATTTTTCAATACTTCCTCCGTTTTCCTTTGACTTTTTTCTATCTTTGTGATCATAATACAAATTAGTCTATGGATGCTTTGACCTATCTTGAATCGCGCTGCCAACTGCGACGAAATGTGCTCACCGGCGAGATCCAATACGCCGTTCCGGGTTCAGAAAACTATCGGCCACTCTCCAGGGAAGCTGTCAACACCATGATCCTGGAAGCCGGGCGCGATGGGATAGGACTCACCGAGACTCTGCTACAGCGCTACGTCGAGTCTACCCTTATCACCCCTTGGAATCCCGCCGAGACCTGGCTCTACAGCCTCGGCGAATGGGACGGCACCGACCATGTGGCTGCATTGGCCGACCGTATCATTACCACCAATCCCGACTGGAATAAGCGCTTTCACAAATGGATGCTCCAAATGGTGGCCCGCTGGATGGGCTACGAGGTGGCACAGCAGGATATTATCGTACCCGTCATCATCGGACAATGGGGCTTTGGCAAAACATCTTTCTGTAATATCCTGCTGCCTCCGGAGCTACGCACGTACTACACTGACCAGGTTCGGCTCCGTTCCACTACCGAAGTACATGAACTTGTCACCACCAACCTGCTGACTTGCATTGACGAATTCTACCAAGAGAACGTTGATCAAGAGGTGTTGGTACGGTATCTGTTCTCCCGAAGCACACCCGTTTTCAGACTTCCTTACGGCACCATCACCGAGAAACGCAAAAACTTCTCGGCCTTTATCGCCACTACCGGCAATCTCCATCCCATGACCGATGCAGCCGGTGCTGCCCACTTGGTGTGTGTGGAGATCAGCCATCGCATAGATATCCGCACCCCCGTTCCCTACGAACAGCTCTATGCCCAACTGCTGGCCGAAATAGAAACTGGTGCCGACTATGGGCTCACTGACGAGGAACGCGAGGCCATGGCCGTGCAGAACTCGCCTTTCCAAGAGGCCGACAACCTCGTGAAGATGCTCTCTATGCTCTACGCCTCGCCCCCCAAGGGGAAAAGGGTAAAGGCCAAGGACATCGACACCATCGTGGACCGACTGATGAAGGAGTATCCCTACTGGACCCCTGGCGAGAACGTCAATCAGGATGTGGGGTTTGCCTTGCAGGAGGCCGGCTTTACACGCAGTCGGATTCACGGCCGTTCCTGCTATAAGGTGGTGGAGAAAGACCCACGTAAATACGACTTCATTGACGAACCTCAGGAGTCTGAAGACGAAACCCTCGACAACAACCCGCTGGCCCGTGCACTGCTCTCGGGACTGGGAAATTTAGTTAAGAAATAAAACAAACCCCAAAGTTTCACACATCATATTATTTCAAATGAAGCGATTATCCATCTTATTTTTTTCCTGCCTATTGGCTGCCGGACTTCAGGCACAGGGCTATTACACCAAATATTACGCCGACAAGGCGTTAAAAAACACGGCGCAGGAGTGGCTGAAAAGCGGCCAATGGCGCAACGGTTTTAGCAAGGCCGACCCGCATGAGACGGTCAATGCTGTGGAGTTCTATTTGCAATATCAGAAAAATCCGAGCCAGTGGCAGGCCATGTTCGAATGGTTAGAAAAGACCGACCTGCTGGCTTTGCCCAAGGGACGTATCCCTATTCCGGGCACAACAATGGTGGCCAGCGTGGAGGACGACACCAACAGGGACCTCGACCGACAGCGGCCGGAGAGCCATTATCACCACATCGACTTCCAATATGTGGTCAAAGGCACTGAGCGTTTCGGCATCATCGACCATTATACAAGCAAGTCCAACACGGCCTACAAGCCCGATGTCATAAACTATGACTATGACAAATCCAAAACCCGATTCTACGATAGCACACCCTCGGAGTTCTTCCTGTTTTTCCCCGACGACTGGCACATTGCTAAAGTGAAAACCGACGGTGACGACCAAAACATTCGTGTCATTGTCATCAAGGTTGACTACCGGTAGCCCCCACTTTTAAAAGAAAGTTCAATCAACATGTCCAAAAAAGCTACTGCCATGACGCCCATGATGAAACAGTTCTTCTCGATGAAGGCCAAGCACCCCGATGCGGTGTTGCTCTTCCGCTGCGGCGACTTCTACGAGACCTACGGCGACGACGCCGAAACTGCATCGGGCATCCTCGGCATTACCCTCACCAAGCGCAACAATGGTGGAAACTCCGGCGACATCGCCATGGCAGGATTCCCCCACCACGCCCTCGACACCTATCTGCCCAAGCTCATCAGGGCGGGAAAACGCGTGGCCATCTGCGACCAGCTCGAGGATCCGAAGAAGAAACGTGCCGCCATCAAAGGCAAGAAGGGACTCTCGGAGATGGATAAGATGGTCAAGCGGGGCATCACCGAACTCGTTACGCCGGGTGTGGCCATGAGCGACAACGTACTGAACTACAAGGAAAACAACTTCCTCTCTGCCGTTCATTTTGGCAAGTCGGCTTGCGGTGTTAGCTTTCTGGATATCTCGACCGGCGAGTTTCTCACCGGGCAGGGTAGCTACGACTATGTGGAAAAATTGCTCGGAAGCTTCTCGCCGAAAGAAGTGCTCTACGACCGCGACCGTAAAAAAGACTTTGAACGCTACTTCGGCACACGGCATTGCATCTTCGAATTAGACGACTGGGTCTTCACCGAGCAATCGGCACGACAGAAGTTGCTGAAGCATTTCGGCACCAAGACGCTCAAGGGATTCGGTGTGGAACACCTGCGCGAAGGCATCATTGCAGCCGGAGCCATCATGCAATACCTCGAAATCACACAGCATACGAGCATCAACCATATCACCGCTCTGCAGCGCATCGAAGAGGATAAATATGTGCGTATGGACAAGTTTACCATACGTTCGCTGGAGCTGATACAGCCCATGCAAGAGGACGGACGGTCACTGCTCAACATCCTCGACAACACCGTAACCCCCATGGGCGGACGACTGCTGCGGCGATGGATGGTGTTTCCACTCAAGGATGTGGCACGCATATACGACCGACAGGACATCGTGGAATACTTCTTCAGGCAACCCGACTTCCGCCAGGTTGTCGACGAGCAACTCCACCGCATTGGCGACCTCGAACGCATCATATCGAAAGTGGCCGTCGGAAGGGTGTCGCCGCGCGAGGTGGTGCAGCTCAAGAATGCACTGACAGCCATACAACCCATCAAGTCGGCCTGCCAATCGGCAGATAATGTCAGCCTGAAACGCCTCGGCGAACAGCTGAATCTCTGCGAAAGCCTGCGCGACCGCATTGCCCGCGAGATAAAACCCGACCCTCCCCTACTGATCAATAAAGGCAACGTCATGGCCGACGGCTGCAACGAGGAACTTGACCAACTGCGCAGCATATCGAGAAAAGGCAAGAACTTCCTGATTGAAATTCAGCAGCGAGAGGCCGATAGCACCGGTATTTCCTCGCTCAAAGTGGGCTTCAACAATGTGTTTGGTTATTATCTGGAAGTGCGCAACACGTTTAAGGACAAGGTTCCCGAAACTTGGATTCGAAAGCAGACACTGGCTCAGGCCGAGCGCTACATCACGCCTGAACTCAAGGAATACGAAGAGAAAATACTGGGTGCCGACGAGAAGATTATCGAGTTGGAGATGCGACTATTCAACGAACTCATCCTCGCCATGCAGGATTTCATTCCGCAAATCCAAATCAATGCCAACATTATAGCCCATATCGACTGTCTGCTCTCGTTTGCCAAGGTGTCTGAAACCAATCTGTACGTGCGACCGGAGGTCGACGACAGCGACATCTTGGATATTCAACAGGGGCGACACCCCGTCATCGAGACGCAAATGCCATTGGGCGAACACTATGTGCCCAACGACGTGTATCTCGACACTGCAAAACAACAGGTCATGATCATCACAGGCCCGAATATGGCCGGAAAGTCCGCCCTGTTGCGCCAAACGGCACTCATCGTGCTGCTGGCTCAGATAGGATGCTTCGTGCCGGCAGAGCGAGCCAGAGTGGGTTTGGTGGATAAGATTTTTACACGCGTAGGGGCCAGTGACAACCTATCGCAGGGGGAATCCACATTTATGGTCGAGATGACCGAGGCCTCCAACATTCTCAACAACGTCACCCCTCATTCGCTGGTGCTCTTCGACGAGCTGGGGCGCGGCACATCCACCTACGACGGCATCTCGATAGCATGGGCTATCGTGGAATACCTCCACGAGCAGCCCAAGGCACAGGCACGCACGCTCTTTGCCACCCACTACCATGAGCTGAACGAAATGGAGAAACATTTCGCACGAATCAAGAATTTCAATGTGTCGGTGAAGGAGGTTGACGGCAAGGTTATCTTCCTACGCAAGCTCATGCCCGGCGGTTCCGAGCATTCGTTTGGTATCCATGTGGCCGAAATTGCAGGCATGCCGCCATCGATTGTCAGGCGATCCAACACGATTCTCAAACAGCTTGAGGCCGACAATGCCGAAGTGGGGAGCGTGGGAAAACCCTCGGTGGAAAGGCTTGCCGACAGTCGCGATGGCATGCAACTGAGCATTTTTCAGCTCGACGACCCCGTCCTCTCTCAGGTGCGCGATGAGATATTAGGACTCGACATCAACAACCTAACACCGGTGGAGGCCCTGAACAAGCTGAACGACATCAAGAAAATTGTGACGGGAAAAAGTTGATAATTCACAATTCACAATTTACAATTCACAATTAAGTAGCCAGAAAGTGCAATCCGAATTTTGAATTATGAATTATGACGAGTTGATGAGCTTGCGAATAATTGTGAATTATCGTTATGTGTTATTTTTCTTGACAAACACCCTTTCATATTTCGCGAATTCAAAAACAATCTTTGCTTTGTCCGAAATTCGTGAAATACGCAACAATCTATAGTTCCCTGACCATCAGGGAATTAAAAAAGACGGTAGAAATATATCGATTTTTTCATCCGCCGTTAGCTATCGAATGGCACTGTGAATAAGCCCGAGTCGCATCGTGATGAGGGTTCAATCGCAAGACGATGAAAGCCTGAACGCACGACCATTAAGGCCTCATCACAATGCCGCGGATATTTCTATCGTTTTTTAAGCGATAAAAATGGCCAGGACATGGCGCATTTTTATCTGGATGGTCCGAAAATAATGACCAAGAAACGGTTATCAATTTTTACAAATTAAGCCTTCGTGTGGTGGAAGGAAATACCGCGGACATACCCACGGTTTTATTTCACCTTAGAGTCTACGGAGCTTCTTACACCGCGCATATTGACTAAGAAAGCTTTGGCCGAACCAAAACGAAGGTGCATGTCGAGACGCACGGGCACATGGTTGCTGTCGTCGGTCACGAAGAAGTCGACTAATGGCTTGAACCCCTTCCCCTTGTCATTTTCCAAATACGATAGCTTCAGGCACCGGTAGGTGTGCCCGTTGTCGGTCTTCACATTGTGTTTTCCCTCATAGCGAATCTTTGCCGGATAACGCTTGTTGCCATCGGCCATGGGAAAGTTCACGATATGTCCCTTCTTCCATCCTGCCGGATTGAACGATCGGGCACGCATGAAAATACTCATCATGTCGTACACGCAGTCGTTGTATGTCATGTTTTTCCACGAGTGTGTGCCGTTGCCGTGCAGACGGTGCTGCTTGATTCTGCACTTGCCATTGGGATAGGTATAAAACAGCTCGTCTATCGTATACCGGTCGCCCTCGCGTGCTCCCTTCCTGTAATATAGCGGCTCAAGATCGAGGCTGTTGTAGCAGAGCAGGGTATCACGAAGTACGAACATTTTGTCCACCTTGCTGTTTCCTCGGGTGATCAGGCTGCCCCGAAAGGCCGGAGTGCCATTGTAAACACTTTTAATGGTTGAGAACGATGCCGTCCCGGCTTTCACCCAGACAAACTTCCAGTTGAAATAGAGGTTGTATGACAGATGTTCTCCTGATTGAAATGCGGTGTTCTTGTATGAACATTGGGCTGATGTACTGCTGGTTCCAATCAACAGCAGCATCGTGGCCATGAATATTCTGAATTGTTTTGTCATTCTATTTTATTTTAGAAATGTATTCTATGCCGAGTTTTTTGGCACGCTCGAAGTTTCGGTTTTGTATCTTTTTTTCTTTCTCGCCTTTCTGTTTGGTAATGGCCCTCGGCTTTTGTCTATACAGTAAAGTAGACGTGGGATTCCACGTTCTGGTTACATCCCATTTTGCCTTGCACTCGATTTCCTCGGGATAGTAATATACCTTTTCGGGCTGTTGGTCCTCGTCGTAATTACCTGTATCCCAAAGGCGATTGTTGTTTTCATCCACGATGATACGCAGATAATACTTGCCGGCTTTGAGATAGAAAAATTCCAACTGGTCGCCGGATGAATAAACTTCTTTCACAACCTTGTCAGAACCGTCCATAAGCTGTCCGATGACAGACTTGCCCGACAGGCCATTCAGGGTGATGAGCAGGGTGGCATACGTGTCCTCTGAACGTATTTTAAGTCCCAGCTTCACCGCCTCGGCCATATCGCCGTATATGCTTCTGAAGGCTGTGCTGTCTGCTTCGAGGCTGTATTCGGTCTTGGGTTTCCACTCTGCCCTGACAATATAGGATAGGGCATTGAGCCTGTTCATCTCGAAGGGTTCGCGATACCATATCGTGTCACCTTCATTTTTGGAATACAGATGTACTTTCGACTTCTCAACGTCCTCAATGGGGAGTGTGGAAACAATCGTGACGTTTTGGTCAGGATTCATGTCTCCGTTGGGCGATATGTTGAGTGTGAGGGGAGGCTTGGGCATGACCGAATCGTAGGGTTCACCTTTCTTCTTTTTCTTTTCTTCCGCCTTTTTCCAGGTTTCAAAGGCCTTCTGCTGAGCCTTCATCCGCTTGTTGTAGGGCTGTTTGGACAGCAGGGCTATCTTGTCGGTTTGCATCCGCAACACCCCAAGCGTATCGGTGACGTGATGTTTGAGTTCGATGGTGAGCGTATCGCGGTTGACCAATGCTGTGTCGCGGAGCCAATACGTGATGGTGTCCTTGTCTTCGGAGGGGTCGATGACAAAGGCATTCTCGGCATTGAAATCCAACCCGGTGATGGTTGGCAACTCTTGGTCACCATAACTATAAAACAGTGTGAAATGGTTGGCTTCCTTTCGCTCGCTCTTGATGAGGTATCTGTCGGTTATGATTTCATTGAAGGCAAGCAGGCAGATGTCGTCGGGCAGGAAGCGGGTGTACGGCACGCGGGAGATAGACTTGATGCGCAGTGAGTCGATCCACGTCGTGTCCTGACGTATATCCGGAGTGGACGACGGTTCGATAATATCATGGTTGAAGGCTATCATCTCGCTCTTCTGCCCGAATATGTAGTCACCGTCGGCATCCTGAAGCGCATATATGCGGTAGCGTCCCGGCGCAACGCCTTTCACGACAAAATGACCACGCGAGTCGGTACGCGACACGCGGAGCATGGGCTGCGATTTGAAAATAGTGTCGGAGAGATTGTCATAGAGTCCCACGAGCATGCCCTGGACAGGTTCCAAGTTGTCTGCCTGCAACACATAACCCGACACTTGCAGGGTGTCGATGGTGTCGCCGGTGGAAAAGCTGTAGGTGTAGTTGCCAAGGGGGTTGCCCTCGTTGTTGTCGCTGATGGAATTGGAGAAGTCGATGGTGTAGGTGGTGTTGGGCTTCAGGGAGTCTTTCAGCTCGATTCTGATGCGCTTGCCTTGTCCCTTGATATCGGGAGCCTCCATCTGCGGGGGAGAGACCACGACATTCTGCGTGGGGTTGTCGATGGTGATATACTCATCGAAATTGATATAGATGCGGCGCTTGCTGACGTTGACAGCCTTGTCCTCAGGCGTGGCACTGACCACCTTTGGGGGCGTTTCGTCATACCATCCTCCGTCGGGACTGCCCATACGGGCACAGCCTACAAGCAAAAGCGAGAAGAGGAGAAAAGACAAGAGCCCTCCATTGCCCAAATTTTTCCGTATTATCTTACTTCCATTTACCATACCTTGAACTTGATGTTTATCCTTTGGAAGAGCATATTTCAAACCGCTTTCAGCATAAAAGAAACAATTTCTCACTGCATGTTGGTTCCTTCAGCACGATGCCTTGTTCTCCTTTACCCTCTTTACTTAAAAACCCTTGGCTCTTGATCTTTTGTTTTTCAGTTCATCGCCAGCAACTCGTCCATGTTTTTTCTGGAGTTGCTGAGTCTGGGAACCTTGTGTTGTCCGCCAAGTTTCTGCTTGGACTTGAGCCAGTCGTTGAACAGGTTGGGGCGTGCCTTGACCACCTCGAGATGTTGAAGGGTCACATCGTGCGACCTCTTGGCCTCGTAATCGGAATTGACTTCCTGCAGCTTTTGGTCGAGCAGGTTGGCAAAGTGCTCCATGGTGTCCGGTTCCTTGGTAAACTCGATGAGCCACTGATGGCAGCATTTGGCATTGGCATCCATATAAACGGGCGCCACGGTGTACTCGCTGATCTGTGCGCCGCTATGCTCACAAGCGTATGCCAAGCCCTTCTCGGCATTCTCCATAATCAGTTCTTCGCCAAAGGCATTGATATAATATTTGGTACGCCCTGTAATCATGAACTTGTAGGGCTTCTTGGATGTAAACTTTACTGTGTCGCCAATCATATACCGCCACAGGCCGCACGAGGTAGTAATCACCATGGCATAGTTGCGGTCGAGCTCCACATCCTCGAGAGGAATGACGTGGGCGTCGTCCTGATCGATTTCCTCTAAGGGGATAAACTCATAGAAAACACCATAGTCGAGCATCAGGAGCATCGACTTGTCATTGGGATCATCCTGAATGCCGAAGAATCCCTCGGAGGCGTTGTAAGTCTCCATGTATTGCATTTTCGGCGATGTAATGATTTGCTCGTACTGGTTGCGATAGGGCGTAAAGGCTATGCCACCATGAAAGAACACCTCCAAATTGGGCCACACTTCTTCAAGATGCTGCTTGCCCGACAGCTCCAAGACATGCACCAACACACTGAGCATCCACGAGGGAACACCGGAAATGTTGGTGATGTTCTTTTGCATGCATTCGCGGGCAATGCGGTCTCGTTTCACCTCAAAATCAGAAAGCAGCGCTGTTTTCTTTTTGGGCACACGGAAAAGATTGACCAAGGGATTGATGTTCTCGATGAGGATAGCGCTCAAATCGCCTACCAGCGATTCGTTGAGATCGTAGTTGGGCGAATGGCTTCCGCCCAGAATGAGCGATTTTCCGTCAAAAATGCGGCTGTCAGGATTGTTGCGGAGATACAACGCCACAACATCCTTGCCACCCTTGTAATGCAAGTTGTGGAGTCCATCGTGCGAAACCGGTATAAACTTGGACTTGTCATTGGTTGTTCCCGATGACTTGGCGTAGCATTTGACAACTCCCGGCCAGAGCACGTTGGGCTCTCCGTGGCGCATGCGGTCGATGTCGCCTTTGAGTTCCTCGTAGGTGGCGACAGGAATGTGTTGAACAAAATCCTCGTATGTTTTGACAGCCCCTAACAGGTGATTGCGCCCATACTCCGTACGCTGTCCCTTGCCAATCAGATAGTTGAGCACATGATGCTGTAACAATTCCGGATGAGAATAATGTTTCTCAAGCTCTTTTTGACGGGGGATGAAAAATTTACTGGCAATCCTTGTTAGATTCATAATGCATAGTCTATCAGTTTAATATGCAAAACTACCCTAAATTATTGACAATGAATCATAATTTAGTTATTTTAAGACAAATCCTATCTTCCTGCTTCCAATTTGTTTTCTCCCTCCGAAAAGGCTATGTTTTCAGCGAGTTCGATGATGCGGTCCGGGTCATCTTCACGCTTGTTTTCAAGTTTCAGGTCAGTCTCTTCTTCGGAAAACTCGGTGTCGTTGTCGGCCTCGTTATCAGTGTTTTCCCGAACGCTTTCGTCCTCTGTATAAACCTCTTCCTGAAAAACAGTTGGATGTTTGGATTCATCTTCTCGGGTGGAGTCGGCAATGATGAGGAAATCTTTCGGCTCATCGGTTTCCGGAGGTGTCTCCACCGGTTCTTCCTCCATTTGGGTACGGCTGGTCTTGGCTGCAAAAACCTTGTCAATAAACCGGGGTTCGTGTCTCAGTCTTTTTAAAGTTTCCTTGCATGCTTTCTGCTGGCTTTCTTTCTTCGAGAATCCTGTTCCCTCGCATCCGGCAATGCCCTCGAGCATCACCCGATAAGAGAACGTTGGACTTCCGTTCTTGTCCTTGTCCTCCTTCAGGAGTTCAAAATCCATTTTGATATGGTTTTTCTGACTCCATTCAATGAGTTTGCTTTTGAAGTTCACTTCCTTGTAGGCCATCTTGTCGATGTTGATCATCTGTGCAAGGATGCGTTTTTTCAGGAAGTGCATGCACGCATCGTAACCCCGATCAAGGTATATGGCTCCCACAAGGGCCTCGAAAGCATTGCCCCCCATATAGCTGTTATGTGAGGAGGAACATCCGTTGGATAAGATTAAATCGTTGATTCCCAATTCCTTGGCCAGCTTATTGAGCGTATCTCGCTGCACAAGTTTGGAGCGGGTGTTGGTTAGAAATCCCTCTTTTTTTCCGGGAAAATGACGGTAAACGATGTCTCCCACCGCAGCATCCAGTATGGCATCGCCGAGAAACTCAAGCCGCTCGTTGTTGACACGCTTACCCATCTTGTTGTGCTGCGTCACGCTTTTATGCAGCAGGGCCATCTTGTAATGGCTGATGTCGTGTGGATAAAAACCGATGATACGATACAAAGAAAAACAAAGCTCCTTATCCTTGCGGAAAGGGAGCCTCATTCTATCAAATAAGTTACCAAGCATACTTAATTTATTCAGCATACTTTTTAAAGATTACACACGCGTTGTGGCCGCCGAAACCGAATGTATTCGACAGGGCAGCACGCACTTCACGCTTCTGCGCCTTGTTGAAGGTGAAGTTCAAATTATAGTCAATCTCGGGATCCTTATCGTCCTCTGCGTGATTGATTGTAGGGGGAATGATATTGTTTTGAACACTCAACACACATACCATAGCCTCTATCGCACCAGCAGCACCAAGCAAGTGGCCGGTCATACTCTTTGTAGAGCTGATATTGAGCTTATAAGCCTGCTCGCCAAACAAATCCTTGATGGCCTTGGCTTCAGAAATATCACCCACCGGAGTGGATGTGCCGTGAACATTGATGTAATCGATGTCCTCTATCGACAGGCCAGAATCATCGAGTGCAGAAGACATCACCAGTTTGGCACCGAGTCCCTCCGGATGAGAAGCGGTGATATGATGGGCATCCGCACTCATACCCTCGCCGACCATCTCAGCATAGATCTTCGCACCGCGTGCCTTGGCATGCTCCAGGGTTTCGAGAACCAGACAACCAGCCCCCTCGCCCATCACAAATCCATCGCGGCTGGCACTGAACGGACGGCAGGCGCCTTCGGGATCGTCGTTGCGGGTTGAAAGGGCATGCATGGCGTTGAATCCGCCTACACCACAGTTGCAAATTGCTGCCTCGGCACCACCGGCCACAATAACGTCGGCCTTGCCAAGACGCAACAAATTGAAGGCATCGGCCAAGGCATGGCTTGAAGATGCGCAGGCACTGGTCGTGACATAGTTGGGTCCGTGAAATCCGAAGTGAATACTAATCTGTCCGGCTGCAATATCTGCAATCATCTTGGGGATGAAGAAGGGATTGAACTTCGGTCCGTCCTCAGCATGCTTCCCATAATACATCACTTCATCCTGAAAGGTCTTGATACCACCAATGCCAATGCCATAGACAACGCCAATGCGGTTCTTGTCCTCCTTCTCCAGATCAATGCCGGAATCTTTCACACCCTGCATGGCACTGATCATAGCCAACTGTGTGCATCGATCCATCTTACGAGACTCCTTGCGGTCAATGAAATCATTGACGTTCAAGTCTTTCACCTCACATGCAAAAGTAGTCTTGAAGTTGGTTGTATCGAAGGAAGTAATAGGGGCTGCACCACTCTTTCCGGCCAACAGGTTCTTCCACATCTCTTCAGGTGTGTTGCCAACCGGGGTAACGGCACCAAGTCCAGTTACTACTACTCTGTTTAATTCCATTGAAAATTTATTAAGGTGGGGTCTGTAAAAATGCCTTGGCAGATTCTAAACTTGGTTTTTAAACCTAACGCAAGCAAACGAGAGAGCGTCATAGGCTACACGGCAAGGTGCGCTTACAGCTTGCATCAAAACAAAACCGAAAGATGACAAGACGTCACCCCTATTGTTAAATATTCCTTGTCGGTGACTGGTTGTGTTCAAGTCACCCGAATTACAAATGTTTAGCGTTTGGATAAAAACGCTAAACATTTGACGCCCAATTTATTTAGCGTTCTCTTGAATGTAGTTGATGGCATCCTGAACAGTCTGAATTGTCTCAGCCTTGTCATCAGGAATAGAGATACCAAATTCCTTCTCAAACTCCATGATCAGCTCTACAGTGTCCAAGGAATCTGCACCAAGGTCGTTGGTGAAACTTGCTTCAGATTTAACCTCTGACTCATCAACACCAAGCTTATCTACAATAATTGCCTTTACTTTTGATTCAATTTCTGACATGATTCTACCTTTTTTATAATTAATTTAAATCTACAAAACGGCTGCAAAGAAACAACTTTTTATTCAATTAAACAAATAATTTCGTTTAAAAATGCCAATTCGTTGCACAAACACCCCATCACTGTGCATATTTTAACACCATTTTATGTGACAATATGTTGTTTATGTGGAAATCATTTGGTAACTTTGCACAAATCAAAAAACCTAAAAATGTCATTTACAAAGCTATGCAATGAGATCTTCAATCAAGCGATTGACGATTATCACATGACCGACAACATTGACACCCCTATCAACAATCCATATAAGCGCGACACCATTGAGAATCGCTTATATCTCAAATGCTGGATAGATACGGTGCAATGGCATCTCGAAGACATTATTCGTGACCCACACATCAACCCCACAGATGCCCTTGGGTTGAAACGTCGCATTGACCGATCCAACCAGGATCGCACTGACCTTGTTGAGCAAATCGACTCTTATTTCCATCAGAAATATTCAGACACCAAGCCCCTCGACAATGCCCGTCTCAACACCGAGAGCCCGGCATGGGCCATCGATCGCCTGTCTATTCTGGCGCTGAAAATCTACCACATGCGCGAGCAGGTAGACCGGAAGGATGCCAGTGACGACCACAAGCAAATGTGTGCAGACAAGCTCAGTATCTTGCTTGAACAGCAGAAAGACCTCAGTTTGGCCATCGATCAATTGCTGGAAGACATTGAAGGCGGGAAAAAGTACATGAAGGTGTACCGTCAGATGAAGATGTATAACGACCCAAGCACCAACCCCGTGTTGTACAAGAAGAAATAGCCACTACTTCCTTCCTGCTCCCTTCCTATGAAAACAGAACACATACTGGTTATTAGGTTCTCTGCCATGGGCGATGTTGCCATGACAGTACCCGTTTTGTATTCTGTTGCCAAACAATATCCTCACGTTAGATTCACCATGCTCTCGCGGCCGTTTGCACGGCCCTTCTTCGAGAACTTGGCCCCCAACGTGAGTTTTATGGGGGCTGATATCCACCATGAGTATCATGGTATCAAGGGCTTGAACGCACTCTACCGACGGCTCAAAGCCAAAAATTTCACCGCCGTGGCCGACTTGCACAATGTGCTTCGCACCAATTATTTGCGCATGCTATTTAACATTGATCAATGCCGAGTAGCCCATCTCAACAAGCACAGACAGCAGCGCAAGCAGCTCACGGCCATCAAAAACAAGGTGCTCAAGCCCCTGCCTACCGCCTTTGAGAATTATGCCCAAGTGTTCGAGGATTTGGGATATCCAGTCACACTCGATTTCACCTCGATCTTCAACAGTAACAAGGCCACGCTCCGACAGCTTCCCGAAGCCATCGGAGAGAAAAAAATATTCCAGCAATGGATAGGAATCGCCCCCTTTGCAGCCCATCGCCCCAAAACCTATCCACTGGAATTGATGATCAAAGTCATCGAGCAAATATCTGCCAGACATCCCTCTTGTCGTATTTTCCTGTTCGGAGGAGGTGACAGGGAAATGCAAACCATCAACTCCATTACGGCTCAACATGCCAACTGTATCAATGCATCGTCCCTGCTGAATGGGCTCAATCAGGAGCTTATTCTCATGAAAAATCTCGATGTCATGGTTTCCATGGACAGTGCCAACATGCACCTTGCTTCGCTTGTTGGCACACCCGTCGTGAGCATTTGGGGCGCCACCCACCCATACGCCGGTTTTATGGGCTGGAACCAACCTGCCGAAAATGCCGTTCAGATCGACCTTTCCTGCCGTCCCTGTTCTATCTTTGGTAAAAAAGACTGCATCCGCAAAGACTATGCCTGCCTGTTCAACATCAGTCCCGAAACGATTGTGGAACGGGTGGATAACCACCTCAAATAAGTTTGTATCAATCGTCTACAGCACTGAGTAGATATCTCACATATTGCCTTAAAAGAGAAATATTTCTAAAATTTGGGCTGATTTTCTCCTATTTTATTTGTATATTTGCCATGTCTGTCGTTTGGTTTTTGACTTCAATTTCAGAATATCGTGCTAGGTAATTATATATACGACAGGAAAAATCTTGAACAACTCTTTTTAATCATGCAAATGTAAGTTTACGGAATTAAAATATTTTAATTAAACATGAAACAATTTTGATAAGCGGAGTAACCCGTACTGCCTAACTTTTGTGGAATAAAAATCATACTTTACCATGAGGAAAATAATTTTTAATTTACTACTTCTTTTCTTTTTCGTGCTAACCTGTCTTCCCCTCGATGGACAAAACGTGGCTACCATCAAAGCTCACTATCGCGAAATGCTTATCCCTGCAAATCTGTCGGGTGACACGCTTCTTGCCGGCCTTTGCCAGATAGAAAAGGAAGACCTGATAAGCGACGAGATGGTACAGGAGTTGACGAACCGTTATCCTTTCGACCTGACCGCCATTCAGGACTATCTTGACAAAGTGGACGATGACGGTTCATTTACTGACATCAACTACCAAGATACTAAACGAAGTGGTTGGCAACCTAAGTTGCATGCTGAACGCCTATTAGAGTTGTGCAAGCTCTACGCCTCATCGACCACCTCCTATCACCACTCTAAAGCATTACTCAGTACGATCCATCGTCTACTCGGCTTCTGGTTTAAACACAAACCAGTATGCGATAATTGGTGGTATAACGAGATTGGTATCCCTAAGACCCTGGGACAGGCTTTCCTCATTATCGAAGACGAACTCTCTCCGCAAGAGCGGGAAGGTGCTATTGCGGTAATGGATCACTCCAAATTTGGAATGACGGGGCAAAACAAGGTTTGGCTGGCATCTAACGTGCTCATTAAGGGATTACTCCTCAACAACGAAACGTTGGTGAAGGCCGCTCGCGACACCATCGTCTCGGAAATCCGCATCGGAGGCACCGAAGGCATTATGCCCGACTGGAGTTATCAGTTGCATGGCCCGCAGCAGCAGTTTGGTAACTACGGATTGGCCTTTCTGTCCAGCATGACAATGTTCTATCGGCTCTTCAAGGACACTCCCCTCCAACTCACCAGTTCTCAGGTCGAAATTCTTACCAACCTTGTGAATCAAGGATTCAGGTGGACTATATGGCACCGCCGCATGGACATTAGCGCCTTAGGACGCCAGCTGTTTCGTCAGGGTGACATTCACAAGGGTTACTGTTTAGCATTTGCTGCCCAAGAACTGGGACTCAACGGTTTCCCCCTAACCTCGAATCCGCTGGTCGGCCACAAGCATTTCGCCTACTCTGACTACACGATCCATCGCACTCCAGAGTGGATGATGTCGCTCAAAATGTCGTCGGCACGCACTATTGGTTCAGAACACATCAACGAGGACAATGTCCTGGGCTACTACTTAGGAGACGGAGCTACTTATTATTATATAGACCACAGTGGCGTATACATGGATGCCCTACCCTTCTGGGACTGGCGAAAAGTGCCTGGAACCACGGCTTATGAGAGTGGACAGCCCATTCGCTTTAACAGGCGGAGTCCGCGTAATACCTCAGCACAGGTTAACGGACTCCACGATCATCTCTACGGTATCAGTGCCATGGACTACGATAAGGATGGCCTCAGGGCGCGAAAGACATGGTTCTTCACTCCGTCGCTCATTGTCGCTTTGGGTAGCGGCATTAGCACGGATAGTGCCCTTGCGGTAACCACCAGCATCGACCAGCGGCTGTCCGAGGGTTCCTTGCGGATGCTGTCAGGGTCAACCTGGGTAGACGTCGTGCCCGGCCAGACACTCACCACGACCTCGCGCCTGTGGCATAACCGTATCGGTTATGTTACACTCGGGCATCCCGTGGTGGTCAACCATGAAGTTAAGACAGGCAGCTGGTCTGACAACATGCAGATGTATCCGTGGCAGGAACTGAGTGATACGCTCATCACCCTCTACTGCCATCATGGTGTCCACCCACACAACCAGTCGTATGCTTACGTAGTGCTGCCCAGCAGAAGTATGGAGCAGGTGGCTCATTTTAATACCGATGACGTGGAAATTCTATGCAACACGCCCACTCTTCAGATGGTGGGCGGCAAGGCCTTCGGCCAGGATGTATGGGCCGCTGTCTATGCAGCGCAAACTGTCAGAGTGGGTCGAATACTCTTGCCTTTCGGGAAAGCAGGCCTCTACCAACTACGCAGATCCGGCAGAAAATGGACTGTCATACAATACCGAGATTTCAATAACCTAAAATAATCTTTTATAAAAAGATTGTTTCTATAGATTGTACCGTGGGCAGCACGTTCAATCCAGTGAAGTCCGACGCCGAGGCTCCATTATCGACTACGCGCCTTTCAAGCGCGATGTTGACGATGAGACGTCAACGCCTGTACAAAGACCTTATAAAAATTGGTTATCTATCACTCACATGTCCAATGCTGTGACAATGTCGATGGCCCCATATCGTGCATGATAATGCACATAGACTGGAGCCATCCGTCTCCAATTATATTTGTCCTTAAATTCACAACATATTGTTATACCTGTTTATTAACACGTACACGATCTATCTTACTTCGTTTTTAGTTCCATCTCTTTAGATTAAGGTCTGATCAGTCTGTCCGGTTCGACGGTGATCAATAACAAAGGCAATGAATAATCACCACAAACTTCTATGCTAAGTGACAGAATTACGCTTGTTATTATAATATTCTCATGCGTCGACAACTTCCTCAAAAGTTAAAAAACAAGTGTAAACTTCATTTAATAAGTTAATTGTTTTGTATCATTAGATACTATGGGTATCTTTGTTGATATTTATATTCAAAAATTACTAACAACCTTTTCTTAACATTAACTTAAATTTATTCTTTCATGAAGAAGTGCTTTATTCAACTAATGGACAAACGATTCACGTTGTATGCTGCCTTGGCATCGACGTTGATATTAAGTCTGCCTTTACAGTCGTTCGCAAATAACGATGGCATCGACGCGGTGTTGCAGGCCGGAAAAGTAAAAGGACAGGTTTTGGATGACCAAGGGGAGCCTGTTATCGGTGCCTCGATCAAAGTAAAAGATGATCCATCCACAGGAACAGTGACTGATATCGACGGCAACTTCTCGTTGAATAATATCAAGGAAGGAACCATTCTCCAAGTGTCTTACATTGGTTACAAGACTCAAGAAGTCAGAGTAGGCAATGGCCCCGTCAACGTGAAATTGGTCGAAGACAATGCTACGCTCAATGAGGTGGTTGTGGTAGGCTTTGGTACCCAGAAGAAAGTCAATCTCACAGGAGCCGTTAGCGTGGTGACCAGTGAAGAATTGGCCTCGCGCCCTGTACAGAATGTATCACAGGCATTACAGGGCATCGTGCCCGGCCTTCAGATTGCATCTAACTCGGGTGGTGCGCTCGATGCCAGCCAGAGCATCAGTGTACGTGGCGTCGGCACCATCGGAGAGGGCTCAAGCGGTGCACCACTCATCCTTATAGATGGTGTGGAGGGTGATATCAATGCCCTCAACCCGCAAGACATCGAAAATATCTCCGTGCTCAAGGATGCCGCTGCATCGTCTATTTATGGATCGCGCGCACCCTTTGGTGTCATCCTCATCACAACCAAGAAAGGCGCTTCAGGCAAAGTAACTGTAAACTATAACAACAGTTTCCGCATAGGTTCGCTCATCCGAGGAAAGCACATGATGAACTCCGTTGATTTTGCTTCGTGGATGAATGACACCGACTTCAATAGTGGCAACGGCGTGTTCTTCAACAACGACCGTATGGCTCAGATTGTTGCTTATCACAACGCTACCCCAAGTGGCCCAGGTCAGCGCATCACTGCCGACGGCAAGACACTCTATGCCATTGGCACCCAAAACAATACCACATGGCAGGACGGCTACGCCTATGGTATAGACGATGTCGACTGGTACGATGTGGTATACAAGAAGTCCACGTTCTCGCAAGAGCACAATGCCAGTGTGAGTGGAGGCAACGAGAAGTTCAATTATTATACCTCGCTTAACTATCTTGACTACAACGGATTCATGAAGCTGAACTCCGATACCTACAAGCGATACAACGGTACGGCAAAGATCAGCGCCCAACTGGCCAGCTGGATTCGTATGCAATACAGCATGCGCTTCACCCGTATGGATTTCAAGCGCCCGGCTCAACTCACCAACGGACTCTACAGCGACATGGCGAGACAGGGCTGGCCAACACTGCCGCTTTACGACCGCAACGGCTATTACTATGCCTCTCCGTCTCCGGCACTCGGGCTGGCCACTGGTGGCAAAGACATGACACAGCGTGATATTCAGGATCATCAGATAGCATTCAATATAGAGCCAATAGAAAACTGGATTACACACGTAGATTTCAACTACAAAATAGATAACCGAAACCGGCACTGGGATTCCCAGCAGACATTCAATCACGACGTTGCTGGCAACCCCATCATTTACAACACAGGATCCAATGTGCATGAAGATCACCGAAAGGACAACTATCTGAACTTCCAGCTCTATTCCGAATACACATGGTCTTTGGCCGAAAAACATAACTTCCATGTCATGGGAGGTTT
>QWCK01001127.1_pt1 | contig 41263 bp, 35 predicted proteins | sample 1972571 | NCBI WGS metagenome assembly QWCK01 (sample SAMN09866710, study PRJNA288562) | Human gut metagenome isolate term2_stool, whole genome shotgun sequencing... | isolation source: gut | host: Homo sapiens | place: USA: California | reverse complement strand
CGCAAGTATCATTAAAATTATTATGATTAAAGCCACACCAACCAAAATTCCTACTCCTGCAAGTATGTAAGATAATTGGTTGTCAACTTTTTGATAAACTGCCGTAGCTTCTATCGTGTAATTAATATCTGTTTCGCTGTCCACTTCCTGCTCTCCTTGGTACAACGCAGTTTTCACTATGTGTGGTGTAGTAATCTCACCTTGATATTCGGCACGATATACCGGAACAAGTTTTTGAATATTTGCACGTGCATCTCGACATACCACACCATCTGCATTCGTGTAAATATCCGATGTATAGTATGTGTTTTTTACCTTGCCATCTGTCCCAAGCCCTACGGATGCCAGCAGTTGTTCTTCATATCCCTGCAAAGGAGCGTTTGCTCCTCTGTCGTTTGGAAATACCAATCCCTGCCATTCAATTGCATTCCGGTCGTATCCTTGGAATGTAATATCAATATCAGAATCAATCCAAACATGGTCTATAAGACGTACTGCAGAAAGGCTACATGTTACCGTTTCCATTCCCCCCGTTTTTTCATTTTTCACAGAAACCTCTTTCGTCTGTGGCGCAGACGAATGTGAAATCTCGTATTGATACTCATTGTAAGCTGATACACTTTGTTTATAAGGTTCACTTTCCTGTTCTGTAATTTCCTTCAATTTATAAACGATTCCATCTACTGTTTTTTCTTCCGGAAATTGATATTCGCTTCCTTTCACAATCGAATCAGATTTTTCGGTATACTCTACTACTTTCTTCTCCTTTTCCGGTTCTGACGTAAGACTTTCATATGTCACATTCTTTAGCACATATTTATTTCCATCAAATGTTTCTGTTTCCGGAAAGGATTTTTCTTCCTCTTTGTCTTTGGTCTGATATGTAATTGTCTTTTCTCTGATGTCAGTATCTTTTGCCTGTGTTGGAAAAGATACTGTACCAATCAATAAAAGTCCCAGCATACCTGCCAGCCATTTATTTCTCTTCATAATTTTTCTTCCTTTTCTGATAAAAAAATGCCAGCATAGTTCCTATAAGAGTAGCTCCTACAATTACTCCTGCCATGCAAAGAGCAATATTAATGTTATCACCAGTTTTTACATGATCTCGTTCACTATCCGGTGTGTCTGTGATGATTTTCCCTGGTGGAACCGGAGTGTGCTTTGGAATCACTTTTGCATCATAGAGCATGTCTCCTTCTTGCTCTCCCCACGTAGGGATTGCAATCAAAAGCGGTGTGATATCATCGTATCTTTTGTGTTCTGAAGCATATAAAAGATACACTCCAACATCTAAATCTTTTATGATCGCTTTTCCGTCCGCATCTGTCGTGCAGCTTCCGTCTGAAGTTTTGTAAGCGCTTAACTCTAAAGCTGCCTCTTCTAATTGCTCCGCTGTCTCAATTGCGTTTAAGTCTATCCCGCTTCCTTGATAAGCCTCCAGCAGCTCATACTCTCCGTCTACAACGTCTGCTACCTTTGCATATTCAAAAACAACATCCTCTTTTGTTGTTCCAACTCCGCCGTCTGTCAATTCTATTTCAATGCTTCCCTCTTCCTCTGTTTGGACTGTCTGCAGTTCATCCAGTAATGCTATATTTTCATTTGCAGCCGATACCGGAAATGTACAAATCATCACCGAAAAAACCAAAGGAAGTAATTTTTTAATCTTTTTGTGTTTCATTGCTGCTACGTTTCCCCCTTTTCTTTCTTATCATGCTTCCAATTCCTACAACCAGATATAAAAATGGAAGTGCTGTAAAGACCAATTCCCGAAAAGACATACTTCCCGGTACAATTTCTTGTTCTTGTTTCTCTGTATAAGGAATCCGTTCGCCTGTGACTACCAGCCGCTTGGTATTCAATCCGTATGGCGTACATGTGATTAGGGATACCAAATCTTTTTCTGCCTGTATCCTCAATCCTTCCACATCCTCCGGATGAACGATTTCAATTTTCGTTACCTCATATGCCAGCTTTTCGCCACAAACTGTTAAGAAAAATAAATCACCTTGTTCCATTTCATCCAGTCTTGTGAAGAGCTTGGCGTTTGGAAGTCCCCGGTGTCCGGTTAGAATACAGTGTGTATTTTCTCCCCCAACCGGAAGGCTGCTTTCTTGAAGATGCCCTACCCCATTTGCAAGAATTTCTTCTTCTGTACCGTGATAGATTGGAAGGTCGACGTTAATCTTAGGGATAGAAAGCGTCCCCATCACGCCTGTTCCCGATAAATTCAATTGACTTTGATAGCTCTCCTCTTCTAAAATCCCCTGCTCAATATCTCCAATCAGTACGCCGTTAGTCTGCCACAGCATTTCATTATACCGCTCTGCCTCTCCAAGCATTTCCTGAAGCTTCTCTTCGCTGTTTGCCTCTATATTTCCCTGATACGTCTGAATCACATTCTGCTGATGCTTTCTGTCTATCACACTAGCAAATGCAGGATATATGCAAAGAAGCAGACCTGTTACAAAAAGAACACCCGTAAGCATCTTTTTTCTCTTTTTAGTTCTCGTCGTTTGATTTTTTCTGTCGTTTTCCATACACAAATGCTCCTGTCACAAGTGCTGTTCCTGCTGTGAGCATCAGAAGCATCATAGAAGAACCAGTTACCGGAAGTTTCTTTCCAACCTTGTTAATGACTGTCAAGTTTGAAGAACCTTCACTGGTATCTGTTGTCAAATCTACATCTGATTCTTTGTATGCTCCGTCAAAAAATTCCTTGATATGCGCAGTCGTTTCTAATTTCTGTAATGTCTTATCGGTTGCTCCATCGCCTTTTACATAATCGTTTCGTTCATCTGTGAACGTCGCTTTCAGATTCAGCACGATTGGATCAAGCAGAGGGCGGTATCCGGCCGGTGCCTCGGTCTCCTTCAGATAATAAATATCCGTATCCAATCCATAGATTTTAATTTCTCTCTTTGCGTTGGATACCATCTCTACTGAATCCTGAGGTGTCGTTCCGCCAATGTGGTCACTTCCTCCGACTGTATCACGATTAATGACAATATACCCATCATCCTCAGCTTTCTTCACATATACTTCATTCTTCAACTCTTTGTCTGAATATAGGCGGAATTTTGCTCCTTCCAATTTCAAATCATGGTCATTCGTTTTCAGAATATTGAGTTTATACGTGAAGCAGACAACCGTATCCCACGGAGTATATCCTGTTGTTCCATCCCCATCATGGTCTGGATTATTTGAAAATTCGAGACGTACATCATTTTCAAATCCCGGACGTCCAGTGTCTTCTGCAGCCTTATCATTTAAAGTTGCATTGTATCTTAAAATTACTTTCTGTCCATACACGTTTTCGTTCAAATCGTTCTTTTGATCAAATTCTCGATCTACGATTGCTTTGATGTCCTGAATCTCTACTTTGAACGTCTCACCATTTCCCGGATTCGTAATCACTTGAAATTCATCTTTTGCAAGCTCATAATTTTTATCCTCTGTTCGAACGTGAATTGCAACTGAATCCGGATCAAATGTCAGAGCTTCGTCCATCACGTCATGCCATGCATAATAATATGTATCATATCCATTGATGTTTGGAATATTGGATTCAAATTTATATGGCACCGTCTGTCCAATCTCGAAATCTCCGATGTCGTTCCATCCGTCATTTCCGATATTCTCTTTGTTGTCATCTTCTTGTATTTTTTTGATCACTGTCGGATAATCTGACTTAATATTCACATCTGCTTTTGGATTGGCTGTATTTACGATACACATAGATGCTGCGGAATGTGTACCCTCTACATCACTCACTTCATCCACTACGTAATAGCCATACTCCAAACCTCCAATCACGATCGAGTTATCTTCCTTTACGCCTGTTACATTCACTACATCTGCCGCTGCTTTATCTTTTACAATCTGATCTCTAAGCTCTTCGACAAAATATCGGAACTCACTGTAAGAACCTTCTATATTCTGTTCTGTCTGTGCTCCCTCTACCTGATTATTGTTTAAAGACTGAATGTAATCGATCACTTCATACTCTGTTACTTTAGAGGCTTCTTTTCCAATCTTTTTTCCTACCACTGTTTTTAATGATTTCTCATATAGTTCATTAAATGTATAATTGATTGATTCCCCGCCATCTGAGTTTTCCGCATTGAACAGCTTATATACTTGGAATTTCTTTCCCTTCAAAGTTTGTCCTTCATTTCCCTGAACAATGATACTCGCATCACCTCGTCTAAAATCCGCAATACCGTTTGGTGTGTTGAGCATTGTACGGGCTTGTGCTGCAGCCACCTGCATGATTCCAATTGTTCCTGCTCCTCCACTGACTGCAACAGCTGTAGAAAGTGCCAATGCATACAGCATTTTTAATGTTTTTTTCTTCATATATCCTCCCCTGTCTCGTTTCCATCTAATCATAGTGATTACTCCCAGAACCAGCGCTGCCATCATTAACAGCATCGTTGTATTCGAACCTGTATTTGGAAGTTTCATCCCAATGTTATTCACAATCGTCATGTTTGTTATCCGGTCTGCTTTTGTGCCGGTCACTGTAAACATGCCATCTGAATCGGTTGTAAATGCCTTTCCGTTTACATAAAAGATAAACTCATCCTTTACCGGAGTGCTCTCTGTACGTATCTCATAAGTTACCGGATTTCCAGAGGCATCCAATGGAAGCCGATAGCCTTTTGGTGCCTTGGTTTCCTGTAAATAGTATTGTTTCCCTATTTTCAATCCTTCCATGTTCAGAAGTCCTTGACTGTCTGTAGTACCCTTTGCCACTTCCTGTGTACAGTCCGAATCACTATATACGGTAAACTCTGCACCAGAAAGCATCTTTCCTTTATTATTTTCTTTATGGATCCGGAGAGTGAATGGAGAAAGAGGGTCTTCTACAATCACAGAAATATGTCCTTCATCTGTAACATCAAAGACTACATTTCCAAGAGTAATATCAATCTTTGACGTGAGTGTAACCTTATTATCTTGTGCAACATGAAATTCAATCAGATTGCCATTGATCTCATAACCGTCCATGACTTCAATTTCTGTAATGCGGTGTGTCCCATACTGCACTCCTGTTAATGTCAGTTTTCCTGCTTCATCCGTTGTCAGTATCTCTTTTGTTCCATCTGGCTTCGTATGTTCAAACTTCGCACCCGGAATTGGGATGTCTGTTTTCTCCTGCCGCTTCACCAAATCTAACTTCATCACTTTTTCCGGCACAGTTGGTCTGTTATAGGTATTTACACTTTCTGATGTACCTGATGAGGTAATCTGTCTGACAAACACTTCCGAATTAATCAGATAACCCTCCGGCGCTTTTGTCTCCTGAATGGTAATAGTTCCAAGAAGAAATGACGGAGCTCCACTAATACTAAAATAAAGCTCATTTCCTGAAACTAAATATTGTGTATCGTATTCACACCAACCATCCTCATCGGTTTGAAACACCCATGTACGAACTGGCATCTGTCCAAGTGTTGCCGGGTCTACGTTGGGTGCCCACAAGCCAGCATAATATTTCACGGTGAACTGTGCTCCCTGTAGTGTTGCACTCCCCTGTGGTTTATTCTGGTTCGTCTCTGCATCTACTTTCCCGAGCAGGATTCCAACCGGATCCATCTGCGGGAGATCTTTAAACGTCACCACAGCCTTTTGATCAGCCGTCACGGTTACCTCTTTCACACTTGGGTCAAGTGCAAATCCTTTCGGTGCAGTCAGCTCTTTTACATAATACGTTTTTGCATCTAATTGGAGCGTATCAGAATTTCCATTTGCATCCGTTGTAAGCGTTCCCACTCTGGATGCGCCGGACAGTGATGAGCTGCTGTACACGCCGAAAACTGCTCCCTCCAATGAATAACAGCTGTTTCCATTTGTCAATCCCGGATTTGCAGATTCCTTTTTTAAAGTCAGCGTGCCTTTACTTGGCGCATATCCTAAAAATGCCACATCCTGATAACTGTCCGGGGTAATGTTGACTTTGTATGCATGGAATCCTAACATAATTGGGTCTGCTTTTCCTTCCAGCGATGCAATATAGTTTTTTGCCCTGCCGTTATTGTTACAACTTCCATTCTGATATCCCACTGCAAAGGTCGCATTGTCCATGTCATATCCTAAATTATTTCCAGCATACCCCGGTCCTCCTGGAGAGTAATATAAGATTTTTCTTGCAACAGCATCATCCCATTCTGTAATCTCGCCATATTTTGTACCATAATTACTCCAAAAGTTCTTTTTGTTTTCTGCGCAGTATCCGTAACTGTTTGCACCATCGATTGAAAAATAACCATTTCCTGCACCACTTACTCTTGGCATCTGAGTAACTCCTACTGTCTGCCCCGGTGTAAATGCACGTTCGCTCATCCTATTTAACTTTATTTGGCTTCTTGCAAGAGTTGCCTTCATTTGGCTTTTTGCAAGGACTGCCTGCATCTCCTCTTCTGTTGCCATTTCTATCAGAATGTCCAGCGCTGGATCTTTGATTGCTCCATCCTTTTCAATCTCCTGCTCATTCCGATAATCAACTGACAGAAAAGCTCTTTCGTCCAAAAAAGCTTCCAATCCCAGCTGCTCTGCCGCCTGCTTTCGTGCTGTTACGACTTCCTCCGACATCTTATCGCCTTTTCGGTAGGCTTCCAACACCTTTTCGTATATCTCGTCTTTATTTGTATCAAGTGTCTCCCCCTGTGCGTGAACTGTTGTTGAAAACAGGATACAGATCAGCATCAGTGATAAGATTTTTTTTAATATTTTCAAATGCTTTCCTCCCATCTCACTTAAAATGGTAATAAAAAATAGAGTACCTGAAGATACTCTACTTTCACGTCGATATTTGATTTTCTATTTACTTGCTCCGCAGCTACATGTATAACCAGTTATCACCGTTTCATCCCATGCGGCGCTGTCTTGCACCCATCTTGTTTCATACTCTGCTGGATGTGCTATAGTTTCTGTCCCTGTCTGCTTTTGGATATATTCTGTACGCCTTGAACCGCCTTCTCCTTTCAACGCGTGTTCTTTCATATGCTGAGAATGATTAGCTGTAATATCTGCACCACATGTATTACACACTTCAATTGCTACTGTTTCATAAATTGGCTTATATTCCGTCCAAGCCTCTTTTATCAGCACCTGCTCATTATGTCCGGATGCCGGATGATGTACAACTGTCGTCTGAGCATTCCAACTGTGTGTATGGGACGGCTTAGAAGGTTTTTCTCCTGTTTCATTGTTTGGTCTTGCATCAGAGGATGGCTTTTGTGAAGTTGTATTCTTGCCGTCTATTGCAGATGCTTTTTCTGTATCTGTCTGATCCACTGTTTTATCCTGTGTTTCTGTTTCCTGATCCTTACTGTCCGCTTCTTTCTCTTTGTCCGCATCCGATGTATTCGGTTTCCGATCTGTCTCTTTCTGAGCAAATATCGAATCTTCTTTTTCCTGATCAGATGCATCATCATTCACAGCTGCCACCTTCTCTGAGTTTTCCGCTCCTGATGCAGTTGCTGTTCCCTGGTAGAATACTGTCGTCCCTGTCAGACCAAGCAACAATACAAAGGCTGCTCCTGCTCTTGCTATGTTCTTCTTCCTCATACCTTTTCCTCCTCCTTAAATCTTACACTTTACAAAACCACTTTTATTATAGCTTACTTCTTTCCTGTTTACAATCTGTTTGCAACTTATAAAATACAAATTTATCATCAACGTGAAAATACAATGTTTATTCCCGTCTGCATTTCAAAACCAATTCTGCAAATATCACTCGTTTGTATGATTCTTTTAGCCAACCTGTATATGAGAAGAGCAAAATAAGTACCAGTATAATAGCAGCTATTGTCAATATGCCTGCTATGCTAAATCCAACCTTCATAATCACTTCTTGGTTTGTCTGACAGCTTACTGCTGTTTTTCTTACCTGATTCATAAACACAGCACAAGCCTTGCAGATATTTAAAAGCGCCAACGTCGCCAACACTATATTTAATATCCATATATTTTTTTGATGCCTATAATTTACCTTTGCATTGATATACTCAAACATCAACTCCTGTTCAGACATATTTTTTAAGCGATTATACGTTTCACAATTGTTTAAATCATTTTTTTCTTTCCGCTTGTTATTCCACCATTTGATATGAGAAAATTTATCATTCACAACTATTCCTCCTTGGTTTTCATGTAACGAGAAATAAACAAAATCCCATAAAAGTTTCTCTCAAATTTTTCTTTTTCAAACTTAAAATTCCCTGTGTTCGTGAAAAAGAAAAACTCGCGTGGATTTGTCGAATCCACTACAGTTTTTTCATCATCGTACCTGTAACGGCGTAAGAACAGAACTATGTTCTTAAAAAATATTTAATTGTGGATTTTTTTACTTGTGTAAGAACCGGATTTTATTTCACTAAGATACTTTGATACAGTCGCCCTGCTGCATCCGATTTTTCCAGCCATGTCTTTTACAGTCATATCTGGATTTTCTCTAAACAAAACATAAACTTTTTTGCGAGTAGTCTCACCTCTTGCAAGTTGCTTTGCAATATTCTTCTGTTTCAAGTTAGCCTTTGCTCTTTTTTGTGCTTCTTTTGCGTTGTAAGGCTGCCCGTCTGAAGTATTATGCAGTACCTCACGATAAATCGTTGTCCTGTTCCTCCCAATTATTCTTGCAATCTTCTCTGTTTCTGCCATAGTCATACCTTTTTTGTACAATTTTTGAATAACTAGTCGTTCTTGAAATGACAATCGACTATAGCACTTCCCCATTACTGTTATCCATCCTCCTTCCTAAATTCATTGATTTTTCAATGTTTTTGAGACTTTTCAATACAAAAAAAACGCCCCAGAGACTAATTAAATTTAGTCTCTGTGCGTTCAATTATAGACGTTGCGATTTTTTACAATTTTTTATTGTAAAAGGAAGCCCGTTTCCAAGCTTCCTTCCCTCTTACTCTTCTACCGTTTCTTTCTCTTCCTTTTCTGTGATAGCCAGACAAAGTTCCTCTAACTGTTTCAGATCTACTCCAGAAGGTGCTTCTGTCATCAGATCCGATGCATCTTTTACTTTCGGGAATGCAATGACATCTCGGATACTGTCTTCTTTTGCCATCAGCATCACAAGACGATCCAATCCATATGCAAGTCCTGCGTGAGGAGGCACTCCGTATTTGAATGCATTCAACAAGAATCCAAACTGTTCCTGCGCCTGCTCTTTTGTAAATCCAAGCACTCCAAACATCTTGCTCTGAATCTCCTGATTGAAGATTCTGACACTTCCACCACCGATTTCGGTACCGTTCAACACAATATCATAAGCTTTTGCACGTACTTTTCCCGGATCTGTGTCGATCAGATGCAAATCCTCTTCCATCGGCATTGTAAATGGATGATGCATTGCTGTGTATCTTCCAGCTTCTTCATTCCACTCTAACAATGGGAATTCTGTTACCCACAAGAATTTATAAGCGTTTTTGTCTAATAATTCCAACTGGCGCGCAATCTCCAAACGTAAGTTTCCAAGAACATCCCATACAACCTGATTCTTATCTGCTGCAAAGAGCAGTAAGTCACCATTTTCTCCATCCATTGCTTTTACAAGTGCTGCCATTTCCTCTTCACTCATAAATTTTGCAAAAGAAGATTTGATTGTACCATCTTCCTGTATTGCCACGTATGCGAGACCTTTCGCACCAAAGTCTTTCGCAAAATCAACCAGTTTATCGATTTTCTTACGTGGCATTGCACCCTGACCTTTGGCATTGATTCCACGAACACTTCCGCCATTTTCCAATGCATTTTTAAACACCACAAATTCGCAGTCTTTCACAACTTCCGACACATCTGTCAATTCCATTCCAAAGCGGATATCCGGTTTGTCTGAACCGAAACGATCCATTGCTTCCTGCCATGTCATTCTCTGGATTGGAAGAGAAACTTCTATCCCAAGAATCTCTTTGAACATTTTAGCCAGTAATCTTTCATTAACGTCAATGACATCATCCACATCAACAAACGATAATTCCATATCAATCTGTGTAAATTCCGGCTGACGGTCCGCACGTAAATCTTCATCACGGAAACATTTTACAATTTGGAAATAACGATCATATCCCGCACACATCAAAAGCTGTTTAAAAATCTGTGGTGACTGTGGAAGCGCATAGAAATTTCCCGGATGCACACGGCTTGGCACAAGGTAATCTCTTGCTCCCTCCGGAGTACTTTTGATCAACATCGGTGTCTCGATTTCCAAAAATCCTTCCTCTGCAAGGAGTTGACGTGTCAATGTCGCCGCTTTACTTCTCATCATCAGGTTTCTCTGTAAATCCGGTCTTCTCAAATCCAACACGCGGTATTTCAGACGTAATTCCTCTTTCGTCTTGCTATTCTCTTCAATCGGGAACGGTGGTGTCTCAGACTCAGATAAAATACGAAGTTCTTTTACACGAATCTCAATCTCTCCTGTCGCAAGATTTTCATTCACCGCACCGGAACGTGCTTCTACAGTACCCACTGCTGCAATTACAAATTCACTGCGAAGCTTTCCTGCTTTTTCAAAATCTTCTTCGCTCACGCTTCCATTTTCAAAAATAAGCTGCAGCAATCCGGAACGGTCACGTAAATCCACGAATACAATTCCACCTTTATTACGGTTCTTCTGCACCCATCCCATTACAGTTACTGTCTCTCCGATATTTGCCTTACTTAACTCTGCACATCTGTGGCTTCTCTTCAAGCCCTGCATTGATTCTGCCATTGTTCTCTCTCGCTTTCTATTTTATATTGTCTTTAAAAATTTCCTGAATATCTGTATATCCTTCATTCATAAGCTGTTCTTTCTGGAACTTTTTGTTTTTCTTCATATTGACAAGCATCACCTGTTTTCCGTTTGCACGCTCTTCTTTCGCAATCGCAAGGATTTTTAACATTCCTTCTGCAGACATTCCTTTTTCAATCAGCAATGCCTTCTTTTCTCTGCTTGTCGGAACTTTATATCCTCTTTCTAAAAGCAGCATTACGATACGCTCAAATCCGATAGAAAATCCACATGCCGGTGTCGGCTGCCCTGTAAATTTCCCAATCATCTCATCATAACGTCCGCCGCCTCCTACAGAGCCGCCGAATTCATCCATTGAAATCTCAAAAATCGTTCCTGTATAATATGACATACCGCGCACTAATGTCGGGTCAAAGCTCACTTTAAATTCTGCCTCTTTTGCACTTTCTACACTGGAAATAATCATTTCTAATCCATCGGCTATCTCTGCTTCCAAAAATCCTTCCAGTTTTTCTTTGCAGTAGCGCACACCTTCGATATCATTTGTAATCTTTTCAAAGAGTTCTAAGTATTTCTCAATAGATTCCTTTGCATATCCGTTCTCTTCCAGTTCTTTCGCCACACCGTCCAAGCCGATCTTATCCATTTTGTCTAAAATAATAAACACAATATCGTAATCTTTCTCTTCAAAACCACTGTAAGCAGCCATTGCTTTTAAGATTTTTCTATCATTGATGCGGATTGTAAAGTTTTTGAAATCTAACTTTCCAAGCAGTGTTGTTGTCGCTAAAATCAGCTCAATCTCCGCTAAGTTACTTGGTTCACCAAGAATGTCGATATCGCATTGCATAAACTGACGGAAACGTCCTCTTTGCGGTCTGTCCGCTCTCCACACATTCCCCATCTGCAACGCTTTAAACGGTGACGGCAGCACACTTGCATTGTTCGCATAATATCTGGACAACGGCACTGTCAGGTCATAGCGAAGACCTCCATCCACCAAATCCATCTCTTCTTTCGCTGTATCTAATTTTAATTTTTCTCCACGTTTTAAAATTTTGAAAATCAGTTTTTCATTGTCTCCACCCTGTTTGCTGCACAGATTCTCAATGTGCTCCACACATGGTGTCTCCATGGAAGAAAATCCAAATGTGCGGTATGTGTCTTTAATCATCTGAATCACATAATCGCGGATCTCCATCTCTGCCGGCAACATATCTTTCATGCCTGTGACTGGTTTTTTCTTTAATGCCATAACCATTCTCCTTTTCGCTCTATCATTTCATCAATTCGATTGATGTATTGTTCGACGTCTTTTACATTCTCCGTCCTGACAATCTGCTTCGGATTGCCTGTCTTTTCATCTATCAAGGTCTTTTCTTTTGGCAGCACGATCTTTGTTGATGCCCCTGCTCCCACAGCCACGATAGATTGTTTCTCTTCCATAATAAGTATATTGTATATTCCGGCTTTGTCAACCTTTGCATAACCAACATTTTCAAAATTTCCCGCAATATTTTTCTGCCTGTACAGATAATACGGTACAAGCTGCATTTTCCCCGCATATTCTGCTGCGAGTTCGATCATCTCCGATAACATCGCGGCACTGTCTGCCTGGTCATTTCCCTGATAGCTTCCCTCTCTCTTTTCTTGTGTCAGTCTGGATGCACGCTTCATCGCAAGGGCATGCACAGTCAGACTGTCCGGCGCAAACATTTCTATCTGTCGCAGTGTATCTTTCATATCGTCTAAAGTTTCTCCCGGAAGTCCCGCAATCAAATCCATATTAATGTTCTCAAATCCTAGTTCCCTTGCCATCGCATACACTTGTCGAATATCCTCTACTGTATGTTTTCGCCCGATACAGTCTAATGTCTTTTGCTGCATTGTCTGCGGATTGATCGAAATTCTGGAGATCTGATGTCTTCTCAGTACTTCCAGTTTTTCTTTTGTAATACTGTCCGGACGCCCCGCTTCCACCGTGAATTCTTTCAAATCTTCAAATGAAAATGTTTTTTCGATATGTGACAAAAGTCTCTCCAACTGTTCCGGTTCCAGCGTCGTAGGCGTCCCTCCACCAATATAAACCGTATTTAGTTTCTTTTCTTTTGACACTTCTCCTACAAAAGTGATCTCTTTACACAGAGCATCTAAATATTCATCTACACGGTTCTTCCATTTGTGGATTGGCTGCGAAGTAAAGGAACAGTAACTGCAGGTAGTTGGACAAAATGGAATCCCCACATAAAGACTGTATCCATCCTTATAGTCTAATTGAGCCAGCAGCGCTTTCTCTCGTTTTGCGATCTCCATGCCGAGGTTTGCTTTTTTGTCCGTTGTCCGATAATTTTCTTTCATATAGTTAATGACATCCTGTTCGCTTTTTCCTTCTTCCAGCAAGTTCATCATAATCTTCGTCGGTCTGATTCCTGTCAGCACACCCCAGGCAAGTTCCTTTCCAGTTTGTTCTGACAACCAGTCGTATACTTTCAGGTTCACATACCTCTTTTTTTGCTTTCTCTCTGCGTATTCTTCTACCTCATTTTGGTTGATTAAAAGACACTCTTTTTGTTGCTCATCTATTCTCAGTTCAATCAAATTAGGGACACCACTGTCGATTGTTTGATCAATCTCACTCCCCGGGTAAAAAGCCCTTAAAATATGGTACATATCGTATATATACATTTCCTCTTTTACGATTATTTTTATCATTTTACACCTCACTTCAACCCAATTTGGGACGTAGTAAACTTCAATTTTACTACGTCCCAAATTGAACCTTTAAATAAACGGATTATACTGTTTTTCATCCGCAATGCAAGTCAAATCGTTATGCCCCGGATAGACCATCACCTGATCCGGAAGGCAGAATAATTTTTCTTGAATCGATTTCACCAAAACTGATGCGCTTCCGGTCGGGAAGTCGCTTCGACCAACGCTTCTGCAAAACAGTGTATCTCCGCTAAACAGCACTTCCTCATCCTTCACATAGTAACAGCATCCGCCACTTGTATGCCCGGGTGTATGAATCACTTCAAACGTATATCCTGCCAGCACAAGTTTTTCCCCATCACCCAGACAGGTCACTTTCTCATAGGCATAGCTTGTCCCAAACATGCTGGAAAGATTTAATGCCGGATCTCTCAATATTGCCGCTTCATCTCTATAAATATATACCGGAATATCGAATTCTTTTGTCCACCCTTCAATTCCCATCACATGATCAAAATGACCATGTGTCAGAAGAATTGCTTTCGGCTCATAGCCGATTCGTTTCACATAACTGATCATATAATCCGGACAAATCGCCGGATCAATGATAACCAGCTCTTTTGTCTCCTCATTTTCCACTAAATAACAGTTGGTTCCCAGTGAACCCAATGCATATTTTTCTATCTTCATTCTTTTACCCTGCCGTACGTTCAATATCAATCACGCCCTCTATCTGACGCAATTTTTCCACAATTCGACTCAATTCTTCTCTGCCACGAACAACAAAACCAAGCTCAATTGTTGCAACTCCCTGTTTGCTGACGCGCGTATTCATCAAATTGATATCAATTTTATTCTCTGTAAATATCTTAGAAATCTCCATAAGCAGACCTTGCCGGTTATTTGCATACATCTTGATTCCCGACATATACTGTCCACCGGCTTCATCCGACGCATTTGTCTCCCACTCCGCATCAATCAATCTGGCTCTTTCCGCCTCCGATAAATGAATGATGTTGACACAGTCCGTTCTATGAATAGACATTCCACGTCCTCGTGTCACAAAGCCGACAATCTCATCTCCCGGAACCGGATTACAGCATCTGGAAAACCGAACCGCCATGTCATCAATTCCCTTTACAACAATTCCGCTTTTCGACTTCGTCACATGCACTTTATTCTTAGATGCTTCAGATACCCGTTCAATAATCGTCTCATCTGTCACAGCTGCCTTATGATCTTTTTCGTATTCCTCCAAAAGACGATTGATAACCTGACCTTCTTTTAAACCACCATGCCCGATTGACGCAAGCACCGCATCCCAATCACGGAAGCCATATTTGACCTGTACTACCTGCATGTATTTCGGCTTGGTCAAATCACTGAGCACAATAGATTTTGTCTTGCAATACGCCGCAAGCATCTCTTTTCCGCGAACGATATTCTCTTCCTTAAATTCTTTCTTAAACCACTGATTGATCTTGTTACGCGCCTGCGTACTTTTTACAATGTTCAGCCAGTCACGACTCGGTCCCTTGGAATTTTGCGAAGTAAGAATCTCAATCCTGTCACCATTTTGAATCTTATAATCAATATTTACAAGTTTTCCGTTCACACGGGCTCCTACCATCTTATTTCCGACCGCACTGTGAATTGCATAAGCAAAATCAACCGGCGTAGAACCATTCGGCAGATTCTTTACATCCCCATTCGGCGTAAAGCAGTAGACATCTTCTGCGAACAAATCCAGATCTCCTTTCAAGAGACTTAAAAATTCGCGGTTATCTGTATCCTGCTGCCATTCCAAAATCTGTCTTAACCAGCTTAGTTTTTCCTCTTCCTGCGCGGCAACACTCTTTTTGCCATCATTGGATTCTTTATATTTCCAATGGGCAGCAATACCATACTCCGCCGTCTTATGCATCTCCTCGGTACGGATCTGAATCTCAAACGGCTGTCCCACCGAACTCATCAATGTCGTATGCAATGACTGATACATATTCGGCTTTGGCATCGCAATATAATCTTTAAAGCGCCCCGGAATCGGCGTGTACATCTCATGGATAACACCAAGTGCGGCATAGCAGTCTTTCACTGACTCTACAATGATACGGACTGCAAACAAATCATAAATCTGATCCACTGTCTTATCCTGATTGACCATCTTTTTATAAATGCTGAAGAAATGTTTCACTCTGCCTTTTACTTCTGCCTTAATCTTCGCATTTTTCATATGTTCTGACACTTCTTCGACAATCTGCTGCACAAACTCCTCACGCTCTGTCTTTCTCGCATTGATCTGCTGCACAAGATCATAAAATACTTCCGGTTGAGAATATTTCAAAGACAGATCATCAAGTTCTGTCTTAATCCTGGAAATACCAAGTCTCTGCGCAATCGGCGCATAGATGTCCATCGTCTCACGCGCTTTCTCAATCTGCTTTTCCGGACGCATGAACTGAAGTGTTCTCATATTATGCAGTCTGTCCGCAAGCTTGATTAGAATCACTCGGATATCTTTTGCCATCGCCAAAAACATCTTTCTTAAGTTCTCTGCCTGCACCTCCAGTTTGTCAGCGGAATACGACAATTGTCCAAGCTTTGTGACACCGTCCACAAGCAGTGCAACTTCCGAACCAAAGATCTCGGTAATCTCCTGCTCTGTCATCACAGTATCTTCCACAACATCATGCAAAATTCCGGCAACAATCGTCTCTTTATCCAACTCCAGATCAGCAAGAATGATTCCTACCCACAACGGGTGAATAATGTATGCCTCACCTGATTTTCGAAACTGTCCTTCATGCGCATGGTACGCGATATTGAACGCTTTTTCCACCATGGAAATATCTGTAGACGGATGGTACTTTCTAATTCGTTTGATCAATGCCTCATATAACATCTTTGGGTCCTGATAATCTTCCGGCGCCTTCACCGCATGCCCATCCACAATCTCAAGTCCCTTGTATGGATTCTCTATTACTTTATTGTCGGCCACATTAATCACCCCTTTCTGGTTCTTATTTTCCAGGGTATGCAATAACAGTCTCTACGTCAACCCCTTCTAATCTCTTTCTGCCTTCTAATCCTTCTAGTTCCATTAAAAATACTGCTTTGACAATCACTCCTCCCATCCCTTCAATGAGCTTTGTAATCGCCTCGATCGTACCTCCGGTTGCCATCAGGTCGTCGATGATCACTACTTTTTCTCCCTGTTTGATCGAGTTTTTATGCATCTCAATCTCAGCGCTCCCATATTCCAAATCATATTGAATCGAAACAGTCTCGCATGGAAGTTTTCCCTTTTTCCGAACCGGAATAAATGGTTTATGCAGATTATATGCGATCGGTACTCCAAAAATAAATCCTCTGGATTCCGGTCCTACCACTACATCAAATTCCGTGTCTCCGATTTTTTCCTGCATTAAATCTATCGCCAGCTGAAGTCCGTCAGCATCTTCTAAAATACTTGTTACATCTCTAAAAATAATCCCTTTTTCGGGAAAATCCGGTATACTTCTTACATATTCTTCGATTGGTTTTTTCATTCTAACTCACTCCTATTTTTACAGTATATTATAGTATATCATTTTTCTGTCATTTTTTCAATTCATTTACACCACTCTCACTGATAGTTCTGAATGATGATCTGAACAGTTTTCTGCCCCATATACTCATTAATTCCGGGATAATATGTAAATGCCGCCTCAACTTTGCTTCTCTGTCCCCGAAGCAGACCATCTACCGCCGGCTTTCCATACTTTTCTCTAAAAAATTCCAAAAATGCCTCCACATCACCAAAGTACATGGCATCCATCTGAGTCCCAGGCGCATCCTGCACCTGCATCTTCAACACATTTTTATTTTTCCCAAGAATTCTCGCGCTTAAAATTTCAATGTTTTTCTCCACAAATACAGGCTTTACATTTCCTTTCCCAAAAGGCTCCAGAAGCTCCAGTTCATTCACAAACGCTTCATTGATATAGCCAAGCGGCATCTGCATATCAATAGAAATCTTAGGAATCAGATCTTCTTGTGTGAGTAGTGACAGCTCATTTAAAGTTTCTCTGAGTCTGTCTACATTTTCCTCTTCCAAAGACAGTCCCGCCGCAAGTTTATGTCCGCCAAATTTCGTCAACAGCGATTTGCACTTATTCAATTCTTCATACATGTGGTAACTCTCAATAGAACGCCCCGATCCTTTCACGCCTTCTTCTGCCTTCGTCAAGATAAATACCGGCCTATGATAACGCTCCCTCACTCTTCCAGCTACAATTCCGGCAAGACTTTCGTGACAATCCGGAAGATATATCACCAGCACTTTATCCTCGCCAAGTCTGGTCTCCTCCACTTGCTTCACCGCCTCTTCCACCGCTGAAGCCGTCATATCCTTCCGGTTGTCATTTAGCGCTTTTAAGTCACCCGCCAGTATGTCTGCCTCTTTCTTGGTCTTTGCACACAAAAGCTCCAATGCCCGTTTTGCCGTATCCAGTCTCCCGCTTGCGTTCAGGCACGGTCCAATCACAAATCCGATATGATATGCCGAAAGTCTCTCCACCGGCACACCGGTACATTCCATCAGCGCTCGCAATCCCAAATTATTTGTGCGTTTCAGCATTTCCAGACCTTGTTTTACAAAAATACGGTTCTCTCCGACCAGATCCATAACATCTCCGACTGTCGCAATTGCCACATTCTCCATCAGATAATCCACATCTTCGATATCTTTTCCACACGCGCCGAACAGCGCCTCGATCACTTTATACGCAACTCCTGCCCCACACAATTCTTTGAATGGATATGCACATGTCTGCTGTTTTGGATCAATCACTGCATCAGCGGGCGGCAGAATATATTGTTTTTCACTTTCTACCTCCTCATAAGGAATCTCATGATGATCTGTCACTATGATCGTCATCCCAAGACTCTTTCCATACGCAACCTCTTCTCTTGCCGCAATTCCATTGTCACAGGTGATGATTGTATCAATATCATCGTCAAATGCCCGGTCAATCAAATTCCGGTTCAAGCCATACCCGTCCCTCATGCGGTCCGGTATATCGATATCAGCCTCTCCTCCAAGATACTTGATTCCTTCCAATAGAATGTAAGTCGAATTAATTCCATCAATATCATAATCTCCGATAATTCGAATCTTTTTGTCCTCGCGTATTTTCTCGAGCAAAATGTCTACCGCTTTATCCATATCTTTCATGAGCATGCCATCGTACAAATCTGCGATTGTGCCGTTCAGATACAATTGAATCGCTTCATTCCCTGTCACATCACGATTCCGTATCAGCCGGGCAAGAATCGGATGAATTTGAAATTTCTCCGCAATCTCCTGAAACGGAGCCCCTTTTCTCATTACAAACCATTTTTCCATACGTACTCCTCAATGCAAAAACGGGAGTAATATCATGATTACCCCCGTCCCCGTTTATTTTTTCTTTACAAATTTTGTTTTCATAACATACCACAATGGTCCTGTGATACAGATAGAAGAGAACGTACCTCCTAATACACCAACCATAAGCGGCATTGCAAATTCTTTAATCGAACTTACTCCAAGCACATACAGTACCGCAAGCATAATAAAGGTTGTCGCATTTGTGTAAATACTTCTCGTCAAAGTATCTGTAATACATCTGTTGACCAATCCTGATAATTCTTCGTTTTTCTTTTTCGTCTTTAATTCTTCTCGGATACGGTCGAAGATAACAATCGTCGCATTGATCGAGTAACCTACAATTGTCAGGATACATGCAATAAATGTATTTCCGACGGACGTTCTTGAAATTGCATAAAATGCGATTACAAACAGAACGTCGTTTAACAATGCGATAACTGCACTTGTTCCGAAACGAATGTCTTTGAATCGGAACCAAATGTAAAGCAGCATACATATCGTAGCAATCACAAGGGCAACGACTGCATCTGTTCGCATCTCGGAGCTGACTGTGGAGCTGATATTCTCCGCAGTAATCGTAGATGTATCTACACCGAAGTTGTCCGCCATCGCTTTGTTGAATGCCTCACGTGCTTCCAAATCCAAACTGATTGTCTTAATAACAACCGCATTCGAATCTTTTACTTTCTGGAACTGAACGTTCTTATCGCCTGTTACCTTCTCTACAACCGGAACAATCTTAGAATCAATCTCTTCAATCGAATAATCTTTGTCAAATGTTACCGTAGATGAAGTTCCTCCCATGAACTCAAGGCTGTACTTAAACGCACCTTTTCTGTTTGCCGAGTTCACTCCCATCATAATAAATCCTGCTACAATGATCACAAGTGAAATCGAAAAGCTCAACACTCTTCTCTTTAAGAAATCTCTTTCTTTTCTTGGTTTCTGAGTACCATATAATTTTGGACTTCTAAGTCCTACTGCATAGAATGAATAGATAATGATTCTTGTCACAACTAGTGCCGTAAACATAGACACCACAATACCAAGTGCCAATGTCTGAGCAAATCCTTTTACACTTCCTGTTCCCTTAACCCAAAGTACAATTGCCGCAATCAAAGTTGTCATATTTCCGTCTACAATCGCTGACATCGCCTTCTGGAATCCAGACTTCAGAGATGATTTTACACTTTTCCCGCCTGCCATCTCTTCTTTTACTCTGGCAAAAATAATAACGTTCGCATCTACCGCCATACCAATCGAGAGAACGATACCTGCAATACCAGGAAGAGTCAATGTAATGTTAAACGCATTCAACAATACGATTACAATTCCTGTGTAGATAACTAACGCAATGCTCGATGCAAGTCCCGGAAGCAGATATACGATACACATGAAAATGAACACGATTGCAAGTCCGATTGCACCTGCCATCAAACTTGTGCTGATCGCCTCTTCTCCAAGCTGTGCTCCGACTACTTTGGAACTCAATTCCTCCAGCTCTAGTTTCAGACCACCGATACGGATTGTAGATGCAAGATTGTCTGCTTCTTCATAAGACTCCATTCCGTCAATATAAGCCTGTCCACCGTCAATTTTATCTTTTACAGACGGATTGCTAATGATCTCATCATCATAAACGATAGCAATCTGTTTTCCGATATTTGCCGCTGTTGCTTCTGCAAATTTTGTTTTTCCCTCATCTGTAAGATTCAACTCTACGATATACTGCTTATTGCCCATATCATCTTGAGTTGTTTTCGCAGATGCTGTTTTGATATCTGTTCCTTCTAAGACAATATTCCCTTCCGAATCCTGAAATTCAAGTGAACCCGGTTTCCCAAGCTCTTCCAGAATTGCATTCGCATCTGAAACACCCGGAATCTCAATATTGATACGATCCGAACCTTCCTGATAAACAGTCGCTTCTGTACTGTATTGCTCTACACGCTTTTGCAGCTTGTAGATTGTATCTTTCATCTCTTCCTCTGTCGGGTTCTCATCTTTTACCTGATATGTAATGCTGACACCTCCGGCAAGGTCAAGACCAAGCTTGATGTTCTTAGCCGCTCCCGCACCTGTTGCACCAAATCCCACAACCGAAGTAAACCCTAACAGGCAGATCACCGCCACGGTGAGAATCAGGTTAATGATACCTCTACTCTTTTTCATCTCTTACATCCTTTCTCTGTCTGCCAATGCAGCCTTAATCATAATCGCGCATTCCACACGCTTTCTTTGCATCTCACAACCGACATCATATGTATCATGAATAGAACCGTGAAACTTATTCGAATTCGCCATGCATCCTCCACTACAGTAAAACTTTGCAAAACAGTTCTTACATTTCTCTTTTGAATAGACACTGCAGCCTCTGAATTCATCTGCAATTTCCGGTCTTACAATCCCTTCGTCGACATTTCCCATCAGAAAATCTTCCTCACCGACAAACTGATGACAAGGATATAAGTCCCCCCAAGGTGTGACTGCAAGATACTCTGTTCCGGAACCACATCCGGAAAGTCTCTTCGCAACACAAGGACCTCCGTCCAAATCAATCATAAAATGGAAGAAGTTAAATCCTTTTCCCGCCTCTTCTCTCTCAATGATCGCTTTTGCCAATGTATCATATTCTTCAAAAATCTGTGGAAGATCTTCTTTCTTGATCGAATAAAAATCCGAATCCTCTCCTACTACAGGCTCAATGGAAATCTGCTCAAACCCCAAATCCGCAAAATGCAGAACATCTTTTGAGAAATCCAAATTATCTCTTGTAAAAGTTCCTCTGATATAGTATTTTTCCTGATTACGGCTCTCTGCCAGTTTCTGAAATTTCGGCACGATCAGGTCATAACTTCCTTTTCCGTTGCGGAACGGACGCATCTTGTCATTGACTTCTTTTCGTCCGTCCAGACTTAATACCACATTGTCCATCTCTTTGTTGACAAATTCCTGTACCTCGTCATTCAGAAGTACACCGTTCGTTGTCAGTGTAAAACGGAAATGCTTATCATGGAGTTTTTCCTGCTCTCTTCCGTATGCCACAAGGTCTTTTACTACCTGCCAATTCATAAGCGGTTCCCCTCCAAAGAAATCTACTTCCAGATTCTTTCGGTTACCCGAATTTGCAATCAGAAAATCCAGAGCCTTTTTCCCGACCTCATATGACATCAGAGCTCGTCTTCCATGATATTCGCCCTCTTCTGCAAAACAGTATTGGCATGCGAGGTTACAGTCATGCGCAATGTGGATGCACAATGCCTTTACAACCGTCTTTCTGCTTTTTACTTCTCCGATATATGCCTCGTATATATCTTTTGTAAAGAGCTGTCCCGCCTTTGTAAGTTCCGCAATATCTTCTAACGCCTCTTTTAATTCGTCCTCTTTATACTTTTCTCCTAATTGTTCTTTCACATACGCCGATGTCTCTTCGCTTTGCAGTGTCGCTTCTGTATGATCCGGGTTCATGGCCTCTAAGCAGGCGATCAAATCATAGCACAAATCATCTACCACATGCACGGAACCGCTGTTCACATCGAGCACAATATTATAACCATTGTTCCGGTACTGATGAATCACAACATGTACCCCTTTCTATTTTCTCTATTTTTCTGTCATGCAAAAAGAATGTGCCCTCGCACATTCTCTGCCTGCGTCGACTGTCAAAAGACAGCACTTGTCTTTTTGTTCAGCTTACGCAATCATTATCTTTTTTGTTCGCAAGTCTGATTTCCTACGGTACAAGATGTCTTACATGCTGACTGGCATGATGTCTGACATTCTCCACATCCACCTTTTTTCACTGTATTGTTTAATGTCTGTGTATTCAATGTTTTGATATGTTTCATTGTCATTTCCTCCTTCGCTTTGCATTACTTCTGCTATTATACCACAGGACTGTATGTTTTGAAAGCCTTTTTTCTCACTTCAGTTAAGAATCACTTAAGAAATCATTCCTCCAAACATCCCCCCTCCGGCACACATCAGAAATGTCGTAAGAATATTGCTCCAGTTCCCGTCAATCCCCCTGTATATCCCAAGCGATATCAAAAGCAGCAATACAAAATAAACAACTCCAAGCGTCAAGCCCCATGCAAATCGTTTTACTTTCGTAAGCTTTCCTAATATAAGACCTCCCACAAAAGTAGACACCACATAAATCACCACAATCCCGGCGGTCACTTTCTGTTCGTCCAGCTCAAACTGATATAATAAAAATGTCAGCAGCACAAGCAATATGCCCGTTACAAGATACGCCGCAAGCAGTGATTTCAAGATCCAGATGAGCTTCGATTCTTTTTGAACCTGTTTTTCCATACTATTCCCTCCTCGCATATCACAATTTATGATTGTCCGAAGGGTTTTATGCTTCTATTGTTCCATTTGCCTTCCAAGAAAATTAGCTGCACATGCGGCGAGCTTTTCTTCTGTCTCTCCAAGTTTTTTCTTCTTTTCCAACAGAATTACCGCTCCGATGACATCTCCTGCGCACAGGATCGGATGAATGATCTCATCTTCATATTCCTGTATCCGTTCATCAATCACCGCCACATATTTCTTTTCCCCTGCCGATGCATGCACTGCTTCCCGTTCCTTGAAAATACGTTCCAACTGTTTGCTCACATATTTGTCCTGTAATTCTTTTTTCCCCGCACCCGATGCCGCAATAATCTGATCATGATCTGTCACGCAGACAGTTGCTCCGCACGTTACTGCAAGACTTTCCGCATATTCTTTTGCAAATGAGGAAAGCTCACTGATCGGTGAATATTTTTTCAGGATAATCTCTCCCTCACGGGCCGTGAATATTTCCAATGGGTCTCCCTCACGAATCCGAAGCGTTCTCCTGATTTCTTTTGGAATGACTACTCTCCCCAGATCATCAATTCTTCTTACAATTCCTGTTGCTTTCATAATAAAAATTCCTCCATTTACTGTACTTTCCAACTTTGGAAATAGTATCTGTAAACAGAGGAAAATTATACATTTTTACTGGTTCAAATAAAATCTATTATTTTAACAGTGCGTTTTCTAAATCTTCAAGCATAAATCCGAGTGCATTTACACCGCCTTCTGCCGTATACCAAACTGCAGGATGTTCTAAGTAGACGATTTTTCCGTCCTTATAAGCATCTGTTCCCATAATCAGCTCATTTTCCATAATATCCTTTGCAAGCTGTGCGCCATCTGTACCGATCGCTACATCACGGTCCAATACAAAAATGTAATCCGGATTCTTCTCTACCACAAATTCAAATGACGCCTCATTTCCATGTGTAGAAGTATCGACATTTGCATCTACTCCGATATTCTCAAATCCAACCTCATTGCCGATCAGAGCACAACGTCCATCGTTTCCGAGAACATTGAATCCTCCACTTGTACACATTCCGATAATCGCAGTTTTCCCTTCGGCAAACGCTTTCAGTTTTTCAATTCTCGCATCATAGCCGTCCATCAGATCTTTCACATCATCTTCCACACCAAACATAGATGCAATCGTCTTTGCATTTTTCTCCACACTTTTTACAAGCCCTATTTCTGTGTCTGTGGACAGGTAGACAACCGGTGCAATTTCACTCAGTGCATCATAAGACTGTGCAAGACGTCCTCCGATAAAGATCACATCCGGCTCACACGACATCACTGCTTCCATATCTGCCTCTTTGATTGTTCCTAAATCCACAATTTCATCATTCGTAACGTACTCCTGAAGATAATCCAATGATGTGCTGGAAGAACCCACTACACGATCTCCCAATCCAAGACTGTCTAAAATATCAAGCGACGCCATATCCATCACAGCGATTCTTTGTGCATCATAAGGCACTTCCAAATCTGTTTCTTCATTGTTCGCATTAAAGCTTTTAATTGTAACTGTTTTTGGTTTTTCTGTTTTATTTGTATCTTCTTTTGAAGTTGTTCCTGAATTCTTATTTCCGCAAGCCGCAAGACTAAATACCATCGCAAGCGCAAGCACTAAAGTTGTCAATTTTTTCATCTTGTTTTCTCCTTATCTCTTCCCAATAATCTTTTGTTGTAAAATTCTGTTTCTACGTCGTTTCAACAGACCTGATTAATAATAGATTGATAACGGTTTCCCGGCAATCTTCATAATCTCAAAATCTACTTTATAAATTTCTGTCAATGCCTCTTTCGTCATCACCTCCTCCACGGTTCCGAATTTTGCGATCTTACCGTCCACAAACGCACAGATATAATCGGAATAAAATGCCGCATAATTAATCTCATGCAATACTAAAACAATCGTTTTCCCAAGCTCATCACAGAGCTTTCGAACCGTTTTCATCAGATTTGTCGCATGGTAGATATCAAGGTTGTTCGTCGGCTCATCGAACAGAATGTACTCCGTATCCTGTGCGATTACCATTGCGATATATGCTCTCTGTCTTTGTCCTCCTGACAGCTCATCGATAAAACGCTCCCGAAATTCGTCTAGTTCCATATATGAGATTGCCCTGTCAATCATCTTTTTATCTTCTTCTGTAAGACGCCCTCCTGAGTAAGGGAATCTTCCAAACGCCACCAACTCTTCCACCGTCAGCTTCATCTGAATGTGATTGCTCTGCGTTAAAATCGCAAGGCGCTTCGAGAGCTCTTTGCTCTTCCATTTTCCGATATCCTGCCCTTCAAACTCGACAAGTCCTCCATCTCTTGCAATCAGTCTGGAAATCATTCCCATAACCGTTGATTTTCCTGCTCCGTTTGGTCCGATCAAAGATGTCACCTTCCCTTTGGGAAGTGAAAAACTGACCGAATCTACCACCGGTTTTCCATCATATGTTTTTATCAATTCTTCTACAATCATTGTCTAACTTTCCTTCCTTTCTCTCAGCAGCAGATACAGAAAATAGATTCCTCCAAACACGGTAATAAACACACTTACCGGAACGGTATAGGAATAAATCTGCTCTACCAAAAGCTGTCCTGCCACCAGAATCACCATTCCGAAAAATGCCGATCCCAAAATAAGATGACTGTGACGATATGTCTGCAAAAGCTGTCTGGAGAGATTTGCAATGATCAGTCCCAAAAAGGAAATCGGTCCAACCATCGCAGTCGCCACTGCAATAAACAGCGTCACACCCAATAACAGTCGTCTGATACATCTGTCATAATCCACTCCCAGATTAATTGCCTGTTCTTTTCCGAGTGTGATCACATCTAACAAAGCCAGTTCTTTTCTCAGGCAAAAGACCACGAGTCCCATAACAATCACAGAAAATACAATAATCTCTGAATTGACGTTACTAAAACTTGCGACTAAGGTCGCCAGCAGGCTGTCATATTCATTCGGATCCATCACCCTCGTCAAAGTGGACTGGATACTTCCGAAGAAGGAAGTCAACACAGTTCCTATAAGCAGTACATAAAGCACATTATGATTTGTCTTTTTAAACAGATAACTGTAAATAACGGTCGCGGTTCCGCCCATCAATACAAGATCCACCGCAAATGCAGCATTTGGATTGACAGCTAAAACACTTCCTGAGCCGGCGACAAACACAACCGCAGTGTGTATGACCATGTACAGAGAATTCATTCCAAGCAGACATGGTGTCACAATAGTATTGTTGATAATAGACTGGAACACAATAGATGCCCCGCCGATGGCAAACGCCGTGATCAGCATCACAATTAATTTTGGTGTACGAATTTTCATCGCATACCAGAACAATTTCTCATTGCCAAACTTTACATTCACCAACATGTAAAGCGCACATGCTAAAATCACAAGAACCATCATCACGATAAGTTTTTTCTGATTTCTTCGATTTACCGCTCGATTCACAGACTCGTTCCCCCTTCCATAATGCACGTCTTATTTTCCCCTCTACGGGTAAAATGGATCGCCTTGCGGCCATGTTTCAGCCGGTAAAGCAACAGCATAATAAAAAGCAGACTTCCGAAAATTCCCACAATCAATTCGATCGGCAATTCATACGGCGCAATTACGACTCGACCGATCAGATCACACATAAGAACAAAATTTGCCCCAAACAATGCCGTATCCACAAGCGTTCCACGAATCTTATCCCCTTTAAACATAGAGACAATATTTGGAACGATCAGACCGATATAGGAAATGGAACCCACCACGACAACTACCGATGCTGTAATCATCGCTGCAATCGTCAGCCCCATAAACAGAACAAACTTATACGGGACTCCAAGATTTTTGGAAAAATCCTTTCCCATTCCGACGATGTTAAAATGATTCGCAAACAGAAATGCCAGTATCACAAGCGGTACCACAAGATATACAATCTCATATCTGCCCTTTAACACCATTGAAAAATGCCCCACAAGCCATGAGGAAAGTGCCTGCGTCATCTCATATTTGTAGGCGAGATAACTCGTAATTCCAGACACCACATTCCCGAACATAATTCCCACAAGCGGTACCATAACCGCTTCTTTAAACTGAATTCGTTGTATGAACCACACAAAAATCCATGTTCCGAGAATCGCCGTGGTAAATGCAAATATTGCCCGCCCCCACAGCGTGGACTGCGGCATAAACAAAAGTGCCAGAAGAATTCCAAATTGCGCAGACGAAATCGTCGCTCCCGTAGTCGGAGAGACGAATTTATTCATGCAAAGCTGCTGCATAATCAATCCCGCCGTACTCATCCCGACACCGGTACAGATGATTGCAAGCAGGCGTGGCAGCCTGGAAATCAAAAAGATTTCCAATTGTTCCATATTTCCACGGAACAATTCTATAGGGGTCACATCAATCACACCCACAAATAAAGACACCGCTGACAGAACCAGAAGAAGTGCTGCAAGGATGATTGTTGACATCCGCTCTTTCATAAATTTCCTCCTTTTTAAAGTTAGCTCAAACTAACTCGTAGTTAAAATAAAATGTGCCTGATCACTGCCAAAATCATTTTCTGTGTGGTCACAGCACATTTCCACGTTAGTTTAAACTAACTCATTTGTTTTGTCAAGTATTTTCATATTACATATTTTTCATTGAATACCATACTTTATTATGCTAAAATATATACATTCAGATTGAATGGAATCGTTCATAGAATAGGAATAATCAGGAGGACATGAAAATGAGTAAAACAGATGAAGTAAGAAAAGCAATGGTCGATGCAATGAAAGCAAAAGATAAAGACACAAAAGATACACTTTCTCTTTTACTTGCTGCGTTAAAGAACAAAGCCATCGATAAAAGAGCTGATTTGACTGAAGAAGAAGAGGTTCAGGTCATCTTAAAGGAGATCAAACAGACAAAAGAATCGTTGGAGATGACGCCTTCTGACCGCACAGATATGATTGAAGAGTGCAAAAGACGACTTGCAGTGCTGGAGACATTTGCTCCGAAGATGATGGATGCCGACGAGATCAAAGCAGTTGTGGAAAGCGTTTTGAGCGAGCTTGGAATCACTGCTCCGACAGCCAAAGATAAAGGACGGATCATGAAAGAACTGATGCCGAAAGTAAAAGGAAAGGCAGACGGAAAGCTTGTCAATGAGATCGTTGGTTCTTATATGACAGAGTAGAAAAAGACGGGGATACCCGTCTTTTTCTATGCATAATGGTATTTTTTGTGCTGACTTTTAAAGTAGCCGACAGATATGAACAGCGTCACAAATTCCGCCAGCGGAACAGACAGCCAAACACCCGTCACCCCCATCACCAATGGCAGTACAAGGATACTCACCACGATGAAAATAAACGTCCTGCAAAACGAGATGATCGCAGATCTTTTCCCATCACCAAATGCAGTAAACATCGCAGATGCAAAAATATTGATTCCCGCAAATATATAATTAAAAGAAAACAAGAAAAATCCATCTGCTGCAATTTCATATGTCCTTGAATCTCTTCCACTGAAGATTCCTACTATCGGCTCTGCAAAAACAAGCGCCATCACAAGAATCACAATAGAAGATACCGTGATGAAGTACATGCAGATTTTATAAATTCGCTTCAGCTGGTCATAATTTTTGTCCCCGTAATTAAAACTGAACACCGGAGCCACTCCCATTGAAAATCCCAGATACATTGATGTGAACAAAAACTGACCGTACAGCACGATCGTAATTGCTGCCACTCCGTCTTCCCCGAGGAGACGCAGCATCGTCAGGTTAAATAAAAAGGTCACAATCGCCATTGAAAGATTGCTCACCATCTCCGAAGAGCCATTTCCACAGCTTTCCAGCAATACTGTTCTGCGAAATACCGGTCGTACAAAATAAAGCCCCTTTTTGATCACGAAAAAGTACACAATTCCAACAACCGCCATGATCGTCTGTCCAATTCCGGTTGCAAGAGCCGCTCCAATCACGCCCATTCCCATAGGTCCCATAAACAGATAATCTAAAATGACATTGGTAACTCCGCCTGTAATCGTTAAAACCAATCCGAGTGTCGGCTTTCCCGCAGTCACAAAAAATACCTGAAAAAACATCTGCATCATCGTCAGCGGTCCAAACAGTAAAAGAACACCCAAATATCGTTTACAGTCTGAAAGAATCAGAGGTGTCGCTCCAAGCACATTGCAAAGCGGTTCCAAAAACAGTATCCCGACCGCTAAAATCACCACTCCTACCAGAAAGCTCACCAATGCGATCAAAGAAAAATTTTCCCTTGCCTCACTTTCTTTTTTCTCACCAATCTGACGTGCGACAATGGCGCTCCCACCTGTTGATAGCATAATCCCGCATGCAAACATCAGATTGATGACCGGATAAACGATATTGACCGCGGACAACGCATTGCTCCCGACAAGTCTGGATACAAAAATTCCGTCTACAATCGTATATAAAGACATAAATACCATCATCACCATCGTCGGGAATGCAAACTTCAGCAATGAAAACACATTAAATTTCTGCGCTATTGAATTCGTCATATTTCATCTCATCCTCCAATTGTATATTGATTTTTTCCAATCTGTACCCTATCATAAACTATAGGGTAACACGATAGTCAAGGGAGGTTTTACAAAAATTGGAGAAAAAATTAAAATCGAATCGAGATGCCTATCTGACAACCGGAGAATTTGCAAAACTTGCAGGTGTCTCCAAGCACACATTGTTTCACTATGATAAAATCGGGCTTTTATCACCGGAAATCAAACTCCCCGAAAATCAATATCGCTACTACTCCATCTCACAGCTGGAGCTTTTGGAAATCATCACCTTATTAAAGGAACTTGATATGCCGCTGTCTGAGATCAAATCATATCTGGACAACCGGACAACATCGCTTTTCATTGAGCTGCTCACCAAAGAGCAGACACTTATCCGTGAAAAAATCCAGGCGATGCAGCAGATGGAGCGTTGGATTCAAGAAGAACTTACGCTGCTTCACAATGTATCTGCATCTGCATTGGACGATATTTCTGTTATTCATTTTCCGGCAAAATATATGCTTACCACACCTGTGCATTCCCTGCACGACAAAGAAATTGCAAAAACGATCCGAGACCTCATTCTTTACGGCAATGAACATCAGATTCAAAGTCCTTACGGAGTCGGGGGAATCCGCGACCTTTCTTCGTTCGATTTAACGACAGAAGAGTATACCGATTTCTATCTGCTTTTAGACCATAGGCCAGAGAATGTTCCGCTTTGTGTCCGGGAATCCGGACACTATCTTCGTGCATTTCACTGTGGAGGCTACGAGACCATCCATACGACCTATGAAAAAATGCTGCAATATGCATCTGAAAACGCCTTAGAGCTGACTGGTATATTTTACGAAGATGTTCTGATTGACACGCTCACCGAAAAAAAGGAGGAAGATTATATCCTCCAGATCAGCTGTAAATTAAAAAAGGGATAGGAGAACTCCAAATTGTTCTCCCCTCCCTGTTTCTAGACAGCCTCTATCAAAAAACCTTTTGCTCTGAGCATTTCTTCTATCTCATCTAATATTTCTTCACTCTCCGCACTCACTGTATGGTAATGATAGTTTGAAGTAATATTTTTCAGTGGACTTGATTTTCCACTTTTGATGTCTTCTATAAATGCTGCCGCTTTTCTTCTTGAGTGTATGCCAAGCGGCGCTTCCATATGACCGTATACTCTGTGGTTTACCATCACATTTTCCACGCATCCTCCCAAATCCACAATCTCATACAACTCCTCCTCCGTCTGCTCATCAGTATGCTGCACCTTAAACACACGGCTGATTGCTTTTTGCGTATTCAGTATATATCCTCTGTTCGTTGAGATAATATCATAACCTGCTGTGCGGATCAGCGCAATATCCTGCACGATCACCTGCCGGCTCACACTATAAAGTTCCGCCAGCTTTTTTCCTGACACAGGTTCCTTACTCTCCTGTATCTGACGAACAATCTGCTCTCTTCTCTGCGAACCATTCACAAACCTTCACCTCCTGTTTTTGCATCACTGGTTCTATTATACTACATGAAGGTTCTTTAAGGAAATATCTAAAATTGGTGCAGAGTGTGTCAATGCTCCGCTGGAAATATAGTCTACCCCAAGTGACGTCAGGCGGGCAATATTTTCTTTTGTCACATTTCCGGAACATTCTGTCTCAGCTCTCCCGTCAATGATACGGATTGCCTCCGCCATCTCCTCTGTGGACATATTGTCAAGCATAATAATATCTGCTCCCGCATCCACAGCTTCTTTTACCATCTCCAGCGTTTCTACTTCCACTTCAATCTTTCGCACAAACGGCGCATATTCTTTTGCCATGCGCACTGCATTCGCCACACTTCCGGCTGCCCCGATATGATTATCTTTTAAAAGGACACCGTCTGACAGATTATAGCGATGATTGTAACCGCCTCCCGCACGCACCGCATATTTTTCAAAAATACGCATATTCGGCGTCGTCTTTCTCGTATCTAAAAGCTTTGTACCGGTTCCCTTTAAAAGCTCTGCAACGGAGCGTGTGTATGTTGCGATTCCGCTCATTCTCTGCAGATAATTCAACGCCACTCGCTCTCCTGATAAAAGTACACGGATATCGCCAACCACTTTTCCCATCAGTTCTCCATTCTTCACCTGATCCCCGTCTTTACAATATAATTCCACCTTTGTATTCGCATCCAAAAGACGGAACACCCGTTCAAACACATCTAATCCGGCAATCACTCCATCCTGCTTACAAATCAATTCTACCTCTCCTGTGACCGCTTCTTTCATCACGGCATTCGTTGTCACATCTTCGCTGGAGATATCTTCTCTCAACGCCTCCAAAATCAAATGATCCACTTGAAGATCCATCGTAATTTTATTCATCCTTCTATTTCCTTTCTTATCGGTTTGCTCCAATTTTTTTTGCTGCACGTTTCGCAAATACAAGGCTTTCCAACAGCGAGTTACTTGCCAGACGATTGGCGCCGTGCACTCCGTTACAGCTTGTCTCGCCTGCTGCATACAGATGCTCCATCGATGTCAGGCTGTCAGAATCCACCCAGATGCCACCCATAAAATAGTGCTGTGCCGGTACAACCGGAACCCACTCTTTCGTGGCGTCGTATCCTTCTTCCAGACATTGTTGATAAATATGTGGGAAATGTTTTCGTATCGTCTCCTCTGAAATATGCTCCATCGACAACCACACGAACTCTGTATGATCTTTCTCCATCTGCTCCTGAATTGCCTTAGTCACAACGTCTCTCGGAAGAAGTTCATCTACAAAACGCTTTCCTTCTTTGTTATATAACACTGCTCCTTCCCCACGCACTGACTCTGATATCAGAAATCGTCTTCCCGGTTTTTTCGAATACAGTGTTGTCGGATGAATCTGCACGTAATCCAAATGCTCCAGGCGAATTCCATGCTCTTTTGCAATTCGAAGCGCATCTCCTGTCAGATGAGCAAAATTAGTAGAATGCTTGTAAGTTCCGCCGATTCCTCCGCTTGCTAAAATCGTGTCCTTTGCATGGAGATAAATGATTCCTTCCTCATTTTCAGCAACAATTCCTGCACATCGTCCTTCTTCTTCCAAAATATCCGTCATCGTAGTATACTCAAAAATCGACACATTCTCAAGTTCTTTCACTCGCTCCAAAAGTTTGCTTGTAATCTCTTTTCCGGTCACATCCTCATGGAATAAAATACGTGGCGCAGAGTGCGCACCTTCTCTTGTATATAAAAACTCCCCATTTTCCTGTTCAAATTCCACTCCATATCCCACAAGATCTTCAATCACCTGACGGGAGTTACGAATCATAATATCGACCGACTCTTTTCGGTTCTCATAATGTCCCGCTTTCATAGTATCTTCAAAATAGCTTTCATAGTCATCCTCATCTCGCTGTACACAGATTCCCCCCTGTGCAAGAAAAGAGTCACTGCTCTCTACATCTGATTTTGTAATCATCACAATCTTTTTTTCCGCCGGCAGATTCAGCGCACTGAAAAGTCCTGCCACTCCTGTTCCGACTATGACGACATCTGTATTGATATCCATATTTCCTCCTTCACTGCAAACACGGTTATTTTGCAAGCTCCAACATCCGCTCCAATGCTTTTCCAGATTCTTCTCTTACTTTCTCTGTCACGTGCACTTCATTTTCCCCTGTCTTTAATACATGCAATACCTTTTCCAATGTGATCTTCTTCATGTCCATGCAGACAGGCTCAGTCTCTGTAAAATAAAATTGTTTATCCGGGTTTCTCATCTCTAATTCATAGCGCACTCCATTTTCCGTACAGATAATAAATTCTTTTTTGGGACTTTGCGTGGCATACGAAATGATTCCCGATGTACTGCCGATGTAATCGGAAATCTCACAGATTGCTTCCGGACATTCTGGATGTGTCAATATTTCCGCCTCCGGATGCAATTCTTTTACCCGCTTCACCTCTCTAAGCTTCATGTGTTCATGCACCGGACAATACCCCTGATTGAATACAAACTCCTTTTCCGGCATTTGTTCTGCCACATATCTTGCCAGATTTTTATCAGGAATAAAGAAAATGTGCTTGTTTGGCAATGCTTTCACGATCTGCACCGCATTCGCCGATGTCACACACACATCCGAATGACGTTTTAATTCCGCTGTCGAATTAATATAACATACAACCGCCAAATCTTCATATGTATCACGCATTTTCTGAATGGTCTGTGCATCTGCCATATGTGCCATCGCACAATCTGCTGACTTGTCCGGCATCAGCACGGTTTTGTCCTGATTAAGTATCTTCGCACTTTCTCCCATAAACGCCACCCCGCAAAACACAATGGTCTGCTCATTTAATCCAACCGCTACTTTGCTCAGATAAAAAGAATCGCCAATGTAATCTGCAATCTGCTGTACTTCTGGATTCACATAATAATGTGCAAGAATCACTGCATTTTTTTCTTTTCTCCATTTCTTAATTTCATCAATCATATCCATGCTTTTCTTCTCCTTATGTAAACTTCCATTATTATAACACTGTATTTTACATGTGACAAGACACATGCTTTTACAAAAAAGAAGGATTTACACATGAATTTTTTATCGATTCTGTGCAAATCCTTCCTATTTTCTCGAAAAAATATGTTTCAAAAACACATACATCACAATGGCAAACGCAATCAGATAACCAAATGCTCCCAGTGCCGGAATCCCCCAAATCTTAGGTTTCATGTTCGTTGTACAGATAATGCTGGAACTGATCAAAAGTGCCATCACCCAAAGTCCCATCACAACATTTCTCACAAGTCTTCGCAGCAGTCTCTCCAACTCCATCGATGCATGCAGATCCAGATTAATCTTTGTCTGCCCCTTCAGGTATCCCTGTAAAATATCAGAGATCAGTGAAGGAATATTGATTGCTTTATGAAATGATCTGTAAATTGTCTTACCGCTGTTTTTTAATTCCTGCTTCCAGTCTTTTTCCTTCAGCATCTTTCCTGCCATATGTCTGGAGGCTATCTCTACCATGTTCAATTCCGGTGCAATATCAGCAAGTACCCCTTCCATATGGGTCAGTCCCCTTGCAAGCATCGTCAGTCCATGCGGCATGATAATCTTATTTTCCTTCATCACTTCCATGAGACTCATCGTCACTTTGGCAATATCAATGCTCCCCATATCTGCGGTACCATACTGTGAGAGCAAATTGCTGATTCCTTCATACAGGCAGCTTTGATCCGGTGGCTCCTTAAAATCTCCAAGCGCCATCACCGCATCCTGAATCATACCGATATCACTCATAGCAATTCCTTCTACCGCATTTCCAATCAGTTCTCGATCACGTTCTGTGAGACGCCCCATCATCCCCATGTCAATCCAGATAATCTTTCCTCCCCGAATCTTTACATTGCCGGGATGTGGATCCGCATGAAAAAATCCGTCATCCATCACCTGCTTGATATAGTTGTCAATCAGCTTGATACCTACCTCTTCTAAATCATATCCGTCTCTCAGAAGATTTTCTTTATCATCGACAGCATATCCGTCAATATATTCCATCACCAGCACATAGCGGTTCGTGTACTCATGGTACATCTTGGGTGCTCCAACAAACACAATATCTTTATTTCTTCTTGCAAACTCTTCCAGGTTAGATGCCTCTGTCAGAAAATTCATCTCTTCTCTTGTAACCGCCCACAGTTCATCAAGTACCATGTCAAGATCAACCATGCCCTTTAAGCTGACTGGCGGAAGTAACTTTACCGCACGATGCAAAAGTCCGATATCTCTTGCCATCTTATCGTAGATCTCTTTTCGCTGTATCTTTACAACAACTTCCTCTCCATCTTTCAAGACTGCTTTATGCACTTGTGCAATGGAGGCTGAGCCAAGTGGTAATTCTTCAATCTTTTTAAAAATCTCTTTCCATGGACAGCCGTACGCCTCCCGCAGTACTTCCTCCACCTCCGGAAACGACATCGGCGCCACCTCAGAGCGAAGACGCATCATCTCATCACAATACCTCTTTGGCAAAATATCAGAATGCATCGACATAATCTGTCCTAGTTTGATAAACGTCGGTCCCAAATCTTCCAAAATCAGACGCAGCTTCTCCGGGGATACTCCTCTGGTAATATTATGCTTTCGGAGTACCCCTGTCATCTCTTTCAATCTTTCTTTGTATTCCTGCGATTCCTGTCTGCCCATCTGTCACATCTTCCTATTCTGTCTAGAGTTCTTCATCCGGTTGCTGCTCAGTCTCAGATTGTTCTCCTTCCATAGCATTCAGTCTCTCCTTCAACGCTTCGATCTGTTCCGGCGTCATCTTTTCCAATAGTTCGTCCAGTTCTTCCGGAGAAGTCGGTTTCACTGACACATTCACATTCTCTTTGACCGTCTTTTTGATATTGTGCTTCAGTTCCTCATTCAATGCTTTCCCCTGCTCTACCGTTAATTCTCCTTTTTCTACCATATCATCCAATAACTCTTTTGATTTTTCCGCAGTTGTTGCTGCCGCACCGATTCCTGCCAACAATAGTTTTTTTACGCTTTCTCCAAATCCTTCCATCATTCTGTCTCCTTTCATTTTGCCATGAAATTCTTTGTTTATATAAGTTCTAACACTTTCGGGACAAAAATCAAAAGTCCCACTCCTGCTGCCATAATTGCCGCAATCAAAACTGCCCCCGCCGCTGTATCTTTCGCAAGCTTTGCAAGCGGCCTTCTCTCTTCTGTGACAAGATCTACCACCGCTTCCATCGCCGTATTGACAAGTTCCAGTGACAGAATCATTCCAAACAGAATCAGACAGATACACCATTCAGAAACTGAAATTCGAAACACAAATCCCGCCGCAACAACACATAGCATTGCCAGACAATGAATCTTCATATTCCGTTCTTTTTTGATTCCGGTAAAAATTCCTTCAAAAGCATATCCAAAACTCTTATATAATGGATTCTTCTTTTGTCCCTTCACAAACTTCACCTTCTTGTCCTAAATTTGTTTTTATTATACTACAAAAAACTCCCCAGTGAAACCGGAGAGTTCTAAAAAATTATCTCCAACTCAATTGCAATTTGGAACCACGATCCATTTACTGCCGCTGTAATCTTTCCTCCCATTTTCTGCACAAATCCTTTTGCAATGGAAAGCCCAAGCCCTGTCGAATTCTTGTTCCTTGACGGATCTGCTTTATAAAACCGCTCAAATAATCGGTCCACATCAATTTTCTGCGTCCCCTGCATCTTATTCTGAATGCAAAGTACCGCCTGATGATTTTCTTTGTGCAAAGAAATCCGCATCTCTTTCTCTCCGTGATCTAGCCCGTTCTTAATTACATTACGAATCACCCTCTGAAGTGCCTGTGTATTGCCACGAACCCAAATTGACTCCTCCGAAATATCAAATTGCGGTTCCATTTTGCATTCCATCCAATAATCATAATACGAAAAAATCGTATCTTTTAAAATCTGGTTCAAATTCACTTTTTCAAGCTTCACCTCATATTCTTCATTTTGAAGTTTTGTGTATGTAAATAACTCTTCTAGCATATTTTTGAGGCTCTCAATCCGCTCCTGAATAATCGAAAGATATCGACTCTTATCTGACTCATTCGCACTTTTTTCCAACAACTGAAAATATCCGTCCAGTGAAGTGAGGGGTGTTCGAATGTCATGAGACAGATTCGTATACGTCTCCGAGATTTCACGTTCTTTCCTCATATATGCTCTTCTTTCTAATTTTTGCTGCTGTAAAATCTCATTCAGTTCCTTGCACAGTTCGGATAAATTCCCCCATCTGATATCCGTCATAATCCGCATATTGCTGTCATGTTCTTTTAAGAAATGCAATTGGCGGCAGATATCCTTTATCTGCCGCTGATATTTCCACAGGACTGCAAACAGCCCCACAATGATAAAACTCAAAACTACTATTATTATCCTCATCATATATCCCTTTTTCGAAATACAACACTACTGATTACCAGTGAAATAAGTCCAAACGCCAATGAAACAATCGCTGCTATTGCAATCTCTCTACACGAATTTTTCATACCAAGCATAGAGATTTTTCCTGTCACCGTATAAGAAATCAAATGGAAATCTGCAGTTCCCATCTTCATAATCAGTTTATCAACTCCGCTATACAAAATCGTCATCAGATTCATACATATGCAAATCACAAGTGTAATGCTAAACACATTGTTGTGAATTACAATAGCAAGCATCATGGCAATCAAATTCAACGCGAAATGCAACAATGTCTGAATTCCAAGATAACTTAAAAACTCACTCCATGTTCCCCATGCAAGACTTCCAAAACAGATTACATTGGAAATCACCTGTACGAGCACATACACACCCATTGTGCATACCGTAAATACAAACAACGCCACTGCTTTCGCGGCAATCAGATTTTCCCGATGTTTCATCTGTCCAGCTACATTTTTCACATATCCACTCGTCATATCAGCCATAGAATAGAGCACTGCAAAGATGACCATAAATAACGCAATAAATTTTCCTTGCAGATTCGCATAAGCGGAATCAAACACCGTCACCTCTTCCCCTTGCTTTGTAGGAATATTTACATTCATTCCAATATTTATATTTTCCAGCTTCGTTGCCTCTTGTGTAAACTCATAGTTTTCCTGCTGTTCCGCTTCTGTATACGACTTCCAGTCAGATGCATTCAAATTCGTTGTAAAAAGAATCAGCACCGCCATCACAATCCACAGAATATATAAGCTTCTCGTCTTCCACATACGATATAGTTCCATTCGAATTGTATTAAACATGACTTGCACCTCCTGTCAGATTCAAGAAATAATCTTCCAATTCCTCACTTGTAATTCGGATTTCTCTTACCAGAATTCCAGCTTTCGCAAGCTCCATATTCAGACCAGCACTCTCCTCCAGACGTTCAAAAATATGAATCCTCTCTTTGTCCACAATCTGATAATTTGTAAATCCCATCTCATCCAACACAGGAACTGCTCTTTTGGGCTCATCCAGGCAAATCTCAATCCGCTCACTGCATCGCTTCATCAGTTCTTCTTTTGTCATCTCCTGCAGGAGACTTCCGTTGTGAATAATTCCATAGTGTGTGGCAATTTTTGACAATTCTTCTAAAATATGACTTGATACAAGAATGGTCATATTCCGTTCCTCATTCAACCGCAGAATCGTATCCCTCACTTCCACAATACCTTGTGGATCAAGCCCATTGATCGGCTCATCTAAAAGCAAAAGATCTGGATCCCCGACAAGTGTAAGCCCGATTCCGAGACGCTGTTTCATTCCCAATGAATAATGCTTTACTTTCTTTTTCCCAACATGGTTTAGTCCTACCATCTCCAAAATCTCTGGAATATATGATTTTTCCTGAATTCCAAACAACTTACATTTGATCTTTAAATTATCATACGCAGACAGATTTCCATACACTCCCGGCGCCTCGATCAGACAGCTCACCCGCGATCGGATATTCTTTAATCCGCCTCCTCGATAACCGAACATTATAATCTCACCATCTGTCGGTCTTGCAAGCCCACTTATCATCTTAAGTGTCGTTGTCTTTCCTGCTCCATTTCTTCCAATAAACCCATAAATTGCACCCTTTTTAATATGAATATCTATATGATCAACTGCTTTTTGTCTTCCATACTGCTTTGTCAAGCCTTGGGTGCTCAATAAATATTTCTCCATATCTTCAACTCCTTCTCTTATTTGCTTTTCAGTTTACCTTGCAATTCCTAATCAATCACAAATAAAAAGTAAAAAAAGAGTAAAGATTTACGGATGCAGCCGATAACCAATCCCCCAGACAGTCTCTATATACTCCCGTTCTGACACTTTTTTGATCTTTTTGCGGATATTACTGACATGAACATCCAGCGTCTTCGTCTCACCCATATACGGCTCTTCCCACGCATACTCAAAAATTTCTTCTTTACTGAACACCTTTTTTGGATATCTTAAAAGCAGTTCCAAAATAGCAAACTCTTGCTTTGTAATCGTCTCCAGTTCCCTGTCGTCTATGGTAATTCGGTACGAATCTTTATCCAACATCATCCCATTGTCGCTAAGCTTTTGTACTTCGTACTTCTCATTATTTCTTCGAAGCTGCACCTCGACTCTTGCAAGTGCCTCCTGAATGTCAAATGGCTTTGTGATATAATCATCGGCACCATTTCGCAAAAACTCCACTTTAGAATCAATCGTATCTTTCGCTGTCAACACAATCGTTGGAGTTTTCCCATGTCTGCGAACCTCCTTCAACACTTCCTCGCCCGGTATTCCGGGAAGCATCAGATCCAAAAGCACCACATCATATTGATACTTTTCCAAAAGCATCCTCGCCTCCGTACCAGAAAATGCCTGTACACATCCATATCCTTCTTTTTCCAGTGTCTCTTTTAACAGTTCATTGATGTGGAATTCATCTTCCACTAATAATATAGAATACATTTATCAATCACTCCGCTAACTTTTATGATTCTTTCTTAGGATAGCACAGTTTTTTTCAGATTTCTATCATTATATTCCTTCCCATCCTCTTTCCATATAAAGTTGTTTTACAATTTCTTCCAATTGTTTTCGACTCTTCCTATCCGGTACCTGTCTACAGAAATCTTTCACCCACTGTTCCTGCTGATCTTCATCTGTTTCCGATGGATCATAAGACACAACGCTGCTTGTCTCATCATATAACCGCTGCAGATGCTGAAACTGTTCTCTGAACTGTCCAGCATATTTGTTCCAGATCTCTAGTCCATAAAGCTTTAGTCCCAGAAAATCTGCAATATAATTCAGTCTGTCAAAATCCGAAAATGTCATTTTTTCTTTTCCCTGCAAGATGCGTCTGTCCCGCTTTCCACATAAAAACAAAAATGTAAACCGTTCCATATCCACCTGGTGCACCATCATCACCTTCCTTTTTTATGTTCCACTTCGTCTCCCTTTTACAATCGATTGTATTTCTAATTCCATGTAAAATCAACAGAAAAAGTGCAAAAAATGAGACAGGTAATGCATCAATAATGAAGAAACAGGACTTAACCCAAAGGGCAAAGAATATCTCGCAGCTATGAATACAGAATGGGAAAATTTATTAAATACTCTGTCTGATTTGAAAATAGAATAGAACTATGAACGCTATGTTTGATAAATATTTAGATATGGTTAATAAATGCTTAAATCCACTTCCTACTTCTGAAAGAATGGATATTGTAAAAGAAATAAAAGATTGTTAGTAAAGCCAAAAGCAATTTTTCAATATAAGGGGCTGTCGGGAAATAGATAGTTCCAAACAGGGGCAGATTTGACTCGCATGAGTCAAATCTGCCCCTGAAATTTTTCCGTAAAAAGAGAAAAGATGGCTAACGACAACCATCTCTTCTCCGTTACATGTTATAATGTAACTATGCTAAAACATGATTATTATAACGAATTTTTTGAATTAGGGCAACAGAAAATTAACTTTAGTTTCTTTGAATTGAGTTTAC
>QWCK01001126.1_pt1 | contig 41288 bp, 31 predicted proteins | sample 1972571 | NCBI WGS metagenome assembly QWCK01 (sample SAMN09866710, study PRJNA288562) | Human gut metagenome isolate term2_stool, whole genome shotgun sequencing... | isolation source: gut | host: Homo sapiens | place: USA: California | reverse complement strand
AAAGAAATCTTAGAAAACCTCAAAAAACTTGAAGAAATATCAGGATTTTCGGTTGAACAGGCTAAAAACTATATCATAGAAAGAAGTGAACAGGAAGTAAAAAATGAGCTTTCTATGAAGATAAAAGAGCAAGTTCAAATCGCAAAAGAAGACGCAGAAAATCAGGCAAGATGGATTATAGCCTACGCAATCCAAAGAATAGCGGCTGACGAAGTAGCAGAAACTACAGTGTCAGTAGTATCCTTGCCAAATGACGAAATGAAGGGCAGAATAATAGGTAGAGAGGGTAGAAATATTAGAGCCTTAGAAACACTTACAGGAGTTGACCTAATAGTAGACGATACACCTGAGGCAGTAGTGTTATCATCATTTGACCCAATAAGAAGAGAAGTGGCAAGAATAGCACTTGATAAACTTGTCATCGATGGCAGAATACACCCTGCTAGAATCGAAGAAATGGTAGACAAGGCTAAAAAAGAAGTAGAGAAAAACATCAAAGAAGAGGGCGAAAAAGCTCTAATGAAAGTTGGCATCTACGGAGTACACCCTGAGCTTGTAAAACTACTTGGTAGACTTCACTATCGTACAAGCTACGGACAAAATGTTTTATCACATTCAATAGAAATATCCGAAATTTGCGGTATAATAGCAGCAGAGCTGGGAGTAAATGTAAAACTGGCAAAAAGAGCCGGCATTTTCCATGACATCGGCAAAGCTATCGACCATGAAGTAGAAGGCACACATGTAGAAATAGGTATGGATATACTAAAAAGATACAAGGAATCATCGGAAGTCATCCATGCCATGTCTACCCACCACGGCGACTATGAACCACAATCTGTAGAGGCGGTCATAGTTACAGCAGCAGATGCTTTATCAGCCGCTAGACCTGGTGCAAGAAGAGAAACCCTAGAGTCATATGTAAAGAGGCTTGAAAAATTAGAAACAATAGCTAATTCATTCCAAGAAGTAGAAAAATCCTTTGCTATACAAGCCGGTAGAGAAGTACGCATAATGGTTAAGCCGGATAAGATTTCTGACAAACTGTTGCCAAAACTGGCTTATGACGTAGCAAGAACTATAGAAAAGGAAATGGAATATCCGGGACAGATTAAAGTAAACATAATAAGAGAAACACATACAACAGAATTTGCAAGATAAAAAAATGATGGGAAGGTTCAATTTAAAATTGAGCCTTCTTTTTTTTGCTAAAAGTTTTAATCGTATTTGTTGCTTTTTTCGTATATAATTAATAAATAAAATATTAGACAAGCCATGACACATCTAGCGGATTTTGTCTCAAAATTATGGCAAATTCACTTATTCGGACAAGGGAATACTAGGACAACAGCGGTATTTTTTATAAAGTATTTTAGGACATTAGGGTTTGAAGTTACAAATGATATATTTTCCAATAATGCTTGGTATTTTAGAAATTCTCTAGTTAGAGCAAATTATAACGACATTAAAAATGGTATTTTTGAGACAACTGAATACTTGGAATTATTTTTGAAGAATTTATTATTAAATGAAAATAATGAGCTAAGTAATCGTACACTGCATATAAGTAATATTTTAAAATAAATACTAAATTTAGATTTAATAAAAAAGTGTATTTACGCAATATTTTTAAATCAAATATTCTATACCAACAAAAAACACCGGCATAAGCTGGTGTTGAGTATTATTAGATTTTAAAGGCAAAATGCACCAAGCCCTATTAGTCCCGGACCTGTATGGACTCCCAATGCGGGGCTTACGGTTTTATATTGTATAAGCTTTGTGGCATTTGCAAACTCATCTGCAAGTGATGTTGTAAATCTTTGGAGCACATTTTCGTCATTTCTATATACAAGGGTAAAATAATATCTATTATTGTATGCCTCATGCTCAGCTAAAAATGCTTTTACATGTGTAATCATGTCTTCGATAGCTTTTTCAGGGCTTCTTTTTTTAGATACGGTGTAGTATACTCCGTCTTTATCACATGACATGACGGGTGTTATTTTAAGCATTGAGCCTATGCCGCCTAAGACTTTTCCTATTCTTCCGCCTTCGATTAAGAACTTTAGTGTGTCTATGTTGAAAAATAATTTTGAATTGTAAAGCTTACTTTGTAGCTCATCGTATAAATCGTCTACTGAGTCAAATTTATCAAGCAGAGTTTGAGCGTATATTACAAAAAATCCTGCACCTATAGATATATTTTTGGTGTCAAAGGATTTGTACTTAATTCCCTCAGCTTGTCCTAGTGCTAAATTCATTGCATTATAAATACCGCTCAAGCCTGATGAAATAGAGATGGATATGATTTGGTCGTAGCCATCTTCTTTAATTTTTTTAATCATGCTTTCTATGTCTCCCATAGGAGCTATACTGGTTTTTGGGATGTCACCTTTTAGCATTCTATCGTACACTTCAGCTGCGGTAATATCTATATTATCTCTATAGGATTTTTCTTTGAAGTTGATATATAGTGGTACAACATAAGTGGAATTTGCAATCTCAGTAGGCTCTAATCCACAACCTGAGTCAGTGAGTATAGCTATTTTGCCCATTTATTCTCCTTGTATAAATAATATAAAAGCTTGATAAAATCTTTTATATTTTACGCATAATTTAATATTAACTCAAAATTTTAAAAGTATTATTTATAGATTATAGTTAAAGAAAGATAATGTCAAGCAAATTTTGAAAATGAGAAAAATAATATTAAATTATTTTATTAGCAGAACTATTATTTTCTCCATCTTAGGTCTGTGCCTATGAATTTATAATGAACGAAATCATTTCTGTCGAAGAGCCTTGAGGTTATTCTTCTTTCATATCTGTCATTTATTTCTACTGCTGTAAGGTTTGTAGAAATGATGATTTTTTTATTTGCTAATATCCTTGTATTTACTATATTGAAAAGTTGGCTGTTGACGTAGTCGTTGACTATTTCTGTGCCTAAATCATCGATAATCAGCAGGTCTGCTTCGTATACTAAATCATAAAAACCTCTGTCAGTTATCTCCTCTGTTCTGTTAAATACTGTACGGGCAAGTTTTTCGAATAGCTGGAGGCTGGTTTCGTAGACTACTGATTTATTTTTTGCAATTAGTCTTTGAGCTATGCTAAGCGCAAGATAGGTTTTTCCAAGTCCTGTTTTTCCAATAAATAGCATGGATTTATGCTGGTCATCATCAAAATTATCTGCAAAGTCCTCACCGATTTCTTTTAGTTTTTGCATACTTTTTCTAGGGGTTGTGTCATTTATTGGTTCATCAGAAAATATTTTCAAATCAAAGTTGTCAAAGTTTTGAGTATCTGTAAGGTTTTTAAGACCGGAGTTTTCATATACCAAAGCGTTATATCTTTTTGTATAACAGCTACAGGGTCTAGATACTGCATCTTGGGTTATAATTCCTGTATCATGGCAGATATTGCACTCGTATTTTGGATAAAGTAGGGCGGTATCAACGTGGTTTAGCTTAATATATTTATCTTTTTCCTGTTTAATAGTTTCTATTTCAAGTTCTAGCTTAGCCTTTGTTTCGTTGATATTTTCGTCATTTATGGTGATTTTCATAATTTTTAGGTATAGATTATTTATGCTGTCATCCAAATGCTTTATGTAGGGATATTTATCATAAAAAAGCTTTTTGTTGTGCTCGGCTATATATTTTATTTTTCTTTGCTTTTGCTCGTATTCAAGCCTTAATTGACTTGTTAGCTCGGAATGTTTTTTCATGATACCCCCTTTGCAAAATATATTAAGTCATATTGTGTTTATACATTTACTATGATGTAAGTGTTATAGCTTTGTCTATCTGTCCAAGCGTTAGCCCTTTTATCGGGTTTTTCAGAGGAAAGACTAAGTAGGTCATTGTCTATTATACCGCTTATAGTAGCCGGTGGTACAGATATATTTAAGACGCCGACACATTGGATTTTATTATCGTTTATAGCTGTAGCTGTATCGCTTAAATAATAGTAGGAGTTTGGATTTAAAGTCTGAGTAACCTCCTGTACATTTAAAAAGTGATTGATTGTGCCGGTTGACAATTTTTCCCTGTATACTGAGCAAACAGCGTTGCAGTAGACTGTCTGACTGCCTACGTCAAATTGGTCTGTAACGGTTATAAAATCTTCGTAGCTATAATAATCTGCATTTGATTGAGGTGTAGCATTTAGTGCTTGTTCAGCAAAAGAAAAATTGCAAAATATGGACAAAACCATCAAAGCTATCGTAAATAGGATAAATTTTTTATATTTTTTCATTTTAAACTCTCCTATTAAACTTAATACTAAACTAAATGACCAATATTTATAATTTTATTATATCAAAATTTTATGAACTACGCCATAGTAACCACAAATCAATTTTGCTTAGGAGATAAATTTGATTAAATATGTAAAAAATGTCATATTTTAGAGAGTAGCTTTTAATCTAATTAAAAAAAGAAGAGTTTAACCAAGGAGTAATATACTGCCCTTGGTTGAACTCTTCCTTGCAATCAAAATTTGCTATGCTTATTTAGTTTATAGTAAATAATACAAATAACAAAAAAGTATATTGCAGTAATTATCCAAAGAATATTATCTTTTACAAACATAGCCTAAGCGATTAAATAGGCATCTAATACCAATACTGCAAAAAAATGTGCCTTGTGCATTTTTAATATTAAAAATGTTGGTAGGAGATTTAATGTTGATATAGCTAAAATGTAAGAAAGACTTGTTAAATTAGCATCACCAAATACTATAGAGTCAATGCTCAATAATGATATTTTGCTTAAAACTATAAGAATTGTATATAATAATACTATTTTAGTTGTTGAAATAAAATTAAAATTAGTAAAGTTATGAAGTGGCTGTAATATTTTAATTAAACCTTAGCAAAGCTATATCAATCTTTTCAGCGGAAATTATTATTCGTAAAATTTGTGGTTGACAATTGCAGGTTTTATATGTATAATAGCTAAGTAACAAATTAAGGCCCCTTGGTCAAGCGGTTAAGACACTTCCCTTTCACGGAAGTAACATGGGTTCGAGTCCCGTAGGGGTCACCAATTAATATGTAAAGTAAAAAACCTAAGGATTTTTTCCTTAGGTTTTTTATTTTATAATAATAAACTTAGTTATATTTTAAAAATTAATTAAAACTTTATACATTACATTGGTTTTACAAAGTTTTTGATAAACCAAATGGTTTGTGGCTGATAGATGATATCTACTAGGAAAGCACCAACTATTGGTACTATCATCATGGCTTTTCTGCTCATGCCGTATTTATCATTTACAGCTGAAAGGTTAACTATAGCTGTAGGGGTAGCACCAAGTGCGTGACCAAGCAAGCCTGCACACATTACTGCGGCGTCATAGTTTTTGCCAAGTATTCTAAATACTACAAAATATGCAAATACTGCAAGGAATAGTACTTGGCAAAGTAGTACAACAATCATGCCTCCGGCTAAATCTGCAAGCTCCCATAGCTTTAATGTCATCATAGCTATTGATAAGTATAGATTTAGTGATACATCACCTATACCGTCTACTAGACCGAAGTGGAAATTGTATAAATGAACAGACTCATTTAGGTTTCTAGCTACAACTGCTACGAACATAGCTCCTACATATGTAGGGAAAGACATACCTATAAGCTTACCTATCCATCCTGAAATCATTGTACCAGCTGCCATACAAAATAGTATGACTGTAACGTTTTTAATAACATCTAGGCTGCTTAAAGTTTGCCCGTTGGACGCATTTATATCTTCTATTGATGTGTCAAATTCGACTTCATCAGGGTCGGGATGTAGGTTATATTTTCTTATAAGTCTTGATGCGGTAGGACCTCCAACCATAACTGAAGAAATAAGACCAAATGTTGCAGCGGCTGCTCCTACTAATTGACCGGATTGATAACCCATTGCCTCAAAGGTTTTACCATAAGCAAGACCTGCACCATGCCCGCCTATCATTGTGATGGCGGAGGAAAGAAGTGAATAAGCCTCAGGAAGTCCTACCAATCTTCCGACTGTAATACCAATAGTGTTTTGTACTATTGATACAAAGCCGGCTACTAACCAATAAACTATTAAAAGTATTCCGCCTTTTGCCAAGATTTTGAAACTTGCTCCAAGACCAACGGTTGTAAAGAACATCAGCATTAAAAATGATTGCAGTGTAGAGTCAAATTTAAAAGTGAAAGAATTGTTAAAATGTCCAATAGTGGTGAATAGCATAAATAAAAATCCGCCAATTACCGGTGCAGGTATACAATATTTTTGTAAGAAATTAACTTTATTTCTTATTGCATAGCCGACAACAAGTAGTACAGCAGCAAGTGCAGTAGTAAATGTCATATCCATGGTGATGGTGAATACATTTTCTACAGTTTCAAAAGTCATAATTTCGCCTCCTTAGATTTGTTAAAATATAGACTAAGTTTATCATTTGCAGGGGATACAGCTAATTAACTCTCAAGCTTATTAAGGGTTTCTATTTCAAAATTATCTCCTGATTCTGTCAAATATGCAAGAGCATTTTGTATATAACTGTCTAAGTCCTCTTTGAGGTATTTTGCAAGTAATTTTTGTTTTTTATCATTTATGTCAAGCTCAGATTTTATAAGAGCTTTTACATAAAATACTGTTCCCATTTCGTGAGGATTTTGTATTTTTTGTGAGTCTTTTTCAGCCTCTTTTATAAGATGTAGAGCTTTTTCGTAGTTTTTTTCTTTTAAATATATTACTGCCAAAAAAGCAGAGGCTACGGATTTTCTCCACACTGTATCCAGTTTATCGTATATGCTATAGGCAGTTTCAAAATATTTTTTAGCGTCTTGAACATTTCCATCGTCATAGGATGCCTGTCCAGCATTTACATTGAATATGGCAAAGGAAATCATAGCGTTTTTTTCCTTACAGATAGTAGCTGCTTTTTTGTAATATTTGATTGCTTGTGCAAAATCTTTGTTGATACGTCTAATTTCACCGATGTAATTGTATGCAGCGGCAATATTTAGCGAATATCTGTCGGCTATATATGGGGTTATGTTAAAGGTGTTTATTGATTCTAAAAGCAGTGATTCAGCCTCTTGATATTCCTTAGACATAAGCTTGTAAAGACCTTTTAGTCTTAGCAAAATGCCTATCTCTTTGTGATAGTTACATTCTACAGCCAAGTTCAAAGCTTTGTCTATATATATGCTCATCTGCGATGTTTTGTAGGTTTGCACGCAGTAAAAAATTAATTGCTTGTAACCCTCTATTGCATGGTCTTTATCGCCTATTTCATCAGAAAGATTTATCATTTGGCGAATAAGTGTGATGCCATCTTCGTAGGAGCCTTCTCTTATTAGGTATCTGCCTTTTATATGAAGATATGAAATTGTAAGAGGAGAAATCTCCTGCTCTTTTATAAATGTGGCACTTAGCTCGTGCAAGGAGTTTTCTATGTCGTCAAAGTAGGCGAGTGTCTCATTTTTGGTAAAGTAAGTGTGGTTTGGGTTGCTATTTTCGACATGATTTAATATAGGAAACAGCTCATGGGAAAAATCAAGATAATAATTCAAGACTTTTATTTTATAATCTAATGCCTTTAGCTTTGAGTCAGCCTGTTCATAGTGATAGATTATCTTGTGGTATATGCCTATATTTATTTTTTTGGGGTCAAGCATACCTTCAAGTATTGTTGCAATTTTTTCGTGGGAAATTTTTCTTCTCATGTCAGATTGGTTCATATAGATAAAGTCTTGGAGTTTTTGATGTGTAAATTTAAAGCTTATGCCGTTTTTCCCACGGGTTTCAACTAGGATATATTTTTTTTCTAAATCCTCCAAGATGTCTATCAGCTTGAACTCATCATAATTGGTAAGTGCCTTTATTGTAGACAGGTTCACTTCATCATCAAATAGTGATGCCAGCTCAAGTATTTTTTTTGCATCATCAGAAAGATATAGAAATCTGCTTTTTATGATGTCTTGCATTTTGGCGGTCATGATGTTGATGTCTCCGCCGTTTTTTATGATATTTAGGTATTCTATGATAAAAAATGCGTTGCCTGAGGTTTCTTCATAAATCTTATTTAGCAGCTCAAATGACCACTCAAATTTAGGGAAGGCTGTCTTTACTAGTGATTTAGTCTCTTTTTCACTGAACCTTGATAAATTTATGGTTATTAGTTTATCGCTAAGATTTAGGGAAGAAATCATATTTTCGACATTTTTTTCTTCTTCATTTCTATAGGTTGCTAAAAATATTATGTCATTTCTTTTTTGGTGAAGTATTATGCTACTGAGCGTTGATATAGTCATGCTGTCAGCGTATTGAATGTCATCTATGACTATAAGAATATTTTTTATTTGAGAAAGCCTTTCCAGTATATCCGATATGATATCTCCCATCATGTCAAATTTTATTTCGCCCATGATTTCTTCTAGTGAGCGGTTTTGCAGATTTGTCTTATTGTCACTAAACTCAGGGAATATTGTTGAAAGTGTCTTTTCATAGTTTTTTGGTAATTCTATATCAGATTTTTTCATGATTTTTTTTATTTCTGATATTATTGGGGCTAACGGCTTGAAAAAATATTGTTTTTCAGCGGCATAGCAGCTTGTTTCAAATACATGGCACAAGGATTTGTCGATTTTAGATAAAAATTCATCCTTTAGTCTTGATTTTCCTACACCTGCCTCGCCTTTGATTACTATAGATTTAGCTACCTCGCCATTGGTTAGACTTTCGTAGTTTTGGGTAAGCAATCTGAGCTCTGTAGACCTGCCGTAGAAAAAGCTTTTTATATCACTATTTTGTTTATAGTTGGTGTAATTGATTAAATCCAATATGCCAAGGTATATGTACTTGCTCTCTGCAGATGGCTCCATGGCGAGCTCTTTTGAAAATAAGGTTTCTAGCTTTTTATATACTTCTATTGCTGCGGTATAGTTAAACTTATCCTTATAATAGGTCATAAGTATCTGATAAGCACGTTCGTTAAACTCGTTTACATCTATAAGCTTTTCAGCGTAAAATCTTATTTTTGAGGAGAAATTGTTGTTTTTATCTTGCTCTATCAAATCGTATAGCTTTTGCTCGTAGATGGCAAGGTAGTTTTCTCTTGTAGCGGTGAGCCATTCGTCAAAGCCCTCAGCATTTTTTACAAAAAAACCCTGCAAAAACTCACCTGTGTAGTCGTAGATTAAATCATCAGAGTTAGTTTCAAAGTTAGCGGTATCTATTTTAAGCTCAACAGCATCATTGTATTTTACTATTGATTTATTTGGGGAAAGCAAGACATCTACTCCGCCAAAGGTCTTTTTTATTTGGTATATGGCATTTCGCAGATTTTTTTTGGCAATTTCATCGCTACTTTCCGCCCAAAAAAGTCCGGAAAGCTCGTCTCTGCTTGCACGTTTTTTAATTAGTAAATAAAAAAGGAGGGCTTTAGCCTTGCTATAGGGAAAAAATATTTCCTTATCATTGTATGTAACAACAGGAGGGCCAAATAGTTTAGCTGTAATCAATAAAGTTCTCCTTTCTAAGTTAAATAAACGATTTTCTTGCTTAATTATAAATCAACATAGATAAATTATCAAGTTTTAAATAATGCAACAAATTCTTTTCATTAAAAAAAAATAAGTCTTATACTAATACCTAATTAAATAATCAATAAAGGCTGGGTATGTTCATCGAAGGAGATTTTGAGCCACCGCCGTAGGCGAAAAGTGTTCAGATATGAATATACCCAGCCTTTTATTAGACAATAGTATTAAATGATAAAGGCTAAGTTTGATTTTATATCAGGTTTAGCCTTATAAAAACCATAAAAACAGATACACCTGTTTTGGTATATCCCTGTTATTTTTTTGCTTGATTGTAGTATAATATAAAAAGAAAAAAGTAAACCTATTCGGTTTGCCCTAGAGTTTTTTTAAAATCAAAAATCGTTGTACCGGACATACAGTGGTTTTTTACTGCCTAATTGTTTTTTTGAAAGACTTTATCAGGGCTATGATTTGTAGTATCAAATCTATTACCATTATAACAATAGTTACAACTTCATATTTTGACATACATATCACCCTCCAATCTTGCCGGATTGGGGCAAACCGACTGTACAACTTTTCTTTTTATGTAAATTATATCACAAAATATTCTTTGAAAAAAGTTCAAATTAAAGCAACTCATGCTATAAACGCAAGAGTTGCTTTTTTACAAACATAAACTATTTTTCTTGATTGCTAAGGAAAATTACATAATATATCATAGCTACAAACACTACTCCGCCAATTATATTGCCTATAGTTACGGGGATTAGATTGTGTATAAAGCCTGATACATTAAGATTACTTACATCTATGCCGGCTTTTTGAGCTAGCTCTAAATATTTTGGGTTTTGAATTGCAAATAGTCCGGCTGGAATATAATACATATTTGCTACGCTATGCTCATAGCCGGCTGCTACAAAGGCAAATACAGGTACAAATCCGCCCATTAGTTTGCCAGGTAGTGAGGTGGCTGACTGCCCCATCAAAACTCCGATACATACTAAAAAGTTACACAATATACCAAGTACGACAGCTTTGCCAAAATCTAGTTTCACCTTTGCCACTGCAATTTTGATTGAATATGCTGCTAAAGAGCCGTTAAATGCACCTATTTGACCGCTGTAGTTTACTGCCCATGCTATAATAATAGAGCCAATCAGATTTCCTATATAGACTATCACAAGTGTCCTTATCAATTGAGCTATGGTAATTTTTTTGCTAAATAAAGATAAGAACATCAGGCAGTCTCCGGTAAACAGCTCAGAGGTAACGCATAATACCATGCCTAAGCCGACCGGAAATATTGCAGCCGAAATTACCTTTGCAATAGACGGATTTTCTACCCCTGCTGTACCGGTATTAGCTGCGACACCTGCCAAGGCTATGAAAAATCCGGCAACAACAGATAGTAATAATAGATTAACTGTAGAATTTTTTGCCTTTGTGACACCAAGATTTACATAATTAGATATGACTTCTTTTGTAGTTAACATTTATGTTATTTATTCTCCCTAACTAATTTTCCGTTTTTAACAACTTTTTCTACAATATTTACACCTGTGTGGTATGGTAGGTAATTGTAAGATGGAAATTTTAATATTACTATGTCGGCATTTTTGCCTACTTCTAATGAACCGACCGTTTCAGCTTTATCTATAGCGGCTGCCCCGTTTAATGTCAAAGCTGTTATAGCCTCCTCAGGTGTCATGTCCATGTATATAGTTGCAAGAGCAAACATCAGAGGTATGGAATTTGTAAAGCCGCTACCCGGATTAAAGTCGGTAGCTAATGCTACTGCACTGCCGTGCTCTATCATAAATCTTGCCCTAGCATAAGGTTCTTTGATACAAAAAGCAGTGGTAGGAAGTAGTGTGCTTATAACTTTGTTTTCTGCCATTTTTCTAAGCCCTTCATCAGAGGCGTGGAGTAGATGGTCAGCGGAAGTCATTTTAAATTCTGCGGCAAGCTCAGCTCCGCCAAGGGTTACTATTTCATCAGCGTGGATTTTTAATTTCATACCGGCATTTTTGGCAGCTGTATACATTTTTCTTGATTCTTCTATGTCAAATACACCTTTTTCTGTGAATACGTCAAAATATTCAGCTAATTTACCATTGACAACTTCGGGCAAAACTTCGTTGATTAGAAAATCTATATATTCATTTGACCTTCCTTTGTATTCCTTTGGTACTGCGTGAGCACCCAAAAATGTTGATGTTATGTCAATTGGATGACTTTCATTTAATTTTTTCATCACTCTAAGCTGTTTTAGTTCTGTGTCCTTATCAAGTCCATAGCCACTTTTACCCTCTACAGATGTGACACCAAAGGCAAGCATTGAGTCAAGTCTTTGCATACCGGATTCAAATAGTTCATCTTCGCTTGCCTCTCTAGTGGCATTAACTGTACTTTGGATGCCGCCACCTCTATTCATTATATCCATATAGCTGTCGCCACGAAGTCTCCATGAAAATTCGTCAGCTCTATATCCACCAAAGGTAAAATGTGTATGTGAGTCTACAAAGCCGGGAAGTACAGCTTTTCCTTTGGCATCGATTACTTCATAGCCTGATTCGTCAATTCCTTCAAGAGCATCTGCTCCGATTTTTGTTATTTTGCCATCTTCGACAACAATGCTGGCGTTTTCGTATACTTTTACTTCATTCATTTCCTTGCCGAATTTTGCACTGTGACCTATTGGCGTTGCTATTTGTGATGCGTTTTTAATAATTAATTTTGACATAAGTCCTCCTAATTTATTTATTGGTATTAAAAAATATTTTATTTGCCAGCTTAAAAAAACAAGCCCAAAGAATAAAATCAGTGGGCTTATTATTTATGCTGAAGATTAATTTGTTAAAATTAAACTAAATGCAGTATTGGTGCAGCAATATGCAATATTGGTGCAGCAATTAAAATGCTTAGTATTACTCTTTCAACCCATATTATTAGATAATCAGTAAATTTTATAGGGATTTGTGTACCCATCATACAAGGGATAGATGCTGAGAAGAATAGTACCTCTGATACTGATACAATAGCTACAAGCATTCTTGTGATTATTGGTGTTTCAGTAACAACTGCTGAAGGAAGTAGCATTTCAGCAATTGATAATGCTAAGGCTTTAGCGGTTAATAAAGCATCAGGCACTTGAGTTAATGCTGTAAATGGATAGAAAATATAGCCTATGATATCAAAAACAGGTGTGTATTCAGCTAATATAAGACCTAGCATACCTACGCCAAGCAGTGATGGAGCTATACCCAAAGCCATCTTGAACCCATCTATAAAGTTTGACTTTATAACCTCAAACACTGGAGGGGCTTGTTTAAATGCTGTCATACCGGCATCTACTGCGTCAGAAAATTTAAAACGTTTCTTTTCTTCTGTAACAGCGTCCTTGCCTGAATAATATTTTTGTTCTTTTTTATTTAAAGGATAAATTCTAGCGGTAATAGCAGTAACAGCAAAAGTAATTAATAGAGTTATCCAAAAATAGAAACCCCAGCTATCCATGATATTCAATGTCTTTGCAACTATTATCATAAAAGTTGCGGATACTGTAGAAAATCCAGTCGCTATGATTGCAGCCTCTTTAGAAGTATAGAAATCTTCTTTATAAACTCTGTTGGTGATTAATAATGCCAGTGAATAACTTCCAACGAAAGATGCTACGGCATCGACTGCTGATTTGCCGGGTGTTTTAAATACCGGTCTCATAACAGGCTCCATAAATACTCCTATAAATTCCATAAGACCAAAGCCTGTTAAAAAGCCTAGGAATATTGAGCCGACAGGCACTATTGTAACAACAGATACCATGATTGCGTTGAATATCATTGGTAACATATCGATATCAAAAAATCTTGCCGGACCCATTTTTGTCAGGTGCATAAATAAGAAAACAAGAGCAAGTAGCTTTAATGCAAAAAACACCTTAGCAACTGCAGATTTAGCGTAGGATTTAGTATATATTGCGTATACTATACCGGCTAAAACCATAAAGGTACCAAAAACAAGTCCAAAATTCGGTATTGACTTTATAAGAGATAATATATGGTCAATAGGTATTGAAGATGACTCTTTGCCGGCTATTGTGGCTTTAATTGGAACGAAGAACATAAAAATACCAAAAAGTGAATAGATAAGAAATTTTAATACATCTACTGAGGTGTATTTAACCTTTGCCATTTTTATAACTCCTTTCGATATAATATGAATAAAATAATAAAAATATGTAAATTATTAAATTATAACCTCAAAAAATTATAGCACATATGACATTTTTTGAATATATAATATTAGTCAAAAATTATTCATATGGATACTATTATAAAGGTTTAATTTATAGTTACAGTCTTTGACAGTTGTTTGTATTTACAAAAAAAGCCCTTGCGGGCTCTTTTTGCTAATACATTTATAGTAAAGTTCCTACATATCTTTTACAGCATCTGCTATCAATTTATCGTCTACTAGGTATGGAAGAGTGATGTGACCAAATTCTTTTTTATTGTTGAATTCCATAGATACTTCCATAGCGTGAGGATTTCTAGCCCAGTTTCTTCTTGCAACGCCGCCCATAACGTCCCATCTAAGTGAGAGTCTGATTATTTCATCAACTCTTTCAGAACCGTCAAGCACTAGACCAAAACCACCATTGATAGATTTGCCTATACCTACACCGCCACCATTATGAAGGGCGATAAGGCTCATACCTCTTGCCGCATTACCTGCAAAACATTGTGCAGCCATGTCAGCCATTACATTAGAACCGTCTTTGATATTTGAAGTTTCTCTGAATGGTGAGTCAGTACCGGATACATCGTGGTGGTCTCTACCCATCATTACAGGACCGATTTTTCCTTCTCTTACTAATTCGTTGAATTTAAGTGCTATATCTATTCTGCCTTGAGCATCTTGATATAAAATTCTTGCTTGAGTACCGACAACTAATTTATTTTCTTCAGCGTCTCTAATCCAGTTGTAGTTGTCTAGGTCTTGGTATCTTCTGTTTTTATCTATACAAGACATAGCTGCATGGTCAGTAGCTATTAAGTCTTCGTGTTTACCGCTTAGGCAAACCCATCTGAATGGTCCATAACCATAGTCAAATAGTAATGGTCCCATGATATCTTCTACATAAGATGGCCAAATAAATCCGTCTTTGTCGTCTACGCCGTTTTTAGATATTTCTTTTACACCGGCATCGTAGATGGCTTTCATGAAGGAGTTACCATAGTCAAAGAAGTAAGTGCCTTTGGCTGTTAATCTCTTGATTACTTCAAAGTGACGTTTAAGTGTCATATCTACTAATTCATGGAATTTATCTTGGTCCTCTGCTAATAATCTTGTTCTTTCTTCAAAAGTGATGCCAACTGGGCAATATCCGCCGTTGTAAGCATTATGGCAAGATGTTTGGTCAGATAACAAGTCGATGTGGATGTTTTCTTTGTCCATGTATTCAAGCAAGTCTACTATGTTACCATTGTAAGCTATGCTTAGTGTTTCTTTTTTAGCTACTGCATCCATAGCCATTTTTACTGTCTCTTCAACAGTAGTTGTCATCTTCATTATCCAGCCTTGTTCAAGTCTAGTGTCTATTCTTGATTTATCTACTTCAGCTACTATAGATACTGCGTGAGCTATGTCACCGGCTTTACCTTGTGCTCCACTCATGCCGCCTAGACCGGAGGTAACAAATAATTTTCCTTCAAGGTTGCCATCGTGTGGTATACCTAATTTTAATCTGCCTGCATTTAATATAGTGTTGTATGTTCCGTGAACTATACCTTGAGGGCCTATATACATCCAGCCACCGGCTGTCATTTGTCCGTAATTTGCTACGCCCATTTCTTCAGCTATTTCCCAGTCGTCTTGGTTATCGTATAGACCAACCATAAGTCCATTTGTAATTATTACTCTTGGGGAATTTTTTCTAGATTTAAATAAGCCTAATGGATGCCCTGATTCCATTACTAGAGTTTCGTCATCATGCATTACTTCTAAATATTTTTTGATTAATCTGTATTGCATCCAGTCGTGGCATACAGAGCCGGTTTCACCGTAAGTTACCAATTCATATGGATAAAGTGCTACGTCAAAGTCTAGGTTGTTGTCTATCATTACCTGCATAGCTTTAGCATCTAAGCAGTTGCCTTTGTATTCATCAATTGGTTTACCATAGATTCTGCCTTCGGGTCTAAATCTGTAGCCGTAAATTCTACCTCTAGTTTTTAATTCTTCTAAAAACTCAGGTATTAATTGTTCATGGAATTGTGGTGGTATGTATCTTAAAGCATTTCTTAATGCTATTTCTGTTTGTTGTTTGTTTAGACGAAAACCTCTGTCCGGTGCACGTCTGATACCACTTTCAAATTTTGGCATTTCTGGTAAAACATCATCAAGCTTGATTGTCATTGCTTTGCTAAGGTCAATATTATTTAGAGTTTCCAACTTAAAAAGCCTCCTTGTATTTTATATAAAAAACTTTTATAAAAACATTTTCCTGATGATGTTATTATATAAACCACTTGTCTTTAAAACGTCAAAGAAATGAAAAAAAGTAAAAAAATTTTTGTCAAAAATGATATTTTTTTTAAAATCCATGTTCAATTTTAGGACTATAATAGTCAAAAAAATAAGAAGTTGACATATCAACATCTTTATTATAAAATAATAGCTGTATTGATTGTGCCAATCATTTAAAAATATTTTGAGGTGAAAAATGCAAGATAATTTTGTAAAATTTTCAACGCAAATTTTAAGTTTAGAAAAAATATGGCATAAATTAGCAGCTCAGGAAATGGATAATTATGGACTGAATTCATCACATTTAAGCTATTTATTGGAGCTTTACAACAACATAGACGGATTAAGCTCTTATGAACTGTCAACTGGTACAACGAAGGACAAATCTGATGTTTCACGAAGCTTGAATTTTATGATAAAGCAAAATATTGTAGAAAAAACAAGCGTCCATAAAAGAGGCTATGCAGGGAAATATCATTTGACAAAAAAGGGCATTGAAATAGCTGAAAAAGTTAGTAGAAAAGTCGATTTTGCAGTTAAGTATGCAAATGAAGGAATTGACGAAAAGGAAAAGGAAATATTTTATAGAGTGCTTGAAACCTTCACTGACAACATTAAGGCATTAAACGAAAATCAAAAATTTTATCAAGAATAAGGAGAAAAATGGGCATAAAAATTATTACAGACTCAACTGCTGATTTTTGTGAGGAAATAAGAAGTCAGGTAACAGTAGTACCCTTGACATTAAAATTTGGTGATAAGGAATATTTAGATGGTGTTGATATATCTAAAGAAGAATTTTTCAAAAAACTTGAAACTACAGATATCATGCCTACTACAAGCCAGCCGTCACCTCATGCTTTTAAAGAAAAATATGAAGAGCTACTTAAAAATGGAGACGATATCATAGTAATCACGATTTCGTCTAAGCTATCGGGAACGTACAATAGTGCAATTATTGCAGCAGAAAAACTGCAAGACAAAGTTTTCGTTATAGACAGTAAGCAAGGCTCTATTGGAGAAGGGGTGCTTATCGAGCTTGCACTGGCATTAATAAAAGAAGGTCGGAATGTAAGAAAGATATGTGAGATATTAAAACAACAGTCTGAAAAAATAAGGATAGTAGCATTATTAAATACACTTGATTATTTGGTTAAAGGTGGCAGACTTAATAAAGGAGCAGGGTTAATTGGAAAGGCTTTAAATCTTAAAGTGATTTTAAAAATCCAAGATGGAGAGATAAGCCCTATGGGTAAGGCTAGGGGCTTTAGCAATGCAAAAAAATCATTGAATGAACTCATAGAAAAAGAAGGAAATATTGATTTTGAAAAGCCATACCTCATTGGATACAGCGGTTCATCAAGTACAGCTGTGGAAAAATATTTATGTGAGTCCTACGATATTTGGCAAGAACGATATGATAAGTCACGAATAGTCCAAATAGGAAGTGTAGTTGGAACACATTCAGGACCAGGGGCAATAATAGCAGCATTTTTTGCAAAAAATTAAAATAAGTATAAAAAAACTAACCATATCAGGTATTTAAACTTTGACAATAATGCAGTTTAAATATCGAAAAAGGTTAGTTTTTTTAAAATTTATAATTTTTATTAACAAATTGTAATTAGTTTAATATAATACTAACTTACTTTAAAAATTTTAGCATAAATATTGAAAAGAAATTCATTTTGTTATCTGAATACAAAAAATTTATTATGAAAATAATACTACATTTTCTTATATTTCTTATATAAGTTAGTATAAAGCTTGATTGAAAGTGCAGTTGTATTTTTCTTATATAGTGATTTTTTTGAATAGATAATAGTATAAGTGTCTTTTTTATTATTTTTTTAGATTATCCAAAAAAGCCGAAAGTATTTTTGCTGTAAAGCCCCAAATTACGGTTTCACCTAGTGTATAGAAATAGGTATACTCTTTCATTTTTGCAAATTTATAATTTTTTTGCCCTTGGATTAGGTGATAGGGAAAATCGTCTTCGGATTTTTTGCCAAACTCCGATATATAGGTTTGTTTTTCTGCATTTAATAGAGCGTCCAGTGGTATAGCTATAAGCTTTTCTACTTCTTCATTGGGTTTTATTTCGCTTATTTTTATGTCTACCAGCTCTGCTACAAAGCTGCTGATTTGTCTATTATTTATCGTGATAAAATAATCTGCCTCTGAAATTATTTTTACATTTTCTTTTTTTATGTTTAGTTCCTCTGTCGCCTCTCTTATAGCTGCATCTTCAGCGGTTTCCCCATCTTCTATGTGTCCTCCTACAAATGATATGTCTCCCGGCTGAGAAACTATATTTGACCTTTTTTCAAAGATGACATAGGTTTTGTCATTTTCTGTAGCCAGCAATATCATTACGGCTACTTTTGTGGGATTGGTTGCATTTTTGGGAGTGTAATTTTTATACTTTGCTTTGACATCTGTCAAATTCATTACATTTTTCCTCCCTTTGAGCCTCCAATGTTTACATGACTTAGTACGTTGGACTCAAAGGAGAAGGTCAGGTCTTCTTGTTTTCTTTTTCTCTTTAGTCCAAGTTTTATAAGTTTGTCTAATAAATCTTTGTATTCCACTCCTTTTGCTTTCCATAGATAGAAAGAAAGTGAGCCCGGTATTGTATTTATTTCGTTGACGTAAATTTTGTCTTGGTCTTGGTCAATCATAAAGTCTATTCTGACAACTCCATGACAATTTAGACATTTAAAGGTTTCTTTTGCGTGCTTTTGCACTGTTGCTAATTGTTCAGATGTGATGTCCGCCGGAATTTTTCTTGACAATGATGCCATACCTGATTTTGAGCCTGCGTCTGCCCCTGTTTTTTTGCTACCGCCTGACATATACTTGTCCTCAAAGCTTAATATGTCTTTTGAAAGAACAGGTTCTTCACATTCTGACACTTCTTGGTTGTCTTCGTCTCCCAAGACGCTAATATTAATTTCTTTTAAGTTTGTGACTGCTCTTTCAGCCAAAATTTGTGGTGAAAACATAAATGCGTTTTTAAGTGCCTCAAGCAGTGTGCTATCATTTTTTGCTATTTTTATGCCTATGCTAGAGCCTAGGTTTATCGGCTTGATTATTACAGGAAATCCGATTTTAGTTTTTATTTTTTCTAATACTTTTTGTTCATTTGTTTCAAATTCATTTTTATTCGCCAAGATGCAATCAAGCACCGGTACGTCATTATCTTTTAGGACACATTTCATAACATATTTATCCATACCGACTGCTGATGCTGTAACATCTGAGCCTACAAATGGTATGCCGTTCATTTTAAATAGTCCTGCTAATGTGCCGTCTTCGATGTTTGTACCATGAACTATTGGAAATGCCACATCTATTGTTGCAAATATTTTTTGTCCAAATGTCTTTGGCGGATAAATCATTAAATCTAATGTGTTCCCGTTATTTACAGGTACAACTCTTGTGGAGGTACTCAATAATTCGCTTATATTTTTATACTTATCAATGTTTCCTATATCGTTTCCAACATAAAACAGATTGTTTTTTGTGATATATATCGGCAATACATCGTATACATCTCTATCAAAGTTTTCCAATGCCTGTAAAGCTGATATTATAGATATTTCATGCTCTGTACTGTTGCCACCAAAAAATACTCCAACTCTTATTTTCATTTTCACCAATACCTTTATGTTTAAATTGTCTTAAATACTGATTAATTATATATCAATTTTGACATATATGCAAAAATAAATGAAGATAAATGCACAAAAATAATATATTTCAGTTTTTTATTTTAAAAAATATTCGGGCGAACAAAGTTCGCCCCTACATTTGCATAATACATTTCTTTCGCTAAATTTAAATTTGTGTTCAATTATTTATTTTAGTATTAAATAGCTCTTGTAGCATTTTCTAAAAATGCTCTTGTTTCATTGTCTAAAAGTGGTGCTATTTCCTCAAACACTCTCTTGTGATAGCTGTTTAACTGATTTTTTTCAACATCTGTAAGCATTGTTACATCTACTAAATCCAAGTCTATTGGTACAAGAGTTAAATCTTCAAACTTTAAGAAATTACCAAATTCATTTGTCTCGTCTTGTGCAACATAGATAAGATTTTCTATTCTAACGCCATGCTTACCCGATTTATATACTCCCGGCTCATTGGATACTACCATGCCCGGTCTAAAGGCGACTTTGTTATATGCTGGACTAATTCTGATCGGGGCTTCATGCACATTTAAAAACGCTCCTACACCATGTCCAGTGCCATGACCAAAATCTAAATGTTGCTCCCACATCTTGGACTTTGCAAATATATCTAGCTGCATTCCAATAGTGCCCTCTTTAAATACTGCATTACCAAGGCTAAGATGTGCTTTTAATACTGTGGTAAAGTCACACCTTTCTTCTTCAGTTGGATTTCCTAGCGAAATTGTCCTTGTTATATCAGTAGTTGCTCCTAGGTACTGTGCCCCTGAGTCAAGTAGTAGCATTGAGCTATTTTCAAGCACATAATTGCTCTGCTCATTAGCCTCGTAATGAACTATCGCTCCATGGTCTTTGTAACCGGCAATTGTTTCAAAAGAAAGGTCTACAAAATTTTTATCTTCTCTTCTAAACTCTTCCAGCTTATCAGCTACGGATATTTCGCTCATTGGTTCTATACCTATATTTGTCTTAATATAATGAAGAATTTTAACCATGGCAACAGCATCTATTTTGTGGAATTTTTTCATGTAAGCAAGCTCTATGTCATTTTTTATCACTTTTTTAAGAGTTATAGGAGATGTGCCACCTATTATTGTGCCTGATTTTAGCATTTTGTTGAATAGCATATAGTTTGTAGCTTGCTCGTCTATCAAGATTGTGGAGTTTTCTATGTCAGCTAAATCATCATATATGTCTTTATAATTTTTAACTGTTATGTTGTACTGTGCTAGATAATTGTTTAAATTTTCATCTAATTTCAATTGGTCAATATATAGTGTTGAAATTGTATTGTGTGCATAGTTTTGTATCAGCATAAATGCGTAAAACACCGGATTGCAAGTAACATCGTTTCCTCTCATATTTAGCAAATAAGCTATGTCGTCCAGTTTTGTCGCCAAAAAATAATCGCATTTTTTATCATACAATACTGTGCCGATATAATCTATCTTTGCTCTAACAGACTCTCCTGTGATGTCTTCACTTAGTACAAATGGCTTATTTGCAGGCAATTGTGGTCTATTTGTCCATAAAGCATCCGCTACATAGTATTCCATCTCTAAAGTAGAGTTTGTTTTTTTTGCGATATCGCTAAGTCTTCTACCATCTGAGGTGCTAGTACACCTTGCATTGAAGGCTATTTTTGAGCCGGATTTTATATTTTTTTCTATATAATCAATATATGATGATTGCCCTTGTATCATTTTTTGTAATTTTATTTCATCAGGCAACTGCTCCTCTGCCTGTAAAAAATATCTTGAGTCTGTCCAAAGTCCTGCTTTATCCTGCTCTATTACTAGTGTGCCTGCTGAGCCTGTAAAGCCTGACACAAAACTTCTTAATCCGAAATAATCAGCCACATACTCACTTAAATGGTCATCTTCTGTAGGGATAATATAGTAATTTACATTATCATTTTTCATTTGCTCTTGGATTTGATTTATATAAGACATTTTTCCTCCAATTTAAAATAAAATTTATTGTTATATATTCACACCGCTTATTTATTTGAGTCATTTTTCGGGAATAATAGTGCCTCCAGCTCTTCTTCAGTTATGTCGGTCTCATTGTAGGAAAGTCGTTTTTTAGATTTTTGAGTGCCGGTCTTTTGAGATTTATTGAACGTCTCTTTTAGATTATCAATTGAGCTTTGTTGCTCCAGCTTATATTTTTCAAGTGCATTATTCATTTCATCAAAGGTGATTTCACCTGAATAATAATCATCATACTCCTTTTGCCCTGTCAAAAAGCTAAATACGCTTTGCAGGGTTATTTTTTCGTTTATATATCCCAAGGACGAAGTAATTGCATCTATTGGATAATTTTCATAAAAAAATCTGATAATTTTTTTGTCCTCATCGGTAAAGCTATTTAATTTAAATATGTTTTTTATATGCTCTGAAAATTGTTCCTTGGTCATGTCGTTTGCTATAATTTTTTTGCCGTATTTATTAAACACTTCATGCCACTTGGTCAAAACCGCATTTAAATATCTAAAGCTTGGACTTTTTGTCTTGGTAGTTTCGTCGATAGCCTTGTATATTACCTCCAAAGAAAAGTTGTATACATACATCCATGTGTCCATCATTTCTTTTTCAGGCTCTGTAGGTAATCTGAACACTTCACCCCAATATTTGAAGATTTTTCTTCTCTTATCGTACTGGTCATCTATTGTGTTTAGTGTGGTGTCCAAATCTCTTGTAGTCATTATGCCATCTTTTGCCCACTGCCTTAGAGTTTTGATTGCCTCTGCCACGCTGGCGGTCTTTTTTTGCTCCATGTTAAATTTAAATGCCTCTACTACTACATCGTAGGCAACATCATTATTTCTGATAAAGGTGTCGATTTTTTTGATGTTGTATGGTGTAAGGAAATTTTTTGTGATTTCTTCTATGTTGTCATACATCTGTTTGATTTTGTTGTTTTGTGTTTCAATTTCTTCGTTTTTAATGTATGTATTATTGGCAGAATTTGTAAATGGCAAAAACTCAACGCTATAGTTATCTGTAGTGGAGTTTTCCACAAAGTGCTTGACTATAAGTCCGCAGGCTTGCAAGTAGTCAAATGCTTGTAGTGCCTCATCATGTGTCATGGAAAGCTCTTTTTCTATGTCCTTTAGGTTCTTTACCCCAAGAGTTTGTACATTTTGTGCCAAGTAGTATCCGTAAAGGTAGACTTTAAGATATTTTGGCTCTAGGACGGGGAGTACCTGCTCAAAAAATTTATTGTCTATGACAGTCTTTTCTTCTTTTTTCTCTGTTAAAAAAAACATATGCCCTCTTTAAAAGTAAAATTTTAAAATTTAGTTAGTATTTGTATTAATAATTTTAACCTTTAAGTTTTCTTTTTTTAAAAAGCTTGCCCTTATTTTAATGTCATATTTTTTTTCTAAACTTTCTATATTTTTTAAAGCGTTTTTACTTTCAAATAGCGGAATATTAATTTCAACTTCTTTTTTTTCATTACTTGCTAGCTTGTGGTCTATTTCATAAAATATATAATTTTCTGAGTATAAGCTTATATTTTTATCGTAGATATATTCCTGCAAGCTGAGGTCTTTTTTTCGTATAGTTAGTATAAATATTGAATTTGAGCTTTCAATGGTCGGATTTATATCTACGCTGTTTAGCTCATAGCACAATATGGTTTTAAGAGCTTGTATATAGCTTGGCTTATACATATCTATAAAATCTATAGCAACTAGACCACTTATGCCCCTTAGTGAAATTTGTCTAGCTATTTCTTTTGAGGCAAGCTCATTTATTTCCAAAGCGTTTTTGTCCTTGTCCTTATGTTTGAAAAACCCGCCTGAATTGACGTCAATTACATACATTGCATCGGTTTTTTGGATAATCAGATTTATTTGGGAGTTTACTTTTACATGGGCATTTAAAAGCGAATTCACTTCACTTTGCAAATTTTGTTTTAAAAATAAATCTCCCTCAAGTAATACTGCATTTTCTATGTGTTTTTTCTGATTTTTATATTTATGATATAGCTCTTTATCGTTGGTGATTAACTCAATTGCCTCAGGATTATCTATTAAAAAACTCTGAGATGGCTCGTATTGTCTGTAAATCAGCTTGTCCTCAGAAGTAATGCTTGCTTTTCGTTGTAGCTCATTATATTCGCTATACAAATAATTTACCTCTTGAATTAATTTTTCTATATCCTCATTTTTTGTGTAAGAACGGATAATTATTTTGGCTGAGTCTAATATTTTTTTATCAATTAATTGGCTAACTTGCTCTTTTAAGCTCTCGTCAGACTGATTTTTAGCCACATTTATGCCCGTATCGCCAAAGACAATTATCACATAAAGTCCAACTAAGGTGATTTTATCTGTCAATACCGGATTTTTACTGCCATGGTGCATCTTTTTTATCTGTACCAACTTTTTTTCAAAGCTTTCTTGTTTTTCATAGTGCATAAACCCGTTTAAATCCTTAGTTAGGCTAAATGTGTAAGAGTGCATGGATATATTTTCTTTTTTCTTAGATGCTATAAAAATGTCGTTTTGAAAATAGTCTTGTGACTTGTCCAGCAGTTTTATTTTCAATATTTTGCTATCTTCTACCAAGGCGTATTTATCAAAAAAATCGCCTTTTTGAATAATTATTTTTTTCATTTTTAATCCTGTGCGTACTGGGATACATCTGAAAGAGATATGCTGACTACCTCTGAAATCCCTTTTTGCTGCATAAATACAGCGTACATATAATCAGATGCCTCCATGGTATTTCTTCTGTGTGTGATTGTGATGAACTGTGTAGTGTCTTTTAAAGTCTGCAAATACTCAACAAACCTGAAAATATTTGCATCATCAAGTGGTGCATCTATCTCATCAAGTATACAAAACGGCACTGCTTTTTGGCTGATTATTGCAAATAGTAACGCAATAGCAGCTAATGCCTTTTCTCCTCCTGAAAGCATAGATATTCCTTTTAATTTCTTGCCCGGAGGCTGCACTGAAAGCTCGATATCTGAGCCAAGCACATCAGTCTCATCGGCAAGTATTAGCTTTGCACTTCCTCCTCCAAAAAGTATAGAAAAAATAGCAGAAAAGTTTTTATTAATGATATTAAAGCTGGTCTTGAAATCTGAAATCATATCTTTTTCAAGATGCTTGATTATCTGTCTAAGCTGAGAGATTGACGCCTCCAAATCCTCTTTTTGAGTTTTGTAGAAAATGTATCTTTCGTTTACCTTTTCAAACTCCTCTATTGAGTCAATATTTACGTTGCCAAGGGAGGATATATCCGATTTTAATTTTTTTATTTCCGTTTCGGTAAATTTTAGGCTGTCGTCCTTGTAGTCATATATTTCGCTGATTGAGATGTCATAGCTTTCTTTGATATTTTCTTCTATCAGGCTTAGTTTGTAGTCTACTTTATCAAGCTCGGTTGAAAAGCTTACTAAATTTTGTGCAAAATCAGTATTCTTTTTATTAAGCTCGTCCAGCTCTGCTTTTTTAGCCTGATAGTTTAACTTTATTTGGACTATGGTCTCTTCAAGTCTTTGTATTTTTTCTTCCAGTTCTTTTACTAAAATTTGTCCTTGGTCAATATTTTTTTGCAATTCTAAAATTTCATTTTCAGCTAATTCAATACTTTCTATATTTTTATCAAATTTTTCCTTTGCAGAATTTTTTTCTTTTGTCGCTTGCTCTATTTCTTTTTGTGCGGTATCGATATTTATCTGCTCAAATTGTTTACTTTGTGTCAAATTAGAAAGCTCAAGTGTCTTTTGTGACAAATCTTGTAAATTTTTATCTAAGATTTTTTCTTGATGTTCAAGCTTTTTAGCCTCTTCTTGGAGTTTTAGCTCTGTTTTTGCTATTTTTTTATTTATATCGTCAATGGTTTTTTGGTCTTCTTCAAGAGATTTTTTTGCCCTAGTATCTGAGTTGCTCAGTCCTTGGTGTTCAAGGTTTAGGCTGTCTTTTTTAGACCTTGCTAAATCTAAATCTGCATTTAGCTTTATATTTGCTGTTTGCATTTCGCTCAAGCTCGTTTGAGCTAATTTGATATTTTGCAGTAAATTTTCCAGCTCTGAATTTATGCTTTCTTTTTGTGATGTAAAATTTTGTTTTAAGTCTTTTTGTTTTTGTATACTTTGCTCTAAGTTTGATATTTTTTCTTCATTTTGGGCAATGTTTGACCTTCTGCTGAAAACATCTTTTGTATATCCTGTAGAGCCTCCTGTGATTGAACCTCCTACGTTAAATAGGTCGCCATCTTTTGTGGCTATGCGGAAACTATTTTGATATTTTTTGGATATAAATAGACCCTCGTTCATATTTTCAACGATTACCATTTTCCCTAGGATATTTTTTATTATATCTGCGTATTTTTCGTCATAATCAACTACATCTATTGCTTTTACTCCGATGTCGTTGTAGTTTAAATAGGCTGGTTTAATCGTATCTATTGGTAAAAATGTGGCTCTGCCAAGATTATTTTGCTTTAAAAAATTTATTGCAGGTTGAGAGTCTTTGGCTGTATCTATAATTATATTGTCCATTCTGCCTGAAATTAGCTGTTCTATTGCCTTTTCATAGCCCGGCTTTACTTTTATTACGTTGGCAACTATGTCTTTTACTCCTTTAAGAGATGTATTTTGAAGTACAGCTTTTATCCCCTTTGAAAAGCCCTGCATACTTTGCTCTAATTTTTTCAGCACTTCTGTTTCTGAATGTAGCCTTCTTTGTTCTAAAAAGAGATTGTTTTGAGCGTTGTTTGTATCATTTATTTTATTTTCTATTTCATATATTGTTTGTCTTTTTTGTTCAATTTGTGAGCTTATCTGATTTATTTCAGTTTGTTTATTTGTGATTTGCTCTTTTTGAGTATTTATTTTTGAATTTATGTCTTGGATATTTTGTTCTATTTCGCCTTGTTTTTGCAAGTATTCGCTGATTTTGTCTTTAAAGGAGTCGATATTTGTCTTTTGAAACTGCATTCTAGCCTCTAGCCTTGACTTGTCACTTTGCAAGTCCGATTTTTCATTTTCACATTTTTTTATGCTGTTTCTTATGTCAAATATTAGCTGTTTTGAATTTTGTTCATCAGCTTTTAATTGCTCTATCTCTTGTCCAAGTGTGTCTATCTCTGTTTGACTGGTTTTATTTTTTTCTTGGAGTTCATTAATGTATGCTTGTTTTTCTTGTGATTTTGTATCCGCTTTTTCTATTTGTTCTTTTAGTAATTCATTTGAAGTGTTTAAATTTCTAATTGTCTCATTTTTTAGCTCTATGCCTGATTGCTCCGATTTTATATCTGATTTTTTTTCTTGTAGCTCGTTTATGCTGGTTTGCTTTACCAGCTCTGAGCTTTCTTTTGCTATATTTAGGTCGTTTAACTCTGCTTGTTTTTGTGTCAGCTCTGATTTTATGGTATCAAGACTGTTTTCAAATTTTGATTTTTTTTCTAAGATAGTTTTCCTTTTTTCAGAGATTTCGTCTACTGTCTTTATGAATTTATTCAGCTCAAATTTTTTCAGTTTATCTGTTAATTCAAGATATTTTTCAGCTTTTATTTTTTGTTCTTCTAGGGGCTTTACTCTTATTTCTATTTCCTTGTAGATATCTGTTATACGCTCAAGGTTTTCTGTGGCTACATCAAGGTTTTTTTCGCCCTCTTCTTTTTTGTAGCGGTATTTAGTAATGCCCGATGCCTCCTCAAGCAGTGTTCTTTTTTGGCTGGAGCTTGCTCCAACTATTTCGTCTATTTTACCTTGAGAAATTATAGAGTATCCTTCTTTTCCTATACCTGTATCTAATAAAAGCTCTTTTATATCTTTTAGCCTGCAAGCCTTGTCGTTTATGAAAAATTTGCTCTCACCCGTACGATAAGCTTTTCTTTTTATGGCAACCTCGCTGTACTCAGTGTCTATCATACCATCTTCATTGTCAATGATTAAGGTGACTTCACACACTCCTACTGCGGATTTGTCCTGACTGCCTGAAAAAATTACGTCCTCTAGCTTGTCTGCACGCAGTTGTTTTATGCTCTGCTCACCTAGTACCCAGCGTACTGCGTCTAGTATATTTGACTTACCTGAGCCATTTGGTCCTACTATGGATATCATGCCCCTTGGGAAATTTATTACAGTTTTATTTAAAAAGGACTTAAATCCTTTGATTTCTAAAGCTTTTAAATACATTTGCCACCTATAATGAAAAAATTTCTATTTTGTTTTTTATTTTATTATTATACCATAATATGTATAAATTGATAAATCTATTTTACTTTGAAAATCTATAATTTCACGTTCCTGTATGATTTGTGATATAATATGAAATTATTAGTTAAATTTATTTTTTAATATACAGAAGGTTATCTTATGAAAATACTATGTAGCGGACCTACTTCAATTGCAAAAAATGTTTTAGACAAAATGTCTATTTCAAAGACCAATCCTGACCTTGACCCTGAATATTTAGGCTATCAAAGAGCTGTGGAAAATAAAATATCAAAACTTGCTCACACTGATGCAAAAAGCTTTTTTATGCTTGGCGAAGGGATAATTACGCTAGAAGGTGCAATTGTATCCTTGGTAGAAAAAGGCGAAAGAGTATTGGTTATTTACAACGGCTTTTTCGGTGAAGGCTTTGCAGACTATGTTGGCTATGTCGGAGGTGAGGCTGTAAAATTTAAAGGTGATTTCAGACGTGGAATTAATGTAGCTGATTTAAAAGCCTTTTTGGAAAAAGACCACGACTTTGCAGTAGCTACGATGGTACACTGCGAAACTCCATCAGGTATAACAAACGATGTAAAATCCATTTGTGAATTGTTGCACTCATACGATATAATTACCGTTACCGACTGTGTATCCTCATTTGCCGGAGAAGAAATATATTTTGACGAATTTAACATAGATGTGATGTTATCCGGCAGTCAAAAATGTATATCCGCTCCGACAGGCATCGGTATAGTGACTTTATCTAAAAAAGCAATCGACAAAATAAACGGCAGAAAAACAACTGTGCCTAGCTATTATTTAAACTACAAAAATTATTATGCTTTTAATGAGTCGTGTGGATTTCCATATACACAAAATGAAAATCTGATTTATGCAATTGATGAGGCACTTAGAAATATTCCTGAAAATTACGCTTTTCTCCACAAAAAATATGCCATTGCCACAAGAAACACGCTTATAAACTGTGGATTTGAGCTATTTCCCAAAGACAGCTTTTCCAATACAGTTACAGCCGTAATAACTCCTGACGGCATAAAAAGTGAAGATATTTTGTCACAAATGAGAAAGCAAAATATCGCCATCTCAAAAGGTGTCGGCGAATATGCCGAAAAAATATTTAGGATAGGACATATGGGGCATAACATCAATAAGGCAAATTTTATAGAAATGTTTGAAAAGCTTGATACCACCTTTAAAAACTTAGGAGTAAAACTAAACGGCTCATTAAAAGAAGAATTTGAAAAGGAAATATAACTATACAAATATATAATATTTTCACTATAATTTTTATAATTGACTTAAATCTATAAACATTGAATTTGTCTCATTTAATTTAACTTAAAATCACATAAATAGTCTCACAAAAAAGCAAATAATATTATATTATAAAAGCTAACATTATTGTAGAATTATATCAACACTACCAGACACGCCTCTTAACAATGCGAACAAAGTCGGGTTGTTTGATTATACTAATTTACTTTGAAAATTGTAGCATATATCTTGAAAAGAAATTTATGCTACTACCTTATGCAAAAATTTTTACAATGAAAACTAATACTACACTTTCTTATGTAAGTTAGTTTAGATTATAATTCAAGAAGAGTTTTTGAAAACTTTTCATTGTTATTAAAATTTTTTACTATTTCATTGTATACTTTTATTTTTATTATAACTGTGATACAATAAATACACACAATAATTTTTAGGGGTGCTGTAAAAAGCTGAGATTATACCCATTTACCTGTGCGGATAATGCCGGAGCAGGGATGAGATAATATGCTATTTATTTGTACTCCTTATTGAAAAGGAGTTTTTTTATGGAAAAATTTTCAGTGGCAATACAGGTCTTGCCACAAACCAATTCAAAAGAGGAAACTGTCAGGATAGTTGATGAGGTTATAGCCTATATTGCGTCTTTTGATGTAAATTATGTCGTCACACCTTTTGAAACTGTAATCGAAGGCGATTTTGAAACCTTGATGAAAATAGTACAGGGTTTCCAAGATGTGGCTATAAGGGCTGGTGCTCCATCTGTAATGAGCTATTTGAAGATGAATTATTCTCCAAAAGAAGGAGTGCTTACAATTGACGAAAAAACAGGAAAGTATAACAGATAGGCTCTCACCTTATATTGCAGTTGTCGGTCTACTTGTGATTTGGCAAATATTTTCTGATATGCAAGTCGTGCCGAAATATCTTTTGCCATCACCGACTGATGTTATAAAAGCCTTTATCGCTGATTATGAACTAATTTTTCAGCACACAAGATATACTATGGTTGAGGCGTTTGCGGGTCTTGGTATTGGATTTACTTTAGGATTTATCTTGGCTATACTTATGGATTTAAGCATAGTATTTAAAAAAATGTTTTATCCATTGGTAATCATCACTCAGACTATACCGACTGTTGCTATAGCTCCATTATTGGTGATTTGGCTAGGCTACGGACTTACTCCAAAAATTACCTTGGTTGCCATAACTTCATTTTTTCCGGTGCTGATTTCTATGACAGATGGCATGAGCTCAGTAGATAATGACAGCATCAATCTAATAAGAGCTATGGGTGCTAATAAATATCAAATCTACGCCATGGTAAAGTTGCCGGCGTCACTTAAAAGCTTATTTTCAGGATTAAGAATTTCTCTTTCTTACGCAATAATTGGTGCAGTAGTGGCAGAGTGGCTGGGCGGGTTCAACGGTATCGGTGTATACATGACAAGAGTTAGAAAATCCTACGCCTTTGACAAAATGTTTGCCGTTATATTTTTTATTTCTGCACTTAGCTTAATCTCAGTCTATTTATTAAAATTATTAGAAAAAAAGCTTATAAAATATGAATAAAATATACAAAAAATCTTAAATCGAAAGGATTAAATATGAAATTAAAAGCAAAATTATTACCATTTTTAATATTACCATTAATAATGCTTGGTTGCACTTCTGCACCTGCTAAAACCTCTGAGCAACCTGCACCTAAAGAAACTCAAAAGGAAAAAATAAGCATCGTGCTTGACTGGACTCCAAACACTAACCACACTGGACTATATGTAGCAAAGGACAAGGGTTACTTTGATGAGGCGGGAGTAGATGTAGAAATAGTCCCACCACCTGAAGGCTCTACTACACAATTAATTGGTAGTGGCAAAGGTCAGTTTGGTATTTCTTTCCAAGACACATTGGCACAAAACTTTGCCTCTGATAATCCAATGCCGATAACTTCTGTTTTAGCTATTTTGCAACACAACACCTCAGGCGTAGTTTCTTTAAAAGAACAAAATATCGCCACTCCAAAAGCTCTGACCGGCAAAAGATACTCTACATGGGATGACCCTATAGAGCTTGCTATGTTAAAATACATTGTAAATCAAGACGGGGGAGATTTTGAAAAAGTAACCAAAGTGCCTTATGCAGAAAATATTATCGCACAATTACAAGATAAATCAGCCAATGGCTCTGATAGCGGCTGGATTTATTATGCTTGGGACGGCATAGCCTTCAAAGTAAAAGGACTTGAAACTAACTTTATAAACTTCGCAGACTATGGCAAAGAGCTTGACTACTATACACCGGTTTTAATCGCAAATAATGATTACCTGAAAGATAATAATCAGCAGGCACAAAAAGTTATAGACGCTATAGTAAAAGGTTATGAATTTGCAGCCAAAAATCCTGATGAGTCAGCTCAAATTTTACTCAATAACGCTCCCGAACTTGACAAAGAATTAGTAGTCGAAAGTCAAAAATGGATAAGTGCAAAATATATAGACGACGCTGAAAAATTTGGCGTATTTGACAAAGACAGATGGAATAATTTCTACGCTTGGCTATGGGAAAATAAATTAATACAAAAAGAAATACCAAAAGATTTTGGATTTACAAATGAATACATCAAATAAGCAGTTAATTAAAACACCCTATGACATCATTCCTCAGCTAGAGCTAAAAAATATCACCGCAGGCTATGAAGATAAAATTGTAATAGAAAATATCAGTCTGATTTTGCAAAAAGGAGAGATAATCAGCCTTATAGGCAAAAGTGGAATAGGCAAATCCACACTTTTAAATGCAATCTCAGGACTAATAGAGCCTAAAGAGGGCAAAGTTTATCTTATGGGCAAGGACATCACTGGTACTACAGGAAATGTCAGCTATATGCTGCAAAAAGACCTACTACTGCCATTTAAAACAGTCTTGGACAATATCGCCATGCCACTAATCATAAAGGGCAAAACAAAAAAAGAGGCAAGAGAGCTTGCAAAAAACTCTCTTGCAGAATTTGGACTGGAGGGCTACGAAAAAAAATACCCATCTTCATTATCCGGAGGTATGAAACAAAGAGCCGCACTACTAAGGAGCTATTTATTTTCAAAAGACGTAATCATGCTGGACGAACCATTTTCTTCACTGGATTATATCACAAAATTAAAAATGTACGCTTGGTTTACAGATATGGTCTCACGCCTTGGCATATCAGCAATATTTATCACCCACGATATACAAGAGGCTCTGACCCTGTCTGATAAAATCTACCTTTTGTATGGCAAACCCGCCCATATAAAATTTGCCATGGACATGAGCGACAAATCCATAAAAGACCCACTAAATCCAAAATTTGCAAAAAATAAAAAAATATTGTTGGATATGATTGAAGAAGGTTAATTTAGATATTTATTTAATATATTCATCTGTAGATATTTTTTTGTCCCACTATATAAGCTAAAGGGCACTTTAGCTTTTCAGCAGGCATCTATATTTTATAATAAAATTAATTGTTTGCTTTATAATTTTGACATCTATCCGAAAGTTAATAAATAAGATAGCTAAGAAAAAACTGAAAAAAGATAAATAATATGCAAAAAGCCTTATTTTACTTGATTAATAGTAAAATAAGGCTTTTTTATTCTTATACTGGGTTATAATGACTTACTATTCTACTTCTTGTTTCACATCTGCAAATTCTTTTGCCATTTCTTTTATGCTATCTACTACTTTTGCATCGTAGGTTTTTTTGGCTTGGTTTATGGCGTAGTAAAAGGCTTTGGCATTTGATGAACCGTGAGCTTTTACTACTATTCCGTCTATTCCGATTAGCATTGCTCCGCCGTATTCTTCGTAGTCAAACTTGGATTTGACTTTTTTTAGTCCGTCCTTGGCAAGCATTGCTCCTATTTTTGATTTCAGTGAGGACATTAGGGATTGTTTTATTAACTTCATCAGTCCTATGGCTACACCCTCTGTAAGTTTTAAGACTATGTTTCCTGTAAATCCGTCACAAACTAAAACGTCCACTACTCCACTAGGTATGTCTCTGCCCTCTACATTGCCGTAGAAATTAATTTTTTTATTTTCTTTTAGTAATTTGTGTGTCTCTTGATATAATGTGCTACCCTTAGTTTCTTCTGTACCAATATTTACTAAGCCTACGCTTGGATTTTGTGTGTCAAATATGGCTTTTGAATAGGATGAACCCATAAATGCAAACTGATTTAGATATTCCGGTTTTACGTTCGCATTTGCTCCTAAATCAAGTAAAATCATTGGTTTTTTAACTGTAGGATAAGCCACTATTAGTGCAGGTCTTAGTATGCCTTTTATCCTACCCACTATTAATGTACCTGCTGTAAGGAGTGCTCCGGTGCTACCGCTGGAGATAAATGCGTCCGCCTTTTTTTCTTTCACTAAATTTGCACCGACTACAAATGGGGAATTTTTTTTTCTTTTCATAGCTGTAACTGGCTTTTCATCGTTGGTAATATTTTCTGAGCAGTGAATTATGCTTATCTTGTCGCTGTCTAATTGCATATCCTTTAGCTTGGACTTTATCGTTTTTTCGTCTCCAAGAAAGATGACTTCTACTCCCAGCTTATCAATTGCTGAAATTCCTGCCTCTATTTGTGAAAATGGTGCATTATCTCCACCCATGGTATCAATAGCTACTATCATTTTAACTCCATTTTTTATTTCATAAATTAATATAATTTTATCAAATTTTCCGATAAAATATTAAAAATAAATCTAGTATCATATTTTAACATAATTTGTTGAAATTATTGTTAATTTATTTAATTTTCAAATTTTCTTTGTATTCTTCTTCTTTAAAGCCTAAAAGTGCAAAATCGTCGCCTAATAATATTGGTCGTTTAATTAATATTCCGTCTGTTGAAAGTAGCTTATATTTTTCATCGTCAGTCATATCTTTTAGCTTATCTTTGAGGTTTAGCTCTCTATACTTTTGACCTGAGGTATTGAATAATTTTTTGATATCTTTTCCGGATTTTTTGTGTATCTCTTTTAATTCCTTGGCTGTTGGAATATCTTCAACTATTTCTCTATATTCGTATTTGATATTATTGTCGTCTAAAAATTTTTTAGCCTTTGCACAAGTTGAGCATCTTTTGTAGCATATAAATTGCATGATTTTTCTCCTTTTTATACAAAACGATTGATAATACTTTATTTTATAATACCCATATAATGCTTTTAAAACTTATATTTTATTAAAAATATATTTGAATATAATTTAAAGGCTGATATTTATTTTAACTTTTTTTATGTTTATTATAAAATTGTTTGAATACTTTTGAACTAAATATATAACTTATATAAATAGTTTGCTATGTCGCTTAAAAGTCTTATATATTTTCATGAAAATGGTATAATGTTATAGCGTTAATTTTGCGATGTAGAATTTTTTATTAATAACTGGAAGGCGGATTTTGATGAAAACTATTTACACTGGTAAGACAAAAAATCTTTTAGAAGATGAACAGGGCAATATCCATATGTTTTTTAAAGACGATGTTACTGGAAAAGATGGTGTATTTGACCCGGGTGCTAACCATGTAGGACTATCTATAGATGGTTCAGGGCTTGCAAACTTAATAGTGACTACTCACTTCTTCGAATTACTTAAAGAAAAAGGTATTAAGACTCACTATGTAAAATCAAATATAGACGAAAAAACTATGCAGGTTGAAAAGGCAAAAGTGTTCGGCAAAGGTCTTGAAGTTATTTTACGTTACCGTGCAGTAGGCTCTTTCCTAAGAAGATACGGTGATTACGTTGAAGAAGGTGCACCTCTTGACCATTTTGTAGAATTCACTCTAAAAGACGATGATAGGGAAGACCCTCCTATAACTAAAGACGGTTTGGTAATGTTAGGAATAATGACTGCAGACGAATACGAACAAGTCGTAGCCCTAGAAAAGAAAATCGGTGATGTAGTTAAAGAAGATTTAGCTAGCAAAGGTCTTGACCTTTATGATATAAAGTTTGAATTCGGCAAATTAGTATCCACTGGCGAAGTAGTATTAATCGATGAAATTGCAGGCGGAAACATGAGAGTATACAAGGATGGAGAATATGTATCTCCTCTTGAAATAGTAAATTACTACAAGTAAGATTAACATCCTACCAACAACTTTAATTACTTTATTATTAATCCTTTCAACTTCAGGCGGGCAAAGCTCGCCCATGCTTGATGTTTAGTATACAAGCTTTATAAATATAAAAAATTAGCTTGCTCGTTTAATTTCGGGCAAGCTTTTTTATTAAAGAGCTATTTATCCAAAAATTTTTTGACATCATACTCACAAACCGGTTTGCTAAGCAAGAACCCTTGTATAAGGTCGCAGCTATTTTGTTTTAAAAACATCAGTTGCTTATTAGTTTCTATGCCCTCTGAGATTACTTTTATTTGCATTTTATGCACCAAATGTATTATAAATGTAATTAGCTCTTCTACTTTATAATCCACTCCTATTTTATCAATAAATGCCTTGTCTATTTTTAGTATATCAATTGGTAGCTCTGTCAAATAGCTAAGCGAAGAAAATCCTGTACCAAAATCATCAAGGGAGATTGATATGCCAAGTTTCTTTAATAGGTTTATCTTTTCTATAGCAATCTGCTTATTTTTGATTATTACAGACTCTGTAAGCTCAAACTCAAGACAGTTCGGCTTAATGTCATGTTTTTTAATTATAGATGTGACCTTTTCCACAAAATTAGGTGTATCCATCTGAACAGTGGAAATATTATAGGCAATCTTTATGTTTGTAAAGTTTTCTTTTTCAAGCTCCTTTATCTTTTTACATACTTCATTTAATCCCCACTCGCCAATTTCATTTATATATCCCTTTTCTTCGGCAAATGGAATAAAGCTTGCCGGACTTATCAGCTCACCGTTTGGTTTTTTCCATCTAATTAAAGCCTCAAAAAGCTCTACTTTATTTGTTATAATATCAAAAATTGGTTGATACTCAAAGTAAAATTCTTTATTCCTTATTGCCCTAACTAGGCTGTTTTCCATTTCCACTCTTTGCAACATCAGTTGCTCAATATCCTTATTATAAAATCGGAATTTTTTCTTGCCTTCACTTTTTGCCTTATACATAGCTGTATCGGCAGCCTTCATAAGGTCAACGGCGGTTTTTCCATCCTTAGGATACTCTGCAACTCCTATACTGGCAGTCACTTTTATGCTCTTTTGTTTTAAAAGCAATTCCTCCTCAAACAAATTGCATATCTTATTCAAATAAATTTCCAACACTTCATTAGTAATCGCCCTATGTATGATAATTGCAAACTCATCTCCGCCTAATCTGCCAAAAACATCTTGTGCATTTACATTTTGAGATAATTTTTTTGCAACCAGCTTTAATATATCATCACCTGTATTATGCCCTAATACATCATTGATGGCTTTAAAATTATCCAAATCTATAAATCCGACAAAAAATCTTTCATTAGGGCAAATCCCTGAATTAATCTTTGCTTGTATAAATTCATATATCCTTTTTCTATTTAAAATGCCTGTCAACTCATCATTATTCGCTAAAAATTCAAGCTCACTTTGCTTTTCCATAATCGTCATGTTGTATTTTTCAAGACTTTCATACTGAACTCTCAGCTCCTCCTCATTTGCAGAAAGAATTTCATACAAGGACAAGATTTCTTTATTTTTTTCTGTCAATTTTTGAGTTTCTGCAATTCTGCTTCCAACAAGAGTTCTGTTTAATCTTATTACAAGCTCATTACAACCAAGCGTAAATAAAACCATCATCAGTATGCTTATATAGTTGCCAGTATATAAAGTAACCCCGCTATAGTTGTTGTATGCAAAGGTATACTCAATAAACATTAAGAAACTAGCAATTAAATAGCAGCTCACTGTTGACCTAGTATTTAATCTTGCAACTATTGCCAATATCAGAAAAATAAACCAATATGCAACAAAAAGCTTATTATAATAAACGATATATGTAAGTAACAGCCAAAGCGATATGGTAAGCCCCAAGACATGGTGTTTTAGTTTTATATCTATGCAGCTATCCACTAACCATATCAATCCAAGTGCAGTAGTAACAATAAATAACCAATAAAAAACTATTGTCGGCAGATATATTTTACAGTGCAAGCCGAAAAATATTGAGATAGTAGAGCCTATAATAAAAATATATGCCATTGTATATGTAGTCAAATCAAACCCGAATTGTTCAATGTCCTCATTGGTTACAGCATTTGAGAGATTGTAAAATTTTTGTCTATAGTTTTGAAAAATATTCATACTTAACTCCTAAAAAATTTTACAAAAATTTATCTACCGACTAATCATAATTATAGCATAGTTTTTTCTATAATTCCACATACCTATAAATATATAATTTCTAACAAAAGTTATGCCCAATAGCAATATATCTTACACTAAACTCAAATAAAAAATGGAATAAAGCTTAGATATATTAAATAGCCTCCTAGTTATAAAAAACTAAAAGCATCAGTAAAAAATATATCAAGCTTTATTCCATATTTTAATATAATATCTTAAACACAACTAAGATGAAAATTTACAGTCAATTTCCCCTTAAATTACCTTTGAACTCTACCTGAGGCATCGCCATCTACTAAAGTTTGCACCTCTTGTTTACTCATAAGGTTAAAGTCACCCTTAACAGTATGCTTTAAAGCTGACGCTGCAACAGCAAATTCTAAAGCCTCTTTACTACCTTTGCCGTCAAGCATAGCCGAAATTAGTCCCGCTGCGAAGGAGTCTCCTCCGCCCACTCTATCTACAATCCTTAGCTCATATTCTCTAGAATGATAAAATTCTTTTCCATCATAAATAACAGCTGACCAGCCGTTATCTGATGCACTATAAGACTCTCTAAGAGTGCTTACTACATGAGTGAAACCGAATTTTTCTTTCATTTGTTTGAATATCGTTTCATAAGCAGCCGCATCTAAAGAACCCTTTGTAACATCTAAGCCTTCCGGAGTAAATCCAAGACACAAAGACGCATCCTCTTCATTACCTATGCACACATCAACATACTGCATTAAATCAGTCATAACCTTTTGAGCTTGAGCAGGAGTCCATAATTTTTTTCTATAGTTTAAATCTATGCTGACAGTTGCTCCGGCTTTTTTAGCTGCAATCATAGCAGCCTTAGTAATTTTTGCCCCATTTTCAGATATAGCAGGGGTAATACCTGAAGTGTGAAACCATTTAGCTCCTTCAAAAACTTTGTCAAAATCAAATTCGCTTGGCTCAGCCATAGCTATGGCACTGTTTGCTCTGTCATATATAACCTTTGACGGTCTTGCAGATGCACCTGTCTCTGAATAATATATGCCTACTCTGTCTCCACCTCTTACTATATAAGAAGTGTCAACCCCATATTTCCTTAGAGCATTTACAGCTGCCTGACCTATTTCATGTTTTGGTAGCTTAGTAACATAATATGCCTTATGTCCGTAATTAGCAAGAGAAACGGCAACATTAGCCTCTCCACCACCATATATAGCATCAAAGCTCTCAGCTTGAACAAATCTGTCATATCCGGGAGTTGATAATCTTAACATAATTTCGCCTAGCGTAACTACTTTACTCATTATTTTCTTACCTCCGCAATTTTAGCAAGATATGCTTGTGCTTTTTTCTTTATCTCTTCCCTAGTACCACTTGCAAGATTAGAGCCTGCTCCTACAGCAACAACTCCGTTTTTAAACCAGTCACCAATATTATTTAAATCTACTCCACCGGTAGGCATAAGATTTACATGAGGAAGTGGACCATGAACAGCTTTAATATATGAAGGTCCAACAGCAGAGCCCGGGAATACTTTTATTATATCTACACCATATTGAAGAGCTGTCGTAATTTCTGTTATAGTAAGACAGCCCGGCATATAAGGTATCTGATATAAGTTGCATAATTTTGCCACTTCCACATCAAAAGCAGGAGATACTATAAAGTTTGCTCCCGCCATAATTGCCAGCCTTGCCGTAGTAGCGTCAAGTACAGTACCTGCACCCAGTATCGCCTTATCTTTTAACTCTTCATTTAACTTTTTAAATACATCAAGTGCATCAGGTATAGTAAATGTAATCTCTATGATGTTAATCCCACCATCAATACAGCCCAAAGAATACTCTATAGCCTCCTCAACAGACTTACCCCTGACTACAGCAACAATACCCAGTTCTTTCACCTTGCTTAAAGTTTCCTGCTTTAACATGATTTCTCCTAACAATAATAATATAAAAAACAACACTTACTTTATCAATAAATAATGCCAAGTGTTTTGGGTCTACATAAAAAATATATAAAGAAACGTTTTTTTAACATAGAAATTTTTTAAATAATTCTAGTAAAATTTAAAATATCATAGTATCATAATTTTACTATGTGATATATTCTTTTACTATATGAAATTATTTAAAGTATAAATCAAACTTTTTACTATGTCAATAGCTTTGATTATATTTGATGTATAATTTTATATTTTACTGAAATTACATAGTTTTTGAATTATAAAAAAATTATTATAAAATATTTAATCTACTTTTCTTGCATATAGCATAAAAATGTTTTAATATAAAAGTGGATATTTTACGAATTACTTAAATAAAACTTACTGAATAATTTGTATTAGATACAGTTTTTTTCAAATAACAAAATTTAAAGGTGACTTATGGAGAAAAAAAATCAATCAATTGAAAGAACTTTTTTAATTTTAGAATGTTTCAAAAATTATAAAAAAGGAGCTACTCTAACTGATTTATCCGATGCAACCGGGCTACATAAATCTACTGTATTCAGATTTTTAGATACATTAATATCTTTAGGATACATTAGAAAATCCGAATTAAAATATCATCTGACTTTCAAATTTTATAATATAGCCTCATCTTATCTAAATGAGTACAACCTAATTGAAATATCTGAGCCTTACTTGGAAAAATTATCCGAAAACCTTAATGAAGTAGTACATTTGGTTGTAAGGGACGGCAACTACTGCGTATATGTCAATAAAATAGAAGATAATAATGCAATAACAATGGGTTCAAAAATAGGAGCAAGAATACCGCTGTTATTAAGCTCAGTTGGAAAAGCAATCATTTCATATCAAAGCGATGATGAAATTAAAGCCGTATATGAGCAATCTATAATCAATAACCTTTTTGATGAAGATAAGCTTGATTTTAATGACTTAATCAATGACATAAAAGAAACTAGACAAACCGGCATAGGTATTGACGATGAAGATAATGAACCGGGTATATTTTGCGTAGGTGCTGCGATAAAAGCAGTAGGCGGTCAAATAATAGGAGCTTTATCTGTTACCGGTCCAAAAACAAGAATGATTGAAAAAGTAAAATCAGAAAATATCAAACAACAAGTTTTAGAAACGGCAAAATTAATCTCTTCAAAAATGGGGAATTAAAAATAGAATTTATGCCAAAATATAAAATAAAAAAACAAGCTTTATACTAATATACCTTTAAAATCGTAGTATAATAAATTTATATCTCACTTATCCATTTTCTTAATGTTATACTTTTTACCATTTCATTCGTTAGCTTATTTATTGTTTTACATAATCTGTTAATTACATCTTTTAATGTTTTAAATACTTCATTCTTGAACCCCATAGAACAGATTTATTTCAATATCTGTTCTATGGGGTTCATTTCCGGGGTGTATGGTGGTATGTGCGTTATTACTATGTTTTTTGGTATGTCTAAGTCTTTTGATTTGTACCATGTCGCTCCATCACATACTAAAATTATTATGTCATTTTTATATTCTTTAGATAGTTGTTTTAAAAATATTTTCATACAATTTGTATTACAACTCGGCATAATTAAAAAGAAGTTTTCTCCTGTGTTAGGTTCCACTGCTCCATACACATACCTATATTCTCTTATGTGATGGCATGGAGCTGTTGGTCTTGTTCCTTTTTTACACCAACAATGTTTTGGCTTATTTATTCTGCCAAATCCTGCTTCATCTTGAAACATAAGTCTTACTTTTTTATAAG
>QWCK01001123.1_pt1 | contig 41351 bp, 45 predicted proteins | sample 1972571 | NCBI WGS metagenome assembly QWCK01 (sample SAMN09866710, study PRJNA288562) | Human gut metagenome isolate term2_stool, whole genome shotgun sequencing... | isolation source: gut | host: Homo sapiens | place: USA: California | reverse complement strand
TTAAATATTTGCGTTCACCGTCATTGAGAAATTGTTAAAGAGCCGTGCCGCAAGCAAAACTGCTTTGTTGTAAAAACACGGGAACATTATCGTTGGACACCTACTTTGATTACGTAATCAAGGAGAACTGTCTATGTATCTAGCAACCTATATGGATACCAACTTCCCCGCCTTGCTTGTTCAATGTCCTAACGTTGAATACGTCAACGCAGTTTTAGCTTCCGCTCCTGCTGAGTTGAGTTGCGTAAACCTCGCAAGGATATGTGCTTATCTCTGCAAGAAAATCAAGACAGGAATTTATATCACTGTCTTGGATGGAGTCCTTCCACCTGATGATCTGTACATGATCAAGGTTGACTACGCCAACCAACTGTATCTCAAACGAATCTAACCCCTTCTAGTTTTATCCCAACCAAGGACAGGACACAAAGTTCCTGTCCTTTTTCTTTAAAGGTACTTATATGTTTACACGTAAACACTTCACATACACAGCTCTTCGTATCTCCGCTATCACCGACATCATCAAAGCACTCCCGGCCAAGAACCCCGGCAAACAAACTGTTGACAGTTCCGTCCTGCTGCTCGAAGAACTCTACGCTCGTATCTCAAAGCGTGTTGCTCAGAAAGCAAAGCTCTACCCCGAACTGTGCCAAGACTTCATTGTCGTTGCCGACTTCGTTAGTAACCACATCAAGAAGGCATCTCCTGAAGCCGTTACGTTAACAAAAGAAATGGTTGAAACGGAGGACTATAAGGTTTGCAGTAAAGCTGTAGCAGATTTCCTCACAAATCACTACGCAAAAGAGAAGGCCGAAGCAGAGAAGAAACAGCAGGAACAAGAGCAGAAAGTCCAAGAACCTCAAGCCGAGGCGCCTAAACCTGAACCTGTTGAACCTGAGAAACAGGAACCTGAAGTTGTTACGACACAGGAGAAAGAACCGCAGGAATCTGCAACACCTTCTAGTACAGAAGAAACCCCTGTTGTTTCCAACGCTACAGAAAGTAATAGTAATATTACGGAAATAATGGAAACAATCTACAAAACTATGACCGACAACGGAATCACAACGGCGACGCTGGTTTCGTTCTTAGTCAGCAAGTCCGCAAATTAAACAAGGAATCAACATGACATACGATACCTATATCAATACCATTGAAAGATTCGACGCAAGAACAATTTCAGCTGATGAAAAGTACGCTCTCACCCATCTTATAACATGGAGTGACATTGAAACCATCACCCTTCCTGGTGAAATGGGAGTTGCGATTGATGAAGCCATTGCTAATTTGATACCTGATGGTGCTCCGCTCTCCGTGTATTCAGATCGTTGCAGAGAGGTCGTTAAAAAATTAGACCCATACACCACTGCAATCATTAACGCATACATAAAGAAATTATGTAATGACTTTCCTGATAAGTGTCATCTTCATTTACAGGGAGAGCCGTCCTTGCAATTACTCATTACCTTGCTCGGTTTTCAAAGTCTTCTCGCTTGTGCAATTGGAGTCCTGACTGAGAATCCGATGCTGATTATCTATGCGATAGACGCATACTTTTTCAATCTTGGTACGGGTAAGGACGGCACTGGTGTGATGGGTATATCTCTAGCTTCCGTAAGAGATTATGTAAACAAGCATCAACATGGAGATACTTATTTCTACGATGACGCTAAACCTCTTCCGCCCTTCCCTTTCTACAAAGACGGCGACAACAACTACTGCTACGACAGCAACGAGTACACCAACCTTTTATTCTCGGTTGATAACCACGACCCCATTGATACCAACAGTTTATTTCCTGCGTTAATCAATGGCCTATCCAAGTTATCCACTCGAGTTGGCATTCGTGAATTAGAACCTGCAACTAAAGGAACAACCATGTTTACTCTTACCGACAATCAAAAGAACATTATTGACGCAGTGTTAAAACCCACTGGTGCTCCTTCTGCATCCGAGCTTATTGCATTAGCCAATGAATGCGCAGGTAAAAAGGAAGAGGTTAAAACCTTAGAGCAGAAAGTATCAGAACTTACTACTCAGATCGCAACGCTGTCTGCTAATCAATCAGTTGCCAACTTGGAAATTCATTCAACAGACGCAACAATCCCGAGCGGAACGACAAAACTTTACAACGTTGCCGATCTATTCCCCGAGCTTAAGAAGAAAAAGATTTCCTTCACGGTGACTGGTTATGAATGGAACGGTAAACACCCTCACGTACCTGAGATCAATCCTAACTATGTCTTCAACGTTGAAACTCTGTTGCCTCTGCTGTTAGGCATAGCTAACGGTGAAAACATTTGGTTGTCCGGACACACTGGCACAGGTAAGACCACGTTGATTGAACAGGTATGTGCAAAGCTAAACTATCCCTTGATCAGAGTTGCATTCGATCATGCGATTGATCGTTACGAACTCATGGGAACAACGACTCTGATCTCCGATGGTAAAGGAGGTACTAAGTCTCAGTTTAATCCGGGCATTTTGGAACAGTCCTTACCTAACGGTTACGTTCTCCTGTGTGACGAGCTTGATTGTGCAAGACCCGATTCTCTGTACGTTATGCAGGATGTGCTTGAACATAAGACTAAGTTCGTTCTTGAATCTAATGATGATACTGGCACTAAAGCTAGAGAGATTCACTTCCATCCGATGTCTCGAATCATTGCAACAGGAAACACCAAAGGCAACGGTGATCAGTTCAATCTATATCCTGCTTGTCGAACTCTTTCAGCAGCTACCTTGGATAGATTCACAACGTGGATTGAGGTTGATTATCTAAGCAAGGTAAGTGAAAAGAAACTGCTAAAAGATTCAGGATCGGTAGGAAACTTAAACGATAAGCAGATTGATTCCATCACTGAATTTGCCCGTTGTATGAGAGATAGATTTATCAACGGAACAATCCCCGTTTCATTCTCTCCAAGAAGAGAGCTTCAGTTTGCTAAGAAGACTAGCTTCTTGATGGCTGTTGCTAAGTACGACTTCGCAAAGGCAACCCGTGTCGCATTACAAGCAGTTGTTATTGCTTCAGCAGACAAGGACGCAGTTGATTCAATTCTCTCCCTTGCTCAGGTTGCCTTTGGTATTGACAACACTAAGGCTTACAAGAATATTTTCTAAGGATTGACCATGAACAACAGTAGATTTATTCAAGCAACGTGCGACACATCAAAAGCCGTTGGAAGAAACAACAGTATTAAAGTTCGGTTCTCAGGAGATGGTGCTTACACTGACGGCTCAACGATTACGTTGCCTTCTCTTCCTCCGTTTGGAAATATCTCTGACAAACAAATGAAAATCTTTCAGGGTTATAGAGACCATGAAACAATGCACATCTTACTTTCTCACATGAAGGACTATTCAAAAAGCAAGATTAAGAGTTGGGTAGATAACAATGAGATAGACAAGAAACTCACCTTCAATTGCCTGGAAGACATACGTATAGAACGTTGCGCTAACGAAGCATACTTCGGCATGGCTTCTAACATTCACGCTGTGAATCAAAGTCTGGGCGAAGACATTCTTGAAACCATTAAGAAGGAACAGGAGAAATGGAAAAAGAAAGGTAAGGATGTAACTGCTGAGACATTGTATGAGCCGTTGTACTACGCACACATGGTGACGATGGCTCGTGCACGTATGACTGCCGGATTTGAATATGACCCGCTGTTTGATATTTACGATACTGCTTCCGATAAATGGAAACAGTTTGCGGATAGATGGGCCCAGAAAATCAACTCAGTTCCTACAGGATGGACACCTCACGGTGTTGATCAGCAGGTTTCTTTAGACGGAGTTAAGGAAGTATTCTCACTGGTTCCTGCTTTCATTGCTGAAGTTGATAAGCTGAACCAGCAACAAGAACAGAAGGAGCAACAGCAACAACAGGCACAAGGGAATAACAAAAAGAAAAACGGTAAAGCGATGTTGGTTGATCAACAGCTTTCCGCTTCTCAGAATCCCAATCAACAGGGCCAAGGCGAAGAAGGAGAAACTAAGGATTCGAACAAGCTAAAGTCTGAGGATAAATCTAAGGCTGACGCTGAAGGAAATGCTGATCAAGGTCAAGCTCAAGAAGACAAAGCTGATCAGCAAAAGAAAGAGAATACATCCTCCAGCCAAGGCAAAGGAATGGGAAATGATGAGGCGCAAATTTATCGTTTCGATAAGGAGGCTGCACAGAAAGCATTGGTCAATGATATTAGTGCTGAGCTTGGCAGCGAGGAAGACATTCCTTTTTCGTCGAAATTTACAGAGGTAGTAAACAGCTATGAAATTTACTACGATTTTCGTGGCGATTTAAATTCCGATAACGCTGACAAATTATTCGGCGCTGTGAAGGATGATGTTATCAAGGCTAAGCGTGGATTAGAGATAGCTTTACAAGCTCGTAACGATGTTGATATGAAGAGCGGAGCCTTAAGAGGTAAGCTAGATTCAAAACGTCTCGTAGAAGCCGTGACTGGCAGCCCTTATGTGTACAGGAATCGCAAAGACGGAAGAGAGATGGACACAACAGTCACATTCTTAATGGATACAAGCGGTTCGATGGGAAAGGAAAGGATGTTTGAATCAACTAAAACAGCCTACGTTTTATGCAAGGCTTGTGAATCTGTGGGATGTCGAACTGAAATCTTTGCCTTCCCCGGACATGGAAGGGATGTTCTTTTTGAATCAAAGACAGCAGGTGCAAAGATATTTCGCAATCTCACCGCAATAAAAACTCTAAGCGAAAGGATTGACCAACCAGTTGTCAAAGAAAGATTCGAGTTTAACTCACACTATGGCTTCGGCTGCACACCAATTGCTGAAGCTGTAACTATCTTATTGCTTCGTCAAGCAAGTATGCTGACCAAGAAAAAGATTCTTATCGTCCTTACTGACGGTGATCTTTACTCTGATGCGGAGGAATACTTATCTGTTAACTGTAAAAAGTTTGCGAATAAAAACGGAATCCATTTGTTTGGAATAGGTCTCGGGGTTGAGTTGGATAAGGCGTTCAAGGACTGTGTAAAAGTAGAGTATGGAGACATAAGCCGCAAAGTCTTAACCCGTATGGCACAGATCATCGCAGAGGAGAAATAACATGGGCATCATCCCTATTGAAGAAGCTATGAAACTCAGCCCCACTGCTCGTGAGATTTGTTTAAGGCTCAGGAGAATGTCGCTCGATAAGATTTGGTATATGTGTCTTGAACAAACTCACGACAGAGAAAAGGCAGTTGAAATCTATAACCAATACGTTCGTATGGAAGAGGATGAATGGAGGAAGGATCAAATCAAATTTGAGAATCAATCTGCTCGATACAAGAGCTTCAAACGGTGGAGAAGAAAGAAACCGTACTATAGATGTTAATGTTAAGTAATAAAAGAAAAACTTTTCAGGTAATCATATCTGAACATTACTAAGGATTGGAAATATATGTATAATTGTTTCCAATCCTTTCCTTATAGGAGATACGTGATGGAAAAATTAGAAAGAAACATTCAGTCCCTTAGAGACGAACGAGATTTTTACAAACGAGCTTACGAAGAGTTGCTTCAGAGACTATCCACGGGTGAGTTTAATCTGAAAACACAGACCGTTCACAACGATCTTCCTGTTACAGACAAAACTGAAACCAATGTAATAGTTGAACTCAAAGCTCTGACTGTTAAACGTCTCCTTATTTTAAGCGCCTTCTTTTTATACGGCGCAAAGATAGACGAACTCAGCAAGGTGTTCGATGTTAGTGAGAATTCGATAAGAGTGAACTTATTCAGAGCAAGGGAAGCACTTGGAATGAATGACGGAGCTCAGCGTGTTCTCGATGTTACTGAAGGATTAAAGCAATATGACAACGAGGAGTTTCAGCAAAAAACAGGGGTTCCAAAAGATTGGTGGGAACACAGATACGAATACAGCGATCGAATTAAACAGATTCCTGACCGACTTCGTTGATGTATTTTCCACGGACGAATTGTATGAAATCCTTAACGCTTACATGGAGGGAGATTGTAAAGACATAGACCACAGCCTATGGGAAAAGATGTGCCGCACATTTATGTGCGTGGATGAATGGGAAGTTCTTGATTTTATTGACGAGAACTTCCCTATTTTTATGGCTCGTTTCACTCTTCGTTCTTATAAGGAAAGGAACACAAAATGAGAGTAAATGATCTGATAGATAAGTACATAGCGTACAAACTTCTTGAAGCCCCGCAACTCGGGGCTTCTCTTTTAGAGAAGCTGAGAGCCATTCGTCATGTGTTCGGTGAGCTGGATGCTGAGACGGACGGCGTTGAGTTTGCAGAGATTGCATCCCAACATTGGGAAGGCAAAGCTCCTGCAACACGGCAAAGGATTCTCGTACAGGTGAGAGCAATAAGAAACTTCGGGTATCGTTCCGCTTTGATCGGCCGTCCTACTCCGATACCGCTTCCTTACGTGAACAACACTCGGTATGTAGACATATCGCCTGAAGAGCTTCACATGATTCTCGAAGTAGCAAAGAGAGTTTATCCTTGGGCTTACCCTTCCCTCCTCCTTCTTGCTCATACAGGTGCACGTTTGGGTGAGGCAATGAGGTTTACCTATCAGGACATCAGGTCGGACGGCAAATCCATCGTGATTCACAAACCTGTGGGCAGAAGGACAAAGACAATCGAACGTGTTGTTCCGCTCACCAAAGAGCTGAGGTGTTTGTTCCAGTGTGGAGCGGTTCCGTTTGTATATCCGGATGGAAAGAGAATTTCCAATCACAACGAAGCATCACGTGTCTTAGGCAAAGCATTGAAAGTCTGCTGTGAAATCCTCGGCTATCAAGAGCTGAGACTTCACGATTTAAGACACGCATACGCCGCTTTAATCGCTTCATACGGAGGAGATTTAGCGGACATAGCTTCTGCATTGGGACATTCCAATCTTCAAATGACGATGCGATACAGAGGCTTAGTGAGGAACAGGTTGGAATCAATCGTTGAACAAATCTAAGGAATAATCATGGACAACTTTAATAACGCTAAACTAAAGAAACGGTTAGAGCTAACACGCTGTCAAGTAGAAGATCTATATAACATTGTGGTGGATGCTCACGAATATTACCTGCGAGAGTTTGAAGTACTTGAAGGATACCCCAACCTGCAAGAGCAATGTAAAGAACCAATTGAGGATTGTCGTAGATATATAGAGAAGTTCAAAGACTTCTTAGGTGAGGAGAATGACGATGAAGAGGACTGAACTTTTGAAGTATGTCCGTGAGATGCAGACTCCTCGTATCTGTTTAATAGACGATAGATACTACACAAGAAGAAGTCCTGCGGATATATATAGGTTGACATTTGTAAGAGACAAGCACGGAATACGATGCTACGACCTTGCCAATAATTGCAAGTTGATTTCCTTCGCCCAAGACGATTCTGACCTAAATATATTTCGATTGGGTATCGCAAATCTAACCGGCCGCATTGACGCAATGAGTTTTATTGAGTTTTATAAGACCAAGAAACGTGCCCGACAGCGATTGGAAGAGAGGCGGGAAGACCTAGATGTGGATACTTACAAGCGACTTAAGGCCGATCTTCGTGCGCCTATCTGAATCTATAATCGAACAAGGTTAGGAGAAAGTTATGAGTGAAAAAGAAAAGCCGAACTTGATACTCAGCTTTGAAGATGCGAGTGATGTTTATGGTCTTATTGTTGACGCAGAGACTGCCTTCGAGCAACGGATTTATGACTATGAGAATAAGGAAGACCCAACAATAACCAGGGAGATTTACGAGGACAGCCTGGAAATGCTGAGGGTCTGCCAACGATTGGATGAAATCTTCGAGCCTTACCTTCAGAAAATTGATGGCCCGTTAAAAGACTAATCTGATATGTCGATAGCGTCACCATACCCGCAAGGATATGGTGACGTTTTGTGTTAATTGCGACACATCGTGTACGTGAAGTACAGATTTATCCAGTCTTCAAGGCGCATAACAACCAAGCTGTCTTGAATCTTTACGCCGTTCTTACGGTTAATGACGACAGGCATGATGTCCTCTTCGCCGCTTTTCTTGATTGCTTCCTCAGCCTGTTCCATCGCCTTGTAGGGCTGGAATCTTTCTGTACGTTTAGCTTCCACGTGTATGAACGGAGTGTTTACCAAGTCTGCTCCGCCTGTAGCAACACCTCCTCCGCTTAGTAACGCTCTCTTAACAGGCGGGTCAAGCAAAAGACAAGCGTTGAAGTAAGCTGCTAATTCTCTTTCGTACATGGAGCCTTTTTGTTTTGCAGATCGTGGTGTCATACTAATCCTAAGAAAGAGCTAGATAATCCGGATGCAGCTTCAACGTTTGAATACTTGCACTTCATGCAAAGCCATTGACCTTTTGGACGGAGGATAGGTTTGCGACATTTCAGACACGGCTTATCCCACATCTCTTCAGGAGGCAGAACCATATCCTGCATATCAAATCGTTTAAAGATTCTCAAGATTGTTTTGCGAGACAGATCGTATTCAATCTCTAACTGAGACCAAGCAACACCTGATGCACGTTTGTACTGGAGTTCCTTAGCTAACTCCTCTGTTGCCTGAGCAACCTTACGATCATATTCGCTCATAACAACACCGACAAAATAAGAGTGATTGCACCGATCAAAGACATCCAGTAAGCCAGGCCATAGATCACGAGAGTAATTGTGGTGTTAGTGTCGATGTTGATCGTGTTGTTTTCGTTGTCCACTTGTACTCCTTCAAGGATTACGCATACAAGCGGGAGCATAGGAAAACAAACTACGCAGAGGATGGTGTCCTTTATGATGGCTAACGCATCCTTCATCAATGCACCTCCTCGTCTTTGATGTACTCAAAGTCATCATCAAGGTGCAACCAAAAGGTAATAGCATGAGTGAAACGATTCATGGTGGGATGACAAATCACCTCCACCCATTTCATCTCATAGTCGTAAAGCTGTTTCATAATCTCAGGCAAGGTTTCGTTACGTACTCCTGCGTTGTAGTAATCCTCCAAGTCACGCAGTGCCAACAGCACTGCGTCATCCCTTCCCGCTTCTGTTGAGAACACAGTCATCAACATATCTTCTGTTTCAGGTCTGAGTTTCCAAGAGATTCTTTTCTGTTGTTCGTCCATTACTTTCTCCTTTAGTTTGACGTTTCAGTTTTTTCTACCCAACGTTGGATGACGTTGCGTGGAATCTTGAGGCGCATAGCAATATCAAGCGGTGACTTACCTGCTCGGTACAATGCTTCTGCTCGTTGACGGGGAGACAGAGACGAGACATAGATCGTCTTCCCCGTTCCGATGTCAGTACACAAACCGACATACGATGTCTCGTGGTTTTCAGTAACTTGTCTTACCTTGCCGAATGCGATTTGGAATACTGCTGTGAGTTCCGCACCAAGCGGACATTTAGACGCCAAGTAATTCCATGCAGTATCAACAGCACCCTTGTCGTTGGTCACAACTTTGGTAATTGCATCCGGCAATCCGGCTTCACGTTGAGCTTGATCGTCGTCCTTGATTACCTTTGTTACGATGATCTGTGTGTCTAAGTCTTTAAGCTGTGCGGTTGAACCTGCTTCACGACCGAAGCCGTTGGCACTAGGTTTGTTCCTATGGTGTACGAACACGACTGCACGTCCTGTGTTACGTATCGCCATGCAGAGTTGATTGACTTTGACCCAAGCTGCTGGTGAGTTCTCTTCCATCCCCTGCCAAGCCGAACGCACCGTGTCGATGACAACGACCTGAGGATTGGTTTGTTCCAGTAACTTCTGAAGGTTGGTAATGCCTTGTCCGCTATTAAGGTCAAGATCAATATCAGATACGGAAGCGGCCCAAATACTCATACTCTCAGGCATATCTCCCAAGCCTGTAGAGAGTTGATCAATGCGGTCAACAATCGTGGTGGCAGAGAGTTCGTAGTCCAAGTACAAAACGTTGACAGCTTTGTCCACTGAACCTGCTCCGAATGATTTGCCAAGAGAAGCCGCCCATAACAACGACATCAGCCACAGTGTTTTACCGTGACCGTTGAAACCAACAACCTGCGTGATGGACTGAGGCGATATGAACGGGTCAATCAGGAAGTTCCTGTCACCGTTCAACTGGTGCAACTCAGCTAAGTTCTTAGGAGTGATCAGGCTGATAGCTTTAGCCCTTGCTTGTCGTACAGGGTTGGCGTTGTTGTATTTATCCTTCGCTTCGTAACGTTCAGGATGACGACGTTTATCACGGTCAACAACACTGTGAATAGTTGCCATGTATTCACTCTCAGGAAGGAGAGAGTCAAAGAACTCAGCCATGAACTGTTGAGCTGCTACCTTGATCTGCTCAACATCCATACCCAGCGTCAAACAGTAACCAACGTAACGAGTGACCCAAATGTTTCGACCTTCTCCTTCTCGGAGTTTTCTTCCGAGCTTTTTTGTTTTGGCCTTTATCTCGTCCCAAACGGTGTCGCTAGTTCTACAACCTTCGAGGCTTAGTTGTTCAAACGAGAAGTCCTCGTTAGACATAATCTGTCGTTGCTGAGGTTCCTCCCCGACAATGGGCATTCCTTTGTACGTAGGTAACCAAAGAAATGCATCATGAATATCTTCAGAAGTTTCAAACCTGTACTGATGAACGAAGCGATTCTCTTCTGTGCTCCACTTCAAAGACGGAGGAGCGACAACGTAACCGCCGTCGCCTCTGAGATCAAGGCCGTTTAAGTTGGGCCAGTCTGTGCTGACACTTCCAACCTTGTTCGGCACAGGGAAGCCAGGATGTCTGAAGTAGAAGTGGTTTCCACGTGTAGTCTTTACCGTAACATTACTAAAAATTTCTCCGTCGTTTACTGCGTACTCCAAAGCCTCCTGATTGTCACAGTCAACAACGACTAAATTACTAATCGCACCCGTGACAATTCCGAGTCCGAAGACTTTAGTTGTGCCTCCTTCACAGGGCACTCCGTCATTAAACCAACTGTCAACTTCCTCCTCTGTCGGTTGCCTTGACTGAAATTCTTTCCATGAAATAGCAGGTTTCTTTTCGGTCAGGCTGATAGGAATGATGGATAAGCCAAGTTCTAAATAAAGATCAGCAGACTCCCGAACCTCTTTCATGTATTCAGAGAACTCGTCGTCTTTTATTTCGTCTGACATTTAACTTCCTTGAGAAAATATTTACTTGTATTACTCAATATTTTCAGTTATATTACCATTGTTTTCATTCAAATAGGAAAGGAATTGAAACATGGCAGACCTCAAAGCGCTTGTAGATGATTTCGTTCGCAAGTCATATCAAGCAAAGAATTTCGCAAAGGAAGCGAAACAAGCCAAGGAGACGTTACTTAATACCATTGTTGAGACCGGAATGGTTTCTGATGTGGAGTTAGAAATCAACGGCTCTGACCACACTGTAAAAGTGAAAGAAAAGAAAACAAGGAAATGGGATAGTAAAGAACTGGAAGCTCTTTACGGTCAGACACTTCCCGAGTTTGTCAGTCGGAAACTCTCAATCGCTGACTCTATCTATGAGTCTTTATCTGAAGAAGAAAGAGATGTGCTCAATAACTGTTTCACGCCTGAAGCAGCAGTCGTTGTTCGCATTATTAAATAAGGAGAAGTAACTAATGGCATTTAAGCCGTTCAATACAGCAGACGAAACCACGTCTTATTTAAAGACATTGGTTTACGCAAACGCTGGTTGGGGTAAGACAACCCAAGCCAAGTATTACCAAGAGAAGTACGGAAAGGGATTCGTCCTTTCAGGTGAAAGCGGATTGTCTTCAATCCGTGGAGCTGGAATCGACTACCTTCCGTTCTCCTCTTTCGATGGAGCTCATGATCCTGATAAAGGTGTGTTCTCTTTTAAAGGCATTGTGAAGATGATGCTCACGAAAGAGTTCAAAGATCAGGGATACAAATGGATTATGGTGGATTCAATCACCGAGCTGTCCGACATGGTGATGGAATACGCAACCGCTCAGGCCGAAGCTACAGCCGTTAAGACTGGCAAAAAGGTCAATGGGTTTGAGAAGTTCGCAACTTACAACCAGTTGTTCCTTGCCTCCTGCAAGTTCATTCGTGACCTTCCCTATCACGTTGTTCTCTCTGCCTTGTCTGTTGAATCCGACAACGAAGACGGAGCTCGTGAAGTTTATCCGAACGTTCAGGGTGCAAAGATGCGCAGTCAGTTGATGGGTATCTTCGATAACGTCCTAGCAGGTGTAAAGGTTTCCGTTAAAGGTGAAGACGGAAAAGTCTCTATCAAACGTTACGTCATCACGGACGACATCCGTGGGTACCACGCAAAAGTACGTGACGAGAAAAGACGTGTCCTTCCGATTGAAGACACTGCGTCCATTGTTGATGTTCTTTCAAAGATCGAGAACTAATCATGTCCGATGCAAACATTCAAACCCTAATGCAAAAGGAGATGGAATCTAATTCCCTTCCTTCAGGTTCAACGCTTGTATTCAACTGTGTGAAAGGGCCGACAGCTTTGTCTGTTATGTCTGAGCACGTTGTTCACCGTGCTGAAAAGATCACCGTCCTTCTTAATCGCATGAAGGACAGCTTGGCTCAAGGTACTTCCGACTTAGATAACTACTTCAAATTGCAGGAAGAGTTCTTTGACAACGTTGGATTGGCTCAGGCTGACCTTGATCTGATCTCAAGTCTTATTCGATACAAAACAGAACACTGGAAACAGTCCAAGAAAAACTAAGGAGTTAATTTAAATGTTTGATTTTTCTAATCTTGATCTCAGTAACGCTCACATTCAAGAGCCTCTGAAGCCTGGGCGTTACGTCGCAACGATTACTAAAGCTGAGGTTAAAGATAACAAACTTGGTACAGGCAAGAACCTGATCATCGTTTTCAAAGCACCTGAAGGTACAACCTCCACGACAATCGTTGTGGCAAACGCCAACAAACAGGCTGTTGAAATCGGTTTGGACAAGCTCTACACACTCCTTGTCTACGCTGGTCACCCGACACCGAAGCATCCTGGCTCTGTCAATTCCCTGATCGGTTTGACTGTGGGTATCACTGTCATCCAGGACGGTGAATACACACGTGTTGCAAACGTGTTCCGTCCTCCTAAGGAAGAAGCTGTAACGGAACCTGTTGATGAATCAGATGCAATCCCGTTCTAAGGAATAAGTATGTATTCAATCCCTACTCACTCCCAACTGCTTGAGGATGCGGGATTCCGAATCATCAGGGCAGTGGCTATACCTTCAGGTGACCCGAACTTGTACGTCTTCCGTTTCTCGGTTGAGGCTAGAGGCGGTATCAAAGCCAGTGTTCAGATCACTGTCCAGGATGACGAGGTGAAATCTATAGAGGGTTTGCCTCCTATGTACACGTTCACGGACGGGAAGATTGTGTTGACAGACACTGTTCCCGCTCCCGTAAAGAAGAAAGCAATGGCACTCCAGCGAATCTCTTCTCAGGTTTCTGCATCTGCCTTAGATCAAAAGTTTAAGGAAGCTGCTGAAGTCGTAAAGAAGGCATTCGACTTAGGGACTGCAAAACTATACATGGGTAAGGAGAAACCTCGTCGTTATATCGGAGCGTCGCACATCGGCAATGACTGTATCGCATACAACTCTTTGTGTGCGAGAGGTTTTCCGAACGATATAGAGACACCTCGTCAGACCCGCATCTTCCAGAACGGACATGCGCTTGAAGACTTCGTTGTAGCTCAACTAAAAGCTGGTGGTCTAAACATCTCCGAAGTTGCTGAAGACGGAAAGCAGCATGAGTACACAGCCTTGGGCGGTCATGTTGTATGTCACCTGGATGGAATCATCACGGGAGAGAAAGGCTTTAAGGCCGTACTCGAAGTGAAGTCCATGAACAAGCAACGCTTTGAGAACTTTGTGAAGCAAGGCGTTGAGTTAAGTGACCCGCATTACTACGCCCAAGTTCAGTTGTGTATGTACCTAAGCGGTATGCAGTACGCAGTGTTTGTCTGTTACTGCAAGGACAACTCTGACTTTGGTGCAGAGATTGTTCCGTACAACAAAGACGTGGCAATGGGGTTGATGCAACGAGCAAAGGAAGCACTGGAAGCTCGAACGTTAAACCCTAAGAAAGATTTCTACTGTCAGTTCTGCTTTAAACGCAGTGCGTGTCAGGAAGCTAAGACCAATTCAATTAACACTTGCGCCCAATGTTTACACGCATCAGCCATTACGACTGGTGAAGGTAAGCGTTGGTTGTGTGACGTACACAGCACGGAGAAACAAGGCGACTCCTTAGCGTGTCCAAACTTTATCGCCTTTAACAATGGATTTATTTAAGGAACCATTATGAATCAGACAGAAAGAAAAGAACGCATCAATGAACTCGCCGATAAAACAGTTGCTGAGTTGAATGAAAAACAGAAGCAGATGCTTGATCAGTTCCGCAAGGTTTCCGATACCGTTGCCAACAGTAAGAAGGACGCTAAAGACCGCAGTATCCAAGAAGTAGTAACGACTATCTTTGAAGTCGTGAAACTGTATAAGGCTATTGAGTCTTACAACACAATCCTTGAAGAGTTCAAGGAAGGTGTTGGTGATATGCCTTATATCAAAGTTCTTGCTGAAGTATTGGGTGTTGAGAGCAAAGACATCATTAACATTTTTGCAAACGATGCAGAACCCGAGGTTTGGAATAAGCTCGTTCAGCGTCTTGATGTTTTCCTTTTCGCTAACAAGGGCAAGGTATTTGAAAAAGAAGAAGACGCAGGTGGTGAAACAGAGGAAGATGACGAAGGCATTGAAGACAGCTTTGATGTTTCTATTACCTTCGGTAAGAACAAGGAAGGCAAAAACTTCCTTGATCAACTAATCGAAGACGAGACAGAAGACAAGGCTTTCATTCTGAAGCGTGATAAAGAATCAGGATACATTGACGCCTTCGTTGGTCTGAAGTGTGTTGACGAGAAAGGAACCGTCGGATACAAATGCACTCACTGGAAACCTGCTAAGTACGGTGACCTTTGCATCACCGGAGGTGTTGCCGAAGAGGAGGATGATGAAGAGGATGATCAGGAATAAGGAAGAACTCCTAAGATGCGTGTCGGATTTTATCGACCGACTGACACCGACGAGCTCTGCCAAGATGATCTCCTCGACGGAGGTCAGAAGAATGATGGGTTGCTCCGCTCCTACGCTACGCAGGATTTTAAAAGAAGACCCCACCTTCCCTAGACCGTTGGTTTGGGGAAAGCGGATGAAAAGGTTTTCACTTACGGATGTTGAGGAGTGGATTAAAACCCACCGCATGAAGTAGAAAAGAAAAAGCCTCGGTTTACACGAGGCTTTTTTGTGGGTAGAATTTGGGTAGATTTTTTGTTCAACCCGTGTATCACCCACGTTGTAAGTTGTTGATTTTATTCAACAACAAGAATCCTTGGTGGATGCTGAGAGTCTCGAACTCCCGACCTACGCCTTGTAAGGGCGCCGCTCTACCAACTGAGCTAAGCATCCTTCGTTATTAAGATCTCGCTGTCTCAATCACGAAAGATTTTATTCTACTACATCTTTTAAATTTTTGCCAGCAACAAACTTCGGAACTTTACGGGCCGGAATATCAATTGATTTATTTGTCCGAAGATTGCGGCCTTTGCGAGCTGCACGCTCGACAACAGAAAAAGTACCAAAGCCGAGTAATTGGACTTCTTTGCCGTTCTGCAATGCATTTGTAATTGTGTCGATCATCGCATCAACAGCGCGCTGTGCTGCAAGTTTGGAAATGTCGCATTTAATTGCGACGGCTTCTATGAGATCTGCTTTATTCATCATTCCCTCCGAGAGAGATAAAGGGGTAAATAAACTCTGATTCGTTAATCATAGCAGTATTTGTGGGCAAATTAAAGGTTTTCTAGACAATTCTTCTCATTTGTGAGACAAATTTTCTTATCTGGCCTGAGGTTGTTGATTAACTATGAGTCTGTTTTATTGAATTTGCCCCCATATTTTTACAAGTTTCAAACCCATCCTTTTAAGTTCCAAAACCAACAAATGATTTTGAAATTGACTACCTGAACAGAGCTTGAGTCGGTCGAAATTTGTTACATAAATTCAATCGGTTTGAGTCTGGGTAAAAAATAAGAGGGCCGAAGCCCCCTCCTCTTAAACCAGTGGATCTTAGTTGCGTGCAGTCGATCCAGTAGCTGAAGTTCCCACTTCAATCTGCTGTTTCGCAGTGATAGGCTGCTCAATTGTCTGAGGTAACGCTTCAGGCTGCTTGGATAAACCGTACTGGAACACTTCGTCAATGGTGCGGACAGGACGAATCACCAATCCTTCCTTGACGTTTTCAGGTACTTCCTCCAAATCCTTCACGTTTTCTTCCGGTATCAGCACTTCTTTGATACCGCCTCGAAGCGCCGCCAAAAGCTTCTCTTTCAAACCGCCGATCGGAAGAACTTCGCCTCTCAGCGTAATCTCACCGGTCATAGCCACTTCAGCCTTGACAGGAATACCCGTCAGAGCGGAAACCAAGCCCAGCGTGATAGCGGAACCCGCACTCGGACCGTCTTTAGGCACAGCTCCTTCCGGGAAATGGACATGAATATCCGTCTCAGAGATTTGCTTGTAGGTAATGCCCAAACGAGAAGCCCTCGAACGAACCACTGTACGTGCAGCTTCTACAGATTCTTTCATCACATCGCCCAAAGAACCGGTACGTGTTATTTGGCCTTTACCCGGCATTGTTGCGACTTCGATCGTAAGCAGATCGCCGCCGACTTCCGTCCAAGCAAGACCTGTGACTTGGCCGACTTGATCGCCCTTGTGCATGACACCGAAGTTGTAGCGACGGACACCGAGGAAGTAGTCAAGATTGTCGGAGTTGGCGACCACCTTTCCTTTGGTCTTCTTCAAAAGGATGTCACGGACCGTTTTACGGCAGATCTTATTGATCTCGCGCTCTAGGCTGCGGACACCTGCTTCGCGGGTGTAGTAGCGAACGATGTCAACAATCGCAGAGTCTTCGATCTCGAGTTCGCCCGGCTTCACACCGTTCAGTTTCATCTGTTTCGGGATCAGATGTCTCTGAGCTATGTGGAGCTTTTCATCCTCCGTGTAACCGGAAAGATGTATCACTTCCATACGGTCAAGCAGCGGAGCCGGAATGTTCATGGAGTTGCTAGTCGCAATGAACATCACATGTGACAGATCGAAATCCACTTCTACATAGTGATCCTGGAAAGTGTTGTTCTGTTCAGGATCCAGCACTTCCAAGAGCGCAGCCGCTGGGTCGCCTCTGTAGTCCATACCCATCTTATCGACTTCGTCGAGCAAGAAAAGCGGATTATTGGTTTCCGCCTTAGTAAGACTCTGGAGAATTCGACCCGGCATGGAACCGATATAGGTTCTTCTGTGACCTCGGATTTCGCTTTCATCTCTTACGCCGCCTAAAGCCAAACGCACAAACTTACGTCCGGTTGCGCGGGCGATAGACTGGCCCAAAGATGTCTTACCGACTCCGGGAGGTCCGACTAAGCAGAGGATCGGAGATTTCACATTCTTGACTCGGCTTTGAACCGCTAAGTATTCAAGAATGCGTTCCTTCACCTTCTCAAGACCGTAATGGTCTTCTTCCAAAACGGCGTCTGCCTTGATGAGATTCGTGTTGACACGAGTTCTCTTGCTCCACGGCAGAGAAATCAGCGTGTCAATGTAATTTCGAATCACATTGGCTTCCGCGCTGTTCTGACCCTGCATACGGAGCTTCTTGAGTTCGCCGAGGGCCTTTTCCTCGCCTTCGGGACTCATCTTGGCAGCTTTAATCTTGCGCTCGATTTCCTCAAATTCTTCGTCGGTATCGCCCAATTCTTTCTGAATGGCTTTTACCTGTTCATTGAGGTAATAGTCGCGCTGGTTCTTTTCCATTGCCTTCTTCACACGGCCGCGAATACGCTTTTCCGTCTGCTGAATGTCAACTTCTTCCTCGAGCATGTCAAAAAGAAGTTCAAGACGTTCCTTTGTTCCAACCGTTGCAAGCAGATCCTGCTTACGGGAAGGAGAAAGAACCAGCAACTGGGCAATGGATGTGATGAGCTGTTCCGGATCGGTTAATGAAGAAATCCGATTCAGCTGATCGTTCGTAATTCTCTTATTGTTCTTTTGGTATTCGGTAAAGGCTGTCAGGATCGTCCTGCGCAGCGGCTCAAAAGTGCGCTGGGAAATTCTATCCTGAGGAATGTCTTCCACCTCAGCAAAAATTTGCTCGTCTTCTTTGTACTGAGTAACTCGGACACGGCGAATACCCTCTACCAGGACTTTGAAAGTACCGTCAGGCAGCTTCAAAGACTGGACGATACGCGCAACCGTACCGACATCAAACAGATCATCGGAAGATGGATCTTCGATGCCTGCATCGCGCTGTGCGACGAGCAAAAGCTCTTTGTTCGCCTTCTCAGAAGACGTGACATTGCGAAGAGCACTAAGCGACTTCTCGCGTCCGACGAAGAGCGGCACAACCATCTGAGGGAAGACAACAATGTCTCTCAGCGGCAACACCGACATCATCGGATTTGAATTAGTTGTACGTTTCTGAATCATCTAAATCCTTACTGCTAAAAAATACACTACGTAAGTTACTACTTGGGGACGCTTGAAAAAAAATCAAGGGCGCTAAATATTTAAAAATCGTTTCTATACTGTATCAAAAGTAAAAGGCCCCTCGCCTTAAGCCTTTCAAGATTTTGTGGCTATTTTGGGGACCTTAATCAAGGGATGGTGGATAAACAGACCATCCAAGGAGAAAAAAGGAGGTGCCGAAGCGACCTCCTATTTACCGTTATTTAGTGATGAACTCGGCTTGTCCGTCTCTCATCGTGGAGGCTTTCACCACCACTCTGGCGACGTCTTTTCTGCTCGGAATCTCAAACATAGCAGAAAGGAGTGCATTCTCAATAATGGACCGCAGGCCGCGGGCTCCGGTCTTTCTTTCCTGAGCCATTTTGGCTGCTTCTTTGAGCGCATCCGGTTCGACTTCGAGAACAACGCCTTCCAATTCGAACAATCGTGCGTACTGCTTCAAGACCGCATTCTTCGGTTCGGTCAGAATGCGAATCAGCGCTTCTTCGTCTAGGTCATCCAACGTTGCAATCACCGGGAGGCGTCCGACCAACTCAGGAATCAAGCCGTAGCGAACTAGATCCTTAGCTTCAATATCGCGGAGCACTTCGCCTTCGCTTCTATCGTCGGCCCCCTTAACATCGGCTTCAAAGCCGATGCCGCTGCGCTCAGTTCTTCTGCGAATGATCTTATCCAAACCTTCAAATGCGCCGCCGCAAATGAAGAGAATGTTCGAAGTATCAACCGGAATATTGTTTCCCTGAGGATGCTTTCTTCCGCCGGCAGCCGGAACATTGGCAACGGTACCTTCAACGAGCTTTAACAAAGCCTGCTGAACGCCTTCGCCGGATACGTCGCGGGTAATAGACGGGTTCTCACTCTTGCGGGCAATCTTATCGATTTCATCAAGATAGATAATGCCCATCTGAGCGCGTTTGAGGTCCATATTGCAGCTTTGCAGAAGCTTCAGGATCACGTTTTCGACGTCTTCACCGACGTAGCCGGCTTCTGTCAGAGTCGTCGCATCTGCAATTGCAAAAGGAACATTCAGCATTTTGGCCAAACTTTGAGCTAAAAGCGTCTTGCCGGAACCTGTCGGACCGATAAGAAGAATGTTGCTCTTCTGAATCTCAACTTTTTCGTCGGAATCATCTCCGATGAATTTGCTTCTAAGACGTTTGTAATGGTTATAAACCGCAACGGAAAGAACCTTCTTCGCCTGTTCCTGACCGATCACATATTGGTCAAGATTGGCATAAATTTCTTTCGGCGTCGGCAGTTCTCCGTACAAAATCGGATCCTGCTTTTCTGCCTCTTCTGCTTCGGCTTCTTTAGCGGGGGCTTCGGAACCTGCGTTCTTATTGTGAGCTTCGAGATATTGGTAGCGCTTCAAAGCTTCTTCAATCACACCGGAGTAACGAGCAAGCTCTTCAGTACATTCTTTACAAATGTACTGATCTCCGATGTTTGACTTATAAATTTCAGAGTACTGTCCCTTTTTGGCTCCGCAAAAAGAACAGACGGGTCCCTCTTTGTTATCGCTCATAACTTCCTTAAATCTTTAATCCGCAAAATCAATTATTTCTTTCTAATGATTTGCTCGGAACGTTTTCTAAATACGCCGTCGATAATTCCGTATTCCACTGCCTGTGCGCTGCTCATGAAATTATCGCGTTCGGTGTCGACCGCAATCTTTTCAATGGACTGGCCGGTGTGTTCGGACAGGATTGTGTTCAAACGGCTGCGCAACTCCAAGATTTCTTTCGCCTGAATTTCAATGTCTGCAGCGGTTCCGTTTGTACCGCCGGAAGGCTGATGAATCATGATGCGGGAGTTCGGCAGTGCAAAGCGTTTGCCCTTCGCACCTGCAGCAAGCAGGAACGCACCCATGGAAGCAGCCATGCCTAAGCAAATGGTGGAAACATCCGGCTTGATGAACTGCATCGTATCGTAAATGGAAAGACCGGCGTAGACGCTTCCTCCGGGGGAATCGATATAGAGCGAAATATCCTTATCCGGATTTTCGCTTTCCAGGAACAGCAGCTGAGCAACGACCAAATTGGCGCTCTGATCAGTCACCGGTCCTACCAGGAAGACTACGCGATCGCGTAACAGGCGGGAGTAAATGTCAAAAGATCTCTCTCCGCGTCCGCTCTGCTCGATAACCATCGGTATAAGTGCAGAATTAAAGTTTGAAAAGTCGGGCATACGCGTCTCCGTGGTTTGTAGTAGTTTTCAATGACAAACGGCAAGGACTAATGAGTACCTTGCCGACTTGTTTGTATTTTTCAGAGGCATTTTATTGCCTCTGACGCCTGAAATTGATTAAGCCTGCTGACCGCGACCCATCAGGTTTTCAAAAGAGATCGGTTCTTTCTTGACCTGAGCGTTCTTCAGGATCCAAGCGACGACATTGTTTTCCACAACAACCGCGGCAAGCTCAGCTTTGTGCTGAGGGTTGTTGAGGTACCAATCAACGACTTCTTTCGGATCTTCATAGCTCTTGGCGATGTTGTCGGCCAAAGCTTTGATCTGTTCATCAGTAGAAGTAATCTTTTCTTTCTCAACAATAGCGCTGATTTGCAGTCCAAGACGAACTCTCTGCTCAGCTTGGTCAAGCATGGCGTTGGCAGGAATGCTGTCGTTGGGGAGGTTAATTCCCTGAGCCTTCATGTTTTCGATGGCGTCGTGGACCAGAGCCTCTCTCTGTTCTTCAACAGCAGCGTGCGGAACCGGGAACTTGGCAACGGACAGAAGAGCATTCATGGCGCTCTGCTTAGTACGTGCTTCAAGACGAGCTGTCACTTCGCGCTGGAGGTTTTCTTTAACGTCAGCCTTGAGTTTGTCGATACCATCGTTAACGCCGAGGTCTTTTGCGAACTTGTCGTCAAGGGCGGGAAGAATTTCTTCGTCAACTTCTTTCAGCGTAACTTCGAACTGAACTTCCTTGCCGGCAAGGTTCTTGGCAGGATAGTTTTCAGGGAAAGTCAGGTTGAAAGTCTTGGTTTCGCCGGCTTTCATACCGCGAATCGCGTTTTCGAATTCGGGGAGCATTCTGCCCTGGCCGAGAGCGAAAGCGTAGTCTTTAGCTGTACCGCCTTCGAAAGCAACGCCGTCAAGAGTGCCCTTGAAGTCAACGATAACGCGATCGCCGTCAGCAGCAGTCTTGTCAGCCTTTTCGAAAGTGGCGCGCTGTTTGCGCATAACGTCGAGTGTCTTTTCAACGTCAGCGTCTGTCAGTTCGCATTCGTATTCTGTAACGGAAGCGTCTTTCATGTCAGGAACTTCGACGTCAGGGAAGACTTCGAAAGTAGCTGTGAAGGACATTGTGTCTTCATTTTCAGGAGCGCCTTCGGTCGGAGCGATATCCGGGTAGCCGGAGACGTGGTATTTGCCTTCCTGAACTTTTTCAACGAAAGCGGCAGAAACGAGTGTGTTGATTGCATCAAACTGAATTTCCTGACCATAAGCGGCTCTGACCATAGCGGCAGGAGCATGGCCGGGACGGAAACCGTGGAATTTAGCTTTCTTTGCTTTTTCGCGAAGAGCTTTAGCAACACGAGCATCGAGTTCTTTACGAGAAATCGTCAGCTCAATGGTGCGCTGAAGAGGATTCGGCTTAACTTCTTCGGCTTTTGTTTCTTCAGCCGGAGCTGCTGTGGCTTCTGTTTTTTCCTCTACCTTTTCTTCTACTTTGGTTTCTTCTGCCATTTAAATATTTCCTTTCCGGATATGCCCGAAGGGGGCTTGTTTATAGGGTGGAGAAGCAGTGCTTCCCTGTTTGATCGTCGGATTATAACTGTAAATGAACGAGATACAACTTAAAACATGTAAAGTTTGATGAAATTTACAGCTATTGATTATCATTATCAATTAGGAAAGAATTTAGCAGTATTTACGATCATTTTTTCCTTATTTTTAGAAATTCAACTTGAACGTTAGTTGAAAAGGTTCTTCACACCACGAATAGAATCGAAAAATTTTGAAGAGGTTTTACTCAATAGACGAATTGCAGTATCGGGTGAACTTCACCTCTTATATGTGTTACACGAAAGTTTCTCGATGTCCTCCTGCCCTGCCTCATTTGTGGAAGAATTTGCCTAACGCTAATAGTTAGCTCACAAATTTTTACGCTCATTTTGATTTTACTTAGGTATAAATACCTAGAAACTTTCCCTAGTTCAGATATAATTCATTTAACGAAATACCTCATAAAGGAGTCCGCGATGTATAGAGACAGTGCTAAAGCCCGCGTCGCTGCACGGGACCTTAGAAGACAACAGGTCAAGTTATTTAAGCTTGGTGCAACCATCACTCTTTGTGCTTTTTTGATCTCTCAGCTGGCAGATATGATCTTCTAGCGACGTTTCAAAAAATATTTTTTCTTTTACAAACAAGGCGCTCGAGAGTGCCTTGATTTGTTTCTGCGTTGAGTCCTGCAAAAGTTTTTGTTTTGTGTATAATTCTGTCTTCTCAGCACAGGGGAATCGCCAAGCTGGTTAAGGCACCGGATTCTGATTCCGGCATTCGAGGGTTCGAATCCTTCTTCCCCTGCCACCTCGCTGAACTTTATGTTGCAGGGGAATCGCCAAGCTGGTTAAGGCACCGGATTCTGATTCCGGCATTCGAGGGTTCAAATCCTTCTTCCCCTGCCATTTCCTCCTTGAACAATCTCAAAACTCTTGGAAACCGCCGTCTATATTTATCTTATTCCGGTGATCTGCCTTATCTATTCCTACTTTATCCTTGGCGAAGAACTCACTGTTTGGTCCGCCAGCGGAGCGTTCCTTGTGCTTTTCGGACTCGTGTTGTCTCAATTAGATTCTTCTGTTTTGAAGAAAAAGTTGCTAAAAGCTTGAAAGCCGTTAAGCAGCAAAAATCTAAAAAATTCATCCAAAATGCAAAAAGGACTTTTCGCGAAGTTCGCTCCTTCAACTAACTCCAGGAAAAGTCCTTCTGCTTTGGAATGCTCTCAGGCTTCTTTGAGCATCTCTTCCGTCAGTGCGACGGCTCGCTGAGCCGCCTCTTTAAAGAAGGATTCGTAAGAAACAGGTGCGTGGCCGGAAGCATCATCGGAAATAGATCGAATCACAACAAACGGGATTTCATTGACAAAGCACACCTGACCGATGGCCGCGCCTTCCATTTCTACAGCTTCGGCTCTAAAGAAATCACGAATCCAAGCTTTACGGTCCGTATCGCAGACAAATTGGTCGCCGGAAGCAATCACGCCGGTTTCGGTATGAATGCCTAATTTCTGTGCCGCTTTCTCAGCTTTTGCGACCCAGAGAGGATCGGCATCAATGAAGACCTTATTAATTCCGGAAATTAAACCTTTGGGATCGCCGACGCCAGACGTGTCCATATCGTGCTGGCAGACTTGAGATGCAATGGCAACTTCACCGAGCTTAAGGTTAGGAGAAAGTCCTCCCGCCACACCTGTATTAATAATGGCTTTCACACCGAACTTCAAAACCATCGTCTGCGCACAAACGGCGGAAAACACCTTACCGACCCCGCTCACTGCGGCGACGACGTCCGTACCGTGCAGCTTTCCGCTGTAAAAATCAACGCCCGAAATTCTGGTTACAGTCACGTCCTGAAGCCTTGCCTTCAAAGCCTCAAGCTCAACCTTCATCGCTCCGATAATGCCGATCATTCAGTTAGCTCTCTGAAATTAATCAAAAGGAAGCGGTTCGCCCTTGCCGTTAAAGAGCGGAAGTTTTTCGAGATAAGAAATATCTGTTCTGGAAGCAGCATCGCCTTCGGCTAAAACGGCCATCTTGCCGACAACATCGGCACCCGCAGCGGCAGCAATTTCTTCCAAAGCCTGGAGGCTGCGTCCGGTAGAAATGACATCGTCAACGATCAAAATGCGTTTGCCGCGCATCTGTTCCATCTCTTCCTGATCAACATAAAGTTTCTGGTCTTTCTCCGTAGTAATGGATTTCACACCAACGCAGATGGGGTTGTCCATGTAGAGTTTTCGGCCCTTTCTAGCAACAATATAGTGTGCATCACCGTTCTGACGGGCCATTTCCTGAACCAGAGGAATGCTCTTGGCTTCGGCAGTTAAAAGGAAATCATATTTAGGAGCTCTTTCCAAAAGAGCAGCTGCGCAATTAACAGTCAGCTCGGTATCGCCGAGAATTAAAAAGGCTGCAATGCAAAGATCTTGATTAATAGGGCAGAGTTTCAGGGCACGTTTGGTACCGGCCACTTCAATATCGTAATAGCGCATCTATATCTCCCAGCGGAACAAGCACGAATAGGCGGGTATCCTACTTCAAAACACCTATAACTGCGATGATCCGCTCTCGTTAATACAGGGTTTTCCTTAGTGAAAAAACGAAGTTTTTTGTAATCGAAGAATACAATATTTTTATAGTCTGGAACGGGCCAAAAGCCTGTATGAGACTAACCAAATCCTCAAGGGTCGTACCGGACTCCATTGAAAAAAGAACACTAAACAAATGGTGTGCTTCGGCAGTAAATCGAGAGCAAATGAGCTTTCGGTTTCATTCGACCTAACTAACACTTTTTATTCTCTAATCTCTAGGAGTAACTATTGTGACCTTTAAACTCTTAAGCAAAGCTGCCCTCGCACTCGCTACCATGGGCCTGTGCCTTTCTGCCGCCTCCGCCGCATATAAATCCGAGTACAAGCTCAGCGTTGTACCCGGCGCCTCCTCCGGCTGGGGCCAAACCGCAACCTTCTTTGCCGACTGCGTCAGACAGAAATCCAACGGCCGAATCAACATCAAACCGTATTTCGGTGCTCAGCTGATGGCAGGCAAGCAAACTTCCGAACTTTTGCTCGTTCGCCGCGGAGCAATTGACTTTGCTTTAGCTTCCACCATCAACTGGTCTCCTCAAATCAAAGAATTAAACCTCACCGCCCTTCCCTTCTTTGTCGCCAACAATCCGGATCGCTATAAAGCTATCGACGCTATTGAAGCCGGAAAATCCGGAAAGATGCTGGAAAAAGCCATCGAAAAAACCGGCGTTAAGTTCCTCGGCTGGTCTGAAAACGGCTTCCGTGAATTAACTACGAGCAAAGGCCCGATCGAAAAACCGGAAGATATGAAGGGTATGAAGCTGCGCGTATGCGGTACCCCGATCTTCATTGACATCTTCTCGTCCCTTGGCGCCAACCCTCAGGCTATCAACTGGTCTGAAGCTGTGACCGGCTTTCAGCAGGGCATCGTCGATGGTCAGGAAAACCCGACTAACGGCATTAACGTCCCGACTAAAGTTTGGCAGTGGCACAAGTACTCCACCGATTGGCATTACATGATCGACCCGTTGTTCTTCACTGCCAACATGAAAGTCTGGAAGGAATTCTCTCCGGAAGATCAGAAGCTTATTCTCAGCTGCGCTACCGAAGCTGAAAAATACGGCAAAGCCCTTTCCCGTCTGAGCAACGACAACGGTCAGGCTTATGAATACCTCAAGAGCATCAATAAGCTCCCTGCTGTCACCAATCCGAAGGAAGAACTTAAGAAAAACGGCATGACCGTGACGGAGTACACACCTGAAATGATCAAACGCTTCTATGAAGCCACAGCCGGTGTCCGTGCTGACTGGACTCAGAAGATCGGCCCGAATGTCGTCAAAGCTGCCGAAGAAGACATGCAGGCTGCCAAGTAATTTTTGAATTACTCAGCGACACGCCGTGTGCGGCTCCGGCCGCACCGGCTTTACCACAAATAAATATAAGAAGAACAACTATGCTTCATTTCCTCAACACCCGATTTGAAGAGCTCCTTGGGTCATTTCTCTTAGCAGTCATGGCCTGCATTGCCTTCATCAACATCATCATCCGTTACTGCACAAACCTGTCATTTTCTGCTTCCGAGGAACTGACAGTAAATTTCTTTGTGTGGATCGTACTGCTCGGCACTTCGATTGCGTTCCGAGAAAGCAGCAACTTCACGATGAATCTGCTTTACAGTATTACCCACGGATGGCTGCGCAAAACGCTTTACTTCTTCGGCGTAATTTGCTCACTGGCTTTCTTCGTCATGCTGGCTTACTTAGGTGCGATTGAGGTTATTGACGAAATTGAACTAAACGTTTCCTCTGAGTCTCTGGATATTCCGGTTTGGCTCTACACCATAGCCACGCCGCTTTTCTCGGCGCTCATTATTGTCCGAATTCTTCAGCGCACTGTTGAAGATATTCAGAAACAGAACTTCTAGGAGGAGATCATGCTTAATTCGCTGATGTCCGATCCCGGACTGGTTCTGCTGATTCTTTTTATTTTCATGCTGGTGTGCAGAGTTCCGATTGCCATCAGTCTTGGACTTTCTGCCGCCATCGTCAGCTGGCTCTTTGACATGGGCATCGACATGCTGCCCTACAACTTCTTTGCCGGCGTCGCTAAAGTTCCTTTGTTAGCTATTCCCTTCTTTATTTTGGCCGGTTTCATTATGGAAAGCGCCGGCATCGCCGCGCGTATTGTGCGTCTTGTCGAAAACCTCGTCGGCGACATGACCGGCGGTCTAGCCATTGCAACCGTAGCAGTCGCCACCTTCTGGGGCGCCGTGAGCGGATCGGGCCCTGCGACTGTCGCTGCGCTCGGCTTAATCCTCATTCCGGCTATGGTTAAGAACGGCTACGACAAAGCCTTTGCCGCAGCCAACGTTTCCGTGACTTCGGGCCTAGCCATCGTGATTCCGCCGAGTATCGCTTTCATTGTTTACGGCGGCATTGCGGATGCTTCCGTTCCGGCATTGTTCGCCGCCGGTATTGTCCCCGGACTGCTGGTTGCCGGTTTCTTAATGTTAACCGTATACCTCATCTCAAAGAAAAGAGGCTATCGCGGACTGCCCCGTCAGGAATCGACTTGGCTCGTATTTAAAGATGCGATCTGGGGCGTCATGACGCCGGTCGTCATCTTGGGCGGCATTTACGGAGGAATCTTCACGCCGACCGAAGCTGCAGCTGTCGCGATCTTTTACGGTTTGTTTGTCGGGACCTTTATTTATAAGGCGTTCAACTCCTGGGACAAACTACTTCACGTCCTTTTTGAATCCGTTAAGGCAACCGCCGTCATTATGTTTGTGGTGACCTGCGCCGGATTATTTGCCTGGGTTGCGAGTACCGTCGGGTTAGTAGAAAGAGGCGCCGCGGTGCTCCTTGCGCTGTCTGATAACCCTTGGGCGCTCCTCTTCCTTATCAACGTGATTTTGCTGGCAGCCGGAATGATTATGGACGCGATCTCGATTTACTACGTTCTGCTTCCCTTCCTGCTTCCGATTGTTCATCACTTCGGCTGGGATCCGGTTTGGTTCGGCGTCATGATGACTGTGAACTTAGCGGTCGGACAGGTCACACCGCCCGTGGCTGTAAACCTCTATGTCGGCGCTCAAATCGCCGATTTGACGATGGAAGAAATGACGCCGCCGGTCATTCCGCTCTTAATTGCAACGCTGGTTGCCTTAGCCGTCATCGTGTTATTCCCGAGCCTAAGCACATTCCTGCCAACACTTTGGGGTCTTTAGAATCTCCTTTGGGAAGGAAGGCCTAGGTCTTCCTCCTTTTTTTCTTTTCCTATTTCCAGCTTTCCGACTTGTCTTTAACGATGAAATTCGTCACCCGGACAGTGGAGACGAGCCTTCCGTTTTCGGTTTTTATATCAACATTCCATAGATGCGTCGTGCGGCCGAGATGTAAAGCCGTGGCTTCCGCGTAAACCAAAACATCCGGCGCCTTGCGCACTGAACTAACATGGTTTCCAGAAACCGAGCTTCCGACTGGAATGAATCCTTCCGGACAGCACAAATAAGAGCCATATCCGGCAATAATCTCCGCAAACGCCAATGAAGCGCCTCCGCACAGAACTCCGAAGGGCTGAGAAGTATTGTCATTGACAGGCATACTAGCGCGAATAAAACCCTCCTTTTCTTCTATGAGCTTTAAACCGAGACTTCCCATCATGGAATGCGTAATGGCCTCTTGCGCTGCGTACTTCTTGTCCATCTTTCTTTCCTAACCTAAATGATGTCGGGTTATTTTATTAGAGAGTAAAAAATAAAGAATCAAATTCCGGCTAAAGGAACTAAGCAAAAATTCTTTTTCTTCACGGTCCTATAATTCGGATTAATACCGTATTAATACTTTCTTACAAATTTCGCGATTGGGCGGTAGAATTGAGGAGATTTACACCATTCGTTTTCACTTAATTGAAAACGCTAACTTTTATTCGTGGGATTCGTCGCTGATGAATGTACGCATGCTTTCGGCGCCGTTTTCCATGCGGAATTACAACCATGACATTAGATTTAGCAAAGTACGGCATAACTGACGTCAAAGAGGTTGTTCATAACCCTTCCTATGAACAACTCCACAAAGATGAAACCGCAGAAGGACTGGTCGGCTACGAAAAAGGTGTTGTCACCGAACTCGGTGCAATAAACGTCATGACCGGCATCTACACCGGCCGCTCTCCCAAAGATAAGTTTTTCGTTGTTGACGATGTCAGCAAAGACACCGTCTGGTGGACCAGCGAGGAATATAAGAACGACAACAAGCCGCTCTCAGAAGCCTCTTGGAAGATCCTAAAAGACAAAGCCATTGACGAACTCTCTCATAAAGACCGTCTTTACGTCGTTGACGCTTTCTGCGGCGCCAATAAGAATACGCGCCTGAAAGTTCGTTTCGTTATGGAAGTGGCTTGGCAGGCACACTTTGTGACGAATATGTTTATTCGTCCGACCCCTGAAGAACTCAAAGACTTCGGAGAACCCGATTTTATCGTTTTAACCGCCAGCAAAGCTAAAGTTGAAAACTTCAAAGAACTCGGACTGCACAGCGAAACTGCCATCGTCTTTAACCTCAAAGAAAAGATGCAGGTCATTTTGAATACCTGGTACGGCGGAGAAATGAAGAAAGGCATGTTCTCGGTCATGAACTATCTCAACCCTCTTCGTCATATCGCTTCGATGCACTGCTCGGCCAATACCGACTTAGAAGGCAAAAACACTGCCATCTTCTTCGGTCTTTCCGGTACCGGCAAAACAACGCTCTCAACCGATCCTAAACGTCTCTTAATCGGCGACGACGAACACGGCTGGGATGATGAAGGCGTTTTCAATTACGAAGGCGGCTGTTATGCCAAAGTCATCAATTTGGATAAAGACAGCGAACCGGATATTTACAACGCCATTCGAAAAGACGCCCTTCTGGAAAACATCATCGTAAATGAAGCTGGAAAAGTAGATTTCAGTGACACGTCAGCTACTGAAAACACTCGTGTTTCCTATCCGATCTATCACATCGAAAACATCGTTAAACCGATCTCCAAAGGACCGGCCGCCAAGGAAATTATTTTCCTTTCTGCTGATGCCTACGGAGTCTTGCCTCCAGTTTCTATACTCTCTCCTGATCAGGCAATGTATTATTTCCTCTCCGGTTACACCAGCAAGTTGGCCGGAACAGAACGCGGCATTACGGAGCCTCAACCGACCTTCTCTGCCTGTTTTGGGGCTGCCTTCCTCTCTCTGCATCCTTTTAAATATGCCAAAGAACTGGCAAGGAAAGCCCGCACTAACGGTGCCCGTGTCTATTTAGTCAATACCGGATGGAACGGAACGGGAAAACGTATTTCGATTAAAGACACGCGAGCCATCATCGATGACATCCTCTCAGGAAGCATCCTCAAAGGCGCGACAAAGAAGATTCCTTATTTCGACTTGGAGATTCCTATTAACGCTGAAGGTGCGCATGCGGAGATTTTGAATCCTCGCAACACCTATAAGGATCCGAGTGAATGGGACAGGCGCGCAGAAGCATTGGCAGCAAAATTTATAGAGAACTTCAAAAAATTCTCTGCTACCAATGAAGAATGTAAGCGATTAGAAAAATTCGGTCCGCATCTCGATTAAAGACCCTTAACAAGAATCCCGGCTTTGCACCGGGATTTTTGTTTCTATGGTTTTATCGCTTCGGAGCTTTTCTTCGGAAGAGACAAAACAAGGACATTCAGCAGCACAAGGCAAATGCCGGCGCCCTCCCACATACCGATTCTCAGATCAAAGGCAAAGACGGAAAGCAAATAGGCGCTTAACGGTTCAAAACAAACCATCAAACCGACGATAACAGCAGAAACATACTTAAGACTGGACAAGTAGCACCAGAAAGCGGCAACCGTTCCAACAAGAACAACATAAGTGAAAGCCGAAACAGACATAGCAGTCCATTGAACGTTCATCGTCCAAGGCGGATTCATCACAGAGGCAACAAGACCGCCGAAGAGCATTCCGAAGCCGACAACGGGGCCAACGCCGACTTTCATAATGAGTTTTCTCGGCTGAATGGAGTAAGCGGCAGAAAATATTGCCGATACAAAACCCCAAAGCACGCCCGCAAAAGACAAGTCCAGCGTACTGAAGTTTCCTTTGGTCACGATCAAGAAAACCCCGGAAGCCGCAAGGACAAAACAGATCCCTTCACGCATTGTCAAAGGACGCTTCTCGGTGATAGAGAGCCAGAAGGCGCAAATCAGCGGCACAAGCGTAAGCACAATGGCGGCCGTTCCCGCATTAGATGCGGCGACCGCAAGCATGAACGTGAGCTGAGAAACAAGAATCAAAAGACCGGCAACTAAAATCCCGACCGTAGTACGGATGTCTTTCAGCGGCGAAATAATATTTCTGCCGAATACCAACCGTTCCATAATCAGCAGGATCAGACCAGCCAATACCAAACGCATGGATACCAAATCCAGCGGCGTAAATGAACACTGCTGGAGAAGATACTGTGCACAAACGCCCATCGAGCCCCAAAACACGGATGCGGCGATGGCTAACCCGATGCCCTTGCTAAACGACGAATCGCTCATGTCTTTCTAATTACCTTAGGAAAGGAAAAGACTCACAAACGGAGCCTTTTGAAAAACTAAAACCTTTTTCTATGTATGCAATATTGTGTTGTCGGAGAATACTCCTAAAAGACTTGGCGTTTAAACTTTCTCGGCAAACGCACCTTCCCAAACGATCTTCAGGAAATTCTTTCTGTCGGTAACACCTTCCGTATTGAAAAACAGAAGGACAGATTCACTGTTCAAACCTAAAGAGCTAATTTCTTCCTGGTATTGTGCTTTGTGAAACAAGAGCTCAAACGCTGTACCGAAACCAGCCGCTCCGCTCTCTCCTGAAAGCACTCGAGGATCGTTCTCCAAAGGAGAAGAAAGGACGCGGACTCCATCTGCAGCAACGGATTCCTCAATGCGGAAATAATGGGAAGCCGCAGCCCGAATTTCTTTCCAGCCGACGCTGCAAGGCTCTCCGCAGGAAAGGCCTGCCATGATGGTTTCCAGACTGCCGGGAGCATTGTGAAGTTTGCCGTCGTCCTTTTCAGCTGTACGATAGACGCAGTCAGCGGTTTTCGGCTCGACAATGGAAATCACCGGAACATCAGGCCCGTAAAGAGAGGCAAAGAATCCGCACATAGCGCCAGCCATGGAGCCAACGCCCGCTTGCAAAAAGATATGCGTCGGACATTTGCCTTTTAGTTGCTCCACCGTCTCCAGGGCCATCGTGAGGTAACCATGCATAATGAACTGAGCTACTTTCTCAAATCCCGGAAGCGCTGTGTCCTGAACGAGCAGCCAATCGTTTTCCAAAGCAAACCTTTCTGCTTCATGGACGGTTTCATCATAGTTGCCGTCTGTGCGCCGGCAATCGGCTCCGAGCTTACGGATATTTTCCTGACGCTCCTCACTGCTGCCGGCCGGCATGAGAATCTCGCACCTAAGTCCGAGCAAATGACAAATCCAGGCTAAGCCTCGGCCGTGATTACCGTCAGTCGCGGAGATGATCTTAGGTTTTTCTTCCAGCGACGCGATCTGATCTTTGAGCTGTGCGAAGCTTTCAACTTTACCTGACCATCCGTACTTTTCTGAAAGCAGATGGAACAAACAATAGCTTCCGCCGAGTCCCTTAAATGAATTCAATCCAAAACGCGAGGCTTCGTCTTTAACAAAAATGTCTTTGACGCCGAGTTCTTTGGCTAAGGCAGGGAGTTCAACCAAACGAGTAACGGAATATCCGGGAAGCGTTTGATGAAACTTTTGTGCCGCGAGAGCCTGCTCTTTCGTAAAACGGCTAGAGGTTTCACCGGCACGAGGCAGTTTGAGGTGGTCGAGATCTTTCATTTCACAGCTCCGCAATGGTATTGAGATAGAAGTTTGCCGCTTCCTTAACTTGCTCAGGACGGCAGCGTTCATTAATCATATGCGCTAATTTATATTCTCCGGGACCGAATCCGATGGTCGGAATCCCCATCGAAACCGGAACCACTGCGTTGGTGCCAAAGTCCCAGAATTCAAATTTCTTTGGCTTTTCTCCGAATACATCTTCATAGGCTCGGATGCAGGCTTTTGTTAATTCAGCGTCTTCAGCGATTTTCCAAGGATCGTGTTCGGGAAGATAGACGAGCTCTTCTCCTTTCCATGAAGTTTCTTTCAGAACACCGAGCTCCCACTTAGCAGGCTTACCTTCCACGAGAGCGTCCATTTCTTTCTTTACATCTTCTATGGTTTCACCAAGACGGAGGCGACGATCCAAATAAATTTCGCATTCACTCGGCACCGCATTTAAAGAAGCGGCAACGGAGCTGATCTTGGAAAGAACAACCGTTCCTTTTCCTTCCGTCTTTTGAAGCCTCTTATTAAGCTCATCAACACGAGTAATGATTTCAGCCATCTCGTAGACCGCGTTCACACCTTTTTCCGGAGCCGAACCGTGTGCAGAAATGCCCTGGGTACGAATACGTACCTGCATCTTGCCGTTATGTCCGAGCGTAATGACATTGTAAGAAGGCTCACAGATGAAGACAAAGTTGGGTTTAATACCCGAATCTTTGTAGAAATTGATCAGATTGACGCCGTCGCAGTCCTCTTCGCAAACGGTCGTTGTTACATAAACAGTCTTCCCGTCCAGAAGTCCTTGTTTTTTAGCTTCTGCCGCAGCATAAACGGAAGCACTTAACCCACCCTTCATGTCGACAGAACCTCTTCCGTAAATGTACTCGTCAGCATAATCTGCGGAAAACGGAGGATGGTCCCAAAGTGCCGGGTCGCCAGCGTTAACCGTATCCATGTGAGAGTCGAAGTGAATGATTTTTTTACCGCTGCCGACTCTGCCTACAACGTTGCCAACTCGGTCGATATAGCATTCATCGTAACCGAGCTTTTCCATTTCTTTGAGAATGAGCACAGCGATGTCGCCTTCCTGATTGGAATAGCTGCGCGTGCGAATTGCGTTTCGATAAAAATCGATCAGGTCGTTTTCGGTTTGAGCAGGAACTGAATGTTTCATTTTGTCTCCTTAGAACTAAATGTCTTTGTTTGACATCTAGTCTAAGAAAACAGCTCTTCTCGGATATTCCAATACCCGCTGAAAATATACCTTTGTTGCTCAATGATTCTTTCGGAATTGTCCCGGCGTTGTCCTGAATTCTTTTTTGAACTGGCGAATAAAGAGATTAACGTTCGGAAAGCCAACCTCAAATCCAATCCTTTCAACGGATTTACGACTATACAAAAGAAGCTCAACGGCCTTTGCCATTCTTGCCGAGATCAGATAGCTCCAAACCGATTCTCCCGCAATGCGCTTAAACCGACGTGAACACTCCCATTTAGAAAGACATACTTCTTTAGCGATGAGATCTAAGGTAAGTTTTTCACCTAAGTTCTTCTCAATATAAGAGATCACTTTTCGGCTCGTCTCATAATCTTCCGGACGCCTTGTCGAAGGCTGGTCTTCTGTTTTGTGAAGCCATCGCACAAGTTCTTTCCAAATTAGAACCAGCTCCGCAAAAATATCGAAATATCTTTCCGGCTCGGTTTCCTTGAAGAGCTTTCGAATATGAAGCATCTTTGAAGAAATCTCCTCGAGCAGGCCCTCCTCGCTTTTCTCAGAGATCAAGAGAAAATCGTTTTGCTCATTTCTGAGGAAAGGCAGAACGAAATTTCGTTCCATCAAACTTCCGTGAAAGCCTCCGACCATTTCATACGCAAAGTTAATGCAGCAGTAGGAAGCCTCTTCTTCGTCGTTAGATATAGAAGTCGCACTGTGAATAACCTGAGAATTAATGAAGATGACATCTCCGGCGCCCGCTTCAACCTCCTTTTGATTAATAGAGAAACGCACGCGGCCAGTAAGAATGAGGCACAGCTGAAGTTCTTTATGCCAATGAAGCGGCACGTATCGAAGCATTTTTGAGCGAAAGACCGTTTCGTAAAGAGCCGCCGGAAAGCCTTCACTTCCGTGCTGAGTAGTCTCTTCCAAATTAGATTTGAGAACGATCTGATGGCCGGCCATATGAGGATGAAAACGAGCTGTCTGCATCTTTCATATTAGACGAAAACATCTTTGTTCATGAAATAGCGTTCGCTAAAAGATCGGTCTTGAACAGAGAAATATCGTCGCCGGCAAGACATCTGAAGGGGGACACTTCGGCTCTAGATATGATAAAACTCACGAGCGGCCGACTCGTGAGTTTTGAATTGAGATATGTCGTTGGACTAAGTTAGAAACCGCAGACAAGGATTGCTAACAATGTACCCGGCCACAAAAGTGCGCCGATAACGACATACATAATGTTAAATGCGAAATCCAAAAGGTTCGTCCAAATAAGGTGAAGGACGGGGATATAAGCCCAAAGGAAAATAAACATTGCGAGAGCGCCCAAGAAATACAAGCAGCTCACCCAATTAACAAACTTTTGAGTTGTGCGCAGAACCATATCGTTTCTCCCAAGATCTTGAAGATCAACCCAGCGTCACGCATCTTTAGGGTTTACGTGACGATAAATATGATCATTAGCCAATATTTTGATTTTAGACCTTTAAGCCAAGCAACGAGCAAATCCTAAAAGACAAGTGAACTCTTGGTGGCTAAAATGAGCACATGGAACACGACAACAGGCTCCGAAAAGAACCTTCCAATAAAAAGAGGCACTAACATGCAGCAGAAAGATCCGGGAAAAGACCCCTTGGCTGAAAAACTTTTAGAAAGCGGAATTGCCTATAAGGGCTCTTTTCTACAATTACACAGAGATACGGTCAAAACACCTGACGGAGTCGTCACGACGCGTGAATACCTCCGTCATCCCGGCGCCTCAATGATCATCCCCATGTTGGAAGACGGATCTGTCATCCTTGAACGTCAGTACAGACATCCTTTACGCAGGAACTTTCTTGAGTTTCCTGCAGGGAAGCTGAATCCCGGAGAATCACCTTATAACTGTGCAAAACGCGAACTAATTGAAGAGACCGGCTACGAAGCTCAATTTTGGAAAAAACTCGGGCGGTTCAATAACGCCATCGGTTATTCCGATGAGGAAATTACGGTGTTCTACGCGAGTGATCTGAAATATGTTGGACAAAATTTAGACGCAGGGGAAGTTCTTGATGTCATTACATTGCCTTTCCCCGAAGTCCTCAGGCAGTGCCTGAGCGGAGAAATCACCGATGTTAAAACCATCGTAGGTGCTTTTTGGCTGGAAAACTTCCTTAAAACGCAGAAAAAATCGGAATAACACCTCCTCGACTTAAAAGAAATTTATTTCCTGATACGGGGCGCTTAAACATTGTTGAGCGCCCCGATTGTTTAATAATGACACAACGATCCGGAGAAAAAGGATGAGAGGTCGGTTTTGAGCAAAAGCACATGGGAAAGAATTAAAGAGCAAGGCATTCAGGGAATTCTTCGTTTAATCGTTTTACTTTGCTCCTTAGCCTTAGTCGGATGCATTTCCTACGACACTTTTGTCTACAACAACCCGTTTTACCAAAGCCAGTTTGCAATGAAACTGCAGTTTTGGGTATGTATCTTTTTCATGGCGGATCTGGCTCTTGAATTCATTTACTCCAAGAGAAAGACTCGTTACATCATTACCTATTTTCTTCTTTTCATTGCATGTATTCCGTATGGAACAATCCTTCCTAAGCTCGGCATAACCCTTCCGAGAGACATTGGCTATTTTGTGAGCTTCATGCCTTTGATACGGAGCTGCTATGCATTAGCGATTGTCGTAAGTTGGTTCGCCGTACAGACATCTTCAAAGATGTTTTTAACTTACGTCATCATTTTGTTTTCCGGACTTTACCTCGGAAGTCTAGGTTTTTATGTTTGCGAAACTAACGTAAACCCGGACGTAAGAACTTATTGGGATGCTTTATGGTGGGCGGTAATGGAAGCAATCACTATCGGATGCAATATAGAGGCGGTCACAACCGGGGGCAAAATTCTTTCTGTAATCGTAGGCGTGCTTGGACTTTTGATCATTCCTATGTTCACTGTATACGTTAACAACATCGTTTCCGTTTTTCATACGGTAACAACCGCTGCGGCAGAAGCAGCGGAAGAGATTCCGGAAAAAACGGATGAAAACGGCAAAAAGAATCTAAGTGAAGCAAAAACAATGAAGAAACAATAAAAGCACGTCCTGCAAAAATCAGGCTTAGTTTGAGTTGCTTTTAATCTCAGAGCACGAGAATAAAGTTATCCTTAAGAAGACGAAGAATTTTGGAGGATTTATGGCATACAAAATCATTGATATTCAAGGAATTGGGGAAGCATACGCTCCGAAGTTAATTGCAATTGGTATTAAAACTCCGGATGAGTTGCTTGAGGCTTGCTTGACACCGGCAGCCCGCAAAAAAGTTGCGGATAAAACAGGGATATCCGGAAAGCTCATTCTTAAATGGGCCAACCATGCTGACTTATTCAGAATCAGCGGTATCGGACCTCAATATGCCGAATTGCTCGAAGCAGCCGGTGTTGATACGGTTAAAGAGTTAAGACACAGAGTTCCGGCCAACTTAACTGCAAAAATGGTCGAAATAAACAAAGCAAAAAATCTTGCGCAGCGTGATCCATCCGAGAAGGAAGTCACCAAATGGATTGAAGAAGCCGGCAAGCTTGAAGCGAAAATGACGTACTAAGCGCTAGGCTAGATTGCAGAATTCGGGCCTCCGTTCGGAGGCCCTTTCCATGTTTTAGAGAAGACCTTCTTTTGTCTTCTGCGCGATCATTAGAGCAGATTTATCAAGAAGTTTTTTTTCTTCCTCTGTCAGTTCCAGACGATGGACGTATTCCACTCCATTCTTACCGATGACTGCCGGATATCCGACATAACAGCCGTAGTCTTCCAAATAAACCGAGGCAGGACAGGCAAGCTTGGCATCTGAGAAAACTGCTTGCAAAAGTTTGGCTGCGCAGGTGGCAATCGCGTAGCAAGTGTATTTCTTACCGTTAAAGACAAGCCAGCCGCCTCCTCTTGCTGCCTTATCTAATTCGGACAATTCAAGATGCTGGTCTTTGGCGATTTCAGTGATCGGCTCACCCTGAACGGTAATTGTCGACCAAGCGGCAAACTGAGATTCTCCGTGTTCACCCAAAACATAACCGGCAATGTTGTGCGGGTTTTGGTCTAAAGACATGCTGACAGCTCGCTGCATACGAGCGGTATCCAAGAAGGTTCCGGTTCCGAAAACCTGCTGGCGGCTCAAACCTGTGTAGTGCTGAAGCAAACCTGTAATAACGTCGCAAGGATTCGAAATATTGATCAGCACGCCGTGGAAACCGGCTTCTTTCAAAGCAGTTCCGACTTGCTTAGCCTGCTGGCAGTTAAAAGAGTATTCCAGAAAACGATTTCCGCCGTCAGCCAGCGCTTTGATATCTCCGAAAGCAGTAATGACGACATCGGCATCTTGCAGAGCCTTGTAGTCATTCATTGAAAGCTTTGTGTAGGTATCCAAGCGGCCTAAAGAATCCAGAAGATCGTAAAACTCGGCAGTACATTTTGCTTCATTTGTATCAATTAGCACCAATTCGTCAGCGATTCCTTTTGTCACAAGGGTATAGGCAACGGTGGAGCCGACGTGGCCCAAACCGATAACACCAACTTTTCTCATTTTTCCTCTCTATGTTGATACCTAAGATGCAATCGATTCTAAGTAGAAACCTTGAGAAATCTAAAAATATCGGTAGGATTTTTGCATCCAAATCGACCTTTTCTCCCTCGCTCAATCTCTACTGCTAAAAATTGGTCTTGATGAGGTCCTACGAATTTGGTACGATGATCTCAATTCGCCCTTCCTCTAATCCGAACGATTCAATCGTTTGCGATGTCCGAGGGAGGTCATTTTTGTGTACTTCCCTCCCAGCCTTTAAAAATTCCTAGTGAAGAACCTCACTTTTAGGGAGGTTGAAAATTCAAGATAAGTTGCTTCCTAGTTCTTTGCTTTCGCTACTTTGAGAACTCAGGTACAATTCGTCTTCCTGCGAGTGTGGCGAAATTGGTAGACGCGCTAGATTTAGGTTCTAGTGTCTTTGACGTGACGGTTCGAGTCCGTCCACTCGCACCAATATCTCTAAGGAACTTTGCGTTCCAGTCATCCCGATTTTCCCCCTGCACATAAATAGAGCTAAATGGAGCATGAAATAGAGATTTAGCGAGAATTTCTAACTTTGCATTTTGATAACAAGTTCAGTCGTGTTCTAGAACTCTTTTTACAGATGAGAACATTTCCTTTTAAAAGGAATGAGGCTTTACAACTAGAATCACCACAGAATTTTTGGTTACACATAGGTGAATTCAATGCTTACAAAAGAACAAATCGAACTCGTTAAGACTACTGTTCCTGTCCTTCGCGAACACGGTGTAGCCCTCATCTCTCATTTCTACAAAAGAATGCTTTCTCACAATCCGGAACTGATGCAGGTCTTCAATATGGGTCATCAGCGCGCCGGTTTCCAGCAACAGGCTTTGGCCGGCTCTGTTCTGGCTTATGCAGAAAACATCGAAAATCTTAAGCCGCTTTTAGGCGCTGTTGCTCACATTGCCAACAAGCACGTTTCCGTCGGCATTCGCGCCGAACATTATCCAATCGTCGGTAAGCACCTCATCGCCTCTATTAAAGATGTACTCGGCGAAGCCGCCACACCAGAATTAATTGATGCTTGGACTGCTGCTTACACACGGCTCGCTGACATCCTTATCGGTGCAGAGAAAAACATTTATGACAAAAACGCTGTTGTTGAAGGCGGCTGGACAGGCTGGCGTTTCTTCAAGGTTGCTGAGAAGTCCAAACAGACAAACGATATCACTTCCTTCAAGCTGGTTCCGGTTGACCACGGCAAGATGCCTGACGTTAAGGCCGGTCAGTACATCTCCGTTCGTGTCTTCGTAAAAGGCCAGGAACTGATTCAGCCTCGTCAGTACACAGTCGTTAAAGCTGACGCAGCATCCTTCACAATCGCTGTTAAGAAAGTTGAAGCCGCAGAAAAATCTCCTGCCGGCATGGTTTCCAATACCCTTCACAACGACATCCAGGAAGGCGATCTCGTTGAGGTTTCTTTCCCGGTCGGTGAATTTAATCTTCCCGAAGGCGACGGCAGCCTCTGCCTCCTTTCCGCCGGCATCGGCATCACTCCGTTGTTCGCCATGCTGAAAGAAGCAGTGAAGAAAGACCCGACTCGCAAGATTTCTTTCGTTCACGTCTGCAAGTCCAAAGAAGCCGTTCCTTTCTCCGATGAGATCGATCTACTCGTTAAGGAAGGTACCGTGACCTTTGAAGTTTTTGAAACTTCTGCCCACGGTCGTCCTTCTGAAGAATTCTTCAAGCACCTGGCAGACAAAGACACGAATTTCTGTGTTTGCGGTCCTGTTCCCTTCATGAAGCTTGCTGCTGCTGAACTCGTTAAAAACGGTGTTCCGGCAGAAAAGATTCACGCTGAAAAATTCGGTACCGGCGCTATCTAATTCGTCCGAACTTTTCTAAAACCTCCCTGCAAGAACTTTAGAAAAAGAAGTAGTGAGAAGCCCAAACACCTCGTTTGGGCTTTTCTTTAGACCGAAATTCCAGAAATCTAATCCCCCATTGCAACTAACAATAGGTTGTTTTTAGAACAACACGTTAAATGAGCGAAATTCCCAAGAGGCTCATTAATTTTCAGAGAGGAAACTTCGTGCGGTGAAAATTTGTTTTTTGTTATTGCCATGCGCTCAAAGAGAGGTTTCATCAAATATAGGCATAAGTACTAATGAAAAATTTCATTAAGTGAAAATTAAGAATCACAATAAAGAAACTTATGACTAAAAAATGAAATTCATGCCATATACCTAAAATTCAGTAGTATTATTTCCTCAATCTTGCTAATATCTCCATGAGCCTCATTGTTTCTTGAGGAATCGCATCCTCAATTGAATACTCTGATCCTCACCCGATAACCACATCTTCGGAAGAACAATATGAATAAACAGCAATTGATCGAAATTATTGCGGAAGAAAATGAAATAACTAAGGACATGGCTACCCGCACGCTGAATACAATGATTCGCTCTATTATGACATCTGTCAAAAACGGAGAGCCGGTCGTCTTAGTCGGTTTCGGAACCTTTCGCCAGGTAAAGAGGAAAGCTCGTGTGATCTGTAATCCCCATACGGGAGAGAAGCTTGAGCTGAAGCCCCGCAGCGTCCCAAAATTCGTTCCGGGTACTTTATTCAAACAGATCGTTGATGAACAAAACAGCTAATCACTGCTTTTGTGAACCGGATTAACGCTTATCTTTGATCCCGTAAATTAGATAAACGGTTTGCTCGGGTGAGAATGGTTTTGCTGCCGTTTTAGAAACCCTGAAGAAAGAATCCCTTCAATTTCAAGGTTTCATTTGAAGCACATAATCGAGTAGGGGAAGCTTTCACCTACCCCTCTCACACCACTGGGCATGCGGGTCTCGCACCCAGCGGTTCCAATTAACCTATGCGGGTCGCCTACTTG
>QWCK01002820.1_pt1 | contig 41357 bp, 40 predicted proteins | sample 1972571 | NCBI WGS metagenome assembly QWCK01 (sample SAMN09866710, study PRJNA288562) | Human gut metagenome isolate term2_stool, whole genome shotgun sequencing... | isolation source: gut | host: Homo sapiens | place: USA: California | reverse complement strand
AATAAAGACAAAATTAAACGGCCTGTCACCTGTTGAGTACAGGTTACAAGCCGTGTAGTAAACGCGGTTATTTTGTCCGGGTTTGTGGGTGCATATCAAATTCATTAAAGGACTTTATTTTTTTCATTCTACCAAAAGAAAATTCTGTGTTTTCCCCAAACTCTAACAGGAAGCATTTTGCAAGCTCCTCGACGGTAACTTCAAGAGTTTCAAAAAAAGTTTGATATGCGAAGTTCTGCTCCTTGCTGCCCTCTTCAAACATATTAATTATCATGGACTCGCAGACCTGGTCCAGAGGATACATCTTTATGTGCATGAGCTCGTGAACAATCGTCTCTTCAATGTTTTCATCTTTGGGACTCGCAGAATTTAGCATTAAAATCGCCTTTTTATCAGTTGGATCAATTTTAAAATCCCCCGTCTTCTTCCAGTCCTCATCCTCCACAAACTCCAATCTAATATCCCACTCAGGAACAATCCTGAGTTTTTTTGTATACTTATCAAAAATTTCCCTTGCCTTTAACCTATCCATGCCCTCTCCTATATTTTTCAAAACACAAAATCATGCTAATATTCTTGAATCAATTATAGCACAAGATATAAAATTTTCATAAAAATTTATATCTTTATAATTATAAACACCTCATACAAGCCCTTATCCAAACACCTCCACAAAAAGCGAGGGAAAGTTTTTCATCCACTATATTTTTACCCATAAAATTTGTGAGGATAAGGGGATGAAATTCGAAGTGAATCGATTTTTTCAAGTCGCAGGTGGGCTCCTGCCCTCCAAGAGTTGAAATAAATCTAATTCATAAAGAAGGTCGCCCCTTAGACCACAAATTTTGGATCCAACCCCGCAAAGAGCGCGGGAATTACACTCGCAAAAACTGATACCACAAATCCCAGTCAGGATCACCCCCGCATGTGCGGGAATTACAAAATACTGGAGCTATACAACTGGTATGCACAGGATCACCCCCGCCAACAGCGCGGGAAAGTTTTTCATTCACTATATTTTTACCCATAAAATTTGTGAGGATAAGGGGATGAGATTCGAAGTGAATCGATTTTTTTAAGTCGCAGGTGGGCTACTGCCCTCCGAGAGTTGGAATAAATCTAATTCACAATGAAGGTCGCCCCTTAGACCACAAATTTTGGATCCAACCCCGCAAAGAGTGCGGGAATTACCGAAAGCATGGCAAAAGTGTAGTGCTTCTTTTAGGATCACCCCCGCGTGCGCGGGAATTACTTTGGAATCTCTTTATTGATTTTTTGTAATTCGGGATCACCCCCGCGTGCGCGGGAATTACACTCTTGATAAGATTGGAGAAAATGTTGGCCAGGGATCACCCCCGCGTGCGCGGGAATTACAAGTTTTCCATGACAGATATCGCGTTATTGATGGGATCACCCCCGCGTGCGCGGGAATTACTTAATCTTGCCAGTGATATCTGTGTCAGCCTTAGGATCACCCCCGCGTGCGCGGGAATTACCTTGCGACCACATCACATAGGCCCATAATGTTGGGATCACCCCCGCGTGCGCGGGAATTACGTTGTTGTTGCTCAACGAACCGTCGGTGTTGACGGGATCACCCCCGCGTGCGCGGGAATTACCCTTCGTAATAGATTTTTTCAATTAATTCTTTGGGATCACCCCCGCGTGCGCGGGAATTACCAGTTGGCAAAGGCTATACCAACTGCTTTTTTAGGATCACCCCCGCGTGCGCGGGAATTACCTCGCCTCTTTGATTGAAAAATTATCACCGCCGGGATCACCCCCGCGTGCGCGGGAATTACTCTATTATGTGATTGTCCTTATCCACCAATCTGGGATCACCCCCGCGTGCGCGGGAATTACAATCACGGACGATTAACGGCGAATACAGAATTGGGATCACCCCCGCGTGCGCGGGAATTACTTGCTTCTTTTGTAACTCCATAATATCGCCTGGGGATCACCCCCGCGTGCGCGGGAATTACAGGTCAATTAGTATTAAGCGTTCAGCTCCTACAGGATCACCCCCGCGTGCGCGGGAATTACTGAGCGTTTCTATATTATAGCCCGCTACATCTGGGATCACCCCCGCGTGCGCGGGAATTACCAACCTTCAAACAATAGAAAACCGAATTAGGCGGGGATCACCCCCGCGTGCGCGGGAATTACCCAAGGTGGTATTTCTGTTAAATACAGCACCTAGGATCACCCCCGCGTGCGCGGGAATTACTTACAGATACGGTAGCAGTCGGCACAGGCAAGGGGATCACCCCCGCGTGCGCGGGAATTACCATTGGTATAAATGCCGCGCCCGTTATATTTTAGGATCACCCCCGCGTGCGCGGGAATTACAGCTTCCTCCGCCGTCTAGCGCCACGGCGTGAGGGATCACCCCCGCGTGCGCGGGAATTACTATTCAAAACAACCATCCTAATAGGCTTATCCGGGATCACCCCCGCGTGCGCGGGAATTACAGGAGATTAAACTTCTTATATATTCATACTTGAGGATCACCCCCGCGTGCGCGGGAATTACAAAAATGATGATTTGGCCAGTTTGCTCTCGCCGGGATCACCCCCGCGTGCGCGGGAATTACTGGTTTTTAAAATCTATCATATCGCACATCTTGGGATCACCCCCGCGTGCGCGGGAATTACTAATTCATCTGCAATTTCTGTGAGCTGGTCTAGGGATCACCCCCGCGTGCGCGGGAATTACATTATGAATTTGAATCTAATGACTTTGAATTGGGGATCACCCCCGCGTGCGCGGGAATTACGTACTTAAGACCTTAAGGCCTGAATCATTATTGGGATCACCCCCGCGTGCGCGGGAATTACTAAGACATAATGATAAGATTGATGAGACCAACGGGATCACCCCCGCGTGCGCGGGAATTACTTGCTATACTGTCAATATCCTTGGGATATTTTGGGATCACCCCCGCGTGCGCGGGAATTACTAGTCCAATTTATTCGTTTCAACTAGCCAATAGGGATCACCCCCGCGTGCGCGGGAATTACACAAGGGCGCTTCAAGGTCATTTAGCGACACGGGGATCACCCCCGCGTGCGCGGGAATTACGCTTGATGATTGCTGAATATCTTTGGACCATTGGGATCACCCCCGCGTGCGCGGGAATTACATGGTTTTTTGATTTCACTCTCGGTCGGTCTCGGGATCACCCCCGCGTGCGCGGGAATTACCTGATGTTGCTACTACTAAAGATGTTGAAATTAGGATCACCCCCGCGTGCGCGGGAATTACCTTACCAGTGGCTCTAACGGTCGAGCCGATATGGGATCACCCCCGCGTGCGCGGGAATTACTATTTAAAGCCCTTTTTGGCCTTGTTTTTTGCGGGATCACCCCCGCGTGCGCGGGAATTACAAAGGCTTTACATTCTTTAATAAGTCAATAGCAGGATCACCCCCGCGTGCGCGGGAATTACACAAGGCGGTATACACGCCGCCTAACTTACATGGGATCACCCCCGCGTGCGCGGGAATTACTAACGCCATATTATTAGGAGGTCTGGCAAGCTGGGATCACCCCCGCGTGCGCGGGAATTACTCGTCTATACCCCATTCATTGCCTATGTCGCCGGGATCACCCCCGCGTGCGCGGGAATTACTTTCTTCTTCAATTGCGATTGCGTCGTTACCTGGGATCACCCCCGCGTGCGCGGGAATTACTTATCCGCTTCTGCTTTGTCTTTAACCTTCGTGGGATCACCCCCGCGTGCGCGGGAATTACGATTGTTAAGCTTGCAAGTATTCCGCTTTGTTGGGATCACCCCCGCGTGCGCGGGAATTACCATAGCTTGGATAATTCATTCACTGACCCAACGGGATCACCCCCGCGTGCGCGGGAATTACGAATTTTACAATGGTTTAAAAGTTCAGGTGTCAGGATCACCCCCGCGTGCGCGGGAATTACCCCTCTTTGATGGCATTAACCATTGTAGCACCGGGATCACCCCCGCGTGCGCGGGAATTACTTGTTTTTAAACGGTAACGGTTACCTTGATTGGGGATCACCCCCGCGTGCGCGGGAATTACTGTTTGTGCTGGATTTGGTACATAGTTCTTTGGGGATCACCCCCGCGTGCGCGGGAATTACAGTAACACTTAACGGGAGGATATATGATATGCGGGATCACCCCCGCGTGCGCGGGAATTACTTGTTTTTAAACGGTAACGGTTACCTTGATTGGGGATCACCCCCGCGTGCGCGGGAATTACTCAATAATTAAGCGATCATTATTTTGACCATTAGGATCACCCCCGCGTGCGCGGGAATTACCATTTTTAACTTTTAAATTGATGTAGCGCCCAGGGATCACCCCCGCGTGCGCGGGAATTACATAGTAGGCCCAGCCTGGCTTATATCCCTTTTGGGATCACCCCCGCGTGCGCGGGAATTACGTAGGCTACCCCCACAGATAATATGGACTCCAGGGATCACCCCCGCGTGCGCGGGAATTACATTAAACGACCCCTTTATTTAAGCCATTTTTCATTCTTTATTTATTAGTTTTCGTTCACTTTATCTGTTCTACATAAATTTCGTAGAAAAATTTGATGAAATTTGTAGTGGGCGAATTTTTATCAGTTTTGGCTGCAACCAGCCTCTACAATGCCGATTGTCAACATTTGCGTGAGTGATCGTATTCCAATCGGTCAATTTTTTGGTCACCATTCTCCTCAGATTGTTGTAATCAATCGTTTTTCCCTTCGGTCGAACGATTGAACAACAAGTTGCGTGATATAAACCTCGATCGCGGGACATCGAGTCTCCGCGTTCGAGATGTCTGGGATAAATCAGACGCTACATGGTTATAAAAATATCCGTAGAAAAAATATATTCAATCATTATATCTCTCTTGGGCAGGGCTGCAAGGTGACCTCTACAGAAAATGGACCTCTTGGGCGAGAAGTTGCGTGAGCCCCACTCCCCAAAATTGCGGGAATATTCGACGACCTCCATTTTTGCCTTTGTAAGCGTTCGGATCAGCCCCGCTAAAAGCGCGGGAATTTCGGAACTTTACTGGTTTGGCGTTACGGTATCAAAGGATCAGCCCCGCTTTTATTTCTCTTTCTTCTTTTTTCTTTAAGTCTAATTTTCTTAGGTTCTTTCAAATATGCATTTTTTATTTCAAGTCTTAGAAGTTGTTCATCTTTTTCTTCTTATAGTTTAATGAATTCCTCTTTATCATTAATATCTTCGTATTTGCTTTTTCGTTCTTTATAACTCTTGCCCAAGTCTTAACTCTCCTCCTTATTTATTTAGAAATTCTTAATGTCGTTTTCTTTAACCACATGAAAAATCTTTATCTAAGATTTTTCATCAATCCATCTAAGTTTTTTACAAGTTTATGAATTAATCTGGCGTCTGCTATGGCTCTGTGGGGCACTTGTTCATATATTCCGTATTCTTTTAGAGCTGTTTCAAGCTTGTAATTTTTTAAAAACATATTTTCTTGCTTTACATGTTTCATGGCGTCGTAAAGCTGATTTTTTATTTTACCCCTACCCATATTTTTTAGGCCTTCGTTTATAAATTTTATATCAAAATTTATATTGTAGCCGACTATGGGGCTATCACCTATAAAATCCAAGAGCTCTGCCAAAGCTATGTCTTGATCTTTTCCATTATCGACTTGGTCTTGGCTAATGCCTGTGAGTTTTATAATTGTGTCTGTTAGCTTAAGGTCTTGCTTTACAAGACAGGTGTATTCTTCAATTGTCTCTGCAATTTTTATAGCTCCTATTTCTATAATTAGGTCTTTGCTTGCATCAAGGCCTGTCGTCTCAAGGTCCAATATTACATAAGGCTTTATACTTTCAAGGGGCCTACCAGTTTTTCCACTGTATTTTTTCGCCTTACGCATTTTGGCAGCCTTGCTAAAGCCTTGCTTACTTTCGGTGTGTTTATCTCTTGCTTTTACAGGTGTGAATACTAGGGGAATACCATCGTAGTCTATGGGGATTTTATTAGAATTGTGGGTCTGAAAATTATAGCCAATTTCATTCCTATAAGCGTAGGTCATAGTTGCCTCTCCTGCGCCAACGCTGTCTACTACCCGCTTCCATAATTCTTCTCTGACTTTTGAATTAAAATTGCCAACGTAAACTCCTGTGGATATTTCTTGCATCCACTTGGTTAGGTCACCCCTAAGTGATGGAGGCGAGTTTTTTAAAGTAATTACTGTTAGGGGCATATCAATCCTCTTTGTAGCTTATGCCATAGCTTACACTCTCGTCCTTGTCATCCCAAAGCTCAATTATATCCATGTAAATGCTTTTATCTTCTGGAATGTCCATTAGGTATTGGAGGTCAGCCGCTATTTTTTGCATTAATTTACCATCTACCATCTTGTCTCTTACTCTAAGTCTGGCAAGTTTTCCAACTTCCTCTCCATCTTGGGCTGTGGCTGCAAGTTCAAAGGCAAGAGGGATTGTAAGGTCTGCCTTGTAAAGGTCAGCAATATCATACACAAAGGATTTGTCGTGGCCTGTGTGAACAAAACCAAGTCCCGGACTCATGCCAAGGGCCACTATTATGCTATGACAAACTCCGTAAAGGGAAACATTGGCAGCAGAAAGAGCCTGGTTGACCAAGTTTGAATCTTCAAAGTCGTCAACATTGTAGTCGCGTCCCTCCCATTTTACCTTGTATTTTTTCGCATTTTCCCTATAAGCTCTCCTAATCCTAGATCCTTCACGACCACGAAGCTGTTGCATTGTTAGTTTAGATACGTCTTCATTTTTAAAACGCATGGAGTACATTTTCCTCGCCACATCCAACCTGGTCCTCGTATTTGAAACGAGTTTTGCTTGCCTTTCCAATAATCTAGTCGAGTGGGCAAGGCTTCTGCCATGAGCATAATGCCTGACCCCTCGCTCTCCAACCCAAATAACTGAAGTTCCAGTATCTCCCAAAATCTCCATAGCCCTGTGGCTAATTTCAGTGCCAGGGCCTAACATAAGAACTCCTATAATTGCACAAGGAATATTTACAAGTCCCCTGTAATCACTAACCGTTATAGCGCTATCCAGCCTATTTATCTTTGCTCTCTCTACATATATAAAGCCAACTCTGTCCGATATTCTGGGCAGTTCCTTTAGCTCTGTTTTTTTTGCACCAGAAATCTGTTTCATTTTATTGGAATTATGGTTAAAAATCCAAAGCCATAGGCTTTTTTCTTGCCAATGCCAGATACCAGGGCTTTTTTTAATTTATCCAAGTCTGTGATAGTAAGAACGCCTTCATAGGTTGCGCTTACTAATTTTAAATTAGCGGCCTTGGCTTTATCTTCGTCATGGCGGACAAAAACTTCTTCATCACGACTAGTTATAGTAAATTCATCAGGCCTTACCGTAAATCCATTTTTTTCAGTTCTTGCCATAAAAAAGTCATTTAATTCATCCAAGGGAACAGGGACCAACTGTCCTCGTTTTCCAGGATTATCCTTGTCTCTAATGGATTTTACTGTATTTAATTTGATCCTAAAGTTTGCCCGCATGCCTTCTTTTAAAGAATCTAAAAATTCATCGTAAGATTTGCAAGTAGCCGTCCCTTTTACCCCATACTTTTCTAGGCTATTAAAATCAGCTTTATCCTCACTTAAAATTAATAGGTAGGATTTATCTTTGATGGTGTCAATCCGCCAAAGTTTTCTGCTGCGAACAGCCTTAGATTTGTTTCTTTCATCGGGAAATGAATCCTCAATCCAGCCATGATAGCAACCTAGGTGGTCTAAATCTCTTAAGGTTTTTCGATTGTATAGGTCTATTTCAACTCTTGATAAATACATATTGCACCCCTATATACTTTCGTAAAAATCCAGCGGCTCATCGCTTTCATTCGCTAATACTTGGTCTGTCCTTGCTTCAAAACGCGGTCCAAACTTACGCTCTTTTTGAGAGAAGGAAATCACCCGATCATTTCTCATTTTTGCTGGTGAGTCAGGTAAAAGATCTTTGTCTGCATATATGTCAGCCCTATAAGATTTGTGTTTTTTCTTGTACCAGTCTGAGGCCTGCCAATCCAAAGTTTGAAGTGCCTCTATAGGCCCCTGATCTGTAAAGCCTATTATAAAATCTCCAGGTAGAGGACATGACCGTCTGCCCATAAACGGTTGGAAGTAAGGATGGGTTAAGGCATAATAAATTTCATCCAACCACTCATCATCTGCGTGAGAGATGGCAACCACAAATACTGCGTCCTCCATATAATAACGATCGGTTACATAATTTCTATCAAGAGTCCCATTGGCTTTATACTTGCTGGCTATATGATAATCTCTGGCAAGGACTCCTTCTTGGTCTATTCGAACTGCAAAATCAAGGTCATTTAATTTTTGAATCTTATCATCTTCGTCACGCTTGTAGCCAAAACTTCCTGCAAGTATTCCTATAATTGCAGATTTGGACGGATAATAATCAGTGGTCCTGGTTTCAAAACGCGAAGATGTACCCCAGGCTTGCATGGGGCCCTTTAGTCTTAATAAAAGCGTTTTCAAAATTCATCACCTAGTCTTCAAGATTGTTGTTTATTTCAGCTTCTAGATCATTTAAAAGTTCATTTATACTGCCTTCTGCCTTGCCAATATCCTTTACATTTATGTCATCGAGAAGCAAGTAGGCTGTATAGATTGGCTTGTCTAAAATTTTGTCGTATTTTGTATACTCTTCAAAGAGCCTTTCAATAGACTTGTTCACATATCCTTCGTTAGACTTTACTGGCTTTTCAAAGGCGCTAACCATGTTTACTGGTCTGTCTGCCCTTAATGATACGACAACTGCTTGTGGCAGGGTTTGGTTGGCAAAGGTATTTATCTTACCTGTTGGCATGGACTTAACAAAGGCTTCCACAAAGAGTTTGGTTGAAGTAATTGTGCTTTCCTTGTCGCCCAACTGCTTATAAAAATCGTGGAGGGCAATATTAGCGTAGCGATAAAGTGTAGATGAATTGTATTCGATTGTACCTAGCATGCCAGCCCCTGCATTGTCTCCGGGAGCAAGGTCATCTACAGCTGTGAAAAAATCAAATTCACTTTCTATAGCATGTGTCGAGATAGCATGGGCAACTTGAGATGAAGCATCTTCATTAAGAGACGGATCATCAGCAACCATTCTGCCGAACAAGGCTATGTCAATTGCTTGGTCGTCTTTCAAAATTTCTTGAAGGGCTTTTTTGTCAGAGTTCTTTTCAATACTTGCATGGGCTAACTTTTCTGCCTGACTATCACTTATAAAGAAAAGAGCTTTTGCTTTTTGATCTTTTGTGGATATTTTTGCAGCATTTAAAGTTTTTTCTGCCATTTCCATTGCATCTTCTAAGGATATCGATTCGTCTATTTGAACAATTTTATTGGCAATATACTTCACAATTTCCAAAGAACGAACTCCAACATTTTTTATATCGCCATTTTCGTTAAAGTGTTTTCTAATAGCCCTCTTCCAGCTTTGAGAGCTAACTCTGGCCCTGGTAACTCCACCATACTGGGCAGTTTTAGGGCTACCTGTATCGTCCCTGTTGATATTTGCTGGTGGCACAGTTTGAATTGCGTGAACATCTAAGTATAGTCTTGGGTTAATTTTTCTTTCCATTTTAATTTTCTCCTTTCGAATCTGCTTGTCTGAATTTATAGTAGGACCTGGCCCACTTAATTTTTACACCGTCTTTTTGATTTCTTAAAAACCAATATAAGTCTTCTGCTAGGCTTGCATAATCAACCTGGGCATCCGATTTGGCCTTTAAAAGCTTAATCATCTGCCTGAGATGGTTTTGCAATTGGGTGAAATTGCTTGCTGTTACCAAGGCGTTAAATCTTGCATCTATGGACTTGCTTTCCCCTGTTCTTAATGTACTTAGGGCGTCCCCCAGGTTTTGCCTCCACTCTCCTTCTTGATAGTCTAACTTTAATACAGATTTTACACTCGCCTGTTGGTGCAAGGCGTACATCTGCACAGCTGTAAGAACGGCTAGCTCGTAGTCATTTAGTTCTTTCCTTGAGCCTAGCAATTCTTCAGGAATATTTTGAAAGACAAAGGCAAGGGCCTCCATATTATTAGAAAAATCTTTATTTATTGAGTTTCTAATATTGGCAAGCATAGCCCTGGTGCTTGGCACATCCCTGGTAGCATCCAGTCTCCTTAAAATTTTGGCCGTCTCATTGTAGACATTTAATCTTGAATCCTCCACTTCTACCTCCTTTATAGTTTTTGATTTATACGCATAATAAAGTTATTGTAAGCAGTTGCAATGTTTTTTACGCTATCTTTTTCAACAATTCCAGTAAAATCTCTTGGTCCTGCATTTTCAATAATTTTTTCCGCCTGATTTATAACAAGTCCCTTTAAGTCCTTGTACCATGCCTTAGCTTTTTCATCCTTGTTGTCTTCGTAATCAATAAATGAAAGCCAATCTCTAAATGGCTTGTCAATTTCATAGTACATGGCCTCTATATAATTTGATGTAAAATCACTTGCCTCAATATTTCTAATACTTTTAATATCATTTACAAATGACCTGTAAGTTTTATCCACAACATCTTTTGTCGTATCGATTACATCATTTATTCTGAGCAACCAGCCCTGATCCTCAAGGTCGTTAATAATTGCACCCTCCAAATACAAGCCATCTATGATTTCATTTGTAGGCACCCATGATGTTGCATTTCCATCATCCTCCATGCTAACTGCATTTATTTTAACCACTTGTTTTTCTACATACTGATCAATGTGATTTAGCCATTCAATTATTCCAGGCTTGCGCTTTGGAGTGTTTGCATTTCCTTCGTTTGCATCTTCAGTCTTTGTGACCAAACCAAAAGACCGCCAAAGAGACTTATTTAACTGGTGTTTTCTAGGTGTAAACATGTCCTTGTTATCGCCACTGTTGTTATATCTCCAAAGGGTCATAGGCTCTAAAAAATTGTTTTCATGACGTACTTCAGGCAACTTTACGATTTGCATTCTAAAAACATCTTGGTCTGTGTAGTCCCCTATATAGATTGCCCGACTCCAAACTGTATACAATTCTCCTATGTTATCAATATCTTCTCCAAACATATAATTAGCAACTACTTGGGATGGACTATACTCCCAGCAAGGTTTTTGAATGTTAGTATTATATTGCCTAGACGAGTTATTCACCAAGCATAAATTTAGAATAAGGGTCTTGTACAAATTATCACTGGATAAGTAAACTCCTCCCAAATCAAATAACCATCCCTTAGAAGCCTTATATTTATCCTGACCAAATATAACCTTATCTGATAAGCCTGTATATGATTGGTAGGTTAACAGCCATCTAGCAACTTCATCATAATTTAATATCTCCTTGTTATTGTCAGAGTCATACTTTGGCGAAAACAAGGCAACTTTGTTAGCACTTTCTGATATTAGTCTATTTATATTTTTTCCTAATATTTCGCTTGGAGCAGGCCTGTTAATTTTTGAAACATCAACTTCCGCTTCGGTAACCTGATAAAATGGATACTTGTCATCAAACAGATCAAACCTATCCTTCCATTTGTCCAAGTAATCAATCACTATATGCGGAAATTTTCCAGCTGCCCACAGGTCCTTCCATGTTTGCATTAGGGCGTCTTCATAGTCTTCGTAGTCCTCCATATTGACCGGCTCGACCTGCTGCATGCGATCGTTTACTTTAATTTCATCGTAAACCTGGCCATCTGCCTGATACCTGGAGAAAACTGTGTGCAAGATTGCCAGTAAAAATCTCATAACTGCGAAGTCTTGGGTTGGCATGTCCCCAGCCAAAGCAATGTAGTTGTGGGCATTTTCAAAAAACTCTCTTAGTCCAACCAGATCTGTAGTCCCCTTGTAATCAGTAACAACTGATATCCAAGGCTTTTCAATCAAATTAAATTCGCTCATCTTTATCCTCCTTAATTATTTTTAAACCATAGGTCGTATCATATTTTAAAGTCTTTTCAAATATTTTAAATTCATTGTTTTCATCAAATATTATTCCAAGACTTCCCTTTAACCAGCTCTGATTTTCCCAATCGGGGAAATTCTCCAAGTAATATTTTTCCAGCTCACTTATAACTTGGTCAATCCCCTTCCCATAATAAAGGGCTATTGGTAATTTTATAGTACGCTTTGCCATTTCCATAGCAGTTTTATTGTCACTTGGATCCAAAATGCCGGGCTTGTCAAAGAATTCATAACCGCCTTGGCAGGTCTTAAGTGCAATGACCTCAACTGTATCCACGCTATCTCTGACCTGGGCGCAAGCTTTTATTTCTGAAGATTCGGCCGCATGGTTGGAGTTTTTAATCCAGTCGGAAATGCACTTGTCCTCTGATGTTTTTTTCAAAGGATAACTAATGCAATAATTTTCGGCCTTGTACTTCTGTTCATTAATTTGTTTATCTTTTTTCTTTTTGTAAGACTCATAGACTATTTTTAAATCATCAGCTAAGTCCAAGTCCTCTTCATCATAAACCAGTTGGACTAAATGGGATATATCATTAGGCAGATTTATTTTATCAGGTAAAAAGTATTCAGTCCTAAAGAGCATATATTCTGAATAAACATAAGTACTTGCCTTGTCAAAATCATAATTACCACAAGAGAGCACATAGACTTTTGGATCTTTTAAGTTCTGAGGCCTAAGTGTCTTTTCGTGCCTGTGAAGCCTGCCCATCCTTTGTAAAATCAAATCCATGGGTGCCAAGTCTGTTATCATAACATCGAAATCTATATCTAAGGACTGCTCTATAACCTGTGTCCCTATAATTATTTTAAAGTCTGGCCTCTGACCGCCTTTACCAATAGTATCTATAAGATTTTTTTCCTTTTTATACCTGTCAGTTGCAATAAATGCTGAGTGCAAGAGATCAACTTTATCCGAGCCAAATTCCTCTGAGCATATTTTGGCAAAGGCCTGAGCTTTTTTAACAGTATTTACTATTACTCCCACAACCCCACCATTAGGAGTAATTTCTTTTATTAATTTAAGAATATCATCACTCTTATCTTTAGGAATTTTAATTATTTTATAATCCACTCCAGGCTCTTTGGCGAAATCAGAATATTGTTTGATGGCTTGACCATCATTGTAGGTTAAAAGCGGATAGGCTTCATTTGTTTCAAAAGTTTCTGGTTTCGGCGCCTCTCCAAAATTGTAAGCAGCTCCAACCATATAGGTCTTTAAAAGCTCGTTCCTCTTTTCTATAGGCAAAGTCGCAGATAAAATCACAACTGGAACCCTATAGGCGCCCAGCCATCTTAAAGCCTGATAAAGATAAACGCTCATGTAAGCATCATAAGCGTGGACTTCATCGATTACCACAACCTTGTTGGCAAGGCCAAGGTGTCTAAGCATCAAATGCTTTTGCTTAAGGGCGGCCAATAAAATTTGATCAACAGTTCCCACCGCAAAATCATCTAGAATTGAAACCTTCCTACCAGCAAACCATTCATTTACGCCAACGCCGTCCTCACCATGAATATTTCTACTCTTAGTCAGGCTTGAAAATTCATCATTTAATGCAGCCTTGCCATGAATGAGACGGATTGATTTTTCCCCATCAATCTGCCCCAGCCAATCCTTAACCCTAGAGAAAATTCCATTCGAAGTCGCCTGAGTTGGCAGACCAAAAAACATACCCGTCCGTCCAGTCTTTTGTGCCAGCTCTTCAACCGCAATCAGAGCCGCTTCGGTTTTTCCCATGCCCATGGGAGCTTCTAAAATAACAATTCCCGGCTCATCGATTGCAGCAATAGCTTCTGATACCTTCCTTTGGGCGTCCCTGGGTTCATTGATAAAATTAAACCTTGCATGATAGATATCTTCAAAATATGCTTTCGGTTCCCATGTAGCAGCCCGATCTATATACCAATTACTAAAACCCTCTTTGACCCTATCTTCATCAACTTCATTCTCATTTATATCTATAAGAGGAAAATACTTTTCGTTACTAGTAATCCAGTCCGCCATAACTAAAAGCCCAGACAAAATAACTTGCCCGGGCTGAGAAATCAATGGCAGGTCAGCAGGAGATAAAAAATCGCATGAAGACATTGCCCAATCAAAAATATTTTTATGTATTGCTTGCCAAAGATTAGCTAAATCTGAATCAATATTATCATCTTGGTAAAGGCTAGAAGTAAATCCTAAGCATTCATCTGATTCATGTCTTGATAAAGGTCGACCGTGGTGGGCACCAACAATATTGGCCACACAAAAATTAACGCCAAATTTATCTAAGATATATTGGCCACTTTTGTTATGTGGGGTGTTGTCTTTTTTATCAAGTGCATACAAGTCCAGGTCCTTAAAGCCAGCTCCCTTTAACTTTTCAATCATAAGATCATCCAAATCTTGGTCTCTATAAAAAGAGTCCTTGACCTGAAAAACTGGACTGGCCTTACCTATGTCATGAGTTGCCCCAATAAACTTGCACAGATTTTTTAAAAGCTCTTCCTTATCGGCTGCGTCGGACTGAATAGCATCAAGCAAAAAATCTTTTACACCTTGGGAAAGCCAATGGTCGCACAAAAACCCGCAAACCTCCATGGTGTCATTTAGATGAACCATAAGCGGCAGCCACATAGGAATATTACCAACCCTATTCTTTTTAGCCCATAAAAACTCTTCCATAAGTCCCCCCTATAAAATGTAAACCACCAGCGTAAATAAAATGTAAAAATATATATACGCCATCAAATCGCTTTAATATATTATATCACACTTGACCTAAAATTTCATTGACTTTACACTTAAAAATAAAAACTCACGTTAATAACGTGAGCTTAATATATCCATATACATAATTTGCGAGGAAATTTCGTTTTAAAATTATCCTTGTTTTTCTACATAAATTTCGTAGGAAAATTCGATGAGAAAGGCGAAGTACAGAATTTTTGCGAGTGAGTCGTATAAATGATACGTCGCAACGAGCAAATAATTCGAAACAAGCCTTTATCGCGAATTTAACACGAAATTAACCGCAAATCAGTAATCTGAAGTAATATCGATGGCCAGTTTCCTGAATAACTCATAGTCGATCGTAGGCAATATCCCCGTCGAATGCCCTTTCAGGCCAGAGAGTCTCTTTAGGTTTCCAATACTTACCTTGGCGGAGGGGTTATACATTTGGCTAGTTGCCAGGGAAATTAAAACCTCTTCCAGATTGAGCTGGGTATTGGAATTTTTTTCTATATCTCTTTTCATATCAAGGATTGGATTTAAAATGGCTGGATCGATCATGTGGAGTTCGTCAGGCAGGCCTGAAATGAATTTCAGGGCATTTAAAAGTGCGGCTGCAGCTGAGTCCATGAGTTCGGATTCCTTGCCTGTGATGACCCTGCCGTCTTCAAGTTCAAGGGCGGTTATGTTTTTTACAATGCCCTCTTCATTGAAGATCTTCTCCTTGCGTTCGCGAGCGGCCTTGGTGGAGACCCTTTCTTCTGCTTTGAGGTTAAGCTCGTCCATTAGCCGTCTGATGTTGGCCAGCTCATCTCCATTTAACATATATTTTTTGTATTCAAATTGGGCATTCAAATACCGCCTTATGATTTCTTGCTTGGCTGCCTGCCTGCAAACTTCGTCGTCGATAATGCCGTCTTTGATGCAATTAACTCCCATATCCGTTGGCGACTTGTAAGCGTCCGCTCCCATAATCCTGTCCAGCATACGTTTTAAGATTGGGAAATTTTCTATATCGCGATTGTAATTGATAGCGATTTCCCCATAGGCTTCCAAGTGGTATGGATCGATTTGAATTACGTCTTTTAAATCTGCGGTCGCAGCTTCATAGGCCATGTTGACCTCGTGCTTGAGCGGCAAATTCCAAACGGGAAAGGTTTCAAATTTGGCATAGCCTGCCCTGACCCCGCGGATATTTTCCAAATAGAGTTGGGAAAGACAAGTTGACATCTTTCCCGAGCCCGGTCCAGGCGCAGTTACAACTACGATTGGCCTGGTCGTTTCTATATAAGAGTGCTTGCCAAAGCCCTCGTCAGACAAAATCGTGTCAATGTCGTTGGGAAAGCCAGCTGTGTCTTCGTGCTCGTAAGTCTTGATGCCACTTGCATTTAATTTTCTGATAAAGCCGTCCACATTTTCGTGCTTGTAATAACGATTGATGACCACAGAGTTGACCATGATATGCTTTTCCTTTAGAGTGTCGATCAGCTTCATGCACTCGGCCTCGTAGGTCATGCCTGTGTTGTTGTTCATCTTGTTGGTCTCGATATCGTAAGCGCGGATGGCAATTACCACCTCCAACTTGTCGCGGAGCTCTTCAAAAAGAGAAAACTTAATATCAGGATCGTAGCCGGGCAAGACGCGTGACGCGTGCATGTCGCCCAAAAGCTTGCCGCCAAATTCAAGATAAAGCTTCTCAAACTTGCCGACCCTGTTCAAAATCTTTTTAGTCTGCTCTTTTAAATATATTTCATTAGAAAAACCAATTTTCATATTATCACCTGGGATAATTTTATCAAATTAAAGGATTTATTGCAATAAAAAACGGAGAAAGCCATCTCCATTTTTATGTATTCAAATTCGATTTTGTCGTGCTAAATCCACTTCAAAATTTTTTATTTTTCTACAAGGCCTTGCTTGTCCTTATTTAAAACTAGGCCTGTAAATAAAAATATCATAAACAATCCTAGTGACAAAAATAAGTGAATAGTAGAATATTTTTTTATAATTACCGGTATTAAAATAGCTCCTATGCCTACAAATGAAGCCACAGAATTTATAAATATAGACCTTTCTAATCGACCTCTGACCAATGTCTTATCCTCTCTACCAGATACTCCCGTAAATATTCTATAGTCGTTTCTTTTTATAGATGCTCTGAGGGATAATCTACAGATGCAATCACCTAAGATTAGTGTAGCCATAACTATAATTGGTCCCAGCGACTCCTTGCCTAATTCCCCATAAACATAATATCCGCCTGCCAGCAATAGAAATACATTTACAAAAAATATAAATCTCCCTGCTTTCCTAATCCTGTCTAAGGTCATAAAATCCTCCTTTAAAAATATTTTCTTGGGTCTTGTCCCGTAAAATTTTTACATATGTAATTCTTAAAGTCTCCCAGCAAAATCAATAAAAGTATTTGAATTCCACTTATTTCTCTTTCCTTATAATACATATACCCTTTTTTCTAGTCATATACTCGACTAATATCCAAATAAATCCTAGTTATCGTCATTTCTAATCTAGCTTTTATAATAATAAGTAATTTTATATTTTCATCTGCAAAAAATTTTCCAATAAAAAACCTGCGTCGACAAACGCAGGATAATTTTATATTCTTAAATTGACTTCCTCTCCCCTCATTCCCGGCAGGAGGATTTTCTTTCGCCCGTACATATAATTTATAAATAGAGCAATTGATGCAAGAGTCCAGGTAACCGGATAGGAAATATAGAGGATAAGCCTTGTGTGATACATTTGAAAGACCGTCATTAGCCAAACAATTCTGAGGCCGCAAACTGCAACAAGGGTAATAATCATCGGCGTAATGGAGTAGCCCATACCGCGAAGGACACCAACTTGGACGTCCATAAGGCCGCAAAGAGCATAATAAACGGCCACGATTGACAAACGTTCCAGTCCATAGACCACGACATTTGGGTCGTTGGTATATAGATTTAAAAGCGGAGTTCCCACCGCGTAAGCGCCAATGCCCAAGGCCAGACCAATAACTGTAACTACAGCCAGACAGGTCTTATAGATCTTTGAAACGCGTTCAAAATTTCTAGCCCCCATATTTTGACTGGTAAAACTCAGAGCCGTTTGATAAATCGCATTCATGCCCATGTAGACAAAGCCTTCAACAGAACCAGCCGCAGTATTGCCCGCCATAACCACTGGCCCAAAAGAGTTGATTGACTTTTGGATCATGATATTTGAAATGCTAAACATGGCCCCTTGCAAACCTGCAGGCAGACCAATCTTTAACATGGCACCAACCTTGTGCCAATTTAAATTTAATTTCTTGACATCCAGCCTCATTAGGTCGTCGCCCTTCATCAGACTCATGATGATCAATACTGCAGAGAGGTATTGGCTGATAACAGTTGCCCAGGCAACCCCAGCCACGCTCATCTTAAAAACAATTACAAAAATCAAATTAAAAATAACATTGACCACGCCAGACAAGGTCAAAAAGTACATAGGCCTCTTGGTGTCGCCCGCCGCCCTCAAAAGTGAGGCGCCAAAGTTAAAGACCATAAAGCCCGGCATGCCAAGGAAATATATCCGCAAATACTCGGTCGCCAAGTCCAAAACCTCAGGCGGAGTGTCCATCCATTCCAGCAAAATCCTAGACGTAAAAACACCAAAGACCAAAACCAAAATCCCAGAGATTGCCGACAAGCTAATGGACGTGTGCAGGGTATCCTGTGAGTTCTCGTAGTCCCTGGCCCCCAAATACCTGCCCATAACAACCGATGCCCCAATAGAAATACCAATAAAAATATTAAGCATCAAATTTATAATAGCCCCCGTCGAACCAACCGCCGCCAGGGCGTGGTCAGAGGCAAACTTACCAACTACAATAATGTCCGCCGCATTAAACATCAATTGCAAAATCGAAGTCAGCATAAGCGGCAGAGCAAATAATATAACAGGACCCAGCAAAGGCCCCTCTAACATCTCAACTCTCTTGTTAAACATTGCATGTCCCCTCCAATATATTCCGTAATTATACCACAATTTTTTTACATATTCAATCAATTCCGTAAGTCGTAATAATTTTTTAACAAATTAAAAAGTCGAGAGCTAATTAAACCCTCGACTTAGTATATAATTATATTTTGATATTTCTATAGAAATCTTTTATTTTCTAGTAGCACCAATAATATATCTATTGTTACCATTGGAATCTACAGTATTTAATATATCCATCAATGTATCAAATGAAATAAATTGGTATCCATAATATTTCCCATCCTGTTCACCATTATTATCCATAATCTTTATTCCCAAACTTGATGTGGGAACTTGGTCATTATAATATATGATTGTAATATAATGGCCACCAGATTTTTCATAATTATAATAAGGAAGTTTTTCCATAAGAGCATGGACTACAGGAGCATGACCTCTTGATAAGCTTTCTAATATAAAATTGTGCAAGTCTTTATATGTTGGTTTTGTCATATATGTCCATTTGCTGTCAGTGTACTTATTAAAAGTATCTCTCATTCTGTAAACCATTGTACCCGAACTTTCACTAGTTTCCATCTCTTCACCTAATGTTTCTTGTTTACTAGAAGGATTGTCTCCTGCGACTTTGCCTTGATCATTTGAATAATAAAGCGATGTTAATAAACTTGCAGGACCACAATAATAGTCATTAATTTGCTTAAACATTTTAACTCTATTATTGCCTGCTTTTAATTCTTTTGAATATTTAGAACCCGAAACCACATAATCGTAATAATTATATCTATTCCTGGCAATAATTTCTATCATTTCCATTGCAGATTCTGGATTTAATTTTAAATCTTCTCTAAACTCTTTTAATTCCATATATTCATCCAGCACTTGTTTTTTAACTTTGTTAAATCCTTCTTCTGATTTAATCGCAAGAATAGGACTTGCAAAAAGTATCAGTGCAACTAGTAATGCAATTACTCTTTTCATAATATCCTCCTAACTATTTATATAAACAATTCCCTTGTATACAATTTCAAGCAAATCCACATTAGTCCTTGGATCTGGAATTTTATTTACAGTATAAATTGGTATATAGCCACTATAATATCCATCATTATAATAATACCTATTTTCATAAGTATCTGTTGCCGATCTATACACTGTAACTCTTACCTCTTTATAATTTCCTCCCGTTCCTGGCCCCACTCCTAAAAACTCTACGCCTATTTTCTCTTCATATATGAAACCATTAACATTATTTGCCATTATATTTTGTGTTAAAAATATAATGCACAAAATGCACAATATGAAGAAAGTAGTTTTTTTCATAATATCCTCCTTTTGTTGATTCGATTTTAATTTTCTAGCGAAATAGTACGAACGCAAAATCTATTTCACATTCCTTGCGTCAAATTGCATTTTTTAATCTAAATGTAAACATGACATCTCCTTCTATAATTAGTATATCATAAAACAGATTATGCGTCAAGCCATTAAAGCGTTTTTTGGATATTTAGTTGCAATTTAAATCTTAATTTCTCATAAATTTTTCCCCAATAAAAATAACCTTGATCTTCTATCTTCCATTCCCCATCTTTGTCTTTTCGAACTAAGGTCCAGCTGTAATTCTTGTATTCTCCCTTACTTAATACAGGATTTTTACCAGTCACATCAAATTCTGAAAATAGAACGATAATATTATTTGGATCTATATCAGTGCCCTTGCCTGCTCCATATTCCATAAATTCTTTTATCACATCATCAGATTTAGCTTCATCGTAGCGTACTGCTTTTAATTCTGAGCCTGGGAATGAAAAATTATCCTCTACTACTTTAATTGCAGAATCTATTTCTTCTTGGCTAAATTTACTTGAATCACCTTTGTAAATTGTAATATCTCCATCTGCTTTTCCTTTACATCCTGTTAATGAAAATAAAATCATTATAGCAAGAAGAATTCTAAAACCACGTTTAATAATATTTCCTCCTTTGATTATATATACCATGTCCACATAACAATTTGTCTTGCCGAGGCTTACCCTCTATTCACTGTCTACATACATAAAACCCTTACCAAGTTCAAGCAAGAATTTTTCAATATGGTCTATTAGTGCTTTTTCTAAATCACTGTCCATCATTGGCTTTTCTTCTGGTAAGCCTAAAAATTCAAATACATAAGGGTCTTTTACAAGGTCGGCTGCCTTATTTATTTCATTGCCCTTTAAGGCTAGGCCTAGGACTTTTTCTTTATTCTCTTCTCCTGATGATAGGAGCAATCTTTCAAAAAGTGAAGTTTTAATTTGCCTTTTAAGTTCTCTTACTGACCAATTTGCATTTATACTTTCTTTTTCATAGAAGCTTCGCTTTTTCTCATCGCCGAGAGATAAGAGTACGCAATAATAAGACCTTAGTCAATTTGCCAGACAGTGTCTGGCAAATTGGATATGATAAAGATTGTAAGTCCCCTTAATTATTAAATGCCATCAAAATACTCTTCAGTATATAAAACCTCAACTTCTCCAGACCAATTTAGTATTGACCCAATAAAGTCATTGATATCTATGCCAGGCATTTCATAAATGTCTTCATCTCCAAATGTTCCCGAGGCATCTTCAATAAAAACAGTTTCATAACCTCTGTCAGAACATAAGATGGAGGAAAATAAACAACAATATTCCGTATTAAAGCCGCATATATAAACTTTAGATACCTCATTGTCTTTTAAAACTTGGGCAAGATTGGTTTTATAAAAGGGATTACAAGACGTTTTTTCAATCACATAATCTCCCGATCCCTGAATCTCTTCCCACAGGTCTGCATCTCTAGACCCCTTAAAATAAGGGCTGTCTTCATCATCCGAAAGATGCTTGGTCAAGATTACAAGGTCATTATTCTTTTTAAAATCCTCAATTAGACTTTTAATATTGTTTAAAGTCTCTGAAAAATCCTTTTTCTTCAATATTCCCTTTTGCACATCCAATACAATTAATGCATTCATGATTGTCTCCTTGGTTTTTAAATTTAATAATAATTTATTTTTATCGGTTATGGCCCTTGTTGCCAATCAGGAAAAATTCGGTCCACATAAAGTGGACCCTACACGCTTCGCTGGATTTTTCCTGATTGAAAAGGAAGTTTGCAGTCGCTCAATTTATTGCACGATTTGTGAGGATAAAAGCAGCATACCAAATTTCGCCGTGAATTTCCAGTCGTTAAAACGAAGGCTCGATTTGTGAGGAAATTTCGATGAGATTCGAAGTGAAAGAAATTTTTTAGGACGCAGGTGTACTCAAGTGTACATCGAGGACTAAAAAATTTTTTCACGAGAATATCGCGAAATTAACCACAAATCTCCCCCTAGCGGCTGCCGCCTCCACTTCCTCCCCCACTAAATCCTCCCCCACCACCGAAGGAAGCGCCTCCTCCAAAGCCTGAGGATGATCTTGCGCTGGAAGATCCTGAGCTAAAGCCTCTATGGGCTGACTGTCCCATGGATTGTGAGAGATAGTACATTTGATATGGGTGGATATAAAATCCATTATTAGAATTTTCTTGGGCGAAAGTATAATCTGGGATGAGTTTTTCAAAGGCCTTGGAAACTTCTTCTCCCATGCCATAAATGGTGGCGATTATTAAATAATAATCCCAGAGTTCAACTTCCCTGACCCCGCGTTCGTTAATGAGGGTGAAGTCTTTGAAAAATCTTCTCATGGCGTAGGCGTTTGCACATTCCCTCTTGCCTTTTTCGGTAAAGAGGAGTTTTTTGTCTGCCTCCAAATAATCATTTGCCTTCAGATATTCAATGCCTCTATCGTATAATTTTTTAAACAATTCCGCGTAAGACGAATAGTGCTTCTTAAAATATTTTTGCAGCTCTTTGCCTTCCAAAATTGCATTTTCGCCTGCAGCTTCAACGACCGCCCGCCAGAGGGCCCCTTCTTCGCTGTCCAAAATATCTGGCTCTTTTAAAATAATCAAGGACTGTTTCTTTTTATTTTCTACATCTTCATCAGGTCTCAGGGCCCCTTCCTTAATCCACTTTAAGAAGTAAGCCGAAAAAACATTTTCCTCCAGCTTTTTGGGTGGATTTTTTTGCTGGGCCATAAAAAATATGGCTGGAATATAATTATTCAAGAGTGTGTCCCTGTAATAAGGCGGATTTTCAAAGTCGACTTCCTTGAGGTTTTTGACTTTTTTCCTTGAGCTAGCCTTAAAGATTCCCCGGCCAATCAAGATTAAAAATAAAACCCAAAAGCCACTAAAGGCATTTCCAATAAAACGGAAAAAGCTCGAGAGCCTGGAAGGGCTTTTATAATATCCCCCATTATATTCTGGATATTCATCGCCGCCATGGTAATCAGACGAATTGTCTTCATTATCAAATGAGGAACCCACAAAGGCCCTGTCCTTTAAATCTTCAAAAGTCCCTTGTCCTTGATAAGAGGGATGAATGAGTCCCTTGTCAAAAGCCATCATCAGGGTCATAGATGATCCGCTGTCGTAACTTTCGTCAAGAGCGACGACCTTTCCCCCATCAAAATTAATGGTTCCCCTGTTGCCAAAGGACCATATACGGGCGTTTTCTTCAGATAATTCGACCCCGTCCACACTTAGAGTGACCCTGACCTTGTCGGGCGCTGGATTCATCTGATCGTTTACAAAACGAATTAAAAATCCATCGTAATCTTCAAAGGCTTGGACTGCATTTATATAATCAAAGCTGACTATATAAGTATTTTCGCCCATCTGGGTCTTACCCCAGCAGAGCTCCAGACCATCACCAGTATAATTTATCCCATAGCGAAGGCTCTTGGAATCAAAACTTCCGTTTACATTCCAGTTGTCGTCCTCTGTCCACTCCAAGCCATCGGCGCCTTGGACTCGAAAATTTGAAATGGACATGTGGTTTAGATTTTGCATTGGGATATACCACTCAGTCCCGTCGGTGTTATAAACCTTCCACTCCTGTGTTACCTGAGCCGTCCCATCATCTGTAATATTAACTTTTACATTGATCTCTTCTATGGAGTTTGCCCCGATATTTATAGCAAAAAGGCAAATAAATATTGCCAGCAAACTCATCTTTAATATTTTTTTCATCTTAGATATCTAGATTTGGCATCTCCGTTTTTTCATCAGGAGTTTGGATGTAGTCTTCTGCCTTATAGCCAAGCATTCCTGCAAACAAAGATGCTGGGAAGACTTTTACAGCTTGGTTTAGCTTGGTGGTTGTGTCGTTAAAGACCATCCTTGCCATGCGAACGTTGTTTTCGTAGCCGTTTATGTCATTCATGAGATTTGAATAAAGGCTGTCGGCCTTTAGGTTTGGATATTGTTCCACAACCAGGCTAACCTGTCTCATGGCGCTTGCAAAGGCGTTGTCATTTGCTTCAACATCGGCTGCAGTCTTTGGCATAGAGCCAGACCTTTGGCCAATAACATTCATCAGTGTATCTGCTTCGTGGCCTGCGTAAGATTTAACGGTCTTAGCAAGTTGAGTCAGGGCATCCCACCTGGATTGTTGTTGGACGCCAATGCTTGATAAGGCGTTTTCTCTTCTTTCGCCTAGGCCTACCAATTTTCTTTGCAGAGAAATTACATATAAAATAATTAAAACTGCAATACCTAAAATAATATATAATGCTATCATAATATACCTCCTTATTTTTATTATACCCAAAGAGACATTGTTTTTAAATATTATAATCGTAAAATAAATTTGACATTTGTCCTCTTCCTATTATAAAATTAAGGTGTATAATGTATACTGGAAATGAGGAGGACAGATGAAAGAAAGACGAGCCATATTTTTTGATATAGACGGAACCCTGGTGCCCTTTGGCGACGAATGCTGGACTGACCAAACGGTCGGCGTTTTAAAAGAGCTTATAAGTCGCGGCTATGATTTATTTATTGCAACTGGCCGCCACCATTTAAACACGCCCAAGTACATCAAGGAAAGCAGTCTTTTTACTGGCTTTGTTTGCTTGAACGGGCAGATGATTTTTGTGGATGACAAGTGCGTCCACCAGGCTGCAATTTCTGACTCCGCTATCCAAGGGCTTAAGGACTTTTGTAATGCAAGAGATTTGACTGTCATGTTTGCAAGCGCTTCTTATTTTCATTTATCAAAGCCCGACAAGGACTTCGAAGCCTATGTCGAACAGCTGACCACTTATAAATACGATCCAAATCCAGACGCCCCGATCTTGCAGGCGACCATGTACATTGAACCTCATCTCGACCAAGACCTGCAGGCGGTAATTCCCGACTGCGTGATTACCCGCTGGAACGACAGGTACATCGACATAAATGCCAAGTCGTCATCCAAGGCCGAGGGGATAAAATATTTTATGAAACACTTTAACATTGACCACAAAAACACAATCGCAGTTGGCGACGCAGGTAACGACCGGTCCATGCTAAAGTTTGCAGGCACAGGAATCGCCATGGGCAACGCCGACTTTGAAACCCAAGCCTGCGCAGACATAGTTATAGGCGCCGATGTCGACGGCGGAATAAAAGATTTATTAGAAATTTTAAAATAGAAAGGAGAAAGATGGCAAGGAACAACGAACGCGCTACAATCGTTAGAGTAGTCGCCTTTATAATTTTAATATATTATGTATACGTGCTTTTAAAGACCTCGATCTTTACAAGGCTTTTTTCAAAAAATTTAATGAGGGGCTTGGAGCTCACGCCCTTTAAGTCATTGGCTTTTACGGCAGACGCCTTCAAGGACCCGGCTGGAATTTTTCGATCGACTGGTTTTAAGACCCTATCCGGCCCCGTCTTTATGTTTTTGCCACTGGGCTTTCTCTTGCCCTTTGTAAATCCCCAGCTCAAAAGATATATTAATATACTTGGGATTACGGCGGCCCTGTCCCTATCGATTGAAATCCTTCAATACATTACAAAAACTGGGATCAGCTCAATCGACGACTTACTCTTAAATATAATCGGCGCATCCCTTGGATTTTTAATTTACAAAATCCTCCGCTTTGCCTTTGTGAACTCATAATGAAAAATATTAAAAGATATTTGGCGGCCGTCCTCGCCCTTTTGACCTTCCTTAGCCCCATAAACTTGGCCAAGGAAATTGAGACGGACGCGGCCTACGCCATCTACGATTATTCAACCAATAAAATATTATACGGACAAAAAATCGACGAGGAAATTGCAATCGCTTCTGTCACAAAACTCATGACAGCCCTTTTGGTCTTCGAGAAAATCGAGGCCGGCGACCTATCACTCACCGACACCTATGCTTACAGCCAAGAGGAATTAAATCTTTATATGTACGGGTCAGACGTTGGCATTCAGTTGGGACAAAAAGTGACTGTGGACGAACTCTTGCAACTACTTATGATTCGCTCTTCCAATTCGTCTGCCCAAGCCCTGGCAAAACTCATTGCTGGAACTGAATCGGAATTTGTTAAGCTCATGAATGCAAAGGCTCAATCACTTGGCATGAGTCACACGCGTTTTATAAACAGCCACGGCCTGCCCATAATTGCAACCGACGATCAAAACACATCGACCATCAAGGACCTGACCATTATGGTCAAAGAACTTTACTCTAAGTATCCGCAAATCATCGACTACTCGAAGAATGCGGAGGCAAATCTAAACCGGATCGGCATCCATATTAAATCGACCAACCCCCTCCTCGGCTACAAGACCGTGGACGGATTAAAAACTGGGACCACAAGCCGGGCTGGCAAGTGCCTGATTGCAAGTGCGACTGAACCTGCAGAAGGGATCGACCTAACCAGGCGAGTCTTTACCTTTTTGTTTGGTGCAAAAACTGACAAGGAAAGAATGAACGTGTCCAGAGATTTGATTGACTTGGCCTTGGACGATTATGTTTACAAAAGGGTCATCGGAACTAATATGACCTTTACCCAAGACCTGGATCCCATTAACTTTGACCAGGAGTCCGTAGAAATAATTCCAGCCCACACGCTGGATAGACTTTTGGACAAGAAAAACCTCTACAAGCTGGAAGTCATACACAGTGACCCAGTCGAAGACGACATAAAAGCCGGCCAACTAATGGGCCAGCTGGTCCTCACAGAAAACGGGACAGAAATTGACAGGGTTGACTTGATTGCAAAAACATCTGTCAAACGGAGCCCACTGATCAGACGCTGGTGGAAGAAAATTAAATCATGGTTTTAAAAAAATATCCCGACGAGTAAATCCGCCGGGATTTTTTGTGATTTCATTTTCAAAGCCAAAGGACCTAAGTTTTTGAATTATATTGTTGTAAATTTTTCATGAAGAGAACGATTTTCTACATTAATTCCATAATAATTCCAACTCACCTGTTGCTTTTTCAAATTTTAAAACCAAATAGTATCGACATTTTTTATCAACATTTATACTAGAACTTGGCATATCAGAATCCAGACCTAGCAATATTTTTTTGTTACTGTCCCATATTTCTGCCAAAACAAGCCCATTTTCAACTTTGCTCTTTAAGCAAAAATCATAAGTGCGATTTTCCTTAAATTTAATTATTTTTTTAATATAGCCATTGCAGGATGCAAATTTTATCCTGCATCCATCCTTATTTCTAAGGGAACCAATAAATACTTTAGCTGTTTTCCTACTTATTATTAAATAACCCTTAATCCACAAAATATAAAACATTATGCTTAAAAAAGTCATAAGTAATATCCCTATAAATAAGTATTTCATCTTCTTGTCTCCCTCTTTTTTAGATTATTTTTTATAACAAGTGGAAATTTTCTAATTCTTTTCAGATACTTGTACAATCTCTTTACACCGAATATTATTTCTTAAAGGCCAGAATCTTGCCCCTTTTGATATACCTTTCCATGTTTTCATGGCCCCACTTGTTAAGATATTCTTCAGTTAAGTCCTCTTCAATTACCGCATAGGGATCAAAGCCACATTCTTTTAAAATGTTTTCTAACGAATCCTTCGTTATAGATCCGCCAACTCAGGTCGCGTGCATATGGGGATCGTCAAGTATCTCCTGGGGCAGAGGATTTATTTGAACAATATCAGAGATTGAAAGCCTTCCGCCTGGTTTTAAAATCCTATAAATCTCTTGGTAGACCTTCTTTTTGTCTGGCAATAAATTTATTACGCAATTTGATATTACGCAGTCGCAAAAATTATCAGGCAGTTTTATATCATCAACTTCGGACACAATAAAGTCAGTATTGTCAAAGCCGCGTTTTTCTTTAATATAATTCGCCTTTTCAACCATCTCTGGCAATTTATCAATGCCGATAGCCTTGCCCTTGGTCACAATCTTGGACGCCTTAAAAACATCCATGCCCTTGCCCGAGCCCAGGTCAACCAAAATATCCGTCTCTTTTAAATTTGCATTCTCAATCGGGTTGCCGCAACCAAGTCCTAGGTTCGCCCCCAACTCTAAATCTTCTTCTGTGTAACCGAGGGACAGGGCCAGCCTCCGCTCCATCTCGCCGTCCTTGCTAATCCCATCCTGCTTGGCAATATTCCTATAAAAATCAGCAGTTGTCTTTTTAAAATCCTTCATTATAAATCTCTCCTAAATACATATAATTTATCATTTGAACTTTCTTTGTCATAGAGAAAACCATCTTCATTAAAATCTTTTAAATCTTCTATGTTAACAATTTTATTTTTCACTATAAAATTCGCCATCTTACCCCTAAGTTTTTTGGAAATAGTCGAGTGGCGTTTTATCTTTCCATCCCTAAACTCATAAAAATCAAAGTCTATAAAGTCAAAATCATCTCTCTTAAGCAAAGATGAAAATTCATCAGAGGCCAAATTTAAAATCCTCTCACCTTTTTCAAAATAATTATTATAATAGTCCGCCCAAAGTTTCTTAAGGCTCATCCCCTTGACCTTGATCCCGGTATTAAAGTCCAGGCGATAGGGTTTGATCAAGTCATCGGTCCTAAGCGGCCCATAAAAAGCAGAGAGTATAAGAAGATGGTCTCTGGCAAAATCATCAGTCGCCCCAAAGTCCATCTCCCTAAAGGCCATGCCCTTGTACATATCTATGGCATAATAGGCAGGACTCTTGTCAAAGTCTTGATAATATCCGTAGACCTCGTCAATAATCTTGTCACTCACCTTAAGTTTCTCTTGCAGTTCAGCCTTGGTCATCTTCTTTATTGCATTTAAAATCTCCTTAGAAATCTCATTTAATTTTATCTTTTTATCTATACTATTTTCAAAAGCCATCTCCTTTGACGGCGATAAAATAATCTTCATATCCACCTCTACTATCTATATACCACAAAATCCACAAATTAAAAGAGCCGGGAATCAATCCCAGCCCTTTTATCTATTTTCTTAGGAGAAAATAATATGAATTATATTATTTTTCATCGTGCAAAATCAATTTGCGTTTGGGAAATTCTGAAACGGTGGCATCGAAATTTTTGTAGCTTGAGACTTTTTGACGAATGAGGCGTACTATAGTGTACGTCGGAATGAGCAAAAAGTCGAACACTGCAAAAAGTCGCAATTTTAACCGCAAATTTTAATAGGGGATTTCGATGGTGAATATGGTGCCCTGTCCCAAAACACTCTCCAAGGATATCTTTCCCCCCAACTTATCCACTCCATGTTTTACAATCGAGAGGCCAATGCCTGAGGAGTCCTTCCTATGTCTGGATGGGTCGACTGTGTAGAAGCGTTCAAAGATTTTTTCTTGGTCTTTGTCAGATATTCCGATGCCGTTGTCTTCGACTTGGATCATAAAATAAGTCTCGCGGTCGATCAGATTTACCTTGATATAGCCGTTTTCTTGGCCGTATTTGTAGGCGTTGTCTACAAGATTGTAGACGATTTCTTCGATAATCTTTTTGTTGCCTTGGTAATTTATCTCATCAAGTTCCTTATCTAGTCTAATATTTTTTTCTTTTGCTTTAAGTTCATACAAGTCCAAAGTGTTTTTAACGATTTCATCTACTCGCAGATGCTCGGTTGGAATTTCTTCCATTTCTTCCAGCTTGGAGAGATTCATCATGGATTCGATGAGTCTTAAGATTCTCTTGCCTTCTTCAAGGATTGTGCCACCAATTTTTTTGACGTCGCCTTCATTTACCTTGCCGATTGACAGTAGCTCTGCATAACCGTTGATGGATGTGAGCGGAGTCCTGAGTTCATGGGCAACATTTGAAGTAAATTCCTTGCGTTCGCGTTCCAAAACTGCAGCTTCTGTAACGTCTCTTAAAACTATAATCTTGCCTGTAAGTTCGCTGCGGCCACCCACTGGTGTGATGATGGCCCTGATTTGCAAATCATCGATTTCCATGTCCACAGTCGAGGCCTTGTCTTCGGATAAGCCCGCGATAAACTTTTCGTCGCGGGTCAGATAAAAGACCGACCGATTGGTGTAGTCCACATGAACGTCGCGGCCCAAGAGTATGAGGGCTCTTTTATTTACGAGTTCAATCCTGTTTACATCGTTAACAAAAATCAAGCCTTCTCTCATGTTGGCCAACATAACCTCCATGGTGTGCCTATAATCTTCCAGCTCTCCCATCTTTTGATTGAGACTTTCTCCTTGGTCCTCGATAACTCTCTTGACTGGATAGAGCTCCTTGTACATGAGACTGCCACCAGTTGTCAGATTTTGAACTTGGTCTTTCAAATCGTTTACAATTGAATTTGAAATGGTGTTTCCAATTATAAAGGTGATTACCATAGCCAAGATTATAATAAAGATTACTGGCAAGAGGGCCTTTTGAAAGGACCTGTGTATATTTTGTTGGGGTTCGGAGATTCTTAAAACCGATCCTGTGTCCAACCTAACTGCGTAGTAATAATAATTTTCATGCATGGTATCCGAATAGCGGACGGCGTTGCCGTGGCCCATTTGTCTGGCTCCAATAACCTCCTCACGCTCATCGTGGTTTTCCATATCTTCAAACCACTTGTCGGAGTCGTAAGATACATTGCCGTCTTCATCTATCAGGGTTATACGCATGTCTTTGAAAGCGTTCTTGGCTTTTTTATAATATTCTATATCCTCAGGCATGGATCCCATGAGGTCAACCAGATTTTGCAAGCGCTTTTCGTGGGCGTCCTTGCTATTGTTGTAAAGTACGACCGATGTCAGGGCAGCGGTTATAAGAATTGCAAGCACAACTAAAATTGAGAAGCTGTTATATATTTTTCTTTTCATCTGTCCTCCATTTTGTATCCAACATTTCTAATGGTCTTTATATACTGACCTTTTTTGCCTAGCTTTTGCCTTAAAAATGCAATGTGCACGTCGACCGTTCTCGACTCACCTTCAAAATCAAAGCCCCAAATCTCAGACATGATCTTGTCTCTGCTTAAAACTATGCCCTTGTTTTGGACCAGGTAGGCCAGGAGTTCGAATTCCTTGTAAGTGAGTTCAATTTCCCTATCGTCCACATAAACCCGCCTGGAAATCTTGTCAATGCGGATGCCATTTGCTTCTATAATGGTCGAGTCATCTTGGGAAACCCGCCTCAAAATTGCCCGCACTCTAGCACAGAGTTCCAAAATCGAAAAGGGTTTTGTAATATAATCATCTGCGCCCAAGTCCAGACCCTTGACCTTGTCTATCTCGTGGTCCTTGGCTGTTAACATGATGGCAGGTGTATCCTTGTAGGAATTGTGCCTAAGCCAGTCTAAGATAAATAAACCGTCTTCGCCTGGCAGCATTATGTCCAGCAAAAATAAGTCTGGCGTCTCAATTTCCAAACCCTTTCTCATGGACTTGAAATCTTCAAAACCCTTGACTTCGAAACCTTCATTTGAAAGTGCATATATAATTAAATCTCTAATGCTCTTGTCGTCCTCAACGCAAAATATCTTGGTCATCATTGTACTCCTTTAACGATGGATGAGTACCCGTCTCTGCATACACCACCCATTCGGCAATGTTTTCAGCATGGTCGCCAATTCTTTCGACATACTTGGCTATTTGCAAAAAATCTAGGGCAAGCTCTGGATCGTACTTACCTTCTTTTATAATATTAATAATATTTGCCCTGACCTTTAGGAAGTCTTCGTCGACTATGTCGTCCTTGGCATCCTGGTCTTCGGCCAGTCGCACGTCTTCAGCTACAAAGGCATCCATACTTATCCTAAGCATATCTTGGACTGTCAGATACATATTTTCTAAAATCGGGTAGTCAAAGGGAATCTTTTGGTCAGGCATGAGCTTTTGAATTTCTGCAATGTCTTCTGTGTGGTCACCGATTCTTTCCAGGTCGGTAATGATTTTTAAAACAGAGGCAATAGTTCTGAAATCCTTGGCCCGTGGACTATGAGTTACCAATAACCTTAAGCACTTGGACTCGATTTCCTTTTCCATGGCGTCCGTCCGCCTGTCCTTTGCTATAATTTCATCCAACATTTTTTTATTATTTTGGTCAAGGGCCACAAAAGTATCACGCACATTTGCTTCTACAAAGGCGCCCATATTTATCAAATCTTGTTTTAACCCGCCAATTTCTTTTGCTAAATTTGCCATCTTTAACCAAACCTCCCAGTAATATAATCTTCTGTCCTCTTGTCTCTAGGATTTTCAAACATTTCTTGAGTAGGACTTACTTCGATCAAGTCGCCGTTTAAGAAAAAGGCTGTCCTATCTGTAATCCTACTTGCTTGGGCTATGTTGTGGGTTACTATAACTATAGTATAGCTCTCTTTTAATTCCAGTGCAAGGTCTTCAATCTTGCCCGTTGAAATTGGGTCGAGGGCTGAAGTTGGTTCGTCCATGAGGATGACCTCTGGCTGAACCGCCAAGGCCCGAGCAATGCAAAGCCTTTGCTGTTGACCACCTGAAAGTTCTCTGGCGTTTTTGTAGAGCTTGTCTTTGACTTCATCCCAAATAGCAGCTTGCTTTAGAGAATGCTCTACAATTTCTTCCAGGTCTCTTTTATTTTTTACGCCGTGGGTCCTTGGCCCGTAGGCGATGTTATCAAAAATACTAATAGGAAAAGGGTTTGGAGCTTGAAAAACCATGCCCACTCTTTTTCTTAAATAGTTTACATTATATTTTGGGTCATAGATGTCTTCGCCATCAAGCAAAATTTTTCCCTCTACCCTTGACCCGATAACCAGGTCATTCATCCTATTTAAACATTTTAATGTGGAGCTCTTGCCGCAACCGGATGGGCCTATAAAGGCGAGGATTTCGTTTTCCTCAACTTCCAAGCTCAAGTCGTGGACTGCGTGAAAGTCTCCGTAATATAAATTTAAATTTGAAACACTTATCTTAGTCAAACTAATCTCCTCCTAATTTCTTGGCAAGTTTGCCCGATACAAAGTTTAGTAAAAATACAATTACCAATAATATAAAGCCCGTTGCAAAGGCCTCACCTGTGTGTCTAACTTCACTGGAAAGCTTGTACATGTGAAGGGCGAGGGTTGACCCACTTTCCAATGGAGTTTTTGGAATATTTGTGCTGGACCCCAAGGTGTATAAAAGGGCCGCAGTTTCTCCAACCACCCTACCAATGGCCAAGATGACACCGGATAAAATTCCCGGCATAGCTGTTGGCAAAACTATTTTAAAGATTGTCCTGAGGTGGCCAGCACCCAAGGCGAATGACCCTTCCCTGTAGGACTTATCGACACTTAGCAGGGCTTCTTCAGTCGACCTTACAATGGGTGGCAAAATCATAATGCAAATTGTTAAGAGGCCCGATAAAAAACTGTAGCCAAATTGCAAGGCTATACCAAAAAACAAATACCCGAAGAGGCCGTAGACAATTGATGGAATACCTGCCAAAGTTTCCGTTACAATCCTAATCACTTGAACAAATTTTGAACCTGGCTTGGCGTATTCTACCAAATAAATTGCAGTCGAAATTCCAATTATAGATGAAATTATTATTGAAGATACAACCATAAAAATTGTCGTTACCAGGGCCGGCATCATGGAAACGTTTTCACTGGTGTATTTAAATGAAAAGAGTGAGGGCTTGAGATAAGGAATCCCCCTTACACTTACATATCCTATTATAAATAAGAGTATGCCCACCGCAAATATTATTGAAAATGAGGTCATAATAGTGTAGGCCAGAGATTTTCTTTTGCCTGTGACTTTGTTTTCCTCCATAATTTTTGAAGCCCGAAGGGCGGGAGCGGCTAAATTTTTTTCCTTGTAAATATTATTTTCCATTTGAAGCCCCCTTGTTCTTAAGAATCAAAAATGCGCCATTTATCAAAAGAATAAAAACGAAGAGAACCGTAGCTGTAGCAATCAAGGCCAACTGGTGGTCGCCTGATGAGTAGGCCATTTCCAAAACTACATTTGTGGTCATGGTCCTGATGCCCTTGGTAATGTCGTAGGTGATCCGCGCTTGGTTGCCCGCTACCATGGCGACTGCCATAGTTTCTCCGATGGCCCGGCCAATGCCAAGGATTATTGCGGCAAAAAGTCCGCTTCTAGCTGCAGGGACCATTATCTTCATAATGGTACGCGAGTGGCTGGCTCCCAAGGCCACGCTTGCCTCGTAATAACTTTTTGGCACAGCCCGAAGAGATGCCTCTGCAATTGAGATAATTGTCGGCAAAATCATAATGGCAAGGAGGATTCCCGCTGCCAAAATGCTAGTCCCCTTTGAATCTGGAAATATAATTCTAATCAGGGGTACGATTATTTGCAGGGCAAAAAAACCGTATACAATTGAAGGCACCCCTGCCATCAAGTCTACCATTGGCTTTAAGAACCTGTGGAGCCTGCCGTTTGCTTCCCAGGTTAAAAAAATTGCTGAAAAAATTGCAATTGGAACTCCAATCAAGGCTGCCAAAATTGTAATATAAAATGATCCGAAGATCATTGGTAAAATTCCATATGATGGTGGGTTTAAACCGGGATTCCAGTTTGTTCCAAAGAGAAATTCTTTGACACCCACCTTTCCAATAAATGGAACCCCGTTTTTAAAGATGAAATAACAAATGAAGAGGAAAGCTACAACAGAAATTGCTGAAGCCATCATAAATATGCCCTTCATTATGTTTTCTTTATAGTCTTTCCTCTTCATAGTCTTACTTTACTTCTTCCCAATTAACTGTTTCGCCAGCGTATATAGATCTGATTTGATCAACAGTGAGTTCGTCAATTGGGTTTTCATTGTTGACGATAACAGCGATACCGTCTCTAGCAAGTACTAGGTCATCTAGGTTAGCTTCTTCTTCCTCTTTTAGAGCACGTGAGCTCATGCCGATGTCACAAATGCCTTCTGTAGCTGATTTAATACCTGCGCCTGAGCCTGTTGCTTGGATGTCAGCTTTGAAATCTGGGTTTAGAGCCTTGTAAGCGTCAACAAGTTTTTCCATAAGTGGAGTAACTGATGTTGAACCAGCGATTGTAAGTGTACCTGACATTTTAGCTGGTGTGTAGTTTTCACTTGTTTCAACTGGGATACAACCATCTTCTTCAACAATTTTTTGTCCTTCAACGCTCATGCAGAATTTCAAAAAGTCTTTTGCTAGGTCTGAAAGTTCAGCTTCCTTATAAGCAAGCATGAATGGACGAGCGATCGGGTATTTGCCAGCAACAATTTCTTCTGGTGTAGCCATAGCGCCGTCAACCTTAAGAGCCTTAACTGAATCGTTTAGAGATGCTAGTGAGATGTAACCGATAGCTGCCTTGTCGCCTGAAACTGTAGTTACAACAGCGTCTGTTGCGTTAGCGATTGTAGCTTCGATTGTTGTTTGGTCAACTTCTTCACCCTTGTCGTTCTTTGTAATGATCTTGGTGATTTCTGTGAAGGCACCGCGTGTACCTGAACCAACTTCTCTGCTTACTACATTGATAGCACCCTTAAATTCTGCTGGGGCTTCTTCTTTCTTTTCTTCTTTTTCTTCTGTTTTTGTTTCTGTTTTTTCTTCTGTCTTCGTTTCTGTCTTGGTATCTGTTTTTGCTGTGTCATCTTTTTTGCCACATCCTACAAATACAAGTGCAAGGGCAAGTGCGATTGCAATAATTGTTAATTTTAAATTCTTCATTTTTTCCTCCTAAAATTTAAAAAATTATTTGCATCTCCTGATGCACCTATATATTACCGCCCATTTGTTAAATACCTATTTCCCATTTGTAAAATCTATGTAAAATATGTAAAATTGGTAAAGTTTTTTAATTTTACAAATCTCTCTTATCTTCTATATATAATCCTGCTTTATAAATTGACCAAAGGGGTATAAGTCATCATAGGAGGTTTTTTATGAAGATTTATATTAAAGACACTGAAGATTTAAAAGTTAGATTTATCGCATCAGACAAAGAAGACATTTGCTGCGATAAGGTCAAAAATTTGTTTGACAAGAAATTTTTCACAGGCGACCTAGGTGAAGTTTTCTTGGATTTAGACGAAGGCAAACCATCACTTTTCGTTGGCCTAGGCAAGATGGCCGACTACAGCCTCGACAATATGAAGATTGCAGGCCTCAAAGCTGGACAAAAGCTAGCCAAAATCGGTGCAGAAAAAGTTATGTTAAAATTCTGCTCCAAGGCAGAAGACAAAAACGAACAAGTCCTAGCAATTCTGGAAGGGATTTTAAATTCAACCTATTCCTTCGACAACTACAAGTCAAAGAAATCTGACCCATCCAAGCTAGAAGAAATTAATATCTGTCCAAAATGCGCAGAAAATTTGAAGGATGCAGACATCAATGAGCTCCTAGACAAATGGGCAGGCATCATCTTTGCAAGAGACTTAGTAAACACTCCTGCAAATGACATGACCCCATCAATCTTGGCAGAAAACGCCCAAAGCTTAAAAGAACTTGGCGTGGATGTAAAAGTTTACGGACAAAAAGAAATCGAAGGCTTTGGCATGAAGGCCTATCTATCAGTGGCCAGAGGATCAAATGAAGAGCCAAAACTAATCGTTATGGAATATATGAAGGGCGAAGGCGCTCCAATCGTTTTAGTCGGCAAAGGCTTAACTTACGACTCAGGTGGATACAGCTTGAAGCCATCAGACGGTATGAAGACAATGAAATCAGATATGGGCGGATCAGCTGCAGTAATCGGTGCTATGAAGGCCATTGCAAAGTCAGGTCTAAAGAAAAACGTGGTTGCCATTGTAGCAGCTTGCGAAAATATGCTTGACGGCGGAGCTTACAAACCTGGAGACATTATCGGATCAATGAAGGGTCTTACCATCGAAGTTGACAACACAGACGCAGAAGGCCGCTTGACCTTAGCAGACGCTGTCCACTACGGAGAAAAAAATTACAAGCCAAAGATGATAATCGACCTGGCAACACTTACAGGCGCTTGCCTAGTTGCAGTGGGTCAGCATTACTCAGGAGTTATCGGCAGATGTGACAAGTGCATTAACACAGTGCTTGACGCAGCCAAGGCCGAAGGCGAAAAAGCTTGGGGCCTTCCATACGGCAAGGACTTCCAAGAACTAAATAAATCTGAAATCGCTGACATCAAAAACACAGGCGGCAGATTTGGCGGATCATCATCAGCCGGTGAATTCGTTGGTGCCTTCCTAGAGCCAAGTACTCCATGGGCCCATGTAGACATCGCAGGACCAGCCTTTAACTCAGCTCCATACAGATACGAACCAGCAGGAGCAACCGGCCACATGGTAAAAACATTGTATAGAATTGTAAAGGAGTCATAATGGACTTAAAATTATATTACAAACCCGAATGCCCATTTTGCAAAAAAGTTTTAAGCTTTATGGAAAAGAACGATATCGAACTCGAACTAAAAAATATTCACGATGAAGAAAATAAAAAATTCCTCGTTGAAAAAGGCGGCATGAACCAAGTGCCCTGCCTCTTTATCGATGGCAAGGCCATGTACGAATCAGACGATATCATTGAGTTTTTAAAGGAAAAATTCAACAAATAGGAGATAAAATGGATATAAAAACATTTTTTGACAAGTCAAAACTAAATTTCGAAGCCATGGACAATTTATCAGCCATGCTAAATGAAGCCGGCTTTGAAAGATTAAACGAAGAAGACAAGTGGGATTTAAAAACTGGCGGCAAATACTATGTAATAAAGAATGAAACTTCTCTCTTTGCCTTTAGAATGGGCAAGGACAGTAAAAATGGTTTCACAATCGTAGGCAGCCACTCGGATTCCCCTGGCTTTAGGATTAAACCCAATCCAGAAATGATCAAAGAAGATGTCGTCGTCTTAAACACAGAAGTTTACGGCGGACCCCTTCTATACACCTGGTTTGACAGACCACTTTCAATTGGCGGTAAGGTCACAGTAGATTCTGGCGACCCTTTAAAGCCAAGGGTCATCAAGTACAGGTCCAAGGAAAATTTAATGGTCATCCCATCAGTTGCAATTCACATGAATCGCGAAGCCAACAAGGGCTGGGAAATAAATCCCCAAGAGCACACCCTTCCAGTTGTTGGATTAGACAAGGACTTTAAGTTAATCCCATATATTGAAAAGGAAATCGGCGAAAAAATAATCTCCCACGAACTCTATTTAATTAACGACAACGATTTTGAATACGTAGGAGTAAACGACGACTTCTTTATGACAGGCAGGATCGACAATCTAGGCATGGCCTTTGCAAGTGTAAATGCCATCATAAATGCCAAGGGCGGAGACAAAACCGCAGTCGCCTATGTATCGGACAACGAAGAAATCGGATCAATGACAGCCCAAGGCGCCTTTGCCCCATTCTTTAGAGACACACTTGAACGCATAGTCGTGGCCACAGGTGGAAATTTTGAAGACTTTAGAATAGCCCTCAAAAATTCCTTTATGATCTCAGCCGACCAAGCACACGCTGCCCATCCAAACTTTGGAAAAGTTGCCGACCCAACCAACCGCCCACGCATGAACGAAGGGCCAGTTATCAAGGTCGCAGCAAACGGTGCTTACACATCGGATGCAAATTCCATTGCAGTCTTTAGAAGCCTGGCAAAAATTGCCGGTGTCAAGACTCAAACCTTTGTAAACAGGTCAGACAAACGCGGCGGATCAACCATCGCCTCCATCACCACATCCAAAATCGACATACCAATAGTCGACGTAGGAAACCCAGTCTGGGGCATGCACTCCGCAGTCGAAACCGGCGGCGTCAAAGACCAAGAAGCCATGGAAAAAATCATGACCACCTTGTTCGAACAATAAAAAATATATAGTATGTAAACAAAAAGGAGGTGAAAATTCACCTCCTTTTTTAATAAGCAAAATGTACCCACTCGGGTGCATTTAAAATGATTTTATATTACATAAACAAAAGCAACGTGCTGGATTTCATCTCTTATAACAACCATGAGGTTAACGCTAATTAATTTTGCTTTGCTATCTCCATTTATAAGTGGAACTTCAGAAATCCCTACTTCTTCAGTACTTTCAATTTTAGAACCGTCGCTATAATTTGCAATTACGATAACATAACCTACCATCCCGCTGCTGCCATCACTAAGTGGCGCAAGCAAGTTGCCATTGCTCAAACCTAAGCCCATTTTTTGTTTGTTGTTAATAGTATAACCAAAACTATTAACAATGCTTAAAATATCGATAGAGTTTTGATTTATTCTATCTGCTTTTACAAAAAAAGTATTAAAGAATTTTTCCCAAGAAAGTTCATATGGTTGACCTTCTCCCAGGATTGTGCTTTGTGCGTCAATTCTTTTTTTATTTTCTACTTGGTCAATTAATTCGTATTTTATAATAGGTAGCTTACCCTCACCTTCTTCAGTTTTTTTACTTATATAATAAACATCGCCATCTTTTTTAAGGCTATAACCATTTATGGAAACTTTTTTTGCTCTTTCTTCATCAGCTAAAAATGCTTGGATTTCTTCTGCTGTTGCATTTGGATCAGCATTTTTAACTTCGTCCTTCTTTTCTTCTTTCTTTTCTTCAGGCTTTTTGTCTTCAGCTTTTTCTTCTTTTTTGTCTTCTGATTTTTCTTCAGCTTTTTCTTCAACCTTAGCTTCTGACTTGGTGTCTACGATAATTGCCTTGGTTTCTCTGTTGTAGTCTACTATAAATCCTACAACTGGGCCTAGGTCACGGAGTTTTACATAGTTATTTCTGTCGATTAAAGCTGCCTTTAATTCAACTTCTTTGCCATCAACCAAAATTGTGTTTGTAACCATCTTGGCTGTAGTCTTGTCGTGCTTCATTTCTTGTAGGTCAGTGTCAAGCTTTTCGTATGGCTTGCCAAGTTCCAAAGCAATTTGCTTTTTGACATCGTCAAATACAATGTTAAATTGTTTGTCTGTGCCGTTGAGTAGTGCTGCCAAGTCTCTTAGCTTGTAGTAGTTGTTGGCATTGATTAAATATCCGCCAATCTTTGCCTCTTCTCCATCGAGTTCGAATGGTTGGAAACTCTTTTGAGCTTCAGCCATTGGAGCTTCTTGTCCTTCAGCCCTTGCAATAGGTGCTAAAACCATAATAAGAGCAAGCGCAATTAGTAATACTCTTTTCATAAGTACCTCCTAAAAATATTATTACTTTAATCATAGCAAATAATGAATAAAAGTCAAGTTATTTGTTGTATTTAAGGCAATAAAATATGGCCACCAAATTTGTGGCCAACTTAGATGTATCCATAGGAGAAAAAGTTTGTCTCGCCCACGGGACATCGAGTCTCCGTGGCCGAGGTGTACACAATAAAGTGGACGGTACATGGCTATATGAATATCCTTTGGGTAAATGCATTCGTTTTTTATTATCTCTCTGCCTATTTACATACAATTTGCGAGGAAATTTCGATGAGGGCCGTAAGATTCACCAATTGTTCAAAAATTTTTTTGGCCGAGATAAATCGGCCGCTACAGAAAAATTTTTGAACTCTTGGGAATCTCTGACACGAGACCTGCTAGTCAATAATAAAAATAAAACTATGCCAAATATTCCTATTTGAATTTCTCCTTTTCATTATTTAAAAAATCTCAAAAACAATATTTTTTATAAAAGTAATTAGGTTACTAAATCTAAAACTATTTAAAAAAAATATTATAGTAAACGGGTATATTTTTATTAAAAAATACTTAAACGTAATGGTTCCATTTAATACGCGTTTCAAAATAAAGAACAAGTTTAATAAAGATAGCAGAGTAAAGATCGCCAGTAACCATATAAAAATCTTGTTGGTAATTTTTGAAAATGTATTCATCGTTGTTCCCGCGTCCCAACCAGTGTATTGGGAGCTATTCAGAATTGCAAAACCATATAACGGTATAAATAATAATAAAAATAAAATTATTCTATCAATATATTTTTCTGCTGTTTTATATCTCATAATCCCCTCTACTAATAAAATTTTAATAGCCAACGTTTAAAAAAACATCTTCTATTAATGTAATTATTGTATCATAAAAATTTTCACTTTTGCAAAAATATGTAATAAAGTCTCTTGTAATAATTCAAATATATAAAATAGCCTTAATGATCATGAACCTAAATCTATTTTTGAAATAATGCATATAATCTTTGATTATGAAAAAGATATGAAGTTTAGACCGTTGGCAGGTGATGGAGAAATTACTGGACTTTTATCAAATGATGTAGATTTCAATAATCTTCTAATAGAATTAAATGAAATGAGAAAGAAGCATTATAACGATGAGATAACAGACGAGGAATTTGAAGATTGGAAGGTAAATTATCCGACAGTCTAAAAAAAGATTATGTTCCTTTTGAAGAAAGTAATCTCAAACGCTTTCATAACTCGATGTCAGTCAAAATTCCACCGGAAATAAAATAGGCACAGAA
>QWCK01001121.1_pt1 | contig 41377 bp, 38 predicted proteins | sample 1972571 | NCBI WGS metagenome assembly QWCK01 (sample SAMN09866710, study PRJNA288562) | Human gut metagenome isolate term2_stool, whole genome shotgun sequencing... | isolation source: gut | host: Homo sapiens | place: USA: California | reverse complement strand
AATCGCTCCTTTTAATATGTTTTGTTTGGTCACTTACATATTAACACAGCTTATTAGCTATGAGTTTATTTTATGTTGCACTTGTTATGATAAATTATCTACATAAAAAATGGCGACAAGTGCCGCCATTATATTTTTATTCTCTATTCAAAATAAAACTTTATTTATTCAATTTATAATAATTTACACTGCGATTTTGCCAAGACCATACTATGCATTCATCCCCTGACAAGAACACGCCTACATGGGTTTGTGGAACAGTTATTTTACCAAGCTTCTTGCCATTACCATCTATAAAGTCTATATTCGTTCCCTTTTTATTGCTGGTGACCACAGCTAATTTTTCGCCATCAGATACAACCCCATCAACATTTGAGTATAATTTCTTCGTTCCACTTCCATCGCCCTTAGCCATAAATAGATTTGGCTTTTTAGCATCTTCAGAGAATTCATTATAATCTGTGAAAAATACATTTCCGTCAATTGGTAGTATGTCATAGGAAGGATTGTTCCCCTTGCTTAAAAGAGTCGTTTCCTTTGACTTCAAATCATATTTATAAAGCATCTTTTGTGTCTCTGCAATATCTTTTTTAGTAGGTATATCTCTTAAGAAGTATACTTCATCTTTTCCCATAAACATGGAATGAATTCCCTCAGCTAACCAGGTTTCAGATTCTGTTTCAAGATCAAAAGCTATCAAATCATATGCATTAAAATTATCTTTTGTGTCTAAATCTTTTTTTAGATAGAGAGTGTTTCCTCTAAGTGCAGAATATTTATCAGCATAGCTAAACACTCTTCCTTTTCCTTTTAAATTTTCAAGGAAATATACGCCACTATAAGATTCTACCTCTGTTTGAGAATATTTTTTTCCATTCATCTCTCTAACAATATCTCCACTATATGCCCCTGTAGGAGTTATGATTATAGATTTTTTATCACTATCGAATTCAAAGTTTCCATAGTTGTAGGTCAAAATATTTTTGCCCTTATTAGGGCCAGTTAGACCGTAGACAAAATCACTTCCCATAAAACCTCCACCTAGATGGTAGCTCATGTATAGATTCCCATCGGTTAAGATTTTAAATGAAATGTCTTTTCCTATTAGACTATAGGAGTCATATGAGTTTATTAGAGTAGTTTTGCCTGTCTTTAAATCCCTTTCATATACTTTTACGTCGCAGCTTCCTCCAAGTATGTTTCCCTTGCTATCTTTTTCTTGGTTTTTTATCTTTACGTCTGTATAGTATAGCTTGCCTTTATGCACTGCCATATCTGAATGAAATGAACTTTTGTTAAGCTTTACCTTTTTTTCTAGCTTTGCAGAAAATGCATAAGAGTCACTGCCAGCTCCCAAAACGATTATAAACACAAATATAAACAATAAAATTTTTTGCATCTTTTTCATATCTACCCCCCCTTTAACTTATTCTTTCTTTGATTTTACCACAGCATCATACAATAATGTATAAAGTTATTTTTATTTAATCTAAACGTAATATTTATTTAAGTTTTAAAAATATCTATTTTAAATATGAATGAAATAATAATAAAAAAAGAAGGGTTGCCCCTTCTAAATTCTATTCCATTCTTTTATTCTCTTTTCTCTTTCTTATTGAGGTCATGATTCTTTCGTTTAGTGCCATGGCTGGATTGTAGCCCAGTTGTTTCTGTTTGTAGTTATTGGTTGCTACTTCTATTATCATGGCTGTGTGACGTCCTGGTTTTACTGGGATGGTGTACTTCACTACGTCTATTCCAAGAATTTCTTCATAGGTGTCTTCTAGTCCTAGCCTCACATATTCTTTTTCGTCGTCCCATAGTTCTAGGTGGGCGATCATTTCTATTTCTCTTTTAGCCATGACCGAGCCTACTCCGAAGAATCTTTGTATGTCTATGATTCCTACTCCTCTTACTTCCATAAAGTGTTTTGTGATTTCTGGGCTTGTGCCTATTAGTCTGTCGTCCATCTTCTTTATTATGACTGAGTCGTCTGAGATGAGTTTTGCTCCTTTGGCGATTAGATCTAGTGCTGTTTCTGATTTGCCGACTCCTGAATCTCCAGTTAGGATTACTCCTACGCCATAGACGTCAAGAAGCACTCCGTGGATTCTAGTGGTTGGTGCCAATGCTTCATCTATGAAGTTTTTTAGGTTTTCCATGATGACGCTGGTCTTTTCTTTTGTTTTGAAGATGGTTACGTCATAAATTTCTGCTGCTTCTAATGCCTCTTTGAATACAGGGTTTCCTGCTGTAAATATGATTGCCGGCACTTTTTGTTCACAGAGTTTAAAGATGCTATTTTTTCTATCTTCTGGCTCCATCTCTGATAAGTAGTACCATTCTTGGTTGCCTATTAGTTGAAGTCTCTCGTTTTTAAATTTTTTGTAGTAGCCTGCAAGTTGTAGTCCTGGTCTATTTACTTCTGATTCGCTTATATGGATTGCAAAGTATTTTTTCGCTTGATATACTAGCTCGATATTAAGGTCGGCTTTTATATCCATGAGGGTGTAGTAACTCATTTTTTCCTCCAATGTTTGTAGAGATTCTCCGCCGATTTTCTATTCATCGACGGTACTTCCAGCAGTTCTTCTATGGAAGCTTCTTTTATCTTATCTATGGTTTTAAAATATTTCATCAGGTTCTGTTTCCTGATTTTTCCTATGCCTTCTATGTCATCTAGTTCCGACTTGAATGCTGTCTTAGAATGGAGACTTCTGTGGTAACCTATGGCAAATCTATGGGCTTCTTCCTGTATTTTGTAGAGTAGGCGATATAGTCCTCCTCTTATTTCAAGTGGATATTCTTTTCCTTCGTAGATGATTGCTCTAGTGGTGTGGAAGTCGTCTTTTACAAGTCCTGCTACTTCTATTTCTATTCCCAAATCTTTCATTACTTTTTTGGCTATTCCCACTTGTCCCTTGCCTCCGTCCATAAGGATAAGATCAGGAAGTAGTGTGAATGAACCTTTTTTATCTTCTCTAGCTCTTTTAAACCTTCTTTCCAATACTTCTTTTAGTGATGCGTAGTCGTCTGGACCTACTACAGTCTTTATTCTAAATTTTCTGTAGTCGGATTTTTTCGCTTCTCCATTTTCAAATACCACCATCGAGCCTACAGATTCCACTCCTGATATATTGGAGATGTCGTAACATTCGATCCTTCTTGGAAGTTTCTTTAAACCTATGGTTTCTTGAAGTTTCTCAAGTGCTAATAAGTTGGATTTTATTTTTGATTCATATGAATCTTGATATTTTGAGACCATGTCCAGTGCATTTTTACGCACCAGGCTCATAAGATGTGATTTTTCTCCTTTTTGTGGAACGCTTATCTTGACTTTTTTACCTGCTTTTTCTGATAAAAACTCTTCCAGTACTTCGCTGTCTTCAGGCATGGTTTCTGTCAAGATTTCTTTTGGCACAAATGCCGCTCCCATGTAGAACTGTTTCATAAAGTCAGAGATGATCTCCTCGTCAGTTGCTCCATATGGATCTTCGATTAAGAAATGTTCCCTGCCGACGATTTTTCCAAGCCTTATAAAGAATATCTGCACCACCACAGAGTCAATACCTCTTGCAAAGGCGATGATGTCCCTGTTGTCTGTGTTGGCGCTATCCATAAGTTGCTTTTCTTGTAGGGCGATGAGGGAGTTCATCATGTCCCTTAGTTCTGCTGCTTTTTCGAAATCCAGTTTTTCCGACGATGTAAGCATTTCTTTTTCAATGGAGTCTATTATTGTGTAATCCCCAGCTAAAAACGCAAGTATCTCATCGATCATAGGTGCGTATTCCTCAACCGACACATCTCCTTTACAAGGTCCTAAACATTTCTTGATGTAGAAGTTTAAACAGGGTTTGAAGTTTAGTGGGTCCTTGTTTAGATTTAGTTTGCAATTTCTAATCTTGTATCTTTTTTCAAAGACTTCGATTGCTTCATTTACCGCCGTTACATTTGGATATGGTCCGAAGTATTTCGCCCCGTCCTTAATGATTCTCCGTGTCTTCTCCACCTTTGGAAATCTATCTTTCACCGTAACTTTGATATAAGGATACTGTTTGTCGTCACGAAGAAGAATATTGTACTTCGGCGAAAGTTCCTTTATTAAATTGGATTCAAGGATCAGAGACTCCACCTCGTTACCTACGATTATATATTCGAAGTCATTTATATTTTTGACCATGGATTCCACTTTTCTCGTGGATTTTCCGTAGGAACCGAAGTATTGTCTAACCCTGTTTCTAAGATTTTTAGCCTTGCCGACGTAGATAACTGCATCGGTTTTATCCTTCATAAGATAAACTCCCGGGTTCTCCGGGAGCATGGCTAATTTTTCTTTTAAGTTCATATTTCTCTAGTTTCGTGTTTTAAAAACTCTAGCATTTCTCCGTCGAAGTGTGGCGCAAGAAGTTCATAGGTTCTCTTATGATATTTATTTAAAGTTTCGATCTCTTCTTTAGTTAAAAGATTTCTGTCAACAGCGTCTAAATCGAAAGGAATATAGGATAGTGATTCAAATTTAAAGAATCTTCCATCTGGATATTCGCCGTCGTCGACGCATTCCATTATATTTTCAATTCTGATGCCGTGTTTGTTTTCTTTGTACACGCCAGGTTCGTTAGAGACGATCATACCAGGTTCAATAGGCACATTTCTTCCAGCTCTTGGACTTATTCCGTGAGGTCCTTCGTGAACGTTTAAGAAATGACCAACGCCGTGGCCAGTTCCACATTTGTAGTCCATGTGGTACTTCCAAAGGTTGATTCTTGTAATTCCGTCTAGTGCAATGGTTGAAGTTCCTTCTAAAAATACTGCATTTAAAAGTGCAAGATGGCATTTAAGAGTCAAAGTGTAGTCGCGGATCTCTTCTTCAGTTAGTTTGCCAACGGCAATGGTTCTTGTGATATCTGTTGTACCTCCTAGGTATTGTCCTCCAGAGTCCACAAGCAAAAATCCGTGATTTTCTATCTTCGCATGGTCAGCTTCTGTGGCTTGATAGTGCATCATCGCCGCATTTGGGCCGTATGCACAGATAGTTTCGAAACTGTCGTAGAAAAACTCATCAGATTCCTTTCTGAAATCGAGAAGTCTCTTAGTAGCATTTAACTCATCTGTGTGGTTTTCCTTTGCCCACTTTATAAATTTCGTTAGAGCCACTGCATCAGTAACATACACCTTCTTTTGGTTTTCAAGCTCAACTTCGTTCTTTATAGCCTTTCTATAATCCGTTGGATTTGCGCGATTAATTATTTCATTATTAGCATCTAAGATTGCATAAGCCTTGTGGTTGGTGTATCCAGTGTCCACAAGCACCTTTTTGCCAGCTATTTTTTCAAGATCTGTGAAAAATTCTCTATAATCTTTAAACTCTGCGTCTTTGAAATCTTTTAGGTCCTTAACTTGGTCAAGGTCAACGTAAATTGTAGCAGCATCTTCAGTTACTATTGTGTAAGAGATAAAAACTGGGCAACAGTTTATGTCAGCGCCTCTTAGATTGTAAAGCCAAGCAATGTCATCTAGCTTTGAAAGAACAAAAACATCAGCGTCTCTTTCTTTCATATCAGATCTAAGGTCCGCTAATTTATCAGTAGCAGACTTGCCAGCGTACTTTATATCGTGGGTAAATACCTTTGACTTAGGAAGTTCAGGTCTATCTTCCCAAAGTTCTTTTGTAAGATTTTTGTCTACAATACTTATTTCAGCTGGAATATTGTCGCGAAGTCTTTTGAAATTAGCTTCTGGATAGAGTTCAAAATCTAAACCAAGGGTGGCAGATTTGAAATTCTTGGAGATATATTCCTCGATGGTGTCATAACCAGGAATAGCCATCTTCATAAGTTTGTATCCAGGAAACATTTGCTTTTCCGCTTGGATGAAATATCTTCCATCAGCCCAAAGTAGAGCTTCGTCCTTGGTGATAAGAGCAGTTCCTGCAGAACCTGTAAAACCTGAAACAAACTGTCTTTCGTTGTAGTGATTAGGTAGGTATTCTGAACCATGTGGGTCAAAAGTAGGCACAAGGTATAGATCCAAACCTTCCTTATCCATAAGTTCTCTAATTTTATTAAGTATCATAAAAACTCCTTTATATAAAAAATAATTCTTTGTTTATAATAATATTATATCTCAAAGGTTGTGGGGATGTATAGAGGAAGGAAAATGTTTTTGCGTGGAGAGGTTAAGTGTTCTTTGGAAAACTTAAGGAAGACACTCACCCAATCGGGTCATCGTTTTATGAAAAGATCTCAAGGAAGACTGTCCCCCTGAGCGAAGACGGTAGAGCGCAGTGATGCCTTCGTAGTCGAATGGGTCTAACCATGGTGAGGTAAAGTATTGATGATTTTATTTGCCAAGATTGCTCTACATAGGTTAGACCTACCGACTGACAACACATTTTCGAGATCCTTCGACTACAAAGGCTGACGCCTTTTCCGCTCAGGATGACCATGTAGAGGGGGTTCGACCTTAACAAAGCTATGACGACAGCAACGCCGTCTCCGTCAGGATAACTGCAGTTGGAATGGCTATTGAAGACATCTTCCTTTGATTTTTCTTCTAAAAATTCTTCCAAAAATACCATGATCATTTACTAAACTTTATGTTCATTATATAAAACGGCTTTAAATAGCCATTTTCTATTGACTTCTGTCTTCAAAAATTATATTATTATTACGAAAGAAAAATTAAGTATCTTTTAAGGTTACCTTCGGGTAGTTTTTATCTGATGACAGTTCTTACGATAAAGAGCCTGGTTTATGTCTGATGTGACAAATTTATAGGCTAAAAAGTAGTTCTGGTTCAGAGTTTTTACAAGAAAAAATTAAGAAACAAAAAGCATCGCACCTAAAAGACGTTTGGCCGTCTTTTTTTTGTTGCAAATTTTTATCTGCACAGAGATTAGATAGGTAAATTAAGAATAGGAGTGAAATTATGCTAAATAAAAAACTTAATTTTTTAGATTTATCTCTTAGATCTTTTCTAAGGATTGTCTTTGGCAGTGCGATCCTCGCTTTTGCCGTGCTAAATGTGCATGACCAAAGTTATGTCACTGAAGGTGGTATTTTAGGTCTTATGCTATTTTTTAAGAAGATGCTAGGGATTGACCCTTCGATTTCTTCTGTCGTACTCGATATTTTGTGCTACATTCTCGGTTACAAAATTTTGGGTCGCGAGTTCATCAAAAAATCTTTGGTGGCTACAGTTCTTTTCTCAGTATTTTTAAGTATTTTTAAATTTACAGGAACTATATTACCGCCTCTTTATGACAGTCCATTTACAGCTGCTGTTGTCGGTGGTATTTTGATTGGTCTTGGTTGCGGTTTGGTAGTTACTGAAGGTGGCGCCACTGGCGGAGATGATGCTCTTGCACTTGCTATTTCTGATAAGTTTAATCTAAGCCTTGCTATGGTCTACATCATTTGCGACGTCGTTGTCCTTTTGATTTCCATTAGTTATATTCCTGTGACACAACTTGTGTTTTCACTTTTAACTACTACTATTAGTTCTGTAATTGTGGGACAGATTGAGCTTAGAAGTAGAGTGGCTATGGCTGCAAGCGCGTAACAATGATTATAAATTTTAAATTAAAAAAGTATTGGAGTTTGACCTATCTTGGTTTTATCCAATACTTTTTTTATTTTTCTCTATTATTTTTCAAAGAGCTCTTTTAATACATTTTCATTAAAGCCACTGTAGACTTCGCCGTCGAAGATCATTTGTGGAACGCTATTAAATCCCATGCCGATAAGCTCTTCTTTGTTTTTTAATTCTTCGGTGGATCTATATTCATATTTTATTTTATTTTTATCCAGGTATGCCTTTAGTTTTATGCATGATGGACAGCTGTCTCTTCCATAAATTATCGGCGTCTTGGATTTTTTTAGTTTCGTGAGAAGATCTTCTTCGGCTTCTTTTTCTGTTACTAGATCTATTTTTTTATTTTCTGGATTGTAATTTACTTCAAATCCAACTAATGTGCCGAGATCTCTTAATCTAAAGTAGTTGTAACCGCCTACGTTTACGACTTCTAAGTGGGTTAGATTCTTGTCGATTGAGATAGGAATATCCACCACGCTTAGACTTTCACCTAATTTAGCTGGATCTATTTTGTCGCCAGTATATAGAGTCTTGGTTTCTATGACGATCATCTTCTTTTCTTTGTCGTAGCCTACTTCGAACTGTGCCCCAGTGTCTTTAAGTATATAAGCTAAGTCTCTTAGTCTGTAATAGTTAAAACCATTGTGCTTTACTCCTGAGATTTCGACCTCTCTGTCGTTAAGATGGATTCCTTGATCTGAAGGGGTTAATGCCCTTGTAAATCCTGGAATCATAGCGATGATTAGAGAACAGATAATTATTTTTAAATTTTTCATAGCTCCTCCTTTTTTATAATTGTATCACGAAATAGATGAGCTTGCTTTATTTTGTTAAAATATTTGTCAATGAAAACTTAAAGTTTTAGTGATATACTTAAATTAGAAATGGGGGATTTTATGTTAAAAAATTTACTTAATATAGATGGTGGCGTAATCTCTGTAGTTGGTTCCGGCGGTAAAAAAACTTTTATTGAAAATCTTTCCAAAGAGTTAAAAGAAGAACTTGCAATTGGTGAAAGTGTGCTTATCACAAGTACCATGGGTATGGAAATTCCAAGAGGTTTAAGGTGGGATGAGATCTTTATACCGGACAAAATTTTTCTAAAGACTGCCCACACCAGGAAGATTGTATACTATGGAAATGGAATCGAAGGCAGAAGGATGCTCGGAATCGATTCACTCGAAGGACTTGATAATTTTAAATATGTACTTATAAATTCAGATGATTCAAATGGGCTTCCCCTTAAGGCGAATGAAGAGTTTGAACCAAAGGTAGTAGGTGAGACCGACATAACGGTGGGAGTGATTCCTTGGGGATACCTTGGAAGATTTGTAAATGGAGAGATAGCTCAAAATGAAAATCTGTTTAAAATAAGATTCGGAAAAGACGCCATTACAAAGAAGACTTACAGAGAAATAATCACAAGTCCAGAAGGACTTTTCAAAGGGGCGAAAGGAAGAAAGATCCTCTTAATCACTGGAGTTTATAAAGAAAGCGACGATTTTTTTGAATTTGCAAATTATTTAAAAAAACATGTGGACATGGACATCATATACGGAGATCAAAAAGAAATAAGATACAATAAGCTTTAAAAATATAGAAATTTTTGAAAATTAATATAAAATAACTTGACAAAAAAATAAATACTGGTTATAATGAATGAGTTAGTTAACCACTCTTAGCTCAGGTGGTAGAGCAACTGACTCTTAATCAGTGGGTCCAGGGTTCGAGTCCCTGAGAGTGGACCAAGCCTGTTTTTACAGGCTTTTTTTTATACATAAATTTAGTAGAAGAAGAGGATTTTGAGATAAATGGAAAATTTTTTAGAAAATGCTAGAGAAAAAATATTGATACTAGATATATTGGATAAATCCCATGAAAAACTTACAGAAGAAACACTTTCTACATTTGTGCTTAAGCTGGAGCTTATGAATTATTTTGACTTCAGAAGCCATTTGGGATTTTTAATAGACTCAAAGCTGGTCTACTCCTTTAACAATATAAAGATAACAGAAGAAGGAAAGGCAACACTAGAAGTTCTTAGAGAAGAAGTGGATGGAGAGCTTCTAAAAAAAGTGGAAGAAGAGTTAAAAGATTATTTAAAAGTAGTAAAAGAGCCACTTAAAATAGAATTCAAAGGCGATTTAGCAAGAATCTGGGGAAATGAGTTTCAAATAACCATAGAAGGACAACTTGACAAGGAAAAATTCATGAACTCCTATGAAAAAATATATAATTTTATAAAACAAGAAATGAAAGGCAAATAATTTTAACTTTTTAACAAAAATACAGTAAAATTTTGTTGCAAAGAAAAGTTAATTGATATATACTATTAATTAGAGATTAACCTCATAAAATTTATACCTTTTACAAAGAGAAAACCGTTTGGGAGACCAAGCGGTTTTTTTATGCTTCACGTAAAGCATTTAAACTTATAAGCGTAGTAAGTCTTATTTTTAGAACTCGACTGCCGCTCGAGCTCCCTCTTCCCACCTCGCATTGAGCTTTTTCTTGAGGTAGCTTAGGTTTAATTGGAGCATAGATTACAATTAAGGATTCTATGGAATAGGTCGGAGGAAAGTTCTATTTCAGAAATTGATGTAGTCTTAATGAATATTTTATTTTTGTAGCGGAAGCATTTTGCTTCCATAGTCGAGAGGCTCTGCGCGGAAAAACTTAATGTATTATACAAACTTGTACGGGCCCACTCCTCCACCAGTCATCCTGAGCGAGGAATTTATTCCGAGTCGAAGGATCTCTCCTATAGTGTGGTTAGGTTTAGATTATTAATTTAAATGCTATACGTATAGCATGAGTTTGTTTTTGACGCTCTACGTAGAGCGTGATAATTGTTATTAATTTCATTTGCCAAGATTGCTCTGCAGAGGTTAGAACCGTTCGAAGCCCTAGCCGAAATCTCTGATTTCGCAACAGGTCTCGTGCATAGTTCCAAAGAAGACGAATGAAATGAAGGCTGATTTGCAGAACTCGACTGCCTCTCAGGGTGACTGTAGTTGGGAGGGCTTTGTAGCGTTAAAGCCCTAGCCGAAATCTTTGATTTCGCAGCAGGTCTTGTGCAAAGAGTTCCAAAGAAGCCTAGCATTGCGAAGGCTGATTTGTTGAACTCGACTGCTCGGCTGTGAAACCTGGATTTCCGCTACAGGGGTTCCATTATTGTAATGGTTACTGCACGGCTTTGCCTGAGTTGAGAAAATGTAGTATAGAAGTTAATGGAAGCTGATAGCTTCCGCTACAAATGTAGTTGCATGGGATTGGGTCATCGGAGGTTAGACCCGTTCGAAGCACTAGCCGAAATCTCTAATTTTGTTGCACTATATACATCAATAGAGGTGTTTTGTACATTCAACTCTAAATATTCTCACAAAAAAACTCTGCCGATGCAGAGTTCTTTTCTTATATTAAATTATTTTTCACTCAATTATTAAATAAGCTGTTGAAGAAGTCTAGGAAATCATCTATATCTCCATAGCCTTGTCCGTTTTGACCGCCTTGCCAATCTTGACCCTGGTCTTCTTGATCTCCTTGACCATTGTCAAATCCGTCATTTCCCTGTCCTTCTTGACCTTCTTGCTCATCTTGTCCTGGTTCTATTCCGTTTTGTCCTGGAAGTCCTTCTTCTATTTTTTGTTTTGGTACTTTGTAATCTGTAAAGGTTATTTCAACCTTCATTTCCTTACCATCTCGAAGTATGGTTATATTGGCAACATCGCCTGGTTTGTACTTATAAAGGAGCGCTCTTAAGACTTCGTTTGTCACTACTTTTGTTCCATCTATTTCCAAAAGGATATCTCCTTTTTTAAGTCCTGCTTTTTCTGCTGGACTTCCTTCTTGTACTTGGGCGATAAATTGACCGTACTTAGTTCCTAGAGTTTTTCCTATCATTCTTTGAACTGATTGAACTGGCATTATGGTTGCTCCTAGAGCTACTGGTTGATATTCGCCTGTCTTTAGTACTGATTCGATGATTGGCTTGATTGAGTTAATCGGTATTGCAAATCCCATTCCTTCTGCTGTTTGAAGTTTAACTGTGTTTATTCCGATTATTTTTCCTTTTTCATCTACCAATGGTCCGCCTGAGTTACCGCCGTTTATTGATGCATCTGTTTGGATAAGTCCTACCATGTATCCGCCGCCGTCAACTTGTCCGATGAATCTATTAAGTCCAGAGATTACTCCTTTGCTTAGTGATCTTTGGAATGCTAGGTCGATTGGGTTTCCTATTGCGATGGCAGTTTGTCCTACTTCTAGTGCATCTGAATCACCAAGTTCTGCTGGTACGAGATTGTTGGCTCCTTCGATCTTAACTATGGCTATATCCACAGCCTTGTCAGACCAAACGACTCTTCCCTTTACCTTTTGACCGTCGTTTAGATAGACTTCTACGTCTTTTGAAATGTTTTCGCCAATTCTAATTACGTGGGAATTGGTTAGTATATATCCGTCTTTTGAAATTATTACTCCTGAGCCTGTGCCTGTTATGGCTTGGGTGCCGAAGATCGTCCTTTGATAGCCCTTTGTGGTGATTCCGACTACTGATGGCACCACTTTTTTAAACACGGCGCTTCCTACATTTTCAGAGTCTTTTGTGTTTATTTCAACTGGGCTACTATTTGCTGTTTCAACTTCTGTTGGCGCAGAGCTCATATTTCTTCTTATCAAAAAATTATATGTTATCGCTGATCCAAGTATTGATCCTATTAATGAAAAACAGATTGCTAGAAAGAACACGGACTTGCCGGATTTTTTTCTATTTCTCCTCTTGTTTTCCCTTCTGATTTCATATTCATTTAAAGGTCTATTTTCTAAATTATTGTATTCATTGTTGTATTCGTCCATATCATTACCTCCAATTTTATTATACCCATTGTAGCTCTCTTCTGTGATAATACGGTTAAGTTTTTGAGTTGAATCTAGCATTAAAACTTGAAGTTTTGTAGAAGATATTTTCAAAATTTATGAAATAATGTGTTACCTACATTAAAAAAGGAAGACCAAAGCCTTCCCATTTCTTCCTATTATAGTTTAATTTTCTTCCTTCATCCAATTTATAAAGTATTCACTGAACTTAGCCGCTCCATCTTCATTTAGATGACCTGGGTCGTAGAAATCAGCTTCCACTAAACCTATTTTGTCCTTATCATTATTAAAATCATGAAACTTAAGCCCGTGTTCAGTACACATTTTAGAAAACTCGCTTAAATTTTCTCTGTAGACAGATTCGTCGTACACCGGCGTCTTTATAAGTCTTAGCTCAACTCCATTTTTCTTACAAAGCTCATCTATCTTTAATATGGTTTTGAACTTGTCCTCCATATATTTTCCAGAAGCTAGTGAAATCGCCTTTAAGTTTTCCTCCTTCATAGATTTGTCCTTGGAAAATGATGGCGACTGACCACTTAGCTTTACATATCCATTTAGATCGTCGTGGTACATGCTGTAATTAAAATTAAAATCTTCATCTTTAAGCTCATCCCATCTTGAATGATACATCAAAAGCGGAAAGATTGTGTGAAGCTTCATGCCCTTAGGCACAGCCTTTGTAACCATGCGAATCTTTCGAAGTCCCAATGGAAAATAATCCGTATATGAATGGACCGTTGCTTCATCAGCCTCTGACTTTGAAATGGCGTCGAAAATATCCAGGTACACCACTTTTGGATGGGAAATGGAAATTGCAGCATCGATGTAGAAATAGTTCGCTTCCAAAGGTTGTTTCTGAGATGCTAGGATGTAGCTTGAAATGCCTTCTTTCTCCAAAAAACTTGGAATTACAGAGCAGTACGCGTGGGAAGTGCCGAAAAACATCACGTCATAATCCTTTTTTTCGTTGAAGTATCCGCCGATCTTGTTGCCCATGTCCCAAGGCTTATCCAGCGATTTTCTGATCAAGATATTATTTGCATAGCTAAGTGATGTCCCAAGGACTGCTAGAAATATTAAAAAACATATGAAATTACGCAATCTTTTCATAAAATCATTCCTAAAATTGAAAATATATAAACATGGACTCAGAAAAACCGACTCCGTAAATTCCAAAGATCACCACAACCATTATAAGTGCGAAGAATACTACGCCTTTTAAGATGGTTGGTGAGTGCATAAATTTATCCTTTACATTGATCTTATTGTATTTCAAAACATCTACCACAAATAGAATCAAAAGTGCGATCAAAAGCACATAGAGATTAGGAGCGTTTAACCCTGCTTCCAAAACCCCAGCGCCGGTTGGTCTAAACATCCTTGAAATATAGGTAAAAGCATCGGAAACTTTTTCCGCACGGAAGAAGACAAAAGCAAGCACCACTAGAATAAATGTCACCAGCCTAGAAATATTTCTGGAAATGAAAGAGCCTCCAGTTTTTAAGCGAGAAATAAAGTGGCTAATAATATTTAAAATTCCGTGAATCAGACCCCACATAAGAAAAGTGTAGTTCGCCCCGTGCCAAAGACCACTTACAAGAAAGACGATCATAATATTTACATAGTGTCTGAACTTTCCATTTCTGCTGCCACCAAGAGGGATGTAGAGATAATCCTTAAACCAGGTGGAGAGAGAAATGTGCCATCTACGCCAAAAATCTACTATGGATACAGCAAGAAACGGCTCGCGAAAATTATCCATAAGATCTATTCCCATGACCTTTGCCGAACCCTTCGCCATAATCGAATAACTGTAGAAGTCACAGTAAATTTGAATGGAAAAGAGAAGAGCTCCAAGCATCATGGCAGTTCCTTTAAAATCCATTGAACCGAAGACAGTGTTTACAAAGATTGCAGCACGATCAGCAATTACAAGTTTTAAAAATAGTCCATAAAAGATCAAAATCAAACCTTCAACTAAATTGCAAACGCAGTACTCACCTTGATTTTTGATCTGTGGCAAAAGATTCTTAGACCTTTCAATAGGTCCTGCCACAAGCTGTGGGAAAAATGACACGAATAGTGCATAGGTTATGAAGTTTCTCTCTGCCTCAATATCGCCACGATACACATCCATGGTGTAACCTAAAGCTTGAAAAGTGTAGAAAGAAATCCCAACTGGCAGGATGAAAAGTGCCGCAGTTGAAGAATTGCCACCAGAGATGCGATTGAAAATATCTATAAAAAATCCATAATATTTAAAAACAAAAAGAATCCCGAGATTTAAAATAAATGAAATGGAAAGAAATACTTTCTTCTTGCCATAGGAATCCATAAGACGCGCCGCTAAATATGTAATCACAGTGGAAAGAAGCATAAGTGCAGCATACTTCACATTCCAGCAACCGTAGAAAAAGTAGGATGCTAGAAGCAGATGGATATTTTTAAATTTTTTCGGTAGTGCAAAATATAAAATCACCACAATTGGGAAAAATATTGCATAAGAATTAGAATTAAATATCATAAAACCTCCAACTATAAGTGTATAATATGAGGAATTAAAAAGCTAGTTTTTTGTTGATAACCGAGTTTGATGTGTTATTTAGATAAGTTCTTCCTCGTAATCGTTTAAGAGTTACTGCCCTTTATCTTATTGTTTGGTTTTCCTCTGCTTTTTTATGATAAAATGTAATTATAATAAATTTGGAGGTGGATGATGGGATTATTTGACGATATGATGGATGGTGCTAGAATTGCTAAGGGTTTTTTCCGTGGGATTAAATCTACTTTTAGATTTATCTCTAAAAATGCTCCTAAGGCTATGAATTTTGCCAAGAAGCAAAGCAAGTCTATCTCTAAGCAAGTTGACAAGTTTAACAAAAAATCATAATTTATCTCATTAAAAAAAGTAGAAGTCGCCTTCTACTTTCTTTTTGTTTATGAAGTTTTATTTGTTTAGTTTATTTGAAGAAATTTCCCCTTGATGCTTCTTTAACTTCTTTTGATGCGATGAATGGGATCCTTGTTGTCTTGCCTTCTCTTGCTGCTACTATCTTGTTAAATGGGAACACGAAGATTTCTCTGTTCCATTGGTAAACTGCATCGTTATATGCTGATCTTGCAGCTGTGATTTCTCTTTGTAGGTATGAGTTTTTTTGCATTCCATCCATTATCGCTGCCTGTGATCTAAGGTCTGGGTAGTTTTCTAGAGCTACATTGATACTTCTTTCTGCTGCCCTTAAATCACTGTCTAAGTTTTGTCTTTCTGCCGGTGTGAAGTTACCTGAACGATACTTTGCTAGGTCGGTGAAGACTTCTTTGTCTAAGTTTATAGATTTTTCTATAAGTGTTGCCGCGTTTTCAAGAACTCTTACTCTTTCTTCCATATGGTTATCGATTTCTGATGCAGCAGCGTTTATCTTTTGTTCTAGTCCTGAAAAGTATGCTGATGCGTCTTTTAATTTTTTGTAAACGATGAAGCATGCTCCTGCTCCTATTAATACTCCTACAAATCCTTCGCTATTTCCTCTTAATACTGCAAATAACCCTATAAGCGCGATTACTCCTGCTATACCATAGAATATTGTTGGGATCATGTTTTCTGCGCTTGTAAGTGTCACAGGAATTTGTTTTGCGATTACATTTACATCTCTGCCTTCATCCATTATTACCGGATTCATTTCATCCAATTGATTTGCCATTTCTTTCCTCCTAATTTTTAATTATATTTTTTATTTTTTCTCCTATTTCTATTTCACTTCTATTTGTGATTGCAGCAAATAACTTATTCTTGTATACGTAGTCGTATACTACGTCTTTCATCTTGTTGTCAAAATCTCTATTGTACCTATAACGATTAAATGCGTTTTCGTCAAAGTCAACTCCAGTTACTTCCATGGTAGATGTCTTTGTTATTGGTATATATTCTGTCCATGGTACTTCAACTGTGTAGTAGCATCCATCTCCAGCCAGTTCATCTACATAGTCGTATCGCTGTTCTGTTCTATATGAGTATGCATTTACTTGTACTAGGTCTGTTCTTCCAGCACTTTTAAATGGTTCTGTCTTAAGGATGGTATTTGTTTCTGTCTGTGGATGTTCAAACTCGTGGACATTCATCTTGTTTGCAACCATCTCTGTGGTGTACCTATTGTATCTATAATTGTAAGTGTCGCCATAGATATATTCTTGTGATTTGTGCTGCTGATAAACTGGTATAGATAGCAGTGGTGCGAATGTGAAGAACATGTCTTGGAAGTATTTTATATTAAGATTCATAAAATTATTTCTACATGATACAAAGTCGAAATGAGTGTAGTTCGATGGATCATTGTCTATGTCCCAGTTATCTGTATGGGTGCAGTAAATGGAGTTTATCATCTTGTCCTTGAAAAAGTATAGGTCATCTCCATAGACATCGTTGTTTAAAAATTTAAGCATATTTTCTTGACCCAATGGTGAGAATAGCACTCTGAACTCTACTTCGTTGTCCCTATCATATGCAGCGAAGTTCATTTCAAATTCATCATTTGTCATTGCTTGAAAATTTCCTCCTGTCATCACTGATTCTCTCGCCATTTTATTTAGCTTTTTCCTATCTGATTGGAAGAATTTGTTCATGAAGTTAGAAGTCATCGATTTCGATTTTGGTTCTCTTGAAAATACGAGGTTTGGCGCTGCTTCGTTCCCATATATTAAAAATATTTGGTCGAAGTAATTTGGTTTTTCTTTCTGAACGCTTGCGTGAAGTGTTTCTGTGACTGTCCTAACTCTTCTATAACCTTCTGAATCTATATAGGCTTCTTCGTAAGAAACTGTTCTTGACCCCCTATATGTCTCCATTACAATTTCGTGGACTAGATTTTTTATAAATACAAACGGATTGCCAAAGATATCTCCTGACAATAGATTTATAGTGGAGTAGTTGTTATCTCTCGATTCTAGAAAGCCATAGTCATCTACTAGTTGTGCAAATCTCTTAATGTTGAAGTTTTCGTCTAAGTTTATATTGGTGTCTAAATTTTTAATTAAGTTTGTGGTCATTTCACTGGTAAATAGCGCATTTAGATCAACCATTGTGTCGTAGGCTTCGTTCTTAAGCTCTCCTAATTTACCTTCATAATCTGCAATAAATTCATTTAATTCTTTGATCTTTGGACTTAAGATTTTAAAATGAGGATATATTACTCCAGCTAAAAGTATAATCCTTAAAATGCTTCCGAAGTCAAAACCTGAGCTGATGGATCCAAAAATTGAAAACGCCAAAAATACTTCTGCTACTATTGCAATTATTCTAAGAATTTTATACTTGCTTAGCTGTTTATCTATATCGCCTTTTAAATTTAAAAATTCTTTATACTTTTCAACTATTCTCTGATTTTCTTCTATGTTTATTCCTGATTCGTCCACCAGTTTGTTGAAATAAGCCTTTGCATCTTCTTCAAATTTGTTCTTTAAGACCCTTTCGTAGTACTCAACAGGTTCAATAGCATTTGGATTTTGTTCCAATTTTGACCTCCTTTATGTGAAATTTTATTTTATTTTTTGTGAAACACTTATCATATATTATTATTGCATTTTAATAAATTTTTTTCAATGATTATGGCGCCTAAGTTACTTTTATTTGTAAAATATTTGTAATTTTTCTTCAATTAAAAATCCTACAAAAAAAAGCCGCATCTCTGCGACTTATTTTATTTATTTAACTGTTGTGAAGTTCGGATCGCTGGAATCATAAACTATAACTGGCGTGCCAACCTTTACTTTTTCGAAGAGATCCTTCATAAATTCCGGTGGTGTGTTGACGCAGCCGTGAGATCCTCTAGTTAAGTAGATCTTGCCGCCATATTCACTTCTCCATGTAGAATCGTGAATTCCACAACCTGACCAGTTAAACGGCATCCAATAATCCACATGGGACTCATACGTTTCTCCAGTTAAAAATCTGTCCTTTTCACGGGACCACACCCTGCCAGTTCCAGTAGGTGTGCCGTTATCCTTGCTAGGATTTCCCGTTACGACGTCCGTTTCCATTACGAGTTTACCTTCTTGATAGTACCACATATGTTGGCGACCAAGGTCAATCTCTATATAACTCTTTCCGATGTCCGATCCATCACGAGACATGGCAGTTAGTTTATATACAGGCTCTATGTGCTTAGATTCCATAGATGAAAGAGATTCTACTATTAGATTCTTGGTATTTTCAATATCAGTAAGCCATCCGTAGATTCCGCCCTTTACCACTGTAAGTCCAAGACCAGTTGCATAGAAAGTCCTGTCAGTTTTGTAAGTGTCGTACTTCCTCGAAAGCATCTTCGCAAACTCCAAGGCTTTTTCCTCATTTGGAACTATGCTGTCGCCGTTAAAATCATACATCCGAGCAAGTTCATTGCCAGAGAGTTTCTCTTCGGCGCTTCCAATCTCTACCACAATTTCATTGCCAGAAACTTTATTATAATTATCTCTTGCTTCGATTAAAGCCTTGTCATTTTCAAAAATCTCTGGATCCATATATAGTTTATTCTCTTCTAAATTGACTTCAGTCTTGCCTTCTAAGATTTCTTTATTTACTAGCTTTTTAAATTCATCAATAGAAAAGGTCGTTCCCATATCTTCCTTTACGATCATGAACTTATCTCCAACATAGTCGATACTTGCATCAACCGGAGGTTTCATATTCTTCACCTGATCCAGAGCATTGATCTTTTCACTCAAGAGATTTTCGCTAAAGTAAACAGTGTGAGGCGCATCTATATTTTTAGGAACAAGCATTGATAGAAACCAGTAGAAAGGATTTTGAAAAATGTCGCTGTCCTTTAGTTCATCTGTATAGTCTATGTCTGATCCAAGGATTTCCTCTCTTTTTTCTCTACCGATGATTTCAATTTTGTAGTTTTCACTTAAATCTTTGTAGTTTTTATCCAGTGCACTTATCTCAGTAAGACTGAAATCGTGTCCGTTAATTGTAGTGCCTGGAAGGAAATATTTTGAAAATAAAAATACTCCCCCTATATATAAAAGAAGTATCACTCCTATGATTATTAAAAAAGATTTCTTAATAGCTTTCATTACTACACTACCTCCATAATTAAGTTTAGCAGAGGCGCTTTTTATTTTCTATATCTTTTTGGAAATGTAAATAATTTTTAACCCTTTGAAGATTGATTTTGTGTTTAAGTTTTTTAGAGGTGTTTTTCAAGTAGATCTCCATTTAGTGTAATAAGGCTTAGATGAATCAGTTGCTTAGACTAGGACTTCAGAGGTTATACCCATTCGACTCGCTACGCTCGCTCAGGGTGACAACCACCTACATACACTGTTTCAAAAGAGAACCTAGAGGAATACAGCCACCCTGAGAGGCAGTCGAGTTCTACAAATCAGCCTTCATTACATTCGGCTTCTTTGGAATTCTTTGCACGAGACCTGTAACGAAATCAAAGATTTCGACTAGGGCTTCGAACGGGCCTAACTTCCATAGAGCAATCCTCCCAAATGAAATCAATAATAATTATCACGCTCTACGTATAGCATTTAAATTTAATAATCTAAACTTAACCCCACCAGGGAGAGATCCTTCGAAGCCTAAAGATTTCTTATATATAGCCCCCCAACTACAGTCACCCTGAGAGGCCGTCGAGTTCTACAAATCAGCCTTCATTACATTCTCCTTCTTTGGATCTCTTTGCACGAGGTGTAACGAAATCAAAGATTTCGACTAGGACTTCGAACGGGCCTAGCCTATATTTAACCAGTCTTTGCAATTTATTTTTTTATGAAAATTCCCCAACTACAGTCACCCTGAACGAAAGAGCCGAAGGCTCTGAAGTCGAATGGGTCTAACTTCCATAGAGCAATCCTCCCAAATGAAATTAATAATAGTTATCACGCTCTACGTATAGCATCAAAAAAATAATCTTGTACTTTTCCATAGAGCATCAACGTTCATTTTATTTAAACGCTCTAGCAGACTATTTCTACCAATCGGCTACGCCTCTTGGGAAATAGGTTGCATCACACCTACTAAGTCTCACTACGTTCGTCTTTAGGTGTGGAACGTAGAGCATAAATTTATTCTAAATTTTTAATTACACTCATCTCCTCAATACTATTTCATTTAAAACTTGACAACATATTATAAAAAGCTTATGATTATATTTAAGTTTATTGAGTCAAAGCAATAAAGTGCATTGGAGGAGAGTAAATTAAATGAAGAACAATAAATTCACATCAACTTGGGGTTTTATCTTAACCACAGTCGGTTCTGCTGTGGGCATGGCGAATGTGTGGGGATTTCCATACAAACTTACTGCTAATGGTGGCGGAGCCTTCTTAGTAGTATATTTATTTTTTATAGCAATCTTTGCCTACTTCGGTCTCTCTGCTGAGTACGCTGTCGGTAGATATTCTGAAACTGGTACCATCGGTTCCTACGAAAAGGCTTGGTCTCACAAAAAACTTCCAAAACTTGGTAAGGCCATAGGGTTCCTTCCTCTTCTCGGATCCATATGCATCGCTATCGGCTATGCAGTTATCATTTCATACGTTTTAAAATCTCTTTTCCAGAGTTTAACTGGAAGCCTTATGACCATCGATGCGGACACCTGGTTTGCGTCTTTTTCAAGTAGAAATTTCAGTGTCGTTCCTTTTCATTTCATAGTTATAATCGCAACCCTGCTTACTTGTGTAAAGGGTGCTCATTCTATTGAAAAGGCGAACAAGATCATGATGCCGCTGTTTTTTATTCTATTTGTAGTCCTTGCGATTAGAGTTGCTTTTCTTCCTAATGCTTTTGCTGGTTATAAATTTATGTTTACTCCAGATTGGAAGATGGTTCTTCACCCAAAGGTGCTGGTAGGTGCTATGGGACAGGCGTTCTTCTCTCTTTCCATCACTGGAAGTGGAATGATCGTCTGCGGTGCATATCTTCCTAAGGACGAGGACATCGTTGGCGGTGCTAAACAGACTTCAATATTTGATACTATTGCTGCTATGGTTGCGGCTCTTGTTATGATTCCTGCTCTGTTTTCTTTTAGTGCAAATCCTGAAGGCGGACCTGGACTACTATTCGTAACTCTTCCAAAGATTTTACAAAACATGGTCGGTGGTAGAATTTTTGCAGTTGCTCTCTACCTTGCAGTGCTATTTGGAGGGATTTCATCTCTACAAAATATGTTTGAAGTTGTATGCGAGTCAATCCTTCATAGTTTCAAGGGCTTAGATAGAAAGACTGTGCTTGTTTTCATAGGGCTATTAGCGTTTATCCCTGGAGTTTTTATGGAACCGATAGGCGGTGTGCCTGGTGCAATCCTCGGCGGATGGGGTCCTTGGATGGATCTTGTGTCCATCTACATCATTCCAATGGGCGCGACCCTCGGTGCATTCTCCTGGTTTTGGATCATGGATAGAGACGCCCTTATCGGCGAGATAAATACTGGAAGCAAGAAAACTTACACAAAGACATGGTACTACCTCGGCAAATTTATCTATGTGCCAATGGCAATGATCCTATGTTTCGTTGCGCTATATTTTAAAATTGCTTTCTAATTTATAAATTTATGTAGATTTTAATAATAACCAAATTTTTAAATGAACTGTCAAGATAATCCTTGGCAGTTTTTTAATTTCAATAATAAATTGAAATTTATTGTAGAGTTTAAATGGTTTTTCTGTTGACTTAAAAATTTTTAAAGTTTATACTATAAGTACTTTAAGTTCTCATTTATTTAAAAATGTACCTTAAATATTATTTTTTATATTTTTTAAGCTATTTATTAGAAGTTTAAATTCCAAAGGAGGTAGTATGAATTTCGGTAACAAAATCAGAAGTCTAAGGGAAGAAAAGGGGCTTACTCAAAAAGAGTTGGCTGACCTATTGGGTACTTCTCTTAAGACCATAAGCAACTACGAGGTGAAGGGCACTCGTCCACGAACCATGAAAAATTTTGAAAAGCTGGCGGAGATCTTCGATGTAAATATAAATTATCTTCTGACAGATGAGGAGTATTTCATCATGGAAGCTAGAGATGTCTACGGATACAAAGGCGCCAAGGATGCAGAGGATCTAGTGGAGTCTATGAAGGGGCTCTTTGCTGGTGGTGAAATGCCTGAAGAAGATAAGGACGTGGTGTTTAAAGCCATCTCCGAAGCATATTGGGAAGCCAAGTTAAAGAATAAAAAATATTCGAAGAAGAATGATGGCAATGAGTAATAGATGGATATATGAAAAGGTAAATGAGCTTGTAGAAAAGTACAAGACTAGAAATCCAGAGGAACTTGCCAAGGCCCTCGACATCAATATCAAGTACATGGACGAAACCAAAACACTTCTAGGTATGTACCAAGTGATTCTAAAAAATAGATATATCTTCATTCCAAATAATCTTGGAAGTTTAAAGGACACTGTCATCGCTCACGAAATCGGCCACGACCAGCTTCACAGAGAAGAATCTCTAAAGGGAGTTACATTTCACGAAAGCAGAGTCTTCAACCCTGTAAATGTGTTTGAAATCGAAGCAAATATCTTCGCAGCCCATCTTCTAATTCCTGATGATGATCTGTTAAAGATGATGGAGTATGCGGAAAGTGACAGAGACTTGGCAGTAGGACTAGGTGTGGATATCAATCTTTTAAATCTCAAGATTTCAGAGTTAGTGAAGCTAAATATAATCGATCTTAAAAATATCTTGCCAAATAGACCAGACTCAGGATTTTTAAAAGATTATAAACCGCGAAACGATCTTGATTAATTAAGAGGAGGTCATCATGGGAATTATCGACTATTCAAGAGAACCAATTTCAGATATAGCATTTGTAGATATGAAATCTTTCTACGCAAGCGTCGAATGTGTGGAAAGAGGCCTGCATCCACTTAAAACGTCCCTCTGTGTCATGAGTAGGTCCGACAATTCAAACGGCCTTATCCTCGCAAGCTCGCCAGTGTTTAAAAGGGTCTTCGGCAAAGAAAATGTAGGCAGAAGCAGGGATCTTCCCTTCGATATAGAAACTCGTAAATTTAGTTTTGAAAAAGCAAGGCGTCAAAATATTCCCATTACAAAGGATTATGTAAACTATATAGAAACCTGGGCAAAAAACACCTTAATAGTTCCGCCGCGAATGGCATTTTATATAGAAGAAAATCTAAAAATACAAAAGGTCTTTGAAAAATTTGCATCAGTGGACGAAATATACCCCTATTCCATAGATGAGGGATTTTTAGATCTGACCTCTTCCTTAAACTATTTCGTAAGAGATAAAGGACTTAGCAGAAAAGAAAAGCTGGATATCATATGTGCAAAGATTCAAAATGAAATCAGAAAAGAAACAGGTATCTTCTCAACAGTGGGCATGAGTAATTCAAATCCACTTCTTGCAAAACTGGCACTGGATAACGAAGCGAAGAAGACACCGACCATGAGGGCGAACTGGTCCTACGAAGACGTGGAGAAAAAGGTGTGGAACATAGGAAACCTCACCGACTTTTGGGGTATCGGAAGTAGAACTGCAAAGAGGCTAAACAAACTATTTATCTACAGTATAAGAGATCTTGCAAATTCAGATCCAGATCTATTGGCAAGAGAGTTTGGAATAATGGGAGTACAGCTTTGGTTCCATGCCAATGGCGTCGACGAAAGCAGCTTAAAAGAACCATACATTCCAAAGACAAAAGGCATCGGAAATTCCCAAGTCCTACCAAGAAATTATACGGACCAAGGAGAAATAGAAATCGTCCTTTTAGAAATGGCAGAGCAGGTTGCAATCAGGCTTCGAAGAATAAAAAAGAAAGCAAACACCATCGCCATCTACATCGGATTTAGCTACGAAGAAAAGAAAAGATCAATAAGTGTACAGAAGAAGATAAGACCAGCTCAAAGCACAGAAGTACTTGCAAGAGAAGTCCTCGCCCTATTTAGAGAAAAATATGATGGCGGCGCAGTGAGAAACATCGGCATAAGATATGATAACTTAACAGACGAAGACTACAGCATCTTCACCCTCTTTGAAGACGTGAAAAAGATAGAACAAATGGAAAATTTAGACAAAGCAATCGATAAGATAAGAGATAAATATGGCTACATGGCAATTCAAAAGGCAACCTCTCTCATGGAAGGCTCCAGAGCAAAAGAGAGAAGCACACTTATCGGTGGCCACTGCGGAGGCTTAGATGGAATAATATGATAGATAGAACGTACCTACCCTATGAATCAGCGAGAAAGTATACAGACAGAGGAATGGTAAAGTGGATGGGATTTTTCCTATCAGAACACACAACAGCCTTATCAAAAGCAGGTGACTCAGTGTATTTTACAGAGAAAATATCCAAAGAAGAAAAGGCAGTAATCATAACCCAAGTATACTTAACAAGAAAAAAAGTGTTCCTATATGTAAAGAATCAAAAAATCCCATACATTGGAACCATCTATGACACAGAAAGAGAAGAAATACTTTTAAAGACAGAAGACAAAATAATTAAGGTTAAAATTTCAGAAATAAGAGAGATAATACTTGCGGAGGGAGAATGAATAAGTTGGAAAAAAATAATTTTCAGCTGGATTACTATAGCGAAAATTACACAAGATTTGAAAATGACTTCTATAGATACACAGAAACGAATATCCCACTGACCTTCTTAACCGACGATTTGGTGCAGATGATGGCGAAGACCGGCAAGAATTATTTCAGATTAAACGCACAAAACGCAAAAGATAGAAGGGACCACTACTTCATATTTGAAATAGAATCCCCAAAGGAAAATGGAGAGCTTACACTGTATAAATATGTAGGACATAGACTTAAAATAGAAAAAAAATAAACCACCTTGGTAGTAATTACAAAGGTGGTTTTTATTTTTTGTAAATTTAACTTTTCGTTTTTATAAGAATTAGCTCGGTAGCACTTAGCACTAAATATGCTATAGATTGATGATAGTAGTCATACTTGAAGAGAGATATCTTTTTTAGAGCCAATATAGAAACTATAAAAAACACTATAAATAAAATATCTTCAAAGCTAAAACCTTTAAATTTAAATTTTAAAAATAGATATAAAATTAAAATAATAGCTATAGCTGCCAAGATATATCTAGCTATATGAGAATTCTGAAGGACATAAGATCTGTAGACCATATGCCTCATAACGCCCATCTTTTTAAAACTAAGCCTATTTAAAAGAATAGAACTAAGAATCAAAATAATCTCGAAAATTCTACAAGCTAACCTCTTTTTTGAATCGCTTATCATTTAGCAGCTTTATCAGGAGTTAAATCCTTAACTAGCACAATCTTTGTACCTTCTGGGTCATTTACTTCAGCTTCAAGTTCATCGTGCATTTGCCATTCATTCCATCCACCGTCAAACATCTTAACGTCGTATCCTCTTTCATACATTAAAAGCCATGGAGTTGCAGCTCTCCAGCCAGTTCCACAGTAGAAAGCCATATCATTTGAAACATCAAAACCATTTGCTTTCCAAATATTTACAACATCTCCAAAATCTTTAATAGTTTCATCAGCGTTAATATAGTTTTCCATACCAGAGTTGCCAGTACCTGATTCACCAAATACGGCTCCCTTAGGTTCTCCAGCCTTAGGAATGTAAGAATAACCAGAAGTCTTGCCTTCCCATTCTTCTCTACTTCTAACTGAAACAAGTTTAAAATCCTTATCTTCTTCTAGCTTTTTAACAGTTTCTTCAAGAGATAGCACATACTCAGGATGAGCAGGAACTTTCACTCCGAAATCTTCTTTAGGAGTAGTAGCAACGCTTCCACTTTCAACAGGGTAACCTTCCTTTTCCCAAGCAGCAAGTCTACCGTCTATAATCTTTACATCTTTAACTCCAAGGTAAAGAGCTGCATAAGCTACTCTGTCTGCAGCAATTCCAGGACCATAAAGAACAAGAGAGGTATCAGAAGTAACACCGTAGTTTAGGAAGTTCTTTTCTAACTCTTCAGCAGATCTAAGGTTCCAAATAGGACCTTCTTCAACCATATCAGTGTTGATATGAATAGCGCCAGGAATGTGTTTTGTCAAAAAGTCAGGGCTGTCTTTTTCTTCTCCCCAAGTAACTTCCGCAACGACAACATTGTCACCTTTATCGATGATATCTTTAGCTTCTTTAGCAGTTATATATACCTTTTTTTCAGGATCAACGTCCTTCATAACTCCAAGCTCAAGATCTTTGTTTTCATTAGATTCTGTCTTTTCTTCAGTCTTAGGTTCGTTTTTGTTGTCTGCGCCTTGAGAGTTTGTTGTGGTTTTATCGCCACAAGCAACTAATAATGTAAGTGCAAACATAATTACTAAAGCTGAATAAAATTTCTTAAAATTTTTCATTTACATTCTCCTTTTAAATAATAATATAATAAGAATATATATTTTTTATAAAAATTTGTCAATAGATAAGAAATTATGTATCCTTTGATTTCAAAAGAGTTCTAAGTGAAATACATCTCTATATTTAGTGGTTTTACTATAGTAAAAAAGAATTTTTTATTAGATTTATATAATCTTCTTTCACAAGAATTTCAGATATATATATAATATTTTAATTTGTTTAAAGATCGCTTAAAGATAGTTTTATAAATAGACTTATAAAAATCGACTGCCTCTCATGGTTACTCCTTTATATCAATAAAAAAGCAGGCTAATGCCTGCATATGTATTATAAATTTAAACTTACTTTTAGTGCCTTATCTATGTTTTCCATTATTTCTACTGGAAATGATCCGACTTTTTCTCTTAGTCTCTTCTTATCTATCGTTCTTATCTGTTCTAATAGTACCACCGAGTTTTTAGGTAGTGCTAGTCCTTCTGCCATGACGTTTAAATGGGTCGGAAGCCTTGCTTTATTTAGTCTTGATGTTATTGCCGCTACTATTATTGTCGGTGAATACTTGTTTCCTATATTATTTTGTAAGACTACGACAGGTCTAACTCCTCCTTGCTCGGAACCTATCACAGGGCTTAGATCCGCGTAGAATATATCTCCTCTTTTTACTATCATTTCTGCACCTTTAAGCTTTATATCTTTAAAATTGCAGATGGAATGTTTCTTACTATATCTCTTGCTATTACTGAATTTTCTCCAAGCTTGTCCTTTGCGATGCTGCCTGATAATCCATGTATGTACGCGCCCATTGATGCTGCTTTAAACGGTTCTATCTTCCTACCTAGAAGAGATGTTATTATTCCTGAGAGCACATCTCCTGAACCTGCTGTGGCTAGCTCTGGACCTCCTGTTTTATTAATATAGACTCTTTTTCCATCTGTGACTATGGTTTCATTTCCTTTTAATAAAACCACTGTTCTATGTTTTCTTGCAAATTCTTTTGCTATTTCTATTTTGTTTTCTTTTATTTCTTCTATGGTCAGTTTTGTAAGTCGTGAAAATTCTCCCATGTGAGGAGTTAGTACTTTATTTTTTAGTTCAACTTTTTCTAAATTCTTGCTTAGTATGTTTAGTCCGTCTGCGTCTATGACCATTGGAATTTCTTCTTCTACTACTTTTAAAAAGATTGCGATCTTTTCTTTACTTTGTCCCATTCCTGGTCCTATGCACGCTGCATCCATTTCTTTTAAAAATTCAAGATTTTCTCTATATATTGCTTCGAAACATTTTGAGAGTACCAATTTTTTTATTTCTCTGTCTGTATGAAAGTACACCAGTCCTGATCCTGTTCTTAGACTTGCCATCACTGATAATATCAGTGCTCCTGGCATCTCTTCTGATCCACAGACAAATCCTACTCTACCGAAGTCGCCTTTATGTGAGTCTTTCTTCCTATTTAATACTCCTCTAAACTCTGTTGGGACTTCTAGTCTTTCTGATATTTTTATTTCTTTTGCTACTGCCACTGCAAATTCTCTTTCGTGAGAGACTGAATATGTAAAGGTCTTCTCTCCTATTTCTGCAATATATGGGTTGAACTTAAGCTTTATATCTTTAAATGTTATACCGTCTATTCCTGTGCCATTTGCTTTAGATACTGCTTCTTTTGCAGCAAAATATGCGGATAGGCTCTCATAAAAATTGGGTCTTGTTTTTATGTATGTAATTTCTTCTGGATTAAATATCCTTTCTAAAAATCTATCTTTGTGTTTTTCATAGACTTTTTTTACTCTTTCAATTTCTATTATATCTATCCCTATCATTTTGCTACCTACTTATTGTTACTCCCCATACTTAATTATAATCAATATTACAAAAAAAATAAAGGAGAAGCTATTAACTTCTCCATGGCGAGGAAGAGTAGGAATCGAACCTACCAAAGAAAAACTTTCTTACAACGGTTTTGAAGACCGCGGAGCACACCAGACACTCATTCTCCCCCATAAAAAGTCCCGACCGAGCGGGACTATTTTATTATACTATATTTTTTTATTCTTGTTAAGCTATTAAACCTGCTTTAGTTAATATTTCTGCTGCCTTTTCTTTGTTTGCTTCAGAAATTAGAACGATAGGTCCTGTACATCCCATTGCTGATTCAGCATAGATGCCTTCTTTCCAAAGTGCTTGTACTGCAGTGTCCATTTCAAGAATGTCTATTCCAGGTATTTGAGCTGTTACAACTTCATGTGGTGGAGCTGTAACTGCTTCTTCTGCCTTTTCTTCTTTTTTGTCCATTGACGCTAAGATTTCTTCAAGGCCAGCTTTTTTCGCATCTGCATATACTTTCTTAGAAACTTCTACTAAATTTCCTCTTACTGATTCTACTGCATATTGAATAGCGTTTCTAACTACAGGTGTTCCACTTGCTCTTGAAATGATAAATACTGGTGTATGGTATCCTTCACCTAGTCCAGGTCCATATCCAAATCCAGCTGTTTCAAAGAATCCGCCAGATGTGAATGATGCAAATGTCTTGATAAGAACATTTCCTGTAAGTGAATCCATAACTACAACATCACAAGTGCCTGCTACTAAGTCGTTACCTCTTAGTACTGCACCGCCGTCAGCTCTCTTAGATTCTGCAAAGTTGATTTCGAAACCATTGTCTTTTAATTCTTTTAGTTTCTTTTCAACTATTCTTGCAGCTTCTACGTTTAAGATACCAACTGTTGGATGTTCGATTCCATTTGCTTTTGCTGCTATGATTCCATTTATTGTGTTAAGAACCATTGCGATATCTCTCTTCATGTGGGTTGTTCCTGTGGTTGTTGCGATGTATACTTCCTTACCCATTGCTGGAGTTACTGTTCTACCTACTGTAGATACTCCTATTGGGAATGGATAGTGCATTGCAACTGCAGCGTCTATTTTACCTTCGTTAAATAGATGCTCAAGGGCTTCTGCAACTTCTTCATCGTTTGATGCTTCTACACAGTTATAATCCTTGTAAGGTGTACCTACAACTGTGAATTCTACGTCGTTAAAGCTTTCCATAGCTTTATTTACGTTGTCTGCACCTAGTTCTGAATCTAAATTAGTTACAGCTATTCTAACAGTAGATGACTTAGATTTACCAGTTTCAATTTCTTCAGCAATGTCATTAATGAATTCTGCTAGTAATTTACTCATCTTACTCCCTTTCTAGAATATCTGAAGCTACTTTCTTCATTGATTCTGCTAATAGCTTTCTAACCATTTCTTGATCTAGTCCTGTTTCAGCTTCTGCATCTTTTCCTGTATTTCTTTCAACAATTACAGAAATTCCGTCAAATAGATTTGTAAGTCTTCCTAGGAATAGTGATCCTTTACCTATTAGCATTGCTCTGTTTAGATCTCCATCTGTTAAGTCATGTACCATGTGTCCTACGTATGGTACTGCTGAAGGAATATGTCCTTGAGTTGGTGCCCATCCGTGTAATCCGTGTGTTTCTATGAAGCTCTTAAGTTCTTTTCTATCTATTTCACCTTTTGTTACTGCAAGTGCAGCTATCATCTTGTAGTTAGCTTCTGGAACATTTCCTGCTCCTGCTGGCTTAGTGATATCTGGGTTTTGCATTTCTGGTGAGTATTTGTCTACATCTGTGAATTTAAGTCCGTGTGCGTGAAGTGGATCGTATACTAGTGATGAAATTACAGCTTGTGGTGATGATCCTGTAGATACTTTGTGAGTTCCTACAATGTCATTTCTGATGATTGGAGATACTCCATCATTTTGAGAAACTATAACTCCAAATCCTCCTACACAGTCTTCAAGAATTGGTAGACCTTTGTTGATATGGTCTCTTGCGTTCATACCAAGTTTAGCTGTTGAACCACCTGCTACTACTAGCACGTTTTCAAAAGTTCCGCCTCTTACATGTGAAGCTGCTGTAACTAGTGCATGTACTGGTGCTGCACAGAATCCTCTTACGTCAGAACCGTTTGCGTTTTCAAGTCCACACATTTCTGCGATAGACTTAGCTATGTTTCCTCCACCTCTTTGGTTGATGTCTCCTGCTGCTTCTTCTGAACATTCGATTACATAGTTTATATCTTTTCTATCTATGCCTGATACTCTTATTGTTTCAATTGCAGCAAGTGCACCTGATGCTTTAGATACAAGATTTTCAAGCATTGTATGTGCTGAAAGGTTAACATCTGTATCGTGAGCTGCTCTTACATATCCATAAAGTTTTCCATCATGGTATAATGCAACTGCTTTATCATTAGCGATTAGCTCTTCAGCTTTTGAAATGTCTTGTCCTTTTAGTTTAGGGAACATCTTTTCAAATTCTGGATATCTTTCTTCTAATACAGATTTAAATTCATTTACATAATCTTCTGATAAGAATACTAAATCAAATTCATCCGCATACTTAAGAAGTCCTATGAATTCTTCTTCTGGAACTATTATACCGAATTTACCTTCTCTGGTTCCTTTGTTTTCAATTTCTGTGTATGGAAGTTTTTTATCTGCTAGTGCGTCTGGGGTAGCGTTTCCAATATAGATTTGATTTGGTAGATAGTCTACAACTTCATCAAAACTTCTTAAGTGATCTTGTACATTTTTTAATAAATCTGAGTCAGGATTAAGTATTTTTTCTGTGGTAAATGTAGCCCCAGCAGTTTCTACTAGCTGGGGTGTATTTACCAATACATATCCTGCACCTTTAATTACAGAATACATTTAGCCTCCTAGTTATCAAATATAGTTTGATCTTCTACTTCTGTTTCAAGAGCTTTAAGTGCTCTTTCAACTAATCTTTCTCTTAGTTTGTATTCCTCTTCGTGAGTCATGTTAGGGTCTCCAAGTGGGTGAGGAATAGCTACTGCAGGTACAATTCTATTTGCTCCAACTGTTAGAGAAATAGGTGTAATTGTACAAATGTGTACTACAGGGATTCCTGTAGCTTCAATACCTTTTACCATAGTTGCGCCGCAACGTGTACAGGTACCTCAGGTACTTGTTAGTATAACTGCGTCAACTTTGTCTTCTTTTAGGTATTCTGCTATCTCTTCTGAGAATTTCTTAGCACTTGCTACTGCTGTACCATTACCTACTGTTGTGTAGTAGTAGTGGTGAAGTGATCCAATTTTTCCTTCCTTTTCAAAGTTTCTTAAAACGTCTACTGGAATAACTCTGTCTGCGTCTTCGTTAGCGTATACTGGGTCGTATCCACCGTGAGCTGTTTCAGAGTTTTCAGCTGTTAAATCAGTTAGATCAGAGAAATCATATCTACCATACTTAGATGCTGATGATGATTCAATGTGATCAGGGTTTCCTTTTGGAACTATACCACCTGATGTAACAATAGCAATTCTAGCTTTGGTTATATCTTTTATAGCTTTTCCAGGTTCAACTCTGTCGAATGCTGGCATTGGATATTCAGTTTCAAACTCTTCTCCATTTATTTTCTTTAGTAACATTTCAACAGCACGTGCTGATCCTGTTTTGTCAGAGAAGTAGTTAATACGTCTTCCTTGTGGGAAGTATCCACCTTCTTCTGGTGTTCCTACATCTTCGCCTTTTGCGTGTTTTTGGGTGAATTTAGTTATGGCTTTTAAAGCTTTTCTCATTCCCGCAGCTGAGTTAGCTGTTTGTAGAACGTAAACGTCCTTTGCAAACATATCTCTACCTGGGTTTTCATCATACATTGCTGTGATTGCTTTGATTCCAAGCTTGTCTTGAACTTCTTTTGTGATAGTTCCAGATGCCATACCATATCTACCAGCGTTAAATGCTGGACCTGCTATGAAATAGTCAGGGTTGAATTTGCCTATTAGGTCGATCAATTCAGCTTTAGCTTCTTCAAGATTTTCGTTGAAGTAAGAGTCTCCACATACGATTGTTGCGACAATCTCGAAGTCATCTCCAAGATTCTTTTGAAGTTGTGCTGAAATTGGTGGTAGTTGTTCTGCTACAAATGGTTTTGTATCAGCTTTTTCTTCTCCACCTATTCCTGCAAAGAACTGATTGACATAATGAACAACTTTTATTTTATCCATTATTTTCTCCTTTTTGTTTTAATTATAGAAATTTGCAGTTATCGTTTCTGATGTCTTGCATTTCTTCAACTATTTCATCTACATCAAGTACCATTTCCATCATGCCTACTTGTTCGTCATATACGTCTGGATCAAATAGTTCTTTTACTTCATCTTCAACTACGTGGAATGCTAGTAATCCTAACTCAATTCCTGCTAATGGACCTGCAAATGTTGGGTCCCCTGCCATTACTGTTTCTGCTGCAAGACCTGCAGCTTCGGCTTCTGCTCCACCTAGAAGTACAACTAAGTTTTCTGGTCCGTATTCTTCTGCGAAGTTTTTAACTCTTTGTTGGTTTTCTAGGTCCATAGCGCCTGCGGCAGTTCAGACAAAGCATTCTGTTGCTGAGAAAATTACATCTGTATTATCTACAGTTTCAACACATGCTTTGATAGCTTCACCAGGTATACCGTCACGGTCACCGATGATTATTATCTTTTTGTTTTCTAAATAATTAGTCATGTGATTTTTTCCTTTCTTAATTTAATTTTTAATTTTTCGTTGTTACATTTAACAATCTAAAGTTTCTAAAAATAGAAACCTTAGAAAGTTTTTGCTGATAGATAGTTGAATCCTGTTTCGTTTGTAGCTCCAGTTATAACTTGGATTTCTACTTCAAGGGTTCCATCTTCTTGTATTGCTTCATCAGATCCACCTGCTATAACAAGTACAGCGTTTTGGTCTCCGATTACGTTGTCTAGCTTAGGAAGTCTTACAACTTCGTTTGCGTTACCACCAGTTACTACTGCGTTTGCTAGTGGATCAGCGTCTGCTAGAGATTGTGATTTACCATCACGACCAGCATATTCGTCAGTGATTATTACTGTGTCTATGCCTTTCTTTTCAATCTTAGTACAGTTCATGATAAGGTCAGTGTCTGGGTTACCGAAACCTTCTTGAGATACGATAACTGCATCTGCTCCTAAGAACTCACAAAGTTTAGCTGTCATATCTGAATGTCTTTGTTTATCCATTAGATATACGTTTTCGTTTGTAATTACAACTCCAAGGAAGTTTATAGTCTTTCCATGTTCTTTGTAAAGATTCTTGATAACGTCGTTATTTAAGTGAACATATGTTGGGTTTTTGTCGCATGCTGATACACAGTTACCACTTACAACAGCTCCATCCATAAATTCTGTTGGATATAAGAATGTTGGGATAATTTTCTTTGCGTCAACACCGTATACATATGTGTCGTGAAGTAATCCTTGAGTTTGAAGCATACATACATAGATAACTTTCTTAAGATCTTTGTACTCTTCTACTTGTTCAAGTATTGGTTTTGTTTCGTAAACTGTTGTCTTTTCAGGTTCTAAGTCCTTAGCTAAACGTCCGATGAAATCAGTAATTTTAAGTCCTACCATTCTTACTGAGTGTTCGTGGTTAGCTTTAGTGATACCTTCTTTAGGTTCTACCTTAACAACTAAGTTTGTTAGTTTTGAGAATGGAGTGTATTTTGCTCCTTCTCCTGTCATGTCGATGATTCCTTCTTGGAATCCAACGATTGATCCGGTTGTGATTACTGCCATATCCTTAAGAGCGATTGTCTTACCAGTTCCTACTGTGTCGACTTTGTTTAAGATTCCAGGGAACATTTCGCCACCTTCAACCTTAACTCTAGGCTCAAGAACATCTTTTACCGGAATTATTCTCGTACTGTCACCAGGGCGCGCGATGAAAAATTCAATTGATTTTAGATAATCATCATTAGCAACCTCTGATACTTCTTCAAGTTCAGCTTTGCTTACATATAGTATTCCGTCTTTGATTTCGGATTTGTCTGCAAACTGAATATCTTGAATTTTGATTTCGCCAAGTTCAAGACGCATAACTCACCTCTAAATAATTAATAAAATTTTTTGATCATTGCTTCGATGTTTTCAAGAGTTGCTGTATCTTCTCTGATTTCATCTACTTTTTGACCATCTTTAAACATAAGCATTGTAGGAAGTCCAAGAACTCCTTGCTTAATTGCATGACGTCTTGCTTTTACAATATCAAGAGAACAGAATTTAATCTTGTCTCCGTATTTTTCAGCAAGTTCGTGAACGCCTGGCATAAGAGCCTTACATGGTTCACATGATTGTGACCAGAAGTCTACAAATACATATCCTTCTGCATTTAGTACTTCATCATCAAAATTTTTCTTGTCTAGTTCTATCACTTTTTTACCTCCTATTAATAATCAAGTGCTTTTAGTTCTTTTTCTATAGTAACAGCTGCTATTGCACCATCAGATGCTGCTGTTATTACTTGTCTTAGTGGAGTATCTCTAATATCTCCAATTGCGAATACTAGATCCTTGTTAGTTCTCATGCATTCGTCAGTCTTTATATACCCATCTTCAGTCATGTCTATCTTGCCTTCAAACATTTGTGAAGCTGGATCTGCACCGATAAATACAAATACACCTACTAGTCCATCATCTTCGTCTGCATGGAAAACTGTTTCTTCTCCAGTTTCATTGTTAACGAATAAGATTTCATCTAGCATTCCGTCGTTAGATCTAAGTTCTTTTATAGATGTGTGGTACTTGATTTCAAGATTTTCTTTCTTTTCAGCTCTCTTAGCTACAATTTCATCACATCTTAACTTTTCACGTCTAACAAGAAGAGTTACTTTTCTAGCGAAGTCGCATAGATAAATAGCTTCTTCTACTGCTGAGTTACGAGCACCAACTACGAATACTTCGAAGTCTGTAAAGAAGTCTGCGTCGCAAGTTGCACAGTAAGAAACTCCCTTACCAGTAAGTTCTTTTTCTCCTGGAACATTAAGTTTTCTAGGAGCTGCGCCTGTAGCTATAATGATAGCTTTTGCTTCAAGGACTTCATCCCCAGCTAAGTACACTTTCTTAACTTTTCCGTCAAGATCTACATCTTTAACGTGAGCTTTTTTAAATTCAGCTCCAAAAGTTTTAGCTTGTATTTCCATTCTGTCTGTTAGTGTTCTTCCTGATTCATTTTCAGTAAGTCCACCAGGATAGTTTTCAATTGATGCTGTTATAGCTATTTGTCCGCCTGTAACTTTTTCTTCAATGATTAGTGTTTTAAGTCTTGCACGGCCAGCGTATAATCCTGCTGCTAATCCTCCAGGACCTGCACCAATTATAATTAAATCATACATTCTTATCACCTTATAAATTATTTAGAACTGGTAGTATCAGTTCCATATCTATTTCACTCAAGTCACTAATTATGGATTCTGTCATAACTCTAGGAGATTGTTCATTAAAAGTGTGCTCGGCTCTTTTAATTGCGCCTTCAATAAGTTCTATAGAATCAAGGTCAATTTTGTCTTGCTTTTCAACTATAAAACTTCTGAAGATTGTATCTCTAGGTCTGAAGTTTCCATATAGTGGATGAGTTAGTAGCTTGTAGTTTAAATGTAGTAAATCTCTAACTTTATAGAACATTTCCAAGTAGTCTTTATCATTGTAAAATTTAACTTCGACTTTGTCAAATTTTTGATTATCGAAACGAGGATTGTTCGTCAAAAGTAAAATTTCTTTCATAGTTCACCTTCTCATTAAATGTAAATGTCTTATTCAAGTTCAATTTCTGTAAAATAAAAACAGGAAAGAGACTGCCTCTTCCCTGTTGCATAGCTTCAGAGTCACAACTCAACAGTCTTGTTACCTGAGAAATTCATATTAAAGCGGCAGCTCTAATACTTGTACCGTCGGTTTTTCATGTTTCGAAAATTTCCCATTGAGTTCTTGAATATAGAATTTCTTTATATTATGATAAAAGTAAACATTTACATCAGCTATATCTTAACATATAACTAATCAAAAATCAAATAGATGTATTCTTAAAAAGGAGAATTAAATGCAAAATATTTTTAAAAAATTACCCAAGATGGATGAGATATTGGAAAGATTCGATACATATCCAAAAAACTTGCTTAAATATGTGTCCACTAGCGTCTTGGAAGATTACAGAGAAAAGATAAAATCAGGCTTTACAGATTTTGAAATGGAAGATGTGTTTACTTCTATAGAAAGAAACTTGCAAAACGAAGAATATTTTTCTCTTCGCAGAGCTATTAATGCTTCTGGAGTTATAATTCACACCAACTTAGGTAGATCCATCGTTCCACAGTTTGCACTAGATAGGATAGAACAAGTTTCAAAAGGCTATATGAACTTAGAATACAATCTTGATAAAGGCGAAAGAGGCTCCCGTTATGATCACCTAAGGAAAATAGTCTGTGAACTTACCGGGGCAGAAGATGCCCTTTTAGTAAACAACAATGCAGCAGCAGTCTTCTTGATGCTAAATACTTTTTGTTCTGGAAGTGAAGTCGTAGTTTCTCGTGGCGAGCTTGTTGAGATCGGCGAATCTTTTAGAATCAACGAAATCATGGCAAGATCCGGCGCAATTTTAAAAGAAGTCGGCTCTACCAATAGAACTCATCTCTACGACTATGAAAACGCAGTCAATGAAAATACCAAGGCTCTTATGAAGGTCCATCCTTCTGACTACAAAGTCATGGGCTTTACAAAAGAAGTGACAGCTTCTGAACTAAAAGGTCTTGCAAAAGAAAATGACCTACTTATATTAGAAGACTTAGGCTCTGGTTCTCTTATAGATATGTCCAAGTTCGGTCTATCTGACGAAAGAACTGTAAGAGATTCTATTAAAGAAGGAGTGGATCTAGTTTCGTTTAGCTGCGACAAGCTCCTCGGATCTGTTCAAGGTGGAATCATCGTAGGAAGACGCGATTTAATTGCAAAGATAAGAAAAAATCAACTTCTTCGTGCCTTTAGAGTTGGAAAACTAACCATCATGGCTCTTGAGGCTACCATGATTAAATTCTTAGACGAAGATGTGGCTATAAAAGAAATCCCTACCCTTCACATGATTGCAAAGACTAAGGAAGAGATTTTAAAATCTGCCGAAGAGTTAAAGAAAGTTGCCGAAGCTTCTTTACCAGACTTTGAAATTGAAATCGAAGAATGCAGCTCAAAAGTAGGAGGAGGAACCTATCCTGTGGATACACTACCTTCATATGCAGTTAGTTTTAAAACAAACGACATAATGAAGTTTGAATCCTACCTTAGACTTTCAAGACACCATATAATTGCAACAGTAAGGGACAATAAATTATACATGGATCTTAGATGCATTCAAGATGAAGAGATATATATGATAGAAGAAATACTTAAGGAGTATAAAAATTGAGACATATAATAATAGGAACTTCCGGTCATATTGACCATGGAAAGACCACCCTTATAAAGGCTCTAACAGGAACGAGCACCGACAAATTAAAAGAAGAACAACAAAGAGGAATCTCCATTAACTTAGGATTTACCTACTTCGACCTACCAAGCGGACTTAGGGCAGGAATCATAGACGTGCCAGGTCACGAAAGATTTGTAAAGAATATGCTCTCAGGAGTTGTCGGCATGGATCTCGTGCTTTTAATCATCGCAGCAGATGATGGCGTAATGCCACAGACCATCGAACACGCAGACATCCTCGAGTTCATGGGAGTTGAAAATCTCATCTTCGTTGTAACTAAAACAGGAATGGTTGAGCCAGATATGCTAGATCTAGTCATCGCTGACATCAGAGAAAATTTCAAACATTCCCGTTTCAAAGATTCCAAAATAATTCCAGTGGACTCCCTATCTGGCAAGGGAATAGATAATTTAGTAAAAGAAATAGATAATATGGTTTCTGACATCCCAGATGTTGATCTTCATAAATCAGCAAGACTTAACGTGGATAGATCATTTTCTCTAAAGGGAATCGGCACCATAGTAACAGGTACATTAATAGAAGGAAAAATCACAAAAGACACTCCCCTCAACCTCTATCCTTCAGAAAAAGAAGTAAAGATTAGATCCATAGAAGTTCACGATACACCAGCAGAAGAAGCAGTAAAAGGCCAAAGAACTGCATTAAATATAATAAATCTAAAAAAAGATGAAATCGAAAGAGGAATGGTAATAGCACAGACAGGTTCACTTACCAAAACCTCACTGATTGACGTGAAACTCTCCACTTCCACCCATCAGAACGTAACCCTAAAACACTTCACAAGGGTGAGACTCTTCCACGGAACCAAGGAAATAATGGCGAGGGTCATTCCGCTGGATAAAAAAGAAATCGCTCCTGGAGAAACACAAGTCGTACAACTTCGCCTCGAAGAAGAAATCTACGCAAAGATTGGCGATCCATTCGTAATCAGGTTATTCTCTCCAATGGTCACAGTAGGCGGAGGAATAATCCTAGAAACATTTACGAAGAGACACACATTTTCAGATAAGACATACTTAGAAGAGCTAAAGAAGAAGGAACTCGATCCAGAATATATAATAATCTCCTATTTAAAGGAACATGGCTACAAAGGAGCAAGCTACGAAGACATCTATTCCTACATCGGCTACGAAGAAAGTTATCTAAAGAAATTGCTAGAAGAAATGGTAAACTCAAAGGAAATTTACTACATCGGCGGAGTCTATGTGGATAGCGACATGCTTTTAGAATTTAAATCAGAACTTGAAGAAACGCTAAGCGAATACCACAAGGAAAATCCATTTGAAAAAGGAATCAACAAGGAAGTCTTGAGGGCAAAACTAAAATATCCACTTTCAACAAAATTCTTTGCAGACATAACTTCAACAGAAATAATAGAAGGAATCTTAAACGTGGATAAGACCATGGTTTCACTTAAAGGTGCAAAGACCGAACTAAAGGGAATGGAAAAAGAAGATTTCGAAAGAGTCTTGAAAATAATCAAGGACGAAGAGCCAGGACTTCTTAAAGAACAAGATGCGAAATCACTGTTTAAGAATAAAAAACTAATTCCACTGTTATCAGAAGAAGTAAAGATAATAGACGGATTTGTAATAGAAAATGAATTCTTCCAAGAGATATTAGATAAACTTGCCAAATACTTAGAAGAGAATGAAAAGATAACCGTAGCAGAATTTAGAGACCTCATAGGATTTTCAAGAAAGAATGCAATAGCAATACTTGAATATCTCGACAGAGAAAAATTCACAAGAAGAGACGGCGACTTTAGATATAAGTATTAAAATATTATTTGAATAAAATTAGATTATTATAAAGGTAGATGCGAAAGAAAGCATCTGCCTTTTTTGTTGCTTGAATATTAGTACATCCGTAGCGGAAGCAATCTGCTTCCATGCCGATAGGTACACCTAATTGAACAAAATTAAATCAAACATGATACCAATCAAAATACCCAACACTATAATTACCAACTCACCTTATTGGGTAAGTGTAAATAGAAAGGAGTTATTATGACAAAAGTTTCAATTTTAAATTTAATACCAAAATTCAAAGACGAAAGTCAAATTGATGCCGTGGGTAGAGCAGTATCTTTGGCACAATTTGCTGACGAACACGAATTTTCACGATACTGGCTGGCAGAACACCACAACAGCCCAGCAGTTTTAGGGGCTGCCACAGATCTAATGATTGGCCACATTTTAAATAAGACAAATAGAATTACAGTTGGGGCTGGCGGAGTAATGCTTCCCAACCACACGCCATTTCAAGTTGTCGAAAGATATGCTACCCTTGATATTCTCCACCCTGGCAGGGTTGACATAGGCATCGGCCGTGCACCGGGCACAGATATGAAAACGGCAAAATTAATTTATAGAAATATTTATAGGAAAGAAGATTTTAAAAAGGCGATCCAAGAAATGCAAATGTACATGTCTGATGAAGCATGGGATTTAGATGTCGCACCTTTCCCAGGAGCTGGCTCAAAAATTCCTCTAACCATACTCGGCTCATCGGAAACCTCCGCCCACATAGCAGCAGAGCTCGGTCTTCCTTATTCTTTTGCCGGCCACTTTGCACCAAATACCATCGGTTATGCCCTTGGTATTTACAGAAATGAATTTAAGCCTTCAAAATATCTTGATGAACCTTATGTAATGCTTGGCACTTCTGTTAACATTGCAAAGACCAAGGAAGAGGCTGAAGTTCTAAAGAAGCACGCAGAAAATATTTCTCTGCAATTTATGAGGAAAGAACGCAAGGAGTTTATGAAACTAGATCCTGACAATGAGCCTGAACTCACGTCCATGGAAAAATTTATCCTTAGAACTTCCAAGGGTCTATCCATTGACGGCGACATTGATGAAGCCGCAAAAACTTGGAAGCGCATCAAGGAAGAGTACAAGCCAGATGAAGTTATAGGAGCGTCCTATATACCAGAAACCGACGTTCTCATAGATAATTACAAGTACTTTGAAGACATAATTTTAAACGGATAAAAGATTAAATAATTTATGCACGTGAGGACGTGCATTTTTTTATTGCACTTAGATTATAGCTTTGAGCTTTTATTTTTGTTATGACTTATTTGCATAGACTGAGTCTATTGAGGTTATACCCTTCGACTTGGAATTGGTACCCATTTTTAAAGAAAAAAGTTAAAATCATAATGACAAACTCAATTTTGTCTCGTACAAATATTCATGAGGAGTTAAATATCCTAT
>QWCK01001112.1_pt1 | contig 41621 bp, 35 predicted proteins | sample 1972571 | NCBI WGS metagenome assembly QWCK01 (sample SAMN09866710, study PRJNA288562) | Human gut metagenome isolate term2_stool, whole genome shotgun sequencing... | isolation source: gut | host: Homo sapiens | place: USA: California | reverse complement strand
ATTCGGGGCTATTGAAATGGAATCGTCGGCCAGATTAAAAAGCCATCCCTCATTCCATAATTCCGCATTGCCGAAACCTGATTGTGCCGGAAGTAATGACGGGGATAAGCTACAGAATAAAAGCACGACAAATTTGTTGAATATCGTCTTGTAGGTCATCATAAAAGGGTTTGGGTAGAATTTCATGTTGCTAAGTTAATCAAAATATAGCCATTTTTCATGCCTTCCTTCCTGTATTTTAGAAACGAACGAAAAAAAATCGTGAAATGTTTGTGGATTATAAATTTATACCTATTTTTGCAACCAATATGACGTGCAAAAATGAAAGATAAGAAAGCCATTACATTTAAGACATTGACCAAGAGCAACGTTTGGGATATTCAGGAGAGCGATGTGTTTCGTATGTGGGAAGCTGCTGAACGCGATGCAGATTTGAAAGAAAACATGCGACGCTATACTGACATTATCCGCAGTGCGTTTGACCTTGAAGAAGTGAAAATTGACAAACCGGAGGTTATCAAGAAATACGAAGCACGTGGCTTCAAAATCGGTTTGATTCGTACCAGTGAAAGCGCCAAGCAAAAATTTGCTGTCAAAAAGCGGGCGATACAGCGGGTTACCGACCTGACCTACGAGAATATCCGCCACATCTCCGCCCCGAAACTTATCGAGGTGCTTGAGCGAAACTTCGGTGGAGGATGGGGATCGCTGTCACAGAGCGTGCAGGATATTATTGAATCAGGATTTGACATTTCAACCACCACCCTACCCAAAGATCGACTTCACAAAGAAGGCGGGCTCTATGAGAAAAAGCTTGCTGACGGTTTTGAGGTGCTCGAAATCCCCAAAGGACTATGGGTAGAAGCCATTTTTGCCAAGGAAAAACCAGAAAAGGAAACGTACAAGGCAAAAACTGGCGGCAAGGGCAAAGCTGATGACGATATCGAAGACTTTGAAGATGATGAAGAACTGCCTGAAGACAACTTCAAGCAAGACGACGAAGACGATGGTTTCGATGAGGACAAGCTCACTGAAGAAAGCTATCGCACGACCTACGACGCTGATCCTGAAGACCTGAACTACGAGGCAGAGGAACTCAGCGATGACAATGACTTCTAAAACAAGACACTTTTTCCAAACAACAAAACAAAATATTCTCCCCATCATTCAACAGGAACGATGGGGAGAATTTTGTTGATGACCATTTGATTTTGCATGTAACAACGACGACGAAAGTCCGTCGACTTGGCTACAAAGGAATCGCGTGGTTGTCTATAGCTTTACCTTTTTCTTCTTGGCTTTGCTCTCATTCGACATTCTATCCAAAGCCGTCACCACGTAGGTGTAGCGGACATTACCCTTGTCGTAGGGCAGATTGACAAACGTTCGCTGCGTAATGGCAAAAATCTTAGACGGATCATCCGTGTTGATACGTTCACCGTTGTTGAATCTGTAAACCACATACTTGACAGCCTTATCGTCCCACTTCTTCCCCCTGGGCGCCTTCCAGAACAAAACATAACCGTCGCTGGTCCACACAGCCTTCAGTTTACGAGGCTTTTTAGGACTTTTTGAATCAATAAAACTCATCCGAGGCTGCAAGGCAGGATACTTCCAATAGGAATGACGGAGCACCGAAGCATAATTCCCCACGTTGTCAACCGCTGCCTTGGCATACCATAACACCACCCCGTTGACATGATGCATCTGCTGATGCAGGCGATGCTTGGCCGGCAGCTGATGGCTGGCAGGATTCTGTGGATCAGGATATTTAGTGGTGCGTTCCACGTCTTCCCCGATGAACAAGGGGCGGTTGGAAGCGTGCTTGTCCCACCATTTGATGAGCGTAGCATAGTCGGCTGCAGGATGCCCTATTTGCCAATACACCTGCGGCACACAATAATCTATCCAACCATTGTTCACCCATAGCAAGACGTCGGCATAAAGATCATCATAGTTTTGAAGACCATGAGTTGCAGAACCATTCTTGGGGTCGGAAGATTGGTTGCGGTAAATTCCAAACGGAGACACACCGAACTTCACCCATGGCTTGCGTCGATGAATGGTCTCGCCAAGTTGTTTCACAAAAAGATTGACATTGTTGCGGCGCCAGTCGCCGATTGTCGCAAATCCACCTCGGCTGGTTTGATAATATTGTTGGTCGGGAATGAGCTGTCCCGGAGCCGGATAAGGATAGAAATAATCGTCGATATGAAATCCGTCGATGTCGTAACGAGACACAATATCATCGGCAACCCTGCAAATATAATCACGGTTTTCTTTCAGCGCAGGATTAAGAATGTACTGATTATCGTACACGAAATAGCTGTTGGGGCGCATCATGGAAATGTGGGTATTGGCCAGTTGGGTAGTGCCTTTGGTCTTGGCACGATACGGATTGATCCACGCGTGAATTTCCATTCCCCGTTTGTGACATTCGTCCACCATCCATGCCAGAGGGTCCCAATAAGGTTGGGGAGCACGTCCTTGCACACCGGTGAGAAACCTGCTCCATGGTTCAAGCTGACTGGCATAAAGGGCGTCGCACTCCGGACGCACTTGAAATATAATGGCATTCACGCCAATTTGTTGCAAAGTGTTGAGCTGTTCAACAAGGGTTTGCTGCATCAAGTCACGCGACATTCCCTGGAACTGTCCGTTCACTGCCTGTATCCAAGCTCCCCTGAACTGTCGCTTTTGTGCATGAATCGAACATGTAGCTGTCAGCAGGAGGGCAAAGAGGAAAAATCGTTTCATCATGATTTAGAAATCGTTTTTAATATTATACAAACGCAAATTTACATAAAAATCGCGACATATGAGCGTGTTGAGAACAAAAAAGCGGGAGACTGATTCCAAAATCATCGATGAAAAAACAAGACAAACACCCTTCTATAATTGGCGTCTACGAAAAAAGAAAACTTGTGGCTTGAAATACGCTCGTATTTCAAGTTTTCTCACAACATACTGTCATTCAGAGTTGTACGACCTGATTGAAAATTATTCGACCATTATATTTTTCCAAAGGTCCTGCCGTTCGGGTCTAACCGCACCATGATGAAGGCTTTCTCGCGGTGCCCTTAAGGCTTAGAGGCATTGTCGTTAGGCTGTAATCGCAATGCCGATAGGCTTTCAACGCAACACTTTCACGTTTTCAACGCCGAAAAAATGCGATTTCAGGGCTTCAACACCCTGTTTCATTTTCTATTTCACTCGTTTTCATCGACGTCCTAACAGGCAATAGATTCTTACAAAACATGGGCAAAAATACAACTACCGAGTACCCTTTACTTGTTGAAAAACGTGAAAAATTAATGAAAAACAAAAGAAAGAAAGACGAACTCATCGATTATTCTGAATTTTTTGATTAATTTTGTGGAATCCGTCAGGACAATGTCCGGACATCAACACGGTCATCACATAAAAACTCCACAATATGAAACTCGCAGAAGCATTAGCCATTCGCAAAGACACGCAAAGGAAAATCGAGCAGCTCAGAAGTCGCTTGCTCAACAACGTAAGAATCCAAGAAGGTGAGGCTCCTTCAGAGGATCCCTCCGAACTGATGAGGGAACTGGATAGCTGTCTGAACCGATTGCAGACCTTGATCTTCCAAATCAACAAGACCAACATGCATACCCAGGACGGGGGTAAGACTTTAACGGAGCTGATGGCCGAGAAAGATGTGCTCGCGTTGCGCATTTCGTCTTTGCGCGATGTGTTCAACAAGGCCTCCGAATCGCAAGAACGCTACAGCCGGTCGGAAATCAAAGTTGTCACCACGATAGATATCAAGGCACTCGGTCGCCAAATCGATCAGTATTCGAAACAGCTGCGCGAGTTGGATATCCGGATTCAGGGGTTGAACTTTTCAACCGACTTGGAAGAATAAAACGATAGATTTTTAGATGGTAGTCTTCTCTGTTATAGGTGCGAACTAAAAAGATCATGGTTATCGGAGCGGGGATCCGATGGCGTTCGAATCGCCATTTCTGCATGTAGCACATCCCAGCATAACCACGCATGTTGCATTTCGCATATTGCATTTAGCACGACCATTAGTTGACTATAACGAGAAGATGAGGGTGGGATCGGGGAATTTTGAGTGTCTGTTCTATCGACAGACCCTCTCGTAGATGTTTCTCAAGAAAACGGGCAAGTCTGGTTTACCGCTTCTTGCCCTTCATGGTTACGAGGGGAATCAGCATTTCCTCCATGGAGATGCCTCCATGCTGGAAGGTGTCTTTGTAATAAGAGACATAATAATTGTAGTTATTGGGATAGGCAAAAAAGTTGTCGCCAGAGACCAGGACATAGCTTGTGCTGACATTTGGCGCGGGGAGTTGTGCTTTGTGTGGTTCTTTGATGACAAACACTTCCTTGGCATTATAGCTGAGATTTTTGCCGAGTTTGTAGCGCAGGTTGGTATTTGTGTTTCTGTCGCCGATAATTTTTATGGGGTTTGAAACACGTATAGAGCCGTGATCGGTGGTCAGAATAATCTTGTAGTCGCTCTGTGCCAGGCGTCTGAACAAGTCTGACATGACAGAATGGCGAAACCAACTCAGCGTGATGCTGCGGTAGGCACTCTCGTTATTGGCAAGCTCGCGCACCATCTTCGACTCCGTTCGGGCATGCGAAAGCATATCGATGAAATTAATAACGACAACATTCAGGTCGTTATCTTTCAGCGTGTTGTATTGCTGAAGAAGTTGGTCGCCAGCGGCTGAGTCGTTGATCTTGTAATAGCTAAACTTGTCGTGCCTGCGAAAACGTTCTATTTGTGTCTGTATGAGGGGCGCCTCGTTGAGATTCTTGCCCTCTTCCTCATCTTCATCAACCCATAGTTCCGGATACATCTTGGCTATCTTGGTGGGCATCAGTCCGCTAAAAATGGCATTGCGGGCATACTGCGTCGCCGTGGGCAAGATGCTCATATACATATCTTCCTCAATATCAAACTGGTCGCCGATTTCCTGAGCCAGCAGCTTCCATTGATCCCATCGGAAATTGTCGATAACGATCAGGAACACTTTCTCGCCGGCGTTGAGGGCCGGAAAGATTTTCTCTTTGAAAAGTCCGGGACTCATCAGGGGCTGTCCTTCCGGACGGCGATTGGTAATGGGGGCATTCGGGTCCACCCAGTCCATATAGTTTTTCTTGATGTATTTGGCAAAGCCAATGTCGGCCTCTTCCTTTTGCATCTGGAGCATTTCCGTCATCTGACTCTCCGTGGAGCTGAGTTCCACCTCCCAATGCACCAACTTTTTGTAAACATTCATCCAGTCGGAATAGTCCTTGCAATCGCTGATTTGCATGCCGAGCTGCTGGTATTGCTGCTGGTATCCACTTTGTGTCACCTCGGTTACAATTTCCTTGCGGTGGATGTTCTTCTTCAGCGTCAGGAGGATTTGACTGGGGTTGACCGGTTTGATCAGATAATCGGCTATCTTTGAACCTATGGCCTGATCCATGATATTTTCCTCTTCGCTCTTGGTCACCATCACCACGGGTGTCTGTGGCTGTATCTCCTTGATGCTCTGCAGGGTTTCAAGTCCGGAAAGTCCGGGCATCATCTCGTCGAGCAAGATGATGTCGAACGATTGCTGCGAACATAACTCGATCGCGTCGGTTCCGTTGCTCACGGTGCTGACGTCGTAACCTTTCTTTTCTAAAAATAGGATATGGGCTTTGAGAAGTTCTATCTCATCGTCGACCCACAGTATAATTCCGTTGCTCATAGTTAAAATCCCTCTAATTCATAGTACTCGTCCTCAAGGTCGAAAGTCGGCTTTTTCTTTTCGGCCTTTTTGGGTGGGTTTGTCTTGTTTTGACCATTGGTGGGCTTGTTGCCTGTCGTTTTGGAGGCGTTGGTTTTGGTTCCGGTGCGCTTGGTTGCACTTCTGGGGCGTGCCTTGCTTGGCGGAATGCTATCCACGTTGTCCAAGATAATCTCTGCTCCATTGATAATGTTTGGTCGGGGACGGCGAGGCGGCGTTTCGGTCTTGACAGGGGTTGTCGGCCGAATCGGAGTGGTGCGTTTGGACTCGGCTGGTTTTTGCACCGGCAGATTGTCAGTGGGGATTACCGTGGTGCCAGCTGGTGGTGGAGTCGATACGGGCTTCTCGACAGGAATTGTCGTGGTTCCGGGTTGCTCCGTTGGCGTGGTTTCAGCAGGCATTACCGTTGTTCCTGCCGGAGTTTCTGCAGGTTTTTCCTCCACGGGAATGACGGTTTCGGCCGGCGGCGCTGTTTCCTCGGGTATAATAATGGTGTTGTTGAGGAAGTCGTCGATATCGCTTTCCGAAACAGGAGTATCTGATTTGTCGGTGGGTCTGACCGTAACACTGGCCGGCTCGGTGAGCAGATGGAACGTGGAAATCTTGAGCGGGGCAAAGTGTTTGGTGTAGAATTTGCTGTACTCGTCGTAACTGAAGTTCGTGCCGAGCAACGGCAGGTTCTCCTCACTGATGATCACAGGCCGTGCCTTGCCCATGTGGAGTGCCACTTCTTGCTGTTTGAGCAGTTGTCGACCATATTGTAATGCTTCATCATAATTACGGAATCCGCTGATCATCATACGGTTCACGCCCTCCCCCTCTTCCACGTTGATATTGAAATCACGAACTAGATAGCTTGTGAAGTTATACTTCGCGAGTTCGAAGAGCAACTTGTTCTGGTTCACAGAGTCGGGTTGATAAACAAGCATGAACACGAAGTTGGTGTTGCGCTCGTTACTCAGTTTGCGCGCATGGATGGAGTCGCTGTCGCTCAGCACGACACTGCGGCGAGCCCACACATCGCCAAGGTCGAATTTGCCACCTCGCAGACGGCGCCCCTCCTTCACACCGTTGATAATCATTCCGGCCATCTCGGCCAGTCTGCTCTGCGGATATTTCTCCACCACGACCCTCATATCAGCAAGGCATCCGTCTCCATCGCCACTGTTCAGCTTGCTCAATCCTCCGATAAACAAGAATTTGTCTCGGTTGGCTCCCAACGGGAAACGTTTCTCAGAAATCCGGGTGTTGCCCTGCACCTCTGCAAGGCGATCGGCCTTGAAAGCCTCGTAAGTGGCAGCATAGAGCGAGTCTTCAAGATGTACGCCTTGTCGTGCGTTTTGTGTAAAGTAGGGGTCGGTGAGCACTTGGGTCCACTGGCTCTTGGGATATTCGCTTTTCAGTCTGCTGATATAGCTTTCGGCCAGTTGGGGTTCTCCTTTCCGGGAGTAAAGCAGGAAGAGGTGATAATAAACCTCGTCCATTTTCTCAAAGGTGGAGTATTGATGAACGATGCGTGTGAGCGCCTTTTCGCTGAGAGGCAGGTTGTCGAGTTTGTCTTTGAAAATCACACCGCTGTTATAGAGTCCGTCGACAATCAGCAGGTTGCTGGCCTTGACCTGATCTTCGGTAAATGGAATCTGTGCCATGTAGTATTCGCGCTTGTGCGGGTCGTTTTGTGCGCTGTCGGCTATTTGCTCCAGCGAGTCGGCCACGGCTTCTGCCCGGGCTATCGAGTCGCGTTGCACGTCTGTCAGGCCGATACTCTCGTCGACGGCACCCAATCCGTCCACCACGGTGGTGTTCACACGCTGCCAGTTGTCCACGTTGTCTCGCTTGCCCCACATGCGTTGGAATTGCTGTTTACCTTGCTGGACGGCCATGGGGTTATAAAAATACCATGCGCCGTTTTGCTGTTGCATACCGGCGACAGGGCGCGGCGGAGTTGGAGAAGTGGTGCCCATGGAACTGTTTTTCTGTATCACCTGCTGGGCATTTTGTTCGGCCAACTGTTTTTTTTCTTCCTTTTCCTTCTTTTTCAGTGCCTCGATCACCCGGTCGATAGCTGCATTGCGATCGTGTTCGCTCATCACGGCCAGTGCCTGCAAGGAATCCTGCAGTTGTACGGCATCGGTGAACGGTACCAACTCGTCGAGTACCTTCGACCGTTTGGAAAGCGTTTCATAGTCTTTGCGGTCTTTGTCGAGCAATCCGATAGCCTCGCCATAGCAACGCTGCGCATCATTATATTTTTCCTTATCCCAGTACAGATTGCCTAACTTGAGGAGCAAAACGCCTTTCTCAATACCATTTCGCGTAGCTTTGGTGTTGCCGCGCTCATAGTTGGCTATGGCTTGCATGGTGTCACGGCGGGTTAAATAAATGTTACCAATGGCATAGTACACCTGGTCAAGATAGTCCTTGTTTTTGTCCGATCTGGCCATGCGTTTCAGTTTGGTAATCATTTTCTTGTACTGCGCATCGGCCATCACCTCCGTTTGGGCTATGCGGGCATTAAACTCCAGCTCATAAGGTGGGTTTTGCCGAATGACCTTTTGGTAGGCTTTGTAGGCTTCCTGATGATTTCCCAAGGCCGCCTGCAACTGTCCCAGCAGGAAGTATTCGCGTGCCTTCTGCTTCTTGCGCATCTCATGTTTGATAACCTTTTTAAGGTATGGGATGGCTTGTTCGTATTGTTGGGTGTGAATATAGTAGTCGGCCAGGGTGTAGTCCCATTCTTTTTGCGCACGCCAATGAATGGAATCTCGCTGCATGTTCCTGATTACGTCCTCGGCATCATAGAGAAAGTTGTTTTCGATATAACTCTTGGCGAGCCAAGCTTTTGCACGACCGTAGATGGCCGGTTGTGTTTCGTAGAGCCGGGCCATGTAGCTGAACGTGGAAGAGGCGGCATCAAAATCGCCTTGATAAAATTGGGCTCTCCCCATCAGCATCCAGGCTTTCCACAGGAAGGGATTATACTCTTTGCGCCCCAACCACTCGATGTCGCGCTCGGTTTTCCGGCCACGCTTGTTCCACACGGGACGACGTTTGATGCTATGCAACTTGATGGCTTTTTCGGCTTTCTCAATCGCCCGGTCAAAATTGCCCTTGCCAAGGGAGATGCTGTTCTTGTTGCCAACAGTATAGAGAGGAATAAGTTCTGTGAAGTTGTCCTTGTTGCCATTCTCTTTCTCGAGAGACCCTTCTATATATGCTACTTTTCCATTATAATAAGTGTTGTATCGGGCATTAAACGAGTGCCACCACCGGGACTTTGCAGTGTTCTTCTCGGTGGAACATCCGGCGATGAACAACGAGAGGCAGGCCATGACCGGAAAAATAATATGGGGTTTAATTTTCAATATGAGATTGACTTCTCAACACTTATATAACCAGTTAATCGTCGATTTATTGCCTTGGAAAGTAGTGCTGGTCGGCATTTTATCCGGCTAATTCTATATATTCGTCCTTAATGCCATCAGGCATATTGATGCCCCGAAGGACAAGACTTCGGCTCCATGCCTTCACCTCCTCGGGCCTCAGGGTTTCGAGGATTTCGGCAAACTGTTCGGTCTCGTCGTCTGAGTATGCATCCGATGGGCGGCCCTTGTAAGCATCAAGTTCTTCGTCATCATAATACTCGATGGGCTTGACGGCTGCCTTCATCATGCATATTTGCTCACAGGAGGCGGTTGGGTCGCTGCAGGTGGAGCAGTCGGACGAGGTGGGTGTAATGACAGGAGTCTCACCATGTCGCCTGTAAGAAATAATGCCAATGATGCCAGTGAATAAGGCCAAGGCAACGAGGGATAATGCGAGAATGAGCATGATGGTGCGTTGTTTACCCCGAAAGGTGTGAGTAATGGTTTAAAGGGATTCGATCTTGAACCCGGCGAGTTTCAGGTCGTCCCAGAATTTGGGATAAGACTTGGACACAACCTGTGGATTGTTGATTTGAAGTCCGGGAAACCTGATGGCCAGCGGTGCGAAAGCCATCGCCATGCGATGGTCTTCGTAGGTGTCGATGGGTTCGAAGGATGGGTCACATCGCCCATGTTCCCATATAAGTTCGGAATCGTTTTCGCTCCTGATAAGATAGCCCAGCTTGCGCAATTCTGTCTTAAGAGCCTCGATTCGGTCGGTTTCCTTGATTTTAAGACTGCTCAATCCCGTGAAATGAAATGGAATGTCGAGGGCACAGCATGATGTAACAACCGTTTGTGCCAAGTCCGGACAGTTCACAAAGTCAAAGTCGAGCCGCTGCACCCGTCCCATGCGGTGAGCGAGGGTGACGGCAGTGGGATGCTCGCTCTCCACGCTTTCAAAAGCCGTTTTGATGCCGAGCAGGGAATATATATATTTCACCGCAGAGTCGCCTTGCTTTGAACCATCGGCCAGTCCGTTGAGAACAAGTGTGTCCTCATGATTGTCGTAGAGTGCCATCATCTCGTACCAATAGCTTGCCGAGGTCCAATCGTTCTCAATCACATAGGGTCTGGAGGTATAGTTTTGTGGACGAATGGTTATGGTATCACCCCCTGTCCAATCAGCATCGGCACCATATTGCTTCATCATATAGAGCGTAAGGTCGATATATGGACGCGAGACGATGTTTCCAGCAAGGTGAAGTTCAAGTCCATTTTGCAAGACAGGACCAATCATCATCAGTGCAGACGTATACTGTGAACTCACGTCTCCGGGAATGACGAGGCGACCGCCGGGAAGATCCTTGCCTTTGATTCGCAGGGGTGGGAAGCCCTGTTTGCCTTCGTAGTCGATGTCTGCTCCCAATTTTCGGAGTGCATCGACCAACACGCCAATAGGTCTGTGCTGCATGCGCTTGGTGCCCGTGATGACATGTTCGCCTTGGGTGACAGCAAGATATGCCGTCATAAAGCGCATGGCTGTGCCTGCGGCCTTGACATCTATCACCGGTGGGCGGTTGGTCAGTGCCTTGACAACCACTTCGGTATCATCGCAGTCGGAGAGGTTTTCGGGCATGAATCGAGCACCCGCCAATGCATTAATGATTAGTGCTCGGTTACTGATGCTTTTGGATGAGGGTAATGCAATGCTAGCATTCAGCATGCTTGGCGGCATTATTTTATACGTTGTTTTGGTCATTCGTTGTTGTTTTCAGAGGAATGAAGTATGTTACTTGATGAGTCTCGGATGGGAATAGATGATGTCTTCTGACTCATTCGTGGCACGTGTCTTTTTGTTGATTCCATTCTTTTTGGGGCCGGGAATGAGCGGACTGTAATAGAGTACATGCCGCATGCGTGCCTTTTGTTCTTTCGATATTTTATAACCCAGTGTAAAAGCGTAGTCCATGATGTTGGCACTATGGAATTGTGACGCATCACAGGCAGAACGCTTCAGGACATCCCACACATCCAGCATTTCCGGGTGGGTGGTTGCAAGATAATGGTCGAGATAGGCGTTGTATTCACTTCGGTTATACGAGGGTGTGTCCTTGCAGTAATCTGTATCAGCACAAGAGTCTGCAAAATTGAAGATGTCAGCATCATGGGTGTTGCGAATATTTTCCGTGAAGATGTGAAACAACCCCAGGTAATGCCCCAACTCGTGAGCAAGCGTCACGACAACGTCGGATGCAACAATCGATTTGGTTTGATGACCGATGGCTGTATAGCGGTTGGACTGATAGTATTCTCCGGAGGGGGACTGTCCTGCGTAAATGCTGTTGATGGATGAACACAATGGAAACCCTAACTGTTTTTTGCTGATGTATCGACCTTCTATTTCCTCTAAGCCTTCAAGTTTCTTGTCCCCCTTCACCGTAAAAGGCATGTGTGAGATGCCCAACACCTCACCGCTGTCCTTTTTCTTAAAGGGATAAAGCATGACATTAATGTATTTGTTGGGATCCCAGATGTACTTCGTATGGTCTTTTGAAGACATGAACGTGACCTCGTCGATAGGATATTCGCCGGAATAATAGACATAATCCACTCCGGGTACAGGCAGGGCCCGACCACTCTCATCCCTTTTTGCCAATTCAAAACGAATGTGCGTATTGGCACTTTCACCGTAGATTCCCCCTTGGTAAATCTGATTGACATAGCTCAGGAGATTCTTCAGGCGTACAGCCGGTATATATTGACTGGCGTTGTCTTTGTCTTGATAGAACACATGGAAGATGATGGGAAGTTGATATTCATATGTGCTGTCTATGACCTCGGCCATCTCTTCTTGTCCTTGAGCGGTGGATGAGGCGTGCTTGGGGGAGTCAAGTCCGTCGTCACCACCGCATGATGCTAACAACAATGATGTCAAAAGCAATATATATATATAAGGTTTATTCATTCTCCTGTATTTATAAGGGATTGTGCCTACTTCTTATTCTCCCGTCTATCATTTCAGTGTTCATGGCAAAGTTAACGCTTTCGTTCAAGTAATCCAACATTTACCATAAGAATTAATCAATTTGATGGTCAGAACATCATCGTTTTACTTTTCCATCAAAGCAATTGAGCCCCAAAAGTCAGACAAAGACTTCCGGGGCTCATATCTCAACAATTCCTTTCCCTGAAATTAATATTCGCTCCAGGCTTTGATATCAATGTCTTCGGGTTTCAAAGTACAGAAGGCTGTGATAAAGGCACCGGCCAAGCGACTGTTGGTTATCAGTGGCACATTAAGGTCTATGGCTGCACGCCGAATCTTGTAACCGTTGGTCAATTCGTGAGTAGTCAAATCCTTCGGTATGTTAACTACCATGTCGATCTTCTTTTCGTGGAGCAGGGTCAGAGCCTGAGGTTCATTCCCTTCATCAGAAGGCCAATAAACCATGGTGTTGTCCACACCGTTGTCCTTGAGGTATTTGGACGTTCCACTTGTAGCATAGAGCTCGTAGCCATGTTGGATAAGCATCTTGGCTGCATCCAGCATTTCGGCTTTCTGCTTTGCACCGCCTGTTGAAAGCAACACGGTGTGCTTGGGGATACGCAGACCAACTGAGAGCATGCTCTTGAGCAAAGCTTGGTTAGTGTCATCACCCAAACATCCCACTTCTCCGGTAGAACTCATATCAACTCCAAGCACTGGGTCGGCTTTCTGCAAGCGGTTGAAAGAGAACTGGCTGGCCTTGATGCCCACATAGTCGAGGTCGAAAAGGTTCTTGCTGGGCTTTTCTACGGGCAAGCCAAGCATGACCTTGGTGGCCAGGTCGATCAGGTTAAGCTTGAGAACTTTAGACACAAACGGGAAGGAGCGGCTGGCCCGGAGGTTGCATTCAATGACAAGAATGTCGTTGTCACGAGCCATGAACTGAATGTTGAATGGGCCAGAGATATGCAGTTCCTTGGCAATCTGACGGCTCACGCGCTTGATTCGTCTAACAGTTTCAATATACAGCTTCTGTGGCGGGAACTGAATGGTCGCATCGCCAGAGTGTACACCTGCAAACTCAATATGCTCTGAAATGGCATAGGCCAATATTTCTCCTTCCTTGGCCACGGCATCCATTTCTATTTCCTTGGCATTCTCTATAAACTTTGACACCACAACCGGATGATCCTCACTAACATTAGCGGCCAGTTTGAGGAAGCGCTCCAGCTCCTCCATGTTAGAGCAAACGTTCATGGCAGCGCCCGAAAGCACATAACTCGGACGAACAAGAACCGGGAAGCCCACACGGTCTACAAACTGATTGATGTCGTCCATGGAGGTCAGCGCACTCCACTCCGGCTGGTTGATGCCATTGCGGGTCAGCATGGCCGAGAACTTAGCGCGGTCTTCGGCATTGTCTATATCCTTGGCCGATGTTCCCAGGATGGGCACATGCTGCTCGGCAAGGTGAACTGCCAGGTTGTTGGGAATCTGGCCGCCTGTGGAAACGATCACTCCATGTGGATTCTCAGCTTCAATGATGTCCAAAACCCGTTCGAAAGTCAGTTCGTCAAAATAAAGCCGATCGCACATGTCATAGTCTGTCGATACCGTCTCAGGATTATAGTTAATCATAATACTGCGATAGCCTTGTGTGCGGATGGTGTTCAGGGCCTGAACACTGCACCAGTCGAACTCCACAGAACTACCGATGCGGTAGGCACCGGAGCCAAGCACGATGATGGAACGCTTGTCGTTGGAGAAAGTGATATCATTCGCCACGCCGGAATAAGTGACATAGAGATAATTGGTCTGTGCAGGATATTCGGCGGCAAGCGTGTCGATCTGTTTCACGACAGGGAGTATACCAAAGCTCTTGCGGAGTCCTCTCACGGCCAGCATGGCCTGATGCATGTGTGGCATCTCCTTTTCCAAGCCAATGGCTCGGGCGATCTGGAAGTCTGTAAAACCATACACCTTGGCTTCCCGCAGCAGTTTGGCATCCAACGTGTTAACATTTGTTCTTTTAAGTTCCTCATCAATATCGATGATGTGTTTCAACTTGGCCAAGAACCACTTGTCTATCTTGGTAAGGTCATGAATCTGGTCGATAGTATAGCCCTTGTGCATGGCCTTTGAGATGACAAACACACGTTTATCAGTGGGCTCGCGCAAGGCCGCATCAATATCTTCTATTTCCAACTCCTTGTTCTCGACAAAGCCATGCATGCCCTGACCGATCATGCGGAGTCCTTTCTGGATGGCTTCCTCAAAGTTGCGGCCAATGGCCATCACCTCGCCCACACTCTTCATGCTCGAGCCGAGTTCTCGGTCGACGCCCCGGAACTTGGAAAGATCCCAACGCGGGATTTTACAAACCACATAGTCGAGGGCGGGTTCGAAAAAGGCACTCGTTGTCTTGGTCACCGAGTTTTTAAGTTCAAACAGCCCGTAGCCCATACCCAATTTGGCTGCCACAAAGGCCAAGGGATAACCTGTTGCCTTGGAGGCTAAAGCAGAACTGCGACTCAAGCGGGCGTTCACTTCAATAACACGATAGTCCTCGCTGGATGGATCGAAAGCAAACTGCACATTGCATTCGCCCACAATACCAACATGACGCACAATCTTGATGCTCAGCGCACGGAGTTTATGATACTCGCTGTTGGTCAGAGTTTGCGAGGGAGCAATAACAATAGACTCGCCGGTGTGGATGCCCAGGGGGTCGAAGTTTTCCATGTTGCAGACCGTGATGCAGTTATCGTAGCGGTCGCGCACAACTTCATACTCAATCTCCTTCCATCCCTTCAGACTCTTTTCGACAAGTACCTGGGGCGAGAATGAAAAAGCCTTCTCACAGATGGCACTCAATTCCTCATCGTTGTCGGCAAAGCCGGAGCCAAGTCCACCAAGCGCGTATGCTGCACGCACAATCACCGGATAGCCCAAGTCGTGGGCTGCCTTCTGCGCTTCATCAAAGCTTTCGCAGGCTTCGCTTTTGATGGTTTTCACGTCTATCTCGTTGAGCTTTTCCACAAACAGCTCACGGTCTTCTGTATCCATGATGGCCCGTACGGGTGTACCCATCACCTTCACATGATATTTGTCGAGCACCCCACTCTCGTAAAGTTCCACTCCACAGTTTAATGCGGTCTGCCCGCCAAAACTGAGTAGAATACCGTCGGGGCGTTCCTTCTCAATGACTCGTTCTACAAAATAAGGCTGTACGGGGAGGTAGTAAATCTGGTCTGCCACGCCCTCGGATGTTTGAACCGTAGCAATATTCGGATTGATGAGGACGGTCTCCATGCCTTCTTCACGAAGAGCCTTGAGCGCTTGAGAACCGGAATAGTCGAACTCTCCGGCTTCGCCTATCTTCAGGGCTCCGGAGCCTAATAACAAAACTTTCTTGATGGTTGTATCTTTCATGACGTAATTACTTTAGAGTTTCGATGAATTTGTCGAACATGAACATGGTATCCACCGCCCCGGAACAAGCCTCGGGATGGAACTGGCTGGTGAACCATGGATTGGTTTTATGACGGATACCCTCGTTTGAGCCGTCGTTCATATTGACAAACAATTCTTCCCAGTCTTCTCCCAGCGTTTTTGCATCGACCGCATAGCCATGGTTTTGAGCCGTGATGTAGCACTTATCTGATCCGGCAAGGCGCACCGGCTGGTTGTGGCTGCGATGTCCGTATTTCAATTTGTATATGGTTGCCCCGGCGGCTTTGGCCAACAATTGATTGCCCATACAAATGCCACAGATGGGTTTGTTGCTCATACTCATCTGCTTACGGATAATGTCCACCGCATCTTGGCATGTGTCGGGGTTTCCGGGACCATTGGCTAAGAAAAGTCCATCGAAATCCATAGAGGTATAATCGTAGTTCCAAGGTACACGCACCACTTCTGCCCCACGCTTGACAAGACTACGAATGATGTTGGCCTTCACGCCGCAGTCCACAAGAACTACTTTTTTGCCAGCACCTTCATTATATCGGATGATTTCCTTGCAGGATACTTGGTCTACGAAGTTGACTCCCTCGTAGTTTGCCTCTGGAACATTGTCGGGCTCATCATCAAAGACCAAGGTTCCCATCATCACACCGTGCTTCCGCAGTATTTTGGTGAGCTGACGCGTGTCGACACCTGTTATGCCGGGGATGTGCTCTCGTTTCAGCCAGTCACCCAAGCTCTCAACAGCATTCCAATGGCTGTAATGAGCGCAGTAGTCGGATACAATGAGTGCTGAGGCATAGATGCGATCGCTCTCCATAAATGTGGGTAATCCGTTTTCCCCGATGGTAAAGGGTGGCACACCATAATTGCCAACCAAGGGAAAAGTTAGAGTTATCATCTGGCCTGCATACGATGGATCCGTCAGCGATTCGGGATAACCCATCATAGCGGTATTGAAAACAACTTCGCCGGCTGCAGGAGCATCATAGCCAAAAGACTGGCCATGAAATTCTGTTCCGTCAGATAATACTAAGGTTACATTCTTCATCTTATCATGTTTTTAAGAGTATTCTTGATGTTATGGCAACTGAATGAAATATCACACATCCGTTTGGGTCAGCTGCTTGAGACATTACCATAAAAAATGGAATATTAAAAATTACGCAAAGGTAAGATTTAATATTCCATTTTCGCATATTCTTGTTTTAATATATTTCAACTGTTGGCTTATCTCAATATGTTAAGTACTAATGAAGCGAGTGAGGTGACAATGCCGATAACCGAGAACCATATTGTCGTGCTACTGCCTATAGATGAGTTCTTCGACTTGGTCGAGTTCGGCTCGACATATACGATGTCATTTTGTTGCAGATAATAATAAGGAGAGTTAAACAGGTTGGCGTCGTTCAGATTGATGCGCACCGCATGTTTTTCGCCGGTGGCGTCTTCACGTATCAGAAGAACATTGCCGCGCTTACCATATATACTCAGGTCTCCGGCCGAAGCCAACGCCTCGATAATGCTCATTTTCTCTGTCGATACCGGGATAACACTTGGACTTCCAACCTCGCCAATCACGGTTACTCTGTAACTGGACATTCTGACCGTGACAATCGGATTCTCGCGAGCGTTCAGATAAGGCATCACCTTCTCCTTGATCATGGCCTCGCACTCGGTCTTTGTCTTGCCCGCAACATGAATTGTACCAATGATCGGAAAGTTGATGTTTCCATCATTATCCACAAGATAGCCTTGCAGCGACCCTGAGTTGGCAGCCAGCTGCCCACTTGTGCCTACGGTGTTGGATACCGACAAGTTGAAAGGAGCAGAAGCCTCGGGGTTGGTTGTCAGCACCGTAATGGTTAATTGATCCTTGGGCATGATGCGCGCATCGTATAATCCACGCGACGCAGCCAAGCTGATGGTGTCAATGTTTTGGAAATAGGCAACGTGTTTGCTGCTTGAACAACTACCCACAAGCATTATCATTGCAAACAGGATAAAGGGTACAAATAGTTTCTTCATGTTGGATGGAATTTCTACCTCTGTTTTGTCTGCAAAATTAATATATATTTTCCAAAGCGACAAATAAATAATGTGATAATTTAAGCGTAAAATAAAAATAATAAAACCTGTATGAAAACTAAAATTCGAATCACTTCTACCTGTTGAAATAAATAAAATAATTGAAAGACTTGGGATCTCATAAATTTTTGTATCTTTGCATGGTCATTATGACTTGAATATAACAATGAATAAAAAATACTTGTTGCTATTACTTTGCGGTATAATCTTGTATGGATGCAAAGACAAGCAGCCCCAATCTGCGAGTCAGCAGGAAGATGTCCAAGCCAAGCAGATGCTGCAAGGTATTTGGATCAATGAGGAGAACCAGAGTGTAGCTTTTCAAGTGAAGGGTGACACCATATTTTATCCTGACAGCACCATTCAGCCCGTTTATTTCCAGATTTTCAAGGACACTTTTGTCCTGCACGGACCGAATGACGTGAAGTATCCCATCTTGCGCCAAACAAGACACCTGTTGAAGTTCCGAAATCAGAATGATGAAGAAGTTACGCTCACACTGAGTTCTGATGCAGAAGACGTCACGCTGTTTCCGACAAAGCATCCTAAACCCTTAAATCAGAACCAACTGATTAAGCGTGACACGGTTGTCGTACACGAGGGGGAACGTTACCATTGTTATGTACAGGTAAATCCCACGACCTACAAGGTTGCCAAAACCAGCTATAATGATGAGGGGGTTGAGGTATACAACTTTTACTATGACAACATCGTCAACCTACACATTTTCCATGGCAACAGAAAACTGTTTTCCAAGGATTTTCACAAGAATGATTTTAGCTCATTTGTCCCTCGCGAATTCCTCGAGCAATCTGTGTTTAGCGATTTGATATTCAAAGCGGTAGACAACAATGGTTTCCACTATGTCGCTTCCCTTGTCATCCCGGACTCGATGAGCAGTTTTGAGGTGGAGATTATCGTGAGCTTCAGTGGTAAGTCAAGAATATCGATACGCTAAGTTCTGAAACATCAGGGAAGGTTATTTATATTGACAAAGGACCTTCTCATTTTCGCTGATTTTAAAATCAGTTTGCTTTCGCTCAAAATACGTGAAATATGCGGTTGTTTGCAAACGCCTGACCTTCAGTGCTTTTGAAAAAACGACGCTTTTTCTCCTCTTTTTTCACCCGCGATTGAGTATCGAACGGCGAGACGAAAAGGCTTTAGACGCCGCGCGATCGAGCTTCTTTCGCACAGTCACTAAGGCCTAACCATGCGATGAGAAGGCTTTTATCGCAGCAACTTTGCGGTTTTTGGTCATGCTCGTCTCAGTCGAGCCGAAAAAAGATGGCGCTTTTCTCTCTAATTGTCTAATAAAACAATGACTGAAAAACGGTAATTATATTTTACTGCTTTGGGACGCTCGTGTGCACAAGTCAGTGCCCTCACAACTTCATGTCAGGGGTATAATCCTATTATAATAAGAAAGTAACAGCGCCCTGGTCGATTGCAGCGTAGTTTCCGATGAGTTGACCAAGTGTTTTCAATAAAATTTTTGTTTCTTTTTTTTCTTGGGCAATCTTGTTTCATTCACATTATTTTATTATCTTTGCAATCCATGATAGAACTCGGTAGACACATAGAAATATTGCTCCTGAACAGCGATTGCGTCATTATCCCCAACTTCGGAGGATTCATGGCACATTATGTTGAGGCTCGCAAAGATGAGCGCGATTCTGCGTTCCTCCCCCCTATGCGTACGATCGGGTTTAATCCCAAGCTTACACTCAACGACTCGCTGCTGGCTCAGTCGTATGTCGAGGTTTATGACATGAGCTATCCGGATGCCCTTGCCCGGATAGAGGATGAGGTTCGTGAACTCAAGCAACACTTGAACAATGAGGGGCAATACGAAATCAGTAGCATCGGCACGTTGAAATTCAAAAGCAACGGTAGCTTTGAGTTTGAACCTTGCCGGGCAGGACTGTTGACTCCGTCGCTTTACGGCTTGAGCTATTATGAATTTAAGACTTTGACGCAACTCGACAAGGAGAGTGCCGGTCAAACGCAGGACGAGCAGCATATTGAGCCCAAGGTGGTGGTACATCCGGCAACGCAGGATATACAGCAGCAGGCTATAGATGAGGTTGAAGAGGATATCGAAGAGACCGGCAAGACCACTACACTCTGGCGCAATATTGCGGTGGCATGCATCGCCTTCATCATTTTCCTGCTTATTCCTGCGCCGTTAGCCAACAATCATTCTCATGTTACTCAAAGCAAAATCAACACGAACTTACTTGAATATATTATGCCCAAGGAAGTTACGATGGGCACAACCCGTGTTGAGAATGCGGTGAAAAGTACGAAAAAGGCTTCTCCTGACCCATCGTTGTCAAAGGAAAAAGCGATTGCGCAAGAGGAAAACAAATCAGGCTTTACTATCGTTTTGGCAAGTAGGGTGAGTAAGAAGAATGCTTCAGCTTATGTGAACTCCCTTCATCAGAAAGGGATTGCCGATGCAGAGGTCTACACAAACAACAAACATACTAAGGTTGTATACGGCCACTACACCACGCAGGCAGATGCTTACAATGACCTTAACAAACTGCATGGTCGTCAGGAGTTTGCAGATGCTTGGGTGATGAAATACTAAAGCGCAGATGAAACGAATACACTGCCCCAAGTGCAACAACAATATCACATTCGACGAGACGGGCTATCGGGCCGGTCAGGTACTGCAATTCACCTGCCCTAACTGCCAAAAGAAATTCGGGATTCGGCTGCCCGAGGTGAAAAAGAAGGAAGTAGCAGAACCTGATCCAGAAGAGACTGAACCAGAAATATGCGGATATCTGCATGTGATAGAGAACGTTTTTCATTACAAACAGATCGTTCCGTTGACCTTAGGTGACAACACCATCGGACGCTACATGAAAGATGCACGAATCAATTGTCCGATCATGACTGATGATCCGAGCATGGATATCACCCATTGTCACATCCATGTGAGTCGTGACAAGAATGGCCACATGAAATATGTTCTGCGCGACGGCCCCAGCAACACAGGAACTTTTGTTGACAATCAGATTCTCAACGACCGCGAACGCAGGGTTATCGAAGACGGCACCTTGTTCACGATTGGGGCTACATCGATTATATTCAACATCAACGAGGGGGAATAAGGCTGTCGAATTCTTCTGTCATTTGATGTCGGGATTGTAAATCAGATCCTAACATATTCTTCCTTCTGCACGCTGAACAACGACCTTTTTGCATCTAATTTGTAGGTTGCATTTTACAAATAGAAGACGAATGTTGCTTTTTTCTATCAATCTTGATTGATTATAAAAGAAAATATGTAAATTTGCACTACCAACAAAACAAATTCAGATGAAGCCAACAGCCGTATTGCTTTTACACTGCCAAGATAAACCGGGAATCATTTCCGAAGTGACTAAGTTTATTACGGACAACAAGGGTAATATTGTCTACCTTGATCAATATGTTGATCATGAAGACGGCATGTTCTTTATGCGGATTGAGTGGGTTTTGGAAAATTTCATGATTCCCAAGGAAAAGATTCATGAATACATCGAAACGCTCTACTCCCAAAGATATCAAATGACTTTCAATCTTTATTTCAACGAGGACAAACCGCGTATGGCGATCTTCGTGAGCAAGATGAGTCATTGCCTCTATGACTTGCTGGCCCGCTACAAGGCAGGTGAATGGAATGTCGAGATTCCGTGCATTATCAGCAATCACGAGGACCTGAGATATGTTGCAGAGCAGTTTGATATTCCTTATTATGTATGGTCGATCAAGAAGGATCACAGCAACAAGGCTGAAGTGGAAGCCGCTGAAATGGAATTGCTGGAGCGCGAAAAGGTCACCTTTATTGTGCTGGCCAGATACATGCAAATTATCAGCGACGAGATGATTGCAAAATATCCCCACCACATTATTAATATACACCATTCTTTTCTTCCCGCTTTTATCGGGGCCAAACCCTATCACCAAGCATGGGAACGCGGTGTGAAAATTATTGGTGCCACAAGCCATTACGTGACCCAAGACCTCGATGCAGGGCCGATTATCGAGCAGGATGTGATGCGCGTGTCGCATAAGGACACACCGGAAACATTGGTATTAAAGGGCAGGGATTTGGAAAAAATCGTCTTGTCGCGTGCTGTTACCAAGCACATTCAGCGCAAAATATTGACGTATAACAACAAAACCATCATATTCAGTTAGCGCATGGAAGTGGCCATCATCAACTACAATGCCGGCAATATCTTCTCGGTGGTTCATGCCCTAAGACGTCTTGGTGTGGAACCGGAGATTACTGATGATCCCGAGAAGTTGCAAAAGTCTGACCGGGTGCTGTTTCCGGGTCAGGGGAATGCCCAGACCACCATGCACCACCTGCGAACCCACGGCTTGGACCAAGTGATTCGCGACCTCAGACAACCCGTGTTGGGCATTTGCGTTGGCCAACAGCTGATGTGCCGTCACTCCGAAGAAGGCGACGTGGACTGTATGGGAATCTTCCCGGTGGGTGTCAAACGGTTTCGGCCAACGCGTCATGAGGAAAAAGTGCCGGCCATGGGATGGAATGCCCTACGCAGCCCCAAGGGAGCATTGTTCAACGGTATTCAAGAATCTGATTATGTGTATTTTGTGCATAGTTTCTATGTGCCGATATGCGATTTCACTACTGCTGAAACCGATTACATACTCCCCTACTCTGCTGCGCTGCACAAGGACAACTTCTGGGCCACGCAGTTTCATCCGGAGAAAAGCGGGAAGGTCGGCGAGCAGATCATTGCCAACTTCCTCAATATGAAATAAGAAGGAGCTATGAATATAGAACTGATACCAGCCATAGACATCATCGAGGGCAAGTGTGTACGCCTGACCCAGGGCGACTATACCCGTAAGAAGGTGTACAACGAGGACCCGATTGCTCAGGCACAAGAGTTCGAGCAGTTGGGGTTCAAGCGTTTGCATTTGGTTGACTTGGATGGTGCTAAATCCAGACACATAGTCAACGATGCCGTGTTACGGGCCATCACGGCTCGCACCCGACTCGTCGTGGACTTTGGTGGAGGTATCAAAACCGATGATGATATAGCCAAAGCGTTTGATGCCGGAGCCTCGATGGTAACAGCAGGAAGCATTGCTGTCACCCAGCCGGAACTCTTCATGAAATGGGTTCAACGCTATGGAGCAGAACGTATGATTTTGGGCGCCGATGTCAGGAACGGCAACGTGAGCATTCATGGTTGGAAGGAGGACTCGTCGGAGAAGCTCATCCCATTTTTGAATAAATATGTTAAGGCGGGTGTCAAGAACGTGCTGTGTACTGAGATCTCAAGGGACGGCACCTTGGAGGGGCCGGCCACTGAACTTTACAAACAGATCTTGCAGCAATATCCCGAGTTGTACCTCATTGCCAGTGGTGGCATAAGTTGTAACCAAGATATCACAGAATTAGAGCAGGCCGGTGTTCCGGCAGTGGTGTTTGGCAAAGCTTGGTATGAGGGCAGAATAGACTTTAAAAAACGAAACGTATGAATACCCATGGTTTGGCCAAGCGCATCATCCCCTGTCTTGACGTGAGAAACGGAGAGACGGTGAAGGGTATCAACTTCGTGAACCTGCGTAGTGCCGGCGACCCCGTTGAACTTGGCAAGGCGTATAGTGATGCAGGAGCCGATGAACTCGTGTTTCTCGACATCACGGCAAGCTTTGAGGAACGCAAGACTTTTACAAACTTGGTTTCGCGTGTGGCTCAGGAGGTTAATATTCCCTTTACGGTTGGCGGTGGCATCAGTACGATCGACGACGTAGAACGCATGCTCTTAGCCGGGGCTGACAAAGTAAGTATCAACTCCGCTGCCATACGAAACCCACAGCTCATCAATCAGATAGCCAGTAAGTTTGGCTCTCAGGTCTGTGTCTGTGCTATCGATGCCCGCTTAGATGAAGATGGCTGGCACTGCTACGTCAAGGGAGGTCGCGAACGGACAGCATTGTCCTTGTTCGACTGGGCCAATGAGGTGGCCGACCGTGGAGCAGGCGAAGTGCTGTTCACCAGCATGGATCATGATGGTGTGAAACAAGGATATGCAAATGAAACCTTGGCTCAACTGGCTGAAAATATACCGATTCCGGTCATTGCCAGTGGTGGAGCGGGCAGGAAAGTGCATTTCAGGGATGCCTTTATTCAAGGACATGCCGATGCGGCACTGGCTGCCAGTGTTTTCCATTTTGGCGAGATCAAGATTCCTGAACTAAAGAAATATCTGAGTAAGGAGGGGGTCAATGTCAGGCTGCAAAACTGATTTAAAAATCCCCTAAAAACAGCTGGAGTACAGTTTTTTACTGTCAAAACAGCATGAATTGAAGTGCATCATGCAAATAGATTTCGATAAACAAGGCGGTCTTGTGCCAGCAGTGATACAAGACGACACAACAAAGAATGTTCTGATGCTGGGCTACATGAACGAGGAGGCGTATCAGAAGACCATTGAAACCCGAAAGGTGACCTTTTGGAGTCGCAGTCGCAACTGCTTATGGACCAAGGGAGAGACCTCTGGAAACTATCTTAGTCTGGTGAGCATCAAGAGCGATTGTGACAACGATACGCTTTTAGTCAAGGTTCATCCCCATGGTCCCACCTGTCATACGGGCACAGATACCTGCTGGGGAGAAACCAACCGGCTCAACCCTATCCTGTTCTTGTCAGAACTGCAAAACTTTATAGATGCCCGTCATGAAGAGATGCCGCAAGACAGTTATACCACATCTTTATTTAAAAAAGGTGTGGAAAAAATAGCCCAGAAGGTTGGCGAGGAGGCTGTAGAAACAATTATTGAGGCCGTAAAGGGTAACAACGACAGTCTCGTTTACGAAGCCTCCGACATGATTTACCACCTGATGGTGTTGCTCACCAGCAAAGGTCTCCATATAGAGGACTTGGCACGGGAGCTGGCTCGGCGTCACAATCCCGAATGGGACAAGGCCAGACGTGTGGAAAAAGCTAACGACGACACGAAATAAAATGATAACACAATAATCTTATTAAAGATAAAAGACATTAATCATGCTAATTGACTATCAAAAAGTTAACATATACCAACAAGAGAAACTGATACTGGAAGATGTAGACTTTCATGTTGATGAGGGTGAGTTTATCTATATTATCGGTAAGGTTGGCTCAGGCAAGAGTTCGCTTTTAAAGACGATTTACTGTGAACTCGACGTCAAAGAAGACGAAACAGAAAAAGCAGAGGTGCTCGGACGCGACCTGAAATCGATACGCAGGAAGGAGGTTCCGGCGCTGAGAAGGGAAATGGGCATTATCTTCCAAGATTTCCAACTGCTTCACGATCGCAGCGTTTATAAGAATCTTAACTTTGTTCTGAAGGCCACCGGGTGGAAGAACAAGGAGGAAATCAGGCAGCGCATCGATGAAGTGCTCAATGCGGTGGGCATGACAGAAAAGAAAGACAGCATGCCCCATGAACTGTCAGGAGGTGAACAGCAGCGTATTGCCATCGCACGATCCCTGCTGAATCATCCGAAAATTATTATTGCCGACGAGCCAACGGGCAACCTCGACCCTGAAACTGCAAACCGCATTGTCAAACTCCTGAAGGAGATTACATCGCAGGGTACGGCTGTCGTGATGTCCACACATAACATTCCGATGCTTGACCGTTTCCCCGGAATAGTATATTGCTGCAAGGACGGTCGCATGGACGATGTAACCAAAGACTACAATAAACTTGACCTGTCTGACGACCGGGAAGAAAGCTAACGTCCGACGATAACTCAATCACACATAGCATACAGTAATTTAAAACAGAAATAAAATGAAGGTATTAAAATTTGGAGGCACCTCTGTCGGGAGTCCGGAACGCATCAAGAATGTCGCCTCGTTGATTACAGAATCTGGAGAACCTACATTTATTGTGCTCTCAGCCATGAGCGGCACCACCAATTCATTAGTCGAAATTTGCGACTATCTCTATAAGAAGAATCCGGAAGGTGCCAATGAAGTAATCAATAATCTTGAAAAAATATACCTCAAACACGTCCAAGAGCTCTACTCCACTGATGAGTTTAAATCTAAGACGAGCGATTTTCTCACAGAGATGTTCAATTATCTCCGTACCTTCACCAAGGACATTTTTACCAGCTTCGAGGAAAAAAACATCGTGGCACAGGGTGAGATTATGTCTACCAACATGATGGTCAACTACCTGCAGGAAATCGGTATTCAAGCTGTATTACTGAATGCACTCGACTTCATGCGAACTGATAAAAACGCCGAACCCGACTTGCAGCATATCAAAGACAAGCTGCAGGCCATCATGAAGGATAATGAAGGGAATCAAATTTACATCACCCAGGGCTTCATATGTCGCAATGCATACGGTGAAATCGATAATTTGCAGCGTGGCGGATCGGATTATACCGCTTCGCTTATCGGGGCTTCTCTGCCTGCCGAAGAGATTCAGATATGGACTGATATCGACGGAATGCACAACAATGACCCACGTATTGTGGAGCATACAGATGCTATTCGCCAACTGAATTTTGAAGAAGCAGCCGAGCTGGCCTATTTTGGAGCAAAAATACTACACCCCACTTGTGTGCAGCCGGCTAAATATGCAGGCATTCCTGTACGGCTCAAGAATACCATAGATCCCAAGGCTGACGGTACGATTATAGATAATGTGTTGGTTCGTGGCAAAATCAAGGCCGTGGCTGCCAAAGACAACATCACCGCCATTAAGATTAAATCATCCCGCATGCTCTTGGCAACGGGATTTCTGAGAAAGATTTTCGAGATTTTCGAAACTTACCAGACACCTATCGATATGATTGCCACCTCAGAGGTGGGCGTGTCTATGAGCATTGACAACGATGCACATCTCAATCTGATAGTCGATGAACTCAAGAAATACGGCACGGTTACTGTAGACAGCAACATGTGTATTATATGTGTCGTTGGCGACCTCGATTGGAGCAATTTGGGATTTGAAACCTGGGCCACGGACGCCTTGAAGGACATCCCCGTACGCATGATTAGCTACGGAGGAAGTAACTATAACATCTCTTTCCTGATTAAGGAGACCGACAAGAAGCGTGCCCTGCAGAGTCTGAGCAACACACTTTTTAAGAAATAAACAGCTTGTCGAAAAGATTCCGTGCCGTCATGAAAGGAATGTTCCCATTACATCGCTTCCGGGATTTACCAACCCCGTTCTACTACTACGACACCGACCTGTTGCGCCAAACCACGGACACGGTGAGGCGCGAGGCCGGAAAGTATGAGGATTTTGTGGTGCATTATGCTGTAAAGGCTAATGCTAATCCCAAAATTTTGGGCATGATCTGTGCTTCCGGATTGGGTGCAGACTGTGTGAGCGGAGGCGAAATTCAGGCATGTCTTGATGCAGGCTTTTCTCCAAACAAGATTGTCTATGCCGGGGTTGGGAAGAGCGACTGGGAAATTAACCTGGCCCTCGAAGCCGGAATATTCTGTTTCAATGTGGAGAGCATGCCCGAATTGGAGATTATCAACGAACTTGCCGCAGCAAAAAATGTGACGGCTGGCATTTGCTTGAGAATCAATCCCGATGTGGATGCCCACACGCATGCCAACATCACTACGGGGTTGGCAGAAAACAAGTTTGGCATTGCCATGAATGAAATGGAGACAGCTGTCCTCAAGGCAACATCCCTGTCAAACATCAACTTCATGGGGCTTCACTTCCATATTGGTAGTCAGATACTTGAAATGAACGACTTCGAGAAGCTGTGCAACCGCATCAACGCGCTGCAAGACCTTTTAGAAGCGCGTGGCATAGTGGTAAAAGAACTGAATGTAGGGGGTGGACTCGGCGTTGATTATGAGGTTCCGGATCAGCATCCCATTCCCGATTTCGAAACTTATTTTGCCACCTACCACCATCATCTGAAGCGTCGCCCGGGTCAACGTGTCCACTTTGAGCTTGGTCGTGCCATCGTGGCGCAAATGGGAACACTCATATCACGCACGCTCTACGTCAAGCAGGGCACGCACAAGAAATTTGCAATCCTCGATGCCGGAATGACCGAACTCATCCGCCCCGCTCTTTATCAGGCTCTCCACAAAATAGAAAACCTGAGCAGCAAGGCTCCCCAGGAGAGATATGATGTGGTGGGACCCATCTGCGAGTCGAGCGATGTCTTTGCAAAAGATTATTTGTTAAACCAACTCCATCGGGGCGATCTGGTTGCCATTCGTTCATCCGGCGCCTATGGAGAAAGCATGGCAAGTCAATACAATTGTAGGAAACTGCCGAAGAGCTACACTCCGGAAGACCTGCAAGATTGTCAATGTCATAAAATATGAACACATTAATCCTTGATCATTTAACCCTTACAGCCAGTTTGGTGCTTGTCTTGTTGGGCATCCTCACACCGATGCTCAACCCTTTTTTCAGATTCAGAAAAAAACAACAATACAGCCAAGAAAGCCTTGAAGAACCAGCTGTCCAACCATCGGTCTCACTGATTCTTACCCCCTACGACGACGCTGACAAATTAGAAAAGAACTTACCTTACTTTCTCCAGCAGAATTTTTCATCGCATTATCAAGTCGTCATTGTCATCGAACAGGGTGATCATCAGGCCGAGGATATCATTAACCGCACGCTCAATGCCACCGATTTGTCCGAATCGCATGCCGAGGTTTACGTCACTTGCATTCCGAAAACATCCCGATATGTCAGCAAGAAGAAACTGGCCATCACCCTTGGTATCAAAGCCGCCAAATACGATTGGGTTCTGGTTACGGAGTCCTCGTGTCGCCCGGCCTCCCCACAATGGCTCAGTTTGATGGCACGTCACTGCAATGGGGATAACAATCTCGTGATCGGGTATGGAAGATATGACGACAGCACCCCGTCTTTTCGCAGGTTTGAACGACTGCACACCTCCTGCTATCTCATGCACGAATATACCCAAGGCGTGGCCTATCGCATGAACAGCTACAACCTTCTCATGCGCAAAAACGAATTTATGGATCAAGGCGGATTTCTTGGAAACCTGCACCTCGTGCGCGGAGAATACGACTTTCTCGTTAATAAATATGCCCCCAAAGGTACAACAGCTATCGAGACAGACGAAGACGCATGGCTCATTGAAGACCAGCCTTCTAACAAGAAATGGTTGAACAAACACTTGTACTACATGGAATCCCGGAAATTCCTCGAACGCGGAGCCAAACACCGACTGCTGTTCAACGTTGACCAAACGGCCATGCACCTCACCTATCTGCTTCTTCTCGCTAGCATAATCTACGCCATACTGACCCACAACTGGTTTCTTTTAGGTACCTCCGCAGGGGCGTTGCTTTGCAATTTGGCGTTCCGACTGATCCTCTGCCGCCGGGTCTTGAATGATTTTGACGAGCAAATCTCTGCTGTCAAAGCTCTTTTTTATGAAATGAGTCTGATATGGAGAAATGCCGGTTACATGATGCGCTACCGTTTTGCTGACAAATACGACTTCACCACCCATAAGTTGTAAACGCCATGGAACCACTCAAAATCCTGTTTTTCGTATCTCCCAAAGCCGATGCCGTAGCTGTTAACCACGAGCTGACCACGGGATTAGCACACATTTTGTCGCAGCGTGCAGAGGTGGATCTCCGCACATCGCTGCATGGCCTCGGCTCCGAAATGCTCAGCAACTACGATATCATTCATATCTTCGGCTGCTGGAACACTGCCGTCATACAGCTGCAGCACACTGCCTACAAACTGCACATTCCCACCGTCTATACACTCTTGGGCGGACTTCAGCCCTGGAACATCAAGAACCTCAAACCCACCTGCGGTTACAAGAGGCAGAAAAATGCCATCCAAAAAGCATCGGCCATACACCTCTGCAGCAAGCTGGAGTGTGACACGTTCAGCAGCTTGGGCTGGAACCAACGTTGGATGCTGGTCATGAATCCCGTGTTGACAAACCAGTTGACGTTTGCAGAGATGGGCGATAGTATGTCTGTGCTCTATCGCAAAGTTCTCGACACCCAGGCCCGACTGCTTCTCTCGTCCGATTCCAAGCAGGCAGTCGGCGACTTGCTCCAACTCGGTACAGACCGGGATGTGCTGCTCGACCAGCCTCGTTGCGCGTCGATCAAAGAACTCCTCAACAAACTGACCGGCACCGACTGGCGTAGAATCATGATATATGCCGACGATGAAAACATCATCGAACCCATAGAAACCGCATTCGAGCGAATCAACTTCACGCCGCCGGAAATCAACACGGAGGCTATCAATCGATTCACGATTCACCAATCCTATCCTGCATGCATACTGCAAGACGATGAACTTTGCTTTAAAAGCTCATCGCTCAACAGCAAATTGGAATCTTTGCTCAAGGAACACGAGGTAAACGAGCGCAAACTCTGCATCGAACTGCTGAACCTCAAGCACGAAACCGAGCATCACACTGCCCCACTCCTTCATTTGGCCAATATCTACACCACGTTGCGCTTCTGCGATATGGACGAAGACCGAATGAACGAAATTGTGAACGAATTGGGATTGGCAGACTTCGCCTCGCGACTCATGACCGTCATGCACGACCTATTGAATCTCACAGAGGGTTTCATGCCTTTCCGACCGAAGGATGATCGTGCGGCCCAGCAACTCAAAAGCAATATAACCAAGTTTAACACGTGGGCATAACTGCTTTGAAATTAAATAATTAATTGATACTGATTAAATCTTTAAATAATGGAACACAACTTTGACATCGAGAACGACATGCGCTACATACAGTTGCTCTCCAATTCGTTTCCGACGATAGCGGATGCCAGCACCGAAATCATCAATCTCCGAGCCATACTCAACCTGCCCAAAGCCACCGAGCATTTCTTGGCCGACCTCCATGGTGAGTATGAGGCCTTTCGGCATGTTCTGAAAAACGCCTCCGGAAACATCAAGCGCAAAGTGAACGACCTATTTGGCATCACGCTGCGCGAAGCTGAAAAGAGAGAACTGTGTACCCTGATCTACTATCCCGGACAGAAGCTTGAATTGGTGAAGGAGGAGGAACAGAATATCGAGGACTGGTATCGCATCACCATTCACCGGCTCGTGGCGGTTTGCCGAGATGTGTCAAGCAAGTACACCCGCTCGAAAGTGGGAAAGTCTTTGCCTAAAGATTATGCCTACATCATTCAGGAACTGCTTGATGAGCGGAGCGAGGATGTCAACAAGGCGGCTTACATCAATGTCATCATAGACACGATTATAGACACCGGTCGGGCCGACGACTTCATCATTGCCATATCCAATGTTATCCAGCGACTGGCCATAGACCAGTTACACATTCTTGGAGATGTCTACGACCGTGGGCCGGGGGCACACAAGATCATGGACCTGCTGGAGAACTATCATCATTGGGATATCACCTGGGGCAACCACGATATTCTTTGGATGGGGGCTGCGGCCGGCAACAACTCGTGCATCTGCACGGTCATCCGACTGTCGCTACGCTATGCCAACCTGATTACCTTGGAAGATGGCTACGGCATCAACCTCGTCCCCTTAGCCACATTTGCCATGGAGACTTACGGCGATGACCCGTGTCAGGAGTTCATGCCAAGACTGACGGGCAGGAGCGAGCATGCTGACGAGAAAACCGTGCGCCTCATTGCCCAGATGCACAAGGCTATCACGGTTTTGTCGTTCAAACTGGAAGCCCAGCTCTTTGACAAATACCCAGCCTGGCAGATGCAAAACCGCAAACTACTGGAACAGATCGACTACGAACGGGGCACCATCACACTGGATGGCAAGGAATATGAGCTGACCAGCTGCAATTTCCCCACCATTGACCCCAAGAACCCCAACGCCCTGACAGCCGATGAGCAAGAATTAATCAAAAAATTGCACCACAGCTTCTCCGTAAGCGAAAAACTGCAAAAGCACATGAGCGTGTTGCTGGCTCATGGTTGCATGTATGGCATCTACAATAACAATCTGCTCTTCCATGGTTCGGTGCCGCTCAACGACGACGGAACGCTGAAGGAAGTGGAGGTATATCCAGGCAAAAAAGCGTCCGGACTGCAACTCATGAAAGACATTGGGCATGTGATTCGCCTGGCCTTTCAAGAATACTTGAGCGATGAGGTCAGAGCGTATCCGATAGATTATTTCTACTACTTATGGTGCGGCCCCAACAGTCCTCTGTTTGATAAGCAGAAGATGGCTACGTTCGAGCGTTACTTTATCAAAGAAAAGGAGACCCACAACGAGTGTAAGGGAAACTATTTCAAGTGTCGTGACAACGAAGACGTGTGCGACTATATCCTCGATTCCTTTGGGGTAAAGGGTCCCAATCGACATATCATCAACGGCCATGTGCCCGTGCATGCGCGCGACGGGGAAAACCCCATCAAGGCCAATGGCAAGCTCATGGTTATCGACGGTGGTTTTTCGCAAGCCTATCACAAGGAGACCGGCATAGCCGGATACACCTTAGTGTACCACAGCCGAGGTCTCCAGCTGGTACAACACGAGCCGTTTACCAGTGCCAAGGATGCGATTGAAAAGGGAACCGACATCAAGTCGACCACTCAAATCGTGGAAATGTCGTCAAACAGAATGCTGGTGGCCGATACCGACATCGGCGTCGAACTGCGCAAACAGATAGCCGATCTCGAAAAATTGCTATATGCCTATCGGCATGGTTTGATCAATCAGCATGAGCGAAGAAGGTAAAGATTGTCAGGAAAACTTCACCAAAAACATGACGCAAAAAACGATCGTTCCAGAAACGGAACGGTCGTTTTTTCGCTGTTATTATCCCATTTTTGATGAAAAACATTCGACCCACTCTGCCAATAAGGTTCAATCAGGATGCGGTTAAGCTTTAACCGCCGTGTGGATCAAGCTTTTTCGCCTGATCACTAAGCCTTAATCATCTTGCCGTTAAATATCAACCGCAACTCGTTTAAAAAACTTTTGTCCGATCAAATGGCGTATTTTATATCATCGGTCTGACGGACAACGGGTTGCAGAAAACTCAGTTTTTTGGCGAATTCAGAGGCGTTGTGTTTTTGTTTTTAAATTCGCCAAGCATGCGAGCCGCTTTGTTCGATTTTTTCGCAAGTCTTATTCAAGGTACTAAAACTTGAGGGCGGCATCTGCAACAATCTTGTTGCAAATGCCGCCCCCAGTTTAATGGTTCTTCGTATAAGTTTTAGAAGGGCAGGTCGTCCGATCCGTCGGATGAAGCAGCCAGCGGGTCAGACCCGGTTGTCGCTGCACCAGCCTCCTGTGTCGGAGCTGCTTCGCCCTGTGCCGGAGCCGGAGCTGCATTGGCGTCCACATGGTCTACGCGGAAAGCACTGATATCGTTGAAATAGCGATCCTGCCATGCGCGGGCGTTGATGTCTAACCACACGCGAATGTTATCACCCTGATGAATGTTGAATTGCTCGATCTTATCTGCTCCAAACACCCTGAAAAGACAGGTTCGGGGATACTGATCCTTGGTCTGAATAACAAATTCCTGAGATTTCCAAGGGTTGCCGGTCCTGTTGGACACCCCTTCTTTTGCAGGATATTCCTTGATGATGATTCCCTCTACTTCTATTCCTTGTAATGACATATTATATGTGATTTTAATTGTTTTGCACGTTTAAACTGTATGCGAAATTAGGAAAAATATTTATAAAACGCAAACTTTTGGCTCTGAAAATACAAAAAAGAAGAAAAAAAAACAATTGTGCATTTTCTTTAGATGAATTTTTAGTATCTTTGTGAGAAAATATAACAAATACCAGAACTTATGAGATTCACTTTATCCAGCACTGCCCTTAACAGTCGTTTGCAAACGCTTTCAAAGGTTATCAACAACAAGAATTCCCTGCCTATTCTTGAGAGTTTTCTCATGCAGGTGCACAACGGACAACTCACCATTACTGCATCAGACAGTGAAAACATGATGCAGGCATCGCTGGCACTCGATAATTTTGACAGCGATGGCGTCTTTGCCATTCCCAGTCATACCATTCTCGATGCTGTAAAGGAATTACCCGAACAACCCCTGACTTTCGAAGTCAACCCCGACACCTACGAGGTGACCGTGGGCTACCAGAACGGTCAATACCAGTTTGCGGCACAAAATGCCGATGACTATCCGCGCAACGAACCGCTATCGGGTGATGTACACGTGATCACCATCGATGCAGAAATGTTGTGCAACAGTCTTTCGCGCACACTCTTTGCCACCGACAACAACGAGATTCGTCCGGTGATGAACGGTGTGTACTTCGATCTCACGCCCGACTGCCTGTCCTTTGTTGCCAGCGACGGCCACAAACTGGTGCGTTGCCGCAACTACAGCATCAAGAGCGACATACCTGCTTCGCTCATCATGCCCAAGAAGCCAGCCACCCTGCTGAAAAACACCCTTGCCAAGGAACATGGCGACGTGGTGATCAAGTTTAACGACCAGTCGGCTGAAGTCAAATACTCCGAAGGCCTGTTGATTTGCCGTCTGATCGAGGGCGTGTTCCCCAATTATAATGCAGCTATTCCGACGGACAATCCCAACGAAGTGAACATCGACCGTAAGGTGTTGCTGTCGGCGATTCGTCGCGTTCTTCCGTTTGCCAGCATGAGCAGTCAGTTGGTGCGCTTCCGTCTGAATACGGGCAGTCTTGAGGTGTCGTCAGAAGACCTCGACTTTGCCACCAGAGCCAAGGAAGAACTGGTTTGCGAATACAACGGGCAGCCGATGCAGATAGGTTTCCGTGGTGATTTCCTCATGGAAATACTCAATTCGCTCGACACCGACGAGATCAAAATACAGCTTGGCGATCCCAGCCGTGCAGGAGTCGTGGTTCCGGCCACACAGTCGGAGAACGAAGACCTGCTGATGCTCATCATGCCCTTGCTACTCAACGATTAAAACAGACATGAAGTTAAACCTTACCAAACCCCTTATCATATTCGACTTGGAGACCACCGGCCTGGATTTGGCCACGGATCGGATCATCCAGATATCATATATCAAGGTAGCCCCCCAGGGCAAAGAAGAGCGCAAGAGCCTCTTCGTCAACCCGGAGAAGCCTATACCGCCATTCGTCCAGGAGCTGACCCACATCACCGATGACATGGTGAAGGACGCTCCCACATTCAAGCAGATAGCGAAGTCGCTGCAGGAAACGTTCGCGGGATGCGACTTTGCCGGTTTCAACTCCAACCGTTTCGACGTTCCTATGCTGGCCGAAGAATTTCTGCGTGCCGGTGTCGACTTCGATTTTCAACGCTGCAGGCTCATTGATGCCCAGAACATCTTCCACAAAATGGAGCCTCGAAATCTTGCTGCCGCCTATCGTTTCTACACGGGCAACAAGATGGAGGACGATTTTCAGGCTCACCGGGCAGACGAAGATACGGAGGCAACCTATCGGGTGCTGCAAGGACAGTTGGACAAATATAACCCTGAAAATCCTGCCGCCCCGGAAAAGACGCTGGCCAACGACATGGATGTGCTGGCCGAGTTCTCGACCATGAGCAATAATGTTGACTTTGCCGGCCGAATCGTTTGGCAGGAGATGAAAGACGGGGATGGGAAAACCCTGCTCGACAGTCATGGGAAGCCACGCCTGCACGAGGTGTTCAACTTTAGCAAATACAAAGGCTGGGCGGTGGCCGACGTGGTGCACCGCGACCCCGGTTTTTGCAACTGGATATTGTCGTCGGACTTCCCCCTCAACACCAAACAAGTGTTGACACGCATTCAACTGCGAGAGGCTAAGATGAATAGTAACTTTTAAACTATACCACAGCAAGTTATGCAGTTGCGTTCATGGATTTCTTGTTGTGTCGTTGGACTTTCGTCCATGATGGCTTCGGCACAAGAACTCGATGCCCGGATTGTGGTTAACCATAACCAGATACAGGGCACCGAAGCCACTGTGTTCGAGAATTTGCAGCAGACGCTGGAGCAGTTTGTCAACGACCGGCAGTGGACCAACCTCAAGTTTCAAAAGAACGAACGTATCAGTTGCAGCTTCAATATAACTGTAACGAAATACGACCAGGCTACGGGTATGTTTACCTGCAAGGCCATGGTTCAGGCCAACCGCCCTGTCTACAACGCATCATACACCACAACCCTGTTTCAAATCACGGACAACGACTTCAATTTCCAGTTCAATCCGTTTGACCAGTTGGAGTGGAACGAGCAGTCGGTAGACAATCAGCTCACCGCCCTCTTTGCCTATTACGCCTATCTTTTCATCGGGATGAATCTCGATAGCTTTGCTCCGATGGGCGGCGAAGATGTGTTGCAACGCTGCATGAACTTAACCAACAATGCCCAAAACCTCAATTTCACCGGGTGGAAATCGTTTGACAGCGACCGTAATCGATTTGCCATCATCAACGATTACTTGGACGGTTCCATGCAACCTTTTCGACAATTACAATACGACTATTACCGCAAAGGGCTCGATGAAATGGCCAATAATGTGGAGCGTGGGCGCACCGAGGTGAGCACGGCCATAGAAAACGACCTGAAAAAGTGTCACGAGGAAAGACCGACAAGCATGCTCCCACAGATATGGACAGACTATAAACGCGACGAGTTAGCCAATATATATAAAGGAAAAGGAACTCAAAAGGAGAAGGAAACCGTTTACGACATCCTCTTTTCCATCAATGCTTCCCAAAACAATGCATGGGAAAAAATAAAGCAATAATAGTTCATGCTGAAACAACTTTACGTCAGGAACTTCACTCTTATTGACGAATTAAACATCATTTTATACCCTGGTTTTTCGGTCATCACCGGTGAGACGGGAGCCGGAAAGAGTATTATTCTGGGGGCAATCAATTTGTTGTTGGGACAAAGAGCCGACACCAAGCAGATCAAAGCTGGGCAAAGCAAGTGCGTTGTGGAAGCCCACTTCGATTTGTCCAAATACGAAATGGAAGACTTTTTTGATGAAAACAACATTGACTTCGAACCCGGCGACTGCATTATTCGGCGAGAAATAAACAGCAACGGCAAAAGCCGCGCATTTATCAACGACACTCCGGCCTCACTCAATGTCATGCGCGAACTTGGCGAGCGACTGATTGACATTCACAGTCAGCATCAGAGTCTACTGCTGCAAAAGGAGGATTTCCAACTCAACGTGGTGGATATCATGGCCAAAAACGACAGGCAACGAACAGCCTACAAGGAGGCGTACCGAGCCTATCACGATGCCCAGGAAGGATATGTGGCCTTTGAGAAACACTTTAACGAAAACCGGGAGAATGAGGATTTCCTGCGGTTCCAATACACGGAACTTGACAATGCCAAACTCGAGGAGGGTGAACAAGACGAGGTGGAGCAACAACTCAGGACGCTGACACACGCCGAGGATATCAAGACTGCGCTTTACACAGCCACCAACTGTCTTTCGGCCGAGTCGGTCGGAGGCATGGACCAAGTGAGGGAAGGCATCAACCAATTGGAGAGTATTCTCGATGTTTATCCTGAACTCTCTGAAATTGTGGAACGGCTGAATTCCACTTATATCGAACTTAAAGACGTAAGCCGTGAGGTTGAGGAACGCGCAGAGGACGTTAACTTCGACCCAGGATTGCTACAAAAACTCTCCGACCGGCTCGACCTGATTTACTCGCTGGAGCGGAAATACCATGTCGACACGGTGGAAGCCCTTATAGAAAAGCGGGATGCCATCTACACGGAGCTTCAAAGCATTGAGAATGGCACCGAACAACTGCAGGAACTCAAGGCCATGGCAGACAAATGCTATGCCCAATGCATGAAGTTGGGCCAGGAACTGAGCGACATTCGCCGGAAAGCTGCAGCCAAGGTGGAGGCAGAAATGAAAAAGCGATTGGGACCATTGGGTATTCCGAACGTGAAGTTTGCCATAGAATTTAAGCAGAAAGAATGCTCATCAAACGGAATTGACAATATCTCTTTCCTCTTCACGGCCAACAGCAACACCCCTCTCCGACCGATCTCGGAGGTGGCTTCCGGCGGTGAAATCGCACGTATCATGCTATCGCTGAAGGCCATGATTAGTGGTGCCGTGAAGCTGCCTACGATTATTTTCGATGAAATCGATACGGGTGTAAGCGGTCGGATAGCAGAAAAAATGGCACATATCATGCGCGAAATGGCTGACAACAACCGGCAGGTTATTTCGATTACCCATCTCCCTCAGATAGCGGCATTGGGCGATGTACATTATAAGGTGAGCAAACAAGACACACCTGAAGGTACCGTGAGTCACATGCAGAAACTCTCCGATGAAGAAAGAATCAGGGAGTTGGCTCAGATGTTAAGCGGAAGCAATGTCTCAGAAGCAGCTATCGAGAATGCGCGAACGCTGTTGGGCAATGCGGCCAGAAATTCCAAATGACATGACTAAGAATTTAAATCGATGAGAAAATCAATCCTATTTATATTGTTTGCAGTTTTCCAGATACTCTCCGGAACGCCTTTGTACGCACAATCGTCAGCAGTAAAGAAAGCCGGGCAGAGTGTTTTCACACTCACCACATTCAAGGCAGACGGTTCCATCCATGGTTCCAGCTACGGTGTCTTTGTAGGTTCCGGCGGAGAAGGCATTGCCATGTGGCATCTCTTTGACGGGGCAGAGCAAGCTATTATCGTTGATGCGAAAGGCAAGAAGCATGATGTTGACGTGATGCTGGGTGTGTCGGAACTATACGATATCTGCCAATTCAGAGTAAAGGATATGAGCAGTACAGGACTCCCCCTGCCTACTTCAGACGCTGCTGCCAAAGAAACCTACTTGATAGGATATGACTTAAAGAAGTCGGTCGTTAAGAAACTGAAGCCACTGCGAAGTGAAAAGTTTATGACGACCAATAACTATTATGTGTTCAACGATGTGGATGTGTCGAACACCGACTTGGGAAGCCCGCTGCTGAACGAGCAGGGAGAATTGCTGGGTATTATGCAACGTCATAAGAACGGAGGTCAGGCCTATTCGGCAGATGCCCGCCTGATCAACACGTTTAAGCTGAACGGACTGTCCATCAACGACCGGACCATGCGGGCAACCGGTATTCGTCCGGCGCTTCCGACCGACGAACAGCAAGCTGTTCTCATGCTCATGGTGGCCGGACAGCAGACCGACAGTACAAAATATGAAGCCTATATCAATGATTTTATCTCGCAGTTTCCCACGGCTACCGATGGTTATAAAGCCTTGGCAGCTCGCTATGTGCTGAAGGGAGACCTCGGTATGGCAGACAAAACCTTGGAGCGTGAGGTGAAGAATGCAGCTCAGAAGGACTTGGCTTACAATGATTATGCGCAGGCGATGTACACGGCAGTGGCCTTTAAACGCGACACAACTTTCACCAAATGGAACTATCAGAAAGCCTTGGAACTGGCTCAGAATGCTTATCAAACCAATCCACTGCCGAGTTACAAACACCTGCAGGCAAAAATCATATATGCCCAAGGAGATTATCAGAAGGCGTTGGAAATGTTTACCGAACTGCAAAAAACAGATTTGGGAAAGAACGGTGAGGTGTTCTATGAGGCTGCACAGTGCAAGAAAATGCTCAACAGCCCGAGTGAGGAAGTGATTGCCTTGCTTGATGCCGCGGCCACAGCACAAAACGGTTTGGCTGCTGCGCCCTATATTTTGGCACGTGGACAATATTACGATCGTGCCGGAGAGTATAGAAAAGCCTTTGCAGACTACCTCGCATACGACACGCTGATTAACAATCGAGGAACCCATGATTTTTATTATACCAAGTTCCTGTGTGAGAAGAAAATACGCCAATACAAGCTGGCGCTGAACGATATTGCCCATGCCATCGTGCTCAACCGCACAGAACCCACCTATTATGCCGAGATGGCGAGCCTGCAGTTGCAGTTGAACCAAGTAGAAGACGCGATTATGACATGTGACATGGGGCTGAAGATTACTCAGGAATACTCCGATCTCTACATTATTAAAGGTATTGCTCAATGTGAAAACAAGGATAAAACCAACGGTTTGTCGACATTGCAGAAAGCTCACGAGCTGGGAGACACCCGTGCTCAAGGCCTGATAGAAAAGTATAGTAAAAACAAATAGTACAGCAGGCAGCACGCACGGAAACCCTCACATGTGTTTGATGATGAGCTGTGTGTTTAAAAAAAAGAAAGCAAGAGCATTAAGATTTTTTTTCGTAACTTTGCGAGCGAAACAACATAACGTGAACATGAATATGATTTTAAAACGATATCTGCTATGTGCAGCAATCATGTTGGCAAGCCTAAATATGTCGGCTGCCAACAAACCCCAGACAGTATATATGTATGGTTTTGCATCTTCTTTTAATGACTCCACAGTTTATTTTACAGAAATAATACGGGTGGATTCGGCTTATATAGACTCCAAAACCAAATTCCTCTATGGCCGCAACAACTATTCCTACCAGTTGCGTGACTATTTGGCCAAGAATGGATTTGACAATGCTACCTGCATCACATCGTTTGCTTTAAACCGAAAGAAAGCAGAGAAGAAATACCTCTCCATGCGTAAACGATATTTGGAAGGTGGTCATTACACCATCAAGTACCTCAAGAACGAAGACTTTGTATTCCTTCCTATCAAGGCAGAGAACGAAGCATCAGGTCGATAATGCAGGAAACTGGATATGGGAGAAAAGGATATTCATAATTTTCGTATTGCTGAATTTAATGTTCAAATTATTTTTAAGGGAAGCGAAAAGAACGGGATGCATCTGCTCCGCTCTTTCGAACCCTTCAGAGTTGACACGTTGAACGAAGAAGCTCCACTGTTTCAACTAACGGTAGACGACACGCTCAAAGCAAGACCGAAGGATACGAGAGAACGAATCAGAACCTTTGAGACCGGGAACGGTGATACCATTGTCGACCAGCTTGACGATGGCGGCTACCAATATATTATTAAGAATATTAATGGGGTTGAATGTTGCTTGCTTATTGCCAACAAAGATTTCGACAAGTGCTATTGTGCCCTTAATGGGAATTACAACATGCGGTGCTTTGGATTGAACAATGCACTCATGATGATATTCTCCTTTGCCGGCAGTCGAAGACAAGCTGTAATGATGCACGCTTCATTAGTTCGGCAAAACGGATATGGCTATGCTTTCATAGCCAAGAGCGGTACAGGCAAGTCCACTCAAGTAAGCATGTGGCTGCGTTACCTGCCGGGGTGTGACCTGATGAACGATGACAATCCCATCGTGAGGATTATAGACGACAAGGCATATATTTATGGTAGTCCGTGGAGTGGAAAGACTCCATGCTATCGCAACATCAAGGCACCACTGGGAGCTATTACTCGCATAGACAGGGCAAAGCACAATTCAGTGGACGTTCTCTCTCCCGTCGAGGCTTTTGCCTCTATCCTTCCCTCCTGTTCGACCATGAAATGGGACTTGGAAATTTTCAACAACATCTGTAATACCGTTACGAAACTAATAGAGACGACAGGGGTTTATACCCTGCACTGTCTACCCAACAAAGAGGCGGCAGAAGTTTGTAATCAAGCCATTAAGGTGAAATAATCCGGCCAACCCATGATATGTTTGTTATGAAACAGAATCAGGATGTGTCCGGTGCCAAGGATGTCAAGGAAGTTCAGATTCCAAATGCCATACTCATTCCGGAGATTATCAGTTTAATGGAAGAAGGCCATACGGTGACTTTGCGGTTGAAGGGCTTTTCCATGCGGCCTTTTTTAGAAAACAATCGGGACAAAGCCCTGATGTGTAAGGCCGTTAACCCCCAAGTGGGTGACCCCGTACTGGCCATGGTAAGTGACAAGCACTATGTGCTGCATCGCATTATTCGCATCGATGGAGAACAAGTAACGTTGCGTGGGGACGGTAATATTGGTACCGAAACCTGCCGACT